>Ga0181537_10002078_pt1 | contig 17893 bp, 19 predicted proteins | sample PEATcosm2014_Bin_39_FD_119765 | JGI IMG/M metagenome (GOLD analysis project Ga0181537, IMG submission 119765) | Peatland microbial communities from MTU Mesocosm Facility, Houghton, MI, USA - PEATcosm2014_Bin23_10_metaG | ecosystem: Environmental > Terrestrial > Soil > Wetlands > Peat | place... | reverse complement strand
GAGGCGCCGACGACGCGGGCCGGATCGGGCGCGGTGAAGAGCGGGTCGACGCGGACAGTTCCAGTGAAGTAATCGGCGGGACCTTTGCCGGAAGGTTGAGAGCCAGCTCGCTGAATCTGCATTGGACATTATCTCCTGACTCGAGTTGGTTGCGGATCGAGTTGCTGCCTGCTATGCGGGATGCGAACCGGTCTCGAGCGGCGTGATCCTGATTGTCGCGGAGCGCGCCTGCGAGGCAATCATGGGCTTGAGGTAGGGGCTTGTCTTGTACTTTGCGCGGTAGGCCTCGTCGATGCGGTCGTTGATTGGCCCCTCAACCTTTTGGAAAGCGACGTCTCTTGTGATGCCGGCGGCGATAATGCGTCCAGCTTTCTGACGCACCGCGGCCTGGTACCAGCGGGAGCGTTGACCGTTGTAGCCGCGCACGTAAAGGGCCCCGTCGACGACGACCGACCAGATCCATGTGGGCGTGCCGTAGGTGATGCCGTCTTCGCGGAAGGGTGCGATGTGGAGATCGTCGGACCCGGCAATCTTAAGCAATTCGTTCGAGGGCCAATTGGTCAATCCGAATTCTCCTTGTCATGTTGCGATGGTTGGCGGAGAGACGAAATTGCGATTGCCGGGTTGGGCGTTTGCATGGCGAAGCGATTAGAGGCCGGTCATTTTTTCAATGTGTTCAGGATAGCGTGCGCCCTCGATCGGGATGGCGGCTGCGGCGGTCTCAATTTCGGCGAGATCGGCGGATGTGAGCGCGACGTCGAGCGCGCCGATGTTTTCGTCGAGGCGATGGAGCTTGGTGGTGCCGGGGATGGGAACGATCCAAGGCTTTTGGGCGAGCAGCCAGGCGAGGGCGATCTGCGCGGTCGTAGCGTTTTTCCTTTTTGCGATGGTGGCGAGCAGGTCGACGAGAGCCTGGTTGGCCCGCATTGCCTCAGGGGTGAAGCGAGGCAGGGTGCTGCGGAAGTCGTCTTTGCCGAGGGAGGTGGTTTCGTCCATCTTGCCGGTGAGGAAACCCTTGCCGAGAGGGCTGAAGGGAACGAAGCCGATGCCCAGTTCCTCGATAGTGGGAATGATTTCGGCCTCGGGGCCGCGAGTCCAGAGAGAGTATTCGCTTTGGAGCGCGGTGACCGGTTGGACAGCGTGAGCGCGGCGGATGGTTTTGGCGCCGGCCTCGGACATACCGAAGTGGCGGACCTTGCCGGCGTGGATGAGGTCCTTGACGGCGCCGGCAACGTCTTCGATGGGCACGTTGGGATCGACGCGGTGCTGATAGAAGAGGTCGATGACGTCGATGCGGAGGCGCTTGAGGGAGGCGTCGGCGACGGTCTTGATGTGTTCGGGACGGCTGTTGAGGCTGTGCGAGCCGGGCTTGCCCTCGGGATTCATCTGGAAACCGAACTTGGTGGCGATGACGAGTTTGTCGCGCACGGGCGAGAGGGCTTCGCCGAGAAGCTCTTCATTGGTGAAGGGGCCGTAGACCTCGGCGGTATCGAAGAAGGTGATGCCGCGATCGACGGCGGCGTGGAGGAGTGAGATCATCTGCTGCTTATCTTTGGGCGGGCCGTAGCTGAAGCTCATGCCCATGCAGCCGAGGCCGAGGGCGGAGACCTGAAGATTGCTTTTGCCGAGTGTGCGGGTTTGCATTCTGATATTCCTTCTCTCCGGGGCCGATGGACATGGGCGCAGAAGTCGATGTGAGGCGCTGGCGCCTTGGGCGACCCGAGTACCAGTGTAGAGCCGGATGACCTATGAGACTAGATGGATATTGCTTGATGGTGTCATGAGTGATATTCATGAATTGTGAAAAATGAACTTGGGGATCTGGCGGTGTTTGCGGTGGTTGCCGAGGAGCGGAGTTTTACGCGCGCGGCTGCGCGGCTGGGCGTATCGCAATCGGCGCTGAGCCACTCGATGCGCGGTCTGGAACGGCGACTGGGAATCCAGCTGCTTGCACGGACCACGCGGAGCGTCTCGCCGACGGCTGCGGGGCGGACGATTCTCGATAACCTGGCGCCGGCGCTGGAGCGGATTGAACGATCACTGGCGGAGGCGCGGAATCTGAGGGAAAAACCCGCGGGGCGCATCCGGCTGATCTTATCGACCACGGCCGCGCACCTGGTCCTGTTGCCGAAGCTGGCGCAGTTTGCGCGGGCTTATCCAGACATAGTGCTTGAGGTGACGACGTCGAACGATGCGGTAGACCTGGTGGCGGGTGAGTATGACGCGGGCGTTCAGATTGGGGAGTTGATCCAGCGGGACATGGTGGCGGTGAGAGTGAGCAGGGATCTGCGGCTGGCGGTGGTTGGGTCGCCGGAATATTTCAGGTCGCATACTGTGCCGAGGACGCCGAGCGACTTGAAGGAGCACGCGTGCATTGCCTTTCGATTCAGTCACGGTGTGTATCGGTGGGAGTTTGAAAAAGGGCGGAAGGCGATCACGGTAGGGCCCCAGGGGCCTATGTCGTTTGACGATCCGGAGTTGGTGATTCGGGCTGTGTTGGATGGAATCGGGATTGGGACGGGCGTGGAAGAGACCGTGCTGCCGCTGATCAGGAAAGGGCGGCTAGTGCAGGTGCTGCAAGAGTGGTGTCCTGATTTTCAAGGTTACTTTCTCTACTATCCGAGCCGGCGCAATCAGACCGCGGCGCTCGCGGCACTGATTAGCGCGCTGCGTCTGTCGGATTGAGAGGAGCGACGGCGGGGGACTGTGGTTTTGTGCCGAAGCGGCCCTTGTCAAAGCAAGAGCGCTCCGGACGCTGTTACTCGAATTTGAGCGAGGCCATGTCGATGGAGAAGCGATATTTGACGTCGGATTTGAGCAGACGCTCGTAGGCTTCGTTGACTTTTTGGATGGGAATGACTTCGACGTCGGAGGTGATGTTGTTGTCGCCGCAGAAGTCGAGCATCTCCTGAGTCTCGGGGAGGCCGCCGATGGGGGAGCCGGAGAGGCTGCGACGGCCCATGATGAGGCCGAACGCGGGAATGGATAGGGGCTTTTCTGGAGCGCCGACGAGAGTGATATTGCCGTCGCGGCGCAGCAAGTTGATATAGGCGGCGATGTCGTGATCGGCGGAGACGGCGTCGAGGATGAAGTCGAAGCTGCCGACGTGTTTGGCCATTTCGTTGGCATTGCGCGAGATGACGACGTCGTCGGCGCCGAGGCGTCGGGCGTCGTCGACCTTATTGGGCGAGGTGGTGAAGACGACGGTGTGGGCACCGAGCGCGTGAGCGAACTTGACGGCCATGTGGCCAAGGCCGCCAAGACCGACGACGCCGACTTTTTTGCCCTTGGTGACTCCCCAATGGCGCATGGGCGAATAGGTGGTGATGCCCGCGCAGAGGAGGGGCGCGGCGCCGGCGAGCGAGAGGTTGGAGGGCACGCGCAGCACGAAGCGCTCGTCGACGACGACGCTGTCGGAGTATCCGCCGTAGGTGACGCCGCCGGTGTGCTTGTCAGGGAAGTTGTATGTGAAGGTCGGATTGGGGCAGAACTGCTCGAGGCCCGCCTTGCACTCAGGGCAGGTGCGATCGGAGTCGACCATGCAACCGACGGAGGCGATGTCGCCGGCTTTGAATTTTTTGACGGCGGAGCCGACTTTGGTGACGCGGCCAACGATTTCGTGGCCGGGAACGCAGGGGTAGACGGTGGGCATCACGCCGCTCCACTCATTGCGGACCTGGTGAAGATCGGAATGACAGATGCCGCAGAAAAGGATCTCGATCTGCACATCGGTTTCAGTTGGATCGCGGCGCTGAATGGTGGTGGAACCGAGCGGGGAAGTGGCACTGGCAGCGGCATAAGCTTTGGCTTTGTACATTGAAAACTCCTGGGCCGGATAGGTGGGTGTTTGCGAAGGCCGCATATAGGATGCGCCGGGTTGGGTGCGGGGCGCATGAAGTTTGCAAGACAAGGACTACGACCTCGCGGCAGCGCCGCCGATTGATTGGCTATTTGTGGCGGAGAACGCGGTTTGTTGTGGTGGATTTTAGCGGAGCGCCGAATGTGCCGGCCTGGAAGATTTTTTTGCCACATTGTTCGAGTGAGTCGCAGTCGCAGTTCTTCAGCATTTTTTTGAGAAGGTTCCGCATGGCATCGATGGACTCGACAAATTCGTCGAGTTGGGCGAGTTTCTTTTTGGAGAGCTTGAGCCAACGCCGGGAGGCGCTGGCGCCGCGGCCGAAACCGAAGAAAAGCTCGCGGATCTCCGAAAGCGAGAAGCCGAGACGGCGGGCTCGCTGAATGACGGCCAGACGATAAAGGACGGTCGAATCGTAGCGCCGCTGACCGCTCGTTCGGGGCGGGGGAGGGAGCAGGCCGATTTGCTCGTAGTAGCGAATTGCGGAGGAACGCAGCCCCAACTGGCGCGCGATTTCGGAGATTGTGAAGGAGGGCATGTTGAATTCCAGCCTGAGCAATTTTATCGCGAACTTGTGGCTATGAAATATTCGCTTGCCTTCAAGTCAACTTTAAGTTTTAGCCTGCGAGCACAGAGGGAGTGTGCCAATCGGGCGCTCGCGAGGTGAAGAGTGAATAAGGAAAAGGGGCTGAGTCTTGTAATTCTTCTGGTGCTGGCTTTGTGCGGCATGGCGCCGGGACAGAGTGCAAAGAAATCCGGTGGAAGCGCAGTTTTGCCGAAGCAAGAGATGAGCGCAACCGGGCTCGATGCCGAAGCGGAGAAGCGAGCGTTGGGGGTGTTTCTGAATCGCGTGGAGAGAAATATCGAATCAGCGGGGGAGGCGATGCCCGCTGACAAATATGCATTTGCGCCGACGGATGGCGAGTTCAGAGATGTGCGCACGTTTGGACAACAGCTCAAGCACCTGGCAGCGACCAACGAGATGCTGGCAGCGGCCGCGTTGAATGAGGAACCGCCGGCCGATGCAGGCGACGAGGAAGGACCGGAGGCGGTGCGAACGAAGGCGGAGATTCTGGAGTATGTGAGGCGGTCATTTGCGGATCTTGGCAAAGCTGTCGCAGAGATTGGGGACAGGCAGTTGCCGGTGCAGTCGTCTCCGATATCGCCGTTGCAGGGAAAGGCGGCGACGCGAATCGCGTTGATAGTTGAGGCGCTGATGCATGCGAACGATCACTATGGGCAGATGGTTGTGTATCTTCGCATGAACGGGGTCGTGCCTCCGGCGAGCAGGCCGTCAGGAACCGGCGGGCGCAGCCGCTGACGCGGGATGTGGAGAGCGGACGGTCGATCTACTTGGCGGCGGCGAGTGAGCTCAATGAGCAACTGGCGCTGGTTGGAGCGAAGACAGGATCGGACCCATTGAGCGCGGTCATCAGCTTGCCGTTGACGGTAGTCGTTCCCGAGCCTCGCAACGCGCCATCGGCCTGAACGGTGAGATGAATGGGACTGGCGCCGTTTTTCACGTCGACCACGGCTGAGCCGTTTTGAATCGACACGTCATAGGGCGCCAGTACATGCGCCTGGGCACAGTCGATGACCGCGTTGCCATCGTTGAACTGAAGCTTGAGTCCGCCGGAGCCGGTGAAGACGCCGGTCATGCGCGCTCCGGGTGTGATCGTGAGCTGCTTGGAGTCAGAGTCGCCGGTCATCATGCCGAGAACCGTTCCCAGCGCAGACAAAACGCCGGTGCCTGAGGACTGGCCCGGATCGAGGACCACGTCGGGCCCGCGGGTGAGCGCACCGACGCTGCAGTGCACGGTGATGGGACCATAGATCGGAGTGCGCCCGACCTCAGCACCGGTTTTGAGATTTGTGGTGACGGTGTACCCGGTGATCTGCTGCCCGGTGATGTCTTGCGCGGCGGGGCCTGAGGCGTTTGCACCGAGAGGAAGCGTGAGCAAAAGCGGCTGTGGCTGGTTGACGATATTGATCGCATACTTGCCGCCGGCAACAGTGACCGAATAAGCGTGGTTGCCCTGCACCATCTTGCCGCAGTTGGAGATGTCGACACTGCCATCGCCGAAGTTGAAGGTCAATCCACTGGAGGCTTTGAAGGTTCCAACGATCACGAGGCCGGCTTTTCCAGAACTGGTGAGGGCAGTGGTGTCGAAGCCAATCATCTGCTTGAATCCCTGACTCATGCCTGCGCCGACGCACTGCAGGTCAGAGCCGCCCAGCTCAAAGCAGCGCCGCATGGCGAGTTGACTTGGGTCGGTTGTCGGCGGCAATTGCTGCGGACCGCTGCCGGCGGGTTGTTGCGCGCTCATTTTGAGGGAAGTCTGCCAAGTCTGTTGAATCGTCGGCATTTTGAATGTGACAAACAGACTGGCGGTGAATTGGTTATCGCCGGCGTAGGCATCGTGCGGATTGGTGGTCGATTTGGCCAGTTCGTTGTATGCGTTGAAGTAGGCGGTGACGATGCGCACTTCATCGGCGGTCAATTGGTTTTGGGTCATGCGCGGCCCTGCGAGGGCCGTAATCATCTGAGCAAACTCATGGAGCGCGGTCAGCTGACGGAAGGCCGTATCTTGCGCGCTGGAGCCCTTGATCCGCGATTTGATCTGATCGACGGTTGGAAATTCTCTGAGGTAGGGCGGATTGAAGCTCTGCTGAGTCGGAGCCGGCGAGGCGGAAGGCTTGGCTGCATTGGGCGCCGGGCTTGCGGCCGGCGGCGCGACGGTGCAGCCCTGCAATCTGCCGGTCATCGACGACCATGTGCTGTTGACCGTGGTCACGGTCTGCCCGTTCTGCTGTTCGGTCCATTGACACCATTGGTCTGCACGATAGGGCTTGCAGACCGTTACGGTGTAGGTGATGCCGTTGGCGCAACGGTAGGGCGTGTTGAGCACCGGCGGCGCCTGGGCAGCGGAGTTTGCGGACGCGGCAAGCAGGATGGCCGTTGTGGAGAGGCAAAGGAATGCGGGATTGCTCCACCGGGAAAAGGATCTCTTGCAGCCGGTTATCTGCATGGGAAACTTGCGCACCGATTCCTCCTGGCAATGTTTTTGAGGCACAGGGCTGAAACCGCATCGGGTGGGGGAGAGGTTATTCAAAAAAACTATACGCAAGTGTGCGGGGGTTGGGGAAGGCAAAGAGAGGGAATGAGATCGGGCGAGGGGCGCTCGGCGTCGAACTGATGGGCGCGTCATTGAGGAACTTTGGGTGGGGTGCGAACGTACAATAAGGTGCGATGACACGATTTCGCTGGGCACGAGGAAAGGCTGGCCGCTGGGTAGGGGCCGGCCTGTTTATTTGCGTGATTTTGGGGCTGAGGGGCGGGTTTGCGCCTGCGGCGAGGGCGGAGCAGGTGAAGGACCTGCCCAAGCCCACGGATTATGTCAGCGACTTTGCGCACGTGCTTTCGCCGCAGTCGGTGGAGCAACTGGACAGCCTGTGCAGCCAGCTTGACCACTCCAAGGCCAACGCGCAGTTTGCCATTGTGACGGTGAAGAACCTGGATGGCGACGATGCCGCGGACTGGGCCAATCAACTTGAGGATGCGTGGAAGATCGGACCGAAAGGGACGGACCGCGGGGTCCTGATCCTGCTGGCGGTGGACGATCACAAGTACCGGATCGATGTCGGGTATGGGCTCGAGGGAATCCTGAACGACGCGAAGGTCGGCGACATCGGGCGGGAGATGGTGCCGTATCTGCGGGCGGGCGACTACAGCTCGGCCGTGGTGATGGCGGCGGGCCAGGTAGGGCAGGTGATTGCGCAGGACGCCGGCGTGACGCTGACGGATCAGCCGACGGAAGCTCCCGCGCCGGTGAGGCGTCAGTCGGGAGGCGGCGGATCGATTCTGCTGTTCCTGATTGTCTTTTTGCTGTTTGGCGGGTTTTCGCTGGTGCGCTTCCTGCTGTTTCTCGGCGTGTTTGGCGGAGGTTTTCGCGGCGGGCCGTGGATGGGTTCAGGGATGGGCGGCGGATTTGGCGGTGGAGGATTTGGTGGTGGTGGCGGCGGAGGCGGCGGTGGTGGTTTTGGCGGCTTCGGCGGCGGAGGATTTGGTGGTGGAGGGGCGGGGGGCTCCTGGTAGTCGCCGCAGAGGGACTAAGGGACTAGGGGCGTAGGGACTAGGAAGACAGAGAAACAGGGACTGAGGGAGTAGAGAATAAGTGAAAAAGTGAACGAGTGAAGAAGTGAAAAAGAGGCAGAGCAATAGGGAATAGGGACGAACGGAACGAGGTGGCTTTCGACTAGAGAAAGCCGGAGGAGAAGAGAGAGGGTATGAAAGCAATCTGGGTAGTGGTCGGTGTGGTGGGCGTGCTGGTGTTGGCGGCGCTGATGGTTGGCATGAGCTATGTGAGCGCGAAGAACCAGATGGTCGCGCTTGACCAGGACGTGAAGTCGTCGTGGAGCGAGGTCGATGTGCAGATGGAACGACGCGCAGACCTGATTCCAAACCTGGTGGAGACGGTGAAGGGATTCACAAAAGAAGAGAGCACGGTGTTTGGCGACATCGCCAACGCGCGCGCAGGCCTCTTGAATGCTCAGGGACCGGAGGCCAAGATCGCGGCCAACGGGACACTGGACTCCGCGTTTGGACGACTGCTGGCGCTGACGGAGAATTATCCGCAGCTGCGGTCGAGCGACCAGTTCATGAGATTGCAGGACGAGCTGGCGGGGACGGAGAACCGGATCGGCGTGGCGAGGAAGCGGTACAACGACTCGATCCAGGCATACAACACGTACATTCTGCAGTTCCCGAACAGCATCTGGGCGGGGATGGCGGGATACAAGCAGAACAACGCGTATTTCACGGCGAGCCCGGCGGCACAGCAGGTGCCGTCTGTGAAGTTCTAGCTACTAGCTTCTAGCTTTCCATCCTTGCCGCCAGAAAGAAGCGGCAAGGATGGGGGCGCACGGTGAAGCCTGGTCTAAATCACGGCGGTAAGCGCAAGAGCAAAAGCAGGTTCTTCGCTCCCCACCCCCGAGCTGATGACAACGCTCGGGGCCCCGTTCGCTCAGAATGACATCGTCAACTTTTAATTGGAGTTGAGGGGAAAAGGACGGGTCGACTCTCCCGAATTGAAGAAAACGCTCGGGGCCCCCGAGTCACCCCCGCGTCGAAGACCTGTCGCCGGGGATCCCGACGGCGTTCGCTCCGGATGACATCGTCAACGCTTAATTGGATTGCATAGGTGAGAGACGAATCGGCAGAGACAGAAAGGCCATCCCGTGGGGATGGCCTTTTGAGCAGATGCGGAGGCCGTTGGCGGGCCCGGAGTTTTCCTACTTAAAGGATGCGATGGCGCTGGCTTCGTCGTCGTAGATGTCGAAGACGGTGTAGAGCTTGGTGAGTTGCAGGACATCCTTGACCTTTTTGGTGAGGCTGAGCAGCTTGAGAGCGGCGCCCTGATTTTTGGATGTGGTGTAAGCGCTGACCAACTCGCCGAGGCCGGAGCTATCGATGTAGTTCACATCGCCCATGTTGAGCAGGATATTTTTCTGACCCTTGGCGATCAGGTCGCGAATGGCTTCGCGCAATTGCACACTGCCCTCGCCCAAAGTGATTCGTCCGCTCAGGTCTACAACGGTCACGCCATCCACTTCACGGGAAGCAATCGTTAGTGCCACGGATATTCCTCCTTATTTCAGGTATTACGGTTATAGCACTTCTGTGCGCGTTGTTGTGGAAATGTGTAAGGAACTGAATGCCGGCGAAGCGAGCGAAGAAAGAGGGCGCCGGAGGTGGATCGGTTCAGGCGTCTTGCGCAGTTGAGCTGGAAATCTCTTGGACAGGCACCAGATATTTGACCATGGTCAGCTCGGTACCGGGATTCAATTGACGAAAGTGTACCTCATCCATAAGAGAGCGAATGAGGAAGATGCCGCGGCCGGTGCCGCGAAGGAGGTTTTCAGGAGCGGTGGGGTCGGGGATTGTGTCGGGGTTGAGGCCTTTGCCCTCATCGGCGATGGTGATGACGAGAGATTTGCCGGTGTTCTCAAAGGTCGCGGTAATTTTTTTGGCGGGGTCGTAGTCGTTTCCGTGAAGGACGGCGTTGACGGCGGCTTCGCGGACGGCCATGGTAATGCGAAACTGCTCGTCTTCGTCGAGACCGGCCTCTCGGGCGAACCTCTCAGCGGTGGCTTCGACTTCGCCGACGCTGTCCATGCTCGAGCCAAGAGCAAACCTCAAAGGGCCTGCATGTGGTTTGTCCAAACGCATCGTCTCCGTCTTGGCCGGGTCAAGGAATGTTGAATCGAACCGCCAGAGAACCTTGCTGGAAGTTTCGCGGGTGCGGCGAATTGTGTCAAGCGCTCGGGGCAGAGCACTTTGCACATTAGTGACAAGATGGCAACGTGAACGACGAGGGGGGCGCGGGGTGCGCTGAAAGGTCTAAACTCACGACATGCATGGCGAGGCGACAACGCGGGTGAGTCTGACGGCGCTGCTCGGCACTCCGGTGACGGATGCGCAGGGACAACTGCGCGGCAAGCTGAAGGACATCGCGGTGGCGACGGGGCACGATGCGGGGAAAGTGGCGGGGCTGGTGCTGAAGACGCGCACGGGCCTGATGCTGGTGCCGGCGCATGACGTGATGGAGACGCCGGCGGGAACACTGGAGTTGCGGAACACAGATTCGATGAAGCCGCTCAAGGACGAGGGGAGCTTCTTGTTTTTGCAACAGGATCTGATCGACCGGCAGATCATCGACATCAACGGGCGCAAGGTGGTTCGCGTAAACGACGTGGACCTGGAGTGGATGGGCCACGGAGGCGCGCACAATCTGCGCGTGGCCGAAGTGGAGGTTGGACTGCGGGGCGCGGTGCGGCGCGTGTTCAAAGGGCTGCTGCCGCGGGCATCGCTGGAGGCACTTTCGCGCCACTTCAAGGACCGGGGAATTCCCTGGGCGTTTGTGGATGTGATCGAGGTGGATCCGGCGCGGCGGGTGAAGCTGCGGATTGAGCATGAGCGGCTGGCCGATATGCATCCGGGAGAACTGGCCGACATTCTCGAAGACCTGGCGCCGGCGGAGCGCGACGCCGTTTTCAACTCGCTGGATGAAGAGGTGGCGGCCGAGGCACTGGAGGAACTGGAGCCCAAGCTGCAGAAGTCGCTGCTGGAGAAGCTGGACGAAGAGGAGATCGCGGACATCGTTGAGGAGATGGATCCGGGGGCGGCGGCCGATCTGCTGGCGGAGCTGCCGGAGGAACAGTCGGACGCCATTCTCGAAGAGATGGAGCCGGAAGAGCGGCAGGAAGTGGCGGAGCTGCTGGAGTTTGACGAGAAGTCGGCAGCCGGCGCGATGACGACGGACTTTGTCTCAGTGGGAGTGAATGCGACGGTGGCGCAGGCGGTGCAGGCGCTGCGGAATTTCGATGGTGACGCGGAGACGGTGACGGAGATTTATCTGCTGGATGAAAAGGGAGTGCTGCGGGGATCGATTCCGCTGGCGCGGGTGGTGATGGCGCAGCCGGAGGCGCGGCTGTCGGTGCTGGCGGAGCCGCGATTCCTGTCGTGCCCGGCGGACATGAACCAGAACGAGCTGGCAGAGATGTTTGATAAATATAATTTGCGCGAGTTGCCGGTGGTGGACGAGCAGAACCATATGGTGGGTGTGGTGCAGGCCGACCACGTGATCAGCTTTTTGCGCGAAAAGTTGTAGTCACCCCACGGACGAGGACCCGTCCGCGGGGACCCCGGTGTGGCACGACTTTCTCATACAACGTTGCCCGACTGTATAAGCCGATTCAACCTAAGGTGCAACTAACTTTATGGCTCGATGTGGTCTCTGATACTCTCCTAACAATCAAAGAATCCAACTCTGCGCACTCCCTCACGCAGCGAACCTTTGGCCCCGGGCGATGCCGGCCTGCGCGGCTAGGGAGGAAGCCATGGCGAATGAGATCAAGGGAATTGTGCGGCCGCCGAGGGAGATGCCACCGGAGCTGCTGGGCCAGCGGAGCAAACGGGCGATTGCGAAGACGCACCATGACAAAACGCCTGTGCTGGTCACGATCATCAGTTGGGTTCTTGTCATCCGGACGGTGGGCTACCTTGCCGTCGCCTACATTGTGTGGACGTTTCCGCAGTCGGATTTTGTTCAATATTTAGTGGCGAATACGAGCTTCTTCTTCAAGCGGCCCCACAGCTATCTTGAGACACCTGAGGAGTACGCGCAGGGCGCTCGTGAGTTTCTAATGATGGGCTCGTTGCTGGTGGGGGTTCTCTATGGTCTGGTTGCGTGGAGATGGTTGACGCGGTTTTGGCTGGCGCGGTGGGCCGCGATGTTTATGGCGGGAGGCACACTGATCAAGACGCTGGTGAATCTGGCCGCGGATCGGGCGTCAGGAGTGAATACGCAATTCAGCAGCGCACAGGTGCAGGCCCTGATTGTGGGCTCAATCATCAACCTGGCGATCTTTCTTTATCTGGCTTTCTATCCGGGAGTGGCGGAGGAGTTCAGGGAGACGTCGTGGAAGTGATGGGAAGCTAAGCTGCTTCGATTCAGTACCGAGGTTACCCGGTTTTGACCCGGGCGAGATAAATAAGGTTGCCGCGACGGATTCTGTGAAACAATTCAAAGATGCTCCAGTTTCCGCGAATCATTCAGGGCGGCATGGGAGTTGGCGTGTCCAACTGGCGCCTGGCGAACGCAGTCGCCCGGCTTGGGCAGCTTGGCGTCGTCTCCGGCACAGCCCTCGACTCACTGTTTGTGCGCCGTCTTGCGGATGGCGACAAGGACGGTTGTCTGCGCAGGGGTCTGGACGCGTTTCCTTTTCCTGATATGGCGAAGCGGATCTGGCAGGACTATTTTGTGGCCGGCGGAAAGCCGAGCGGCACGCCGTATCCCACGACGCCGATGCATCAGCGGATTGAGCCGCGCAAGCTGATCGAGCTGTGCATGGTTTCAAATTTTGTGGAAGTGTTTTTAGCGCGCGAAGGACACGTTAATAAGGTTGGAGTCAATTTCCTGGAGAAGGTGCAGCTGCCGCATCTGGCGTCGATTTATGGCGCGATGCTGGCGGGCGTGGGCTACGTGCTGATGGGCGCGGGCATTCCGCTGCACATTCCTGGTGTGCTGGATGCGTATGCGGCGCAGAGGCCGGCGGAGTACAAGCTGGCGGTGACGGGCGCAACCGCAGAGATGGACACGATGATGCGGTTTGACCCGGCGGACTATGCAGAGGGTCCGTTGCCTGTGCTGGAGCGGCCGCGATTTTTGGCGATTGTTTCGTCGAATACGCTGGCGACCACGATGCTGCGGCGGGCGAGCGGCAAGGTGGATGGCCTGGTGATTGAGAGCCCGACGGCGGGCGGACACAATGCGCCTCCGCGCGGGAAGCTGCAACTGACGGAGTCGGGCGAGCCGATCTATGGAGTGCGCGACCAGGTGAACATAGCAGAACTGCGCGCGCTGGGCGTTCCATTTTGGATGGCGGGCGGCTATGGGAGCGCGGAGAAGCTGCGCGAGGCCGTGGAGCAGGGAGCGGCGGGAGTGCAGGTGGGAACGGCGTTTGCCTTCAGTGAAGAGTCTGGGATGCGCCACGATTTGAAGAAGATGCTGATCGGGCAGGCTGTGGCCGGGACCGGCCAGGTGTTTACCGATCCGCTGGCGTCGCCAACGGGATTCCCCTTTAAGGTTGCGCAGTTGAATGGAACATCGTCGGATGCCGGGGTCTACCAGGCGCGGAAACGCGTGTGCGATCTGGGATATTTGAGGGATCCGTATGCCACGCCGGATGGGAAGATCGGGTATCGCTGCGCCTCAGAGCCAGTGGCGACCTACGTGGCCAAGGGCGGCAAGATTGAAGACACGGTGGGACGCAAGTGCCTGTGCAATGCGCTGCTGGCCAACATCGGCCACGCGCAGACGCGCAAGGACGCGGCAGCCGAGCCGGCATTAGTGACGGTGGGCGACGATCTCAACTCCATTGTGCAGTTCATGGAGCCGGGGCAGACGGCTTATTCAGCAGAGCACGTGGTGCGCACGCTACTGAGCAAGCTGGAGCCGGAAACGGACGACGCGGTGGCGGCGCCGGTTGAAGAGCGGGAACTGGTGTTGGCGGGAATCGCTTAAAGCAAGTCTTCTTCAGATAAGAACGCGCCGAGGCGGTCGAGCTTTCGCTCCCATGCGGTGCGGTGATCGCGAATCCATTGCTCAAGATCACGGAAGCCTGCGGGCTCAATGCGGCAGGTGCGGACGCGGCCGAGTTTTTCAGTGTGCACGAGACGAACCTCCTCAAGAATCTGGAGATGCTGGGCGACGGCGGTGAGGGTGACGCCGAGTGGCTCTGCGAGCCCGGAGACAGACGCCGGGCCCGCGGTGAGCCGATCGAGGATGGAGCGGCGGGTGGGATCGCCGAGCGCATGAAACAGAAGATCAATATCAACGGCTGGATCGAGTCGTCGGGTCTTGCCGATGCGGCGGTCTTTCATCGCTGACCCCTCATTGGGCGAGGTAGGTTGCGAGGCGGTCGAGAAGAGATTTCCAGCCGGCCTCGATCATCTGGACACCCATTGCCCACTCAATGAATGCACCCTGGTGAGTGAGGATCAGCTCGGTGCCAGCGCCCGAGGGACGAAACTCGAAGGTCGCAATCATGACGACGATGGGCTTGCCATTCAGGGACATGCGGGAGGTCATCACGATGCGGTTTTCGGGCACGATGTCCTGGTAGGTGCTCTCGTTGGCGATCACGGAGCCGGCGATGGGATGGCCCTCTTTGAAGCGATAGCTGTAGCGTTCGGCGCCACCGGCGCGGAACTCCATTTCAAATTCCTGAATTTCCTGGTCGCCCTCGGCGTACCAGCGGCGCTTGCGGGCGGGCTGCGCGAAAGCGGCGAAGACGCGGTCGGGTGGCTGGGGATAGCTGCGTTCGACGACGAAGGTGTTGTGGATGATGGATTCGGCTGTCTGGGTAGTCATAAGGTGTCTCCAATTCCGCCAATGGTGAAGTGGCAGCTTCAGTATTAAACAGGACCGGAAAATTGTCAAGTGGAGACTTCAGTATTTTTGAAACGCACTTTTCGGGGTGGGTCGGCTGGCGGATCTTGGGGATCGTCGATCAGATGCGCGTGGCGCTGACGAGGAGATAGTCAAGGGGGCCTAAGGGATTGACGACTAAGGGCAAGAGGAGAGGAGCAAGGACATTGTTCCAGCGGGCCCGGGTCATGGTGCGCCGGCCGAAGACGACCGAGGTGAGAAGAAACTTGATTGTGACCCAGGGGATGTGAAGGGCCGAGGGGGCGACGCGCGCCCGCATTGGCTCGATGCGGATGTTGACGAAGCCTGCGCGCCGGAGCTCGCGGGTGAAGGAATCGATGTCGGCCATGGTGTCGATCGCCCAGCAATCGCAAAGCGTGCGATAGATGGAATGCTGAGGGCCGGGGAGTTTTCCGAGGCCGAGGAAGGCGTCGGCGACGACGAGGCGGCCGCCGGGACGGAGGAGGCGATGGGCTTCGCGAATAAGGCGCGACTTGCTTACGCCATTGCTGTAGCAACTGCTCTCGATGGCGCAGACGGCGTCGAACGAGGCGGACGGGTAGGGAGTGTGTTCGTAATCGCCGAGGGCCATGGTGATATTTCCTGCGTGCGGAGCGGAATGGTTAAGCAGGCGGCCCTGCTCTAGTTGCCAGGGGACGAGTGTGACGCCGTGCAGATCGGCGGAGGGCAGGTGCCTGGCGAAGCTGCGTAAAGTCGCGCCGAGACCGCAGCCCATATCGAGAATGCGGGGACGGTTGGTCGCGGGACTGGAGAGACGGAGGCGTTCGAGGACTTCGAGGTTCATCTGCTCGAGCATGGCTTCGCGGTTGAAGGGATTCATGCCGCGGCGGAAAAATCCGAAGTGCATGTTGAAGGCGGGACTCCAGGCGGCGTAGTCGGGGCCGGCCTCCTCGTAATAGCGCTGAAAATTGTCGTCGACCGCGGCGGTCGCGGCGATTGCGGGAGCGGCGGTGAGAGCGGCAGGCATCAGTCAAGCCTCCGGCGGCGAGATTTGGGAAGGAAGCGGGTGATGCCGCTGCCGATGCTGATGAGGGAGTGAAGGCTGGACGGAGGCAGCTTTTTGATTTGGGTGTACCAGCCGTGGAGTTCCTCGAGAAAGACCTGCATGGCGGTGATGCGCGCGGTAACGACGGGATGGGCGGGCCGCTCGGCGCGGGCCTCGGCGACGAGGCGCTGGAGCTTGGTCATGGTGGGAATAATTTCGCGCTCGACGCGCTGATCGACCACGGTGAGGAAGAGGGTCCAGACGTCGGAGGTGGTATGGAAGTAGTCGCGCCGGTCGCCCATGCGGGTGTCGACGTGGACGAGGTTCCAGTTTTGCAGCTCCTTGAGGCTGGTGCTGACGTTGGAGCGAGCGACGGAGAGGGAATCCGCGATCTCCTCTGCGGTGAGGGGCTCGGAGGAGAGATAGAGGAGCGCATGGACCTGGGCGACGGTGCGATTGACTCCCCAGCGGGCGCCCATCTCGCCCCAGTGGAGGATGAATTCGCGCATTGAACTGGTGAGCGTCATGGGACGATTATATCAGATATTTCTGTCACTACAGAAATATCTGACGCAACCGATGTAAATGACGCAAATGATTGATCAGGAAACGGGTTCGGGGCCGGCGCTGCCGACGGCGAGAACACGGGGGACGCGAGCGTCGGGCTGGGGCAGGGTGGGGAACGCGGCGTGCGGCTCGGTCTGGTACCAGTAGGCGGTGGAATAGAAATTGTCGGAGCGGTGATTGGCGTGACCGTGCTCGATGGTGACGCGGATCGATTTCTCAAAGGCGATGGGGCTCTCGGTATGCCAGCGGTAGAGGCAGTAACGGCCGCCGATGCGTTCGGGGTCGACGATGCAGGGCGCGCCCTGATGGAGGTTGGCGAAGGGCTGGCCGCCGAAATCCCATGCTCCGTTGTAGTAGTCCTCGGTGCCGGTGCCGTTGATGGTGGGCATGGTGTCGCCGTCGATGAAGATCATGTCGTCGCCTTCGCCAAACCACTGGTCTTGATTTTGGAGGACGGCGTGGGTGACGCCGAGGAAGTGGCCCTTTCCGGCGGCTTCGAGAAAGACGTAGTTGCCCTCGCCGGTGAGGTTTCTCTTGTCGTTGATGGCGGGCGTGTATTCATTTGTCCAGTCATTGGTCCATCCCTTGCAGGGAGCGGCCTGGCGGTATTGCGCGTGGAAGCGGCCGAGGTTGGCGGGAAGAGCGGCGAGGGTGACATAGTCGACGGCGAAGTAGAGATTGTCGGTGCGGATGGAGCCATCGTTGGTGACCGTCATGCGAGCTGAAGTGGCGAAGGGCATCTTGAAGTAGGCGTTGAGAGCTTTCATGGGAGCGACGGCGAGCAAAGAGGACTGGTAGGTGTAATAGTCGCCGAGGCCGAGGCCGAAGAAGTCGCCGATGGGGACCTCGACGGAAGGTGACGATTCACCATCCCACCAAGCGCGGAGGACGAGGTTTTTGAGGTGCATGGGATCGTGCGAGTTAATGGTGAACCAAAGGTGAGTGACGACTCCGGGGCCGGAGACGTCGAAAATGGTTGCGGACTGGCCGGGATCGACGGAGACGGCATCGCCGTTGCCGCCGGTGCGATCCCAACTGGAAGAGCGGCGGGGTTTGTAGTCGCGAAGACGGGCCGGGGCGAAGAGGTCTTCGGGCGCTGGGGCGTCAGGGAGATCGGGCGGCTCGGCAGCAGCGGGTGAAGCGGAAGAGAGCAGAGCGGAAGCGCCGGCGACGGAGGCGAGACCGCCAAGGAGTTTGCGGCGCGAGGGAGATGGATTGGAATCATTGCGGGAAGGCATAGCGGTCCTCCTGAAGTTGGCGGAAGCAGCGAAAGCGAGTTGTAGCTGCGCGTGGCGGGATGTGTCAAGCGCAGCGGAACGCAGTCGAATGCGGGGGGCTTAGGGAGTGGCGGCGGATTTGCGGCTGGCGAGATAGGTGTCGATGGCCTTCTGCCATTCGGCGCCGGCGGTCTTGTCGCCTTCAGTCATGGCTGCGACGTGTTCGTTGCCAGCGACGGTGAGCGCGGTGCGGGTG
>Ga0181537_10002076_pt1 | contig 17897 bp, 12 predicted proteins | sample PEATcosm2014_Bin_39_FD_119765 | JGI IMG/M metagenome (GOLD analysis project Ga0181537, IMG submission 119765) | Peatland microbial communities from MTU Mesocosm Facility, Houghton, MI, USA - PEATcosm2014_Bin23_10_metaG | ecosystem: Environmental > Terrestrial > Soil > Wetlands > Peat | place... | reverse complement strand
CCAGCTTTAGACCACCATCTAAAACTGGACGAGAGCGCCCAATCAACCCTGCGGTCTATCCCGCTTGCGGAACGACCAGGGGCACCCGCGAGCGGCTCTTTCTTTTGACTTGTCGTCGATTTTGTCGGCGGTACGGGGCAGCTCTTGACCGGGGTAGCCTTTGTGGGTCCGGTTCACGCAAAGGTGGGGGCATTCGTCTCCGACGCGTTGTGCCAATTCTTTCTCCATGCGCTTCTAGCGTCGCTGCTCTAACATCCACTCACTCCTGTTCCGCCGCGTCCTCGCAGCGCTCCTCGCCATCACCGTCGCCAGCCACGTTTACACCCTCGACGCCAGCCGACACCGCCTCACCGTCGCCGAGCTCAGCGGGCGCAACGTCGCCTACGACGATCTTTACCGCCTCACCAGCGAAACCAATCGCTGCCGACCCGCACAGCATCAACGCGCTGTCTGCGTCGAGGATGATTTTGCGGGACGGCGCCGCCAGCTACGTTAACGACAAGGTCGGCAACCGCAGGTTCAAGACAAGGTGGCCGTTCGAATGAACCATCTAGTACCGGGTCTTGACAAGTAAACGGATGTGCTACCGTTTAACATGGTCCCTCGTATCCCACCCTCGCCGAGTAGCCCTTCCCAGCCTCCAATCACCAACAGTCTCAGCAAAATTACCCCCGATTTGTGTTCGCCAAAATTGCCCCTTTGTTTTGATAACGATACGAATTGCTCTCCACGCAACCCCTTTAGTTTGATAACGATACAAAATGCCCTACCGTACACCCCAGCATCCCCCCAAAATCACCACCCCAAGAAATTTCGCCGGGACCAAAATGGCTTCTAACTCGAACATTCAGAATGCTTTACTCCAAAAAAGCGGCCCGCTTATCGAGTCTAGGTAGCTGCAAACCGATCGCCGCCACCAAGTGGCACAGGCACTCCTGCCTGTGCGCAACGCGCCCCACACCACAAACGGTTCTCGCCAAGCGCGTTGCTGCCAGCACCGCCACGCTTCCCAGCCGCACAGCCGCGCGAACTTAAGGTAGTCTAAGCCTGCGATGCCTACGCCCACACCCGCTGCGGAAATGGCCCGCGAAAAACGTCGCGCCGCGCTGCTTAGCGTGGGCTCCGCCGTCCTGCTTGTCGGCCTGAAGACCTTCCTCGTCCTGCGCACCGAAAGCTTGGGCGTCCTCTCCGAGGCCCTGCACTCTTCGCTGGACCTGGTCGCCGCGATCATTACGTTCCTTAGCGTGCGCGTCTCCGACCAGCCCGCCGACGCCCGCCACCCGTATGGCCATGGCAAATTCGAGAACTTCTCCGCCTTCGTAGAGACCGCATTATTGCTGATGACCGCGCTGTACATCATCTACGAAGCCTTCAATCGCCTGTTCTTCCATCACGTTCATATTCAGCCCAGCATCATCGCCTTCGTCGTCCTCTTCGCCGCACTGGCCATCGATATCACCCGTTCCCGCGCCCTCGCGCACACAGCCAGCAAGTACGCCAGCGAGGCCCTGGAAGCCGACGCTCTGCACTTCTCCACGGATGTGTGGAGCACCACGGTCGTGATCGCCGGTATCGCGCTGGTATGGGCTGGCGACACGTGGAACCTGCCCTGGCTGATGTACGCCGACGCGATCGCCGGCCTGATCGTTGCGGCCGTCATCCTGTGGGTGGGCTCGCGCCTCGGCCGTCGCACGCTGGACGCGCTCCTTGATGTGGCTCCCGATGGCCTGCAAGAGACCATCGCCCGCACCGTAGCCGGTATGGACGGTGTCCTGGATGTAGACCGCATCCGCGTGCGCCGCGCCGGCAATCGCCACTTCGTCGACGCCACCGTGAGCGTGGCGCGCACCGCCAGCCTCGAGCAGGTCCACGCGCTCAGCGATGCCATCGAAAAGCGCATCGGCGAAATTGTTCCCTCCGACGTGATGGTGCACGCCGAGCCGCGGGCCCCGCAGGGCGAGCACCTCTTCGAGGCCATCCGCGCCATGGCGCAGCGGCGCGGCTTGGCCATTCACGACATCACCGCGCTGCAGCAGGATGGCCAGCTGTTCGTCGAGCTGCACCTCGAAGTCGATGAGCAACTCAGTCTGCGCGACGCCCACCGACAGGCCACCGAGCTCGAGAACGACATTCGCGACCTGCGCAGCGGCCCCATGGAAGTGACTATCCACATCGAACCGCTAGGCCACCGCATCGCCATCCCGGACACTGGCGCCGGCGAAATGAAACAGCTTTCCCGCGCCATCGAGGGGTTCACGAACGGGCTGGCCGCGGAATTTCACGAACTGGTGAACTGTCACGACGTGCGCGTCCGCCAGGTGGAGCACCGCATCGTGGTCACCTGCCACTGCGCCATGAAGAGCGCGTTGCCTATCACGCAGGTCCACGACGTAACCGCCGCACTTGAGGACCGCGTCAAGGAGCATTTCCCGCAGGTCTCCCGCGTCACCATCCATCCCGAACCACTGGAAGCCAGCTGAGCTCCCAAGCTCGCGAGTGCTAGTTGTGAGCTGTTGCGCCCATGGACGTTAATTGGCGGAAGTCGCGAGGGAGGGCTTGCCGAAGATGGTTGCGGCGCACGCAATCAGCACGGGAAAGCATTCCAGCACATAGCGCGGCTCGGGAGTTTCGAGCGTGGTGAGAAACGCCGTGCGCAACACGACAAAGAACACCAGCAAGAACACTGCCGGGCGCACCGACGGGCTCCATCTCCACAGGCGCCACGCGCCATACAGTCCCAGCGCGACGTAGGCAATATTCAGCAGGAAAAACAACACCGTTACGGACTGATCCACCTTGTCGTCCTGCCAGGATTGCTTCAGCGGAAAGACCGTGCCAGAAACCGGCAGCAACTCGATACGTGGCGTGAACCACAGCGTAAACGCTCGCGCGATGGGCAACACAACATATCTGCGCAGCGGATGCCGCCGGGTGCGCTCGCTGGCCAGCTGCGCGAAGGCCGCGTCTTCCTGCGGCGTCAGCGTCAGGTCGTCGTTGTATTGCTCGAGAATCGCCGCCACGCGCTCTTTCTCTTCATCGTTGTCGAATGCCCGCGCCGGTATTTGCTCCAGGTTGATCACATCGTCGTTCAGCTTCCAGGAGACCATGTAGCAATCGCTGACGCGATACAGCCAGGTCTTCTCCCAGGCCATAAATCCGCGCGGAACCAGTTCGCCGGGCAGGTTGGAGTTCTTCGGCGCCAGAGGCTGCAGTTCATGCAGCGTGATAGCGTTGCGCAAAGCCCATGGCAGGAGCGGAACGGCGCACGCGATTCCCGTCACCACCACAATGCGCAGCCAGTGACGCATCCGATCACCCATTTGGCGCTGCGGCAAGAGCGCAAAGGCGTTGCCAACCCAAACGGCCAACAGCAAAAGCGGCGTCTCCGGACGCAATAGCGTACCGAGCCCTACCGCGAGGCCGGTTGGTATCGCGCCGGCGCGATAATCCGGGCCCCATTCCCATGGTCGATGCCTATGCGGATAAAGTACCTGCCAGGTGTCCGCCGCCAGGTAGACCGCAAACAACAGCGCCACGGAGGCGAAGAACACGGCGTTAACTTCCGTCAGGAGCGTTGCCGCATAGTTGGCCACGAAAGGACAAAGCGCGGAAAGCCACATGCCCGCCACGAATACGGGTTTCACGCGGGCTGTGCTATCGGCAAGCACCAGCAGCGCAACGCCCAGCGCGGCAATCACCACGCAATCCGCGAGGTCTACCAGCGCCTGCGCGAACATCACCACGCCGTGCGCTGCTGCTCCGGTTTTTCCTGTGAGCCAGTAGATCACCGCCAGAAACGCCGGGTAGCCCGGCATGCGGAGGTCCACCGGAGCGATGGCCCCGTTGACGTTCATAGCGTAGACGTGATGCTGCAACCAGTTGGTGGCCATCTGCTCGTACAGAATGGTGTCGCCGGAGTTGGCCGGAAACTTGAGGATGAACAACAGCCGCAACCCGAGGCCCACTAGTAGCGGGGCAAACAGCGTAGAGAAAACTCGCTTCATGGATGAGACGCATCTTACAATGAAGTACCAGCAAAACCGTACCGGCTCGGCGCCGTACGGTGCTTCACGCGAATCGACGGAGAACGGCCGGCGCTGCCGCCTGCTGCAGAGAGATGAAGGAACGGCAACCCATATTTTACGACGCGGAGCGCGTGCGCTGGCGCCGTGCGCGCCGCGCCATGGAAGTTTCCGGCGCGCTGCTCACGCTGCTGCTGGCGTATTTCTTCATCACCATCGCCGTCAGCGTGGAGCTGCCGGCGGGCCTACTGCCTAGTACCAATCCCGGCTTGCACGCGTTAAAGCTGAAGAAGAAAACGCCCACGCGCGAAGGGCGGCAGCGCCGCGTCTCGCATCTCGGCACCATTCCAGCCACGTACGATCCGTTGCGCGCGGCGTTTTTCGTGAGCTGGGATCCCAACAGCCTGGCGTCGCTGCGCAAGCACTACAAAGATCTGGACTTACTGATGCCGGAGCAATTGCACGCGGTCAGCGCCGATGGCTCCCTCACCATCGTCGATTACGAACACGGGCAGCGCACCGCCAAGAGCGCGCCCGCCGAAGCCGTGGCCACCCTGAACGAAGACAAGCTGCACCAGTGGCTCCGGAGTCTGCCGCCCACGGAAAAAGTCCCGATGATGGGTTTGCTGAACAACTATGACGGCGTCACCTGGCGCATCAAGGAAATGGTGGACATGCTGGCCAGCCCCGCCGCCCGTCACAAACTTTCGCAGGACCTGGTGCAATTCGCGCAACTGGCACACGAAGCCGGCATAGTGGTGGATTTTGAGGAGGTACCCGAAGGCAGCCAGAAAAACTATCAAGCCTTTTGCGCGGAGCTGGGTTCCGGGATGCACGGCGCGGGATTGAAACTGATGATCGCGCTGCCCGCGCGCGATGACGCCTACGATTACGAATTCTTCGGCAAACAGGCGGACGCCATCGTGCTGATGAACTACGACGAGCACTGGCTTTCTTCGGAGCCCGGCCCGATCGCCTCGCAGGATTGGTTCGTTGAGAATCTTCGTCAGGTGCTGGAAGAGGTTCCCGCACAGAAAATCGTGGTGACGGTCGGAAGTTATGCGTACGACTGGACGGAAACGGCCAAAGGCAAGCTGGTCACGTCAGAGACGCTCTCCATTCAAGAAGCGCTGCTGCACGCCTACGAGTCCGATGCCCCGATGGATTTCGATGCGGCCTCGCTAAACCCGCACTATTCCTATTCGGACGAGCAGAATCACGTGCACCAAGTGTGGATGCTGGATGCCGTTACCGCGTACAACGAGCTGCGCGCCAGCGAACGATTAGGTGTGCAAGGGACAGCGCTGTGGCGGCTGGGGTCGGCGGACACCTCGGTGTGGCCCATCTGGGATGCCACGCGCCCCGACGATACCGCGCGCAACAAACTTACCGATCTGCCGCCTGGCCCGGACCTGATCCTCGAAGGCGAGGGCGACATCTGGCACTTCGTGAATACCCCGACGGACGGAAAACGCAGCTTCACCTACGACCCAAATACCGATTTATTTACGAATGAAAAGTACGACGCGTATCCGCTCTCCTTCAACATCGACCAGATTGGAGCGGCTACCAAGAAAATCGCCATCACTTTTGACGATGGTCCCGATCCTCAGTGGACGCCTAAAATCCTGGACGTCCTGAAGCAGAAACACGTACCGGCGGCATTTTTTGTGATCGGCTTGGACGCGAGCCAGTCTCCCGATATATTGCGGCGCGAGTATGCCGAAGGGCACGAAATCGGAAATCATACCTGGACGCACCCTACTTGGGAGGATATTTCCAAGACGCAGGCCAGGTGGGAATTAAACCTGACGCAGCGGCTCATCGAAGGCACGCTGGGCGTGAAAACTATTCTGTTTCGTCCGCCCTACGGCATCGATCACCAGCCGGAATATGCCGAGGAAGTGGCGCAATTGCCCTTTGCGCAAGACATGGGCTACCTGATCATCGGGCAGAAGATCGATCCACATGATTGGCAACAGGTGAAGGGAAAACCCAACCCGGCTTCGGAAATTCTGGACGAGGTGCTGCAACAGGCGAATGACGGAAACATTATTTTGTTTCACGATGGCGGCGGAGATCGCTCGCAAACCCTCGCGGCCTTGCCGCAGGTGATTGATGCGCTGCGCGCGCGAGGTTATTCCTTCGTCTCTGTTTCCGATTTGCTGCACAAGCAACGCGCCCAGGTGATGCTGCCGCTCTCGATGCAGGAACAACTCGAAGCGCGCGCGGACGGCGTGATTTTCGGCATGTATCACTGGTTCCGGCTGGGCATCGCGACGGTTTTCATTTTGGGGATTGTGCTGGTGAGCGGCCGCGCGGTGATCATCGGCATTTTGGCGCTGATCGAAAAGTGCCGCCCGGACCATCATCAACTCTCGGATCCGCCGCCCACCGTCAGCGTATTGATTCCCGCTCATAACGAAGAGGGCGTTATCGTGCAGACGGTGAATTCCGTGCTGGCTTCCGATTTCGCGGCGCTGCACGTGATCGTCATTGACGATGGTTCCACCGACAATACCGGTTCGTTGCTTGACGAACACTTTGGCCGCGATCCGCGCGTGCATATCATCCGCCAGGTCAACGGTGGCAAGCCTTCGGCGCTGAGCGCGGGAATCGCGCAGGCAGACAGCGAAATCCTGGTGACCATTGACGCGGATACGGAAATCGAGCCGGACGCCATCAGCAAGCTGGTGCGGCATTTTTCCGATCCGCAAGTGGGCGCGGTGGCGGGCAACGTCAAGGTGGGCAACCGTTCACGCTGGCTGACGCGCTGGCAGGCGCTGGAGTACATCACCAGCCAGAACATGGAAAAGCGCGCGTTCGATTTGCTGAACTGCATTACCGTGGTGCCTGGCGCGCTCGGCGCGTGGCGGCGAACGGCGGTGGAAGCGGCGGGCGGGATCACTGCGGACACCGTAGCGGAAGACGCGGACTTGACAATCGCCATTCGGCGGCTCGGCTGGCGCGTCAGCTACGACGAAGAAGCTATCGCGTGGACGGATGCGCCGGAGACGCCCGGGGTGCTGATTCGCCAGCGCTTTCGCTGGACGTTTGGCACGCTGCAATCGTTCTGGAAGCACAAGGACACGCTGTTTCGCCCGAAATACGGGACGCTCGGCTGGGTGGCGCTGCCGAATATTTTTCTGTTTCAGGTGTTTCTGCCGCTGATTTCTCCGATCATCGATCTGCTGTTTCTGGGCGCGGTGATTTTGTGGGCTCTGGAGAAATGGCATTTTCCGTATATTCCGCAGATTCATTCTTCGTCGGACGATTTGCTGCGCTCGGTGTTTTTCTTTCTGGGATTTTTGCTGATCGATGTGCTGACCTGCGCGGTGGCGTTCGCGCTGGAGAAAGATGAAGACTGGTCGCTGCTGTGGCCGGTGTTGCTGCAGCGCTTTTATTACCGGCAGCTGATGTATGTGGTGCTGTTTCGCTCGGTGAAAGAGGCGGTGAGCGGGCGGCCGGTGGGTTGGCACGGGGTACGCAGCGATGCGCCGGCGCCGCAACCGCAGCGGACTGCCGCGCCTGTAGAATCGTGAGCGTTTCGGTTGGCGTTGCTGTGGGCGTGCTTAGTGCCGGCATCTGGGTGTATCTGTTTTTCTTTCGCGGCGCGTTCTGGCGGCTCACGGATTTCGACGACGATCGCTGCGCTATTTCCGCAAAGCAAAAATTCCCGCGCGTCTGCGCCATCGTCCCGGCGCGCAATGAAGCGCCGACCATCGCCGCGACGGTAACTTCGCTGCTGCAGCAGGATTATCCCGGAGAGTTTTCCGTTGTGGTGGTCGATGACCATAGCGATGACGGCACCGCGCAGGCTGCCAGTGAAGCCGCTGAAGGGACTAACAACGCTAGTGGCGATGCCTCGCGTTTCACCATTTATTCCGCCGAACCTCTACAACGTGGCTGGACCGGCAAGTTGTGGGCCCTGAACGAAGGTGTGCGGCGTGTTTCCGCAGAAGCGGAGCAGCGCGGCGAACCCATTGAATTCTTTTGGTTCACCGACGCAGACATTCAGCACGCGCCGGATACGCTGCGCCGGTTGGTCGCGCGCGCCGAAACGGATCGTCTCGATCTGGCTTCGCTGATGGTGCTGCTGCGCGCCCGCACACTGCAGGAAAAACTGCTGATTCCGGCGTTCGTCTATTTTTTCTTGCAGCTCTATCCGCCGCGCTGGATTGCCAATCCCAACGCGCGCACCGCCGGAGCCGCCGGCGGCTGCCTACTGATTCGCGGTAGCACGCTGCAGCGCATCGGCGGCCTGGCCGCGATTCGCAATGCGCTGATTGACGATTGCACGCTGGCACGCGCGGTAAAGGGCGCCGGTGGCCGTCTGTGGATGGGTGTAACACGATCGAGCGTCAGCCAGCGCGATTACCGCAGCTTCGCCGAAATTCGCGACATGATCGCGCGGACCGCGTTCACGCAGCTTCGCTATTCCACTGCGTTGTTATTGCTCACGATTGTCGCGCTGTTCGTGACCTACATCGCTCCACTGGTGTTACCTTTCGCGGGCAAGCCGGTCGCACGCATCCTCGGCATAATTGCTTGCGTTTTAATGGCAACATCGTTTCTTCCCACCATTCGCTACTACCGGTTGTCGCGCACTTGGACGTTGTTACTGCCGGTCACGGCCGCAGTTTACGCGTGCGCTACAGTGCTCAGCGCCGTCCGCTTCTGGCTAGGCCGCGGCGGCCAGTGGAAGGGGCGCTCGCAAGCGCCATTCTCTTAGTAAGCGACCCGTAGTAAGGACTATAGTTTTGCGCATTGAATTTTGCTATGCTGCGCGAAGGTACAGGGCTGTATCCCGCAGGTAAGGAACGGCACCGGAGGCCAAGATGAGCGTTCTACCCCACGCGGGCGGCGACAAAATTACCGTGCCCGAGCTGCTGCAGCGAAAGTCCAGTGGCGGCAATTCCCCCAAAATCACCTGCTTGACGGCGTACGACTATCCGACGGCGCGTTTGCTCGATGAAGCTGGCGTGGACGTGCTACTGGTCGGCGATTCGCTGGGCATGGTGGTGCTGGGCCATGACAGCACGCTGCCCGTGACCCTCGAGGATATGCTGCGGCACACCGCGGCGGTGCGGCGTGGCACGAAACGCGCGCTAGTGGTGGCGGACATGCCCTACGGCAGCTATCACACGGACAATGCCGAGTCGCTGCGCAACGCGGTGCGCTTCATGAAGGAAGCGGGCGCGGAAGCGGTGAAGATTGAAGGCGGCGAGCGGCGTCTGGAGCTGATCGTGCGGCTGACGGAAGCCGAGATCCCCGTGATGGCTCACGTGGGGCTGACGCCGCAATCGGTGAACGCGCTGGGCGGATACCGCGTGCAGGGCAAGACCGCGGACGCTGCCGAGCAGTTGCTGCGCGATGCGCGCGCGGTGGAAGCGGCGGGAGCGTTTGCCGTGGTGCTGGAGGCGGTGCCGCGGGAACTGGCGGCGCAAATCACGCGCGAGCTGCGTATTCCGACAATTGGCATCGGTGCGGGGCCGGACTGCGATGGGCAGATCCTGGTGCTGCACGACATGCTGGGACTGACTTTTGGCCACACACCGAAGTTCACGCGGCAATATGCGGGCGTGGGAGAGATTATCTCGCGCGCGGTGCAGGAATATTGCACGGACGTGCGCGAGGGCGCATTTCCCTCGGACGCGGAGTCGTATCATTCTGGCGCGGGAAATACTGCAGCCGCGCGGCGTAAACCCGTTTCCGTAAACAGCTAAGCACAATTCATTTGAGATTCAGGAGGTCTCGCGCCTGCCATGTCGCCCGAAGAGATGCGCGTGCTGTTCGACTTCAACGCTTGGGCTAACCACCGCGCTGTGGAGGCCGCGTCCGCGCTGACCGCGGAGCAATATACGCGTTTGCTGGGGTCGAGCTTTCCCTCCGTGCGCGATACGCTGGCGCACATTTGCGGCGGAGAGTGGGTGTGGCTCGAAAGATTCGAGGGGCGCTCGCCCATGGCGATGCCGGACAACGGGAGATTTGCAACGGTAGATGAACTGCGTGAGCACTGGAACAAACAGGAAGCCAAGTTGCTGGCTTTCGTGGGGAAACTTACGCAGGCGGAACTCAACCGAGCGATTGAATACAAGACCATGAACTTTGGCGTGTACAAGAATCCGTTGTGGCAATCCATGCAACATGTGGTGAATCACGGAACCTACCATCGCGGGCAGGTGACCACGCTAATTCGGCAACTCAGCGGCAAGCCAGTGTTGACCGACCTAATGCATTTCTATCGCGAACACGGAATGTCCAGCGCCGCCTGAAGCGCGGCCCTACACCTTGGACACGATCCGAACCATTGCTTGGATGAAGGAAACGGCGCGACAGGCGCGCGCAGAGAGCCGCGTGATCGGCTTCGTGCCGACGATGGGCGCGCTGCACGCGGGGCATCTCTCGCTGGTGGAACGAGCACGCCGCGACTGCGATCCGGTATTCGCTTCCATTTTTGTAAATCCGAAACAGTTCGGACCGAAGGAAGATCTCGCAAAGTATCCGCGCACGCTTGAGAAGGATTCGGAACAATTGGCGGGGGCGGGGGTGCGGGCGCTGTTTTTGCCGGATACGGCGGAAATGTATCCGGCGGGCTTTACGACCTATGTGAATGTCGATGGCCTGAGCGAGCGGCTCGAGGGCCGCACGCGGCCAGGGCATTTTCGCGGTGTAACCACGGTGGTGCTAAAACTACTGGAAATTGTGCAGCCGACGTTTGCGTATTTTGGGCGCAAGGATGCGCAGCAGGCACGGCTGATCACCATCATGACGCGCGACCTGAACCTCGATACCCAGATTGTGCTCGGGCCCATCGTGCGGGAAAGCGATGGGCTGGCGATGTCTTCGCGCAACGTGTATTTGAGTGCCGAGGAACGGTACGCGGCGTCGGCGTTGCACCGCTCGTTGGCCGCAGCTGGCACGGAAGTACGCTCGGGTGTGCGCGACGCTCAGCGATTGTTGGCAACGATGCAAAACGTGTTGGCCGCCGAGCCGCTCGCTCGCGTGGACTACCTGGAGATTGTGGACGCGGATTCTTTCGAGCCGGTCGCGCGAGTGGCCCGTCCCGCGTTTGTGCTGGTGGCAGCGTACTTGGGGCGCACGCGCCTGATCGACAACATGTTCCTCGAGCCGCTAGCCGAAGGCGCCGACGAGTTCGCCATTCACTTGTAAAAACACGCCGAGCTTTGATTGCGCGCAGCGCACTGACCGCCACGCGACGTTACTCGGCTGCTGCCGCCAGAACTTCCTTGGCATGGCCCTTGGCCTTGACGTTGTCCCACACCGCGGCAATTTTGCCGTCCGGCCCGATCAGATACGAGCTGCGCACGATGCCCAGGAACGAGCGGCCCATGAATTTCTTCATGCGCCACGCGCCATAGGCTTCGATCATTTTGTGGTCGGGGTCGCTGAGCAGCGTGAAGTTCAACTTTTGCTTGGCGGTAAAGCCAGCCAACATTTTGGGTGGATCGGCGCTAACGCCCAGCACCATCACGTCCTGTTTGATAAATTTCGGGCGCAAATCGCGAAATTCGCAGGCTTCCACGGTGCAACCCGGCGTATTCGCTTTGGGGTAGAAATAGATCACCACACTCTGACCCTTGAAATCTTGCAGAGAGACTTCTTTGCCTTGGGCGTCGAGCAGTGTGAAATCTGGAGCCTTGTCGCCAACTTTGAGTGCAGCTTTCGCCATAGATAATTAAAACCTTTCGGGGTGCGGAATCAGGAGAGCAGTTTGCGCAAGACGTCGTTCACCACTTGCGGGTTGGCCTGACCGCGCGTGACGCGAATCACCTGGCCAACAAAAAATTTGAAGACGCCCTCGCTGCCGCTTTTGAATTTCGCCACGTTGTCGGGATTTTTCTCGATCACTTCGCGAGCGATGGCTTCGATTGCCGAGGTGTCGCTGCTTTGCTCGAGTCCTTCGGCGGCGACAATCTCTCCGGCGGCGCGGCCAGAGTCGAACATGATGGGAAATACTTTTTTGCCGATGGACCCGGTGATTTTTCCGGACTCCACCAGATGCAGCAGTTCCGCGAGGGCCGCGGGCGTAACCGGGCTGGCGACGATGTCTTTGCCCGCGTCTTTCAGGCGCCGCAGCAACTCGGTCTGCATCCAGTTTGCGGCGCTCTTGCCCGGCGCGCCGGCTTTCACGACGGATTCAAAATAGTCCGCCAACGCTTGCGAACCGGTGAGCACCTCGGCATCGTACGGCGTGATGCCGTAGGTGTCCACAAAGCGCAGACGCTTGGCTTCCGGCAATTCTGGCAAACCTTTTGCCGCAGCGGCGCGCCACCCCGCGCTGACATGTACCGGCAGCAGATCCGGCTCCGGGAAATAGCGGTAATCGTGCGCCTTTTCTTTTGAGCGCATGGAGACAGTGTGGTTTTCCGCCTGGTTCCACAAGCGGCTTTCTTGCGCGATGCGTCCGCCGCCCTCGAGCACGCCGACTTGGCGCTCGATTTCGTACTCGATGGCCTTTTGCACGAAGCGGAAGGAGTTTAGATTTTTGATTTCCACTTTGGTGCCAAATTCGCTGGTACCGCGCAACCGCACGCTCACGTTAGCATCGCAACGCAGCGAGCCTTCTTCCATGTTGCAATCGCTCACGCCGGTGTAAAGCAGAATTTCCTTCAGCGCCGTCAAGTACGCGTGGGCTTCCACCGGGCCGCGCATGTCCGGCTCGGAAACGATTTCCGTGAGCGGTGTGCCGCAGCGGTTGAAATCGATATAGCCCTTTTCCGTGGACTCCGCGAAGCCTTCGTGCAGGTTTTTTGCGGCGTCCTCTTCGAGATGGAGACGCGTGATGCCGATGCGCTTGCGCGTGGCGTTGTGCGCAATCTCGATCCAGCCACCGGTGGCCAGCGGCAATTCATATTGCGAAATTTGGTAGCCCTTGGGTAGGTCCGGATAAAAGTAATTTTTGCGCGCGAACCGCGAATGCTCGTGTACCGTGCAATTCAGCGCCAGCGAGGCGCGCATGGCCATCTCGACCACACGCTTGTTCAGCACCGGCAGCGTTCCCGGCAGGCCCAGGCACACCGGGCAGACGTTGGAGTTCGGAGCATCCCCAAAACGCGTGGAGCAGCCGCAGAAAATCTTCGTTTTGGTTTGCAGTTGGACGTGTACTTCCAGCCCGATGACCGGCTCGTACTTGTCGAGCACTTCGGGAGAAACAACGGCCGTTTCTGGTGCGGATTTCGCCATGTCAGAACGCGATTATAGCATTAGGTTCGGCTGGGACGGCCAAGTCCAGCCTGGCGCCTAGGCTCGGGAGGTGAACGCCCGCGTAACCCGGATTACCGGGTACCTTCTTCCGCCGGGAGCAGGTCGCAGAATATGAAAGACTCCCGTTCCACGATTTCGCCAGTGCGAATCGCCACCGGCCGCTGAAAAATTGGCCCGTCGAATACGAACGTATGAAATTCGCCATTTTCGCCGCACGGGTCCGCGCCGTCTGGCAAGCCAACAAAAAACGCCGCATCCAGCTCTCGGCCGGCGAAGCCCCGGCCCAGGATCTTGCCATCAATACACGCCGCTACAGCGCGAAAACCCTCGGCGTGAAAAAATTGGACTAGCTCCCGCGTATCGCGTTTCCACAAAGGGAAGAGCGCTGTCATTCCTATACGGGCCAGATTCTTCTCGCGATAGGCGCGGAGATCTTCCAGGAAAATGTCGCCGAAGGCCACTTTTCGAACGCCATATATATAGAAGGAACGCAGCGCCTCTTCCATGCGCGTTTCATAGGTGGAATTGGCACACTCGCGCGGAATGCGCACCTCGTGTAAAGGCAGCCCGATGGACTTCGCTTGTTTGCGCAACAACTCACATCGCACGCCATGCATACTGATGCGCTCGTAGCCTTCGGTGACCGTCGTCAGCAGCGAGACGACGCGATATTCCTTCTGCTGGAGCAGCAGGTGCAACGCCATGGCGCTGTCTTTGCCTCCGCTCCAGCAGAAAAGGATAGGTTCCGCGCCGCTCACGCGTGTTAGTTTCTCCCGCTGAAGGTATATTTCACGCCGATACGCCCATCGCGTCCTAAGGCGGGATAGCCGAGCGCATCCTGGTAGCGTTTATCGAAGAGGTTAGTCGCGCGAGCATAGACTGAAACGCCGTGCTCGAAGCGGTAACTCGTGGCCACGTCAAACCGCGCGTAGCCCGGATTATGCTCAGGGAGCGGGCTTAGCTCAAGGAAATCACTGTCTGTCCGCTGGCCAGTAAAATAGCCGCCCACGGTAACGTCTAGCCGGCGAAACGCCAGTCCCCACGTAAGCGAACCCGAATTGACTGGGCGACGCAAAAGGCGGTTCCCCGCGGCCTCGGATGGATCGAACGAATTCGGCGCGGAAATTACCAGGCTGTCGTCGTAGGTGTAGTTTCCGGCGATAGTCATCCAGTGCGCCGGCCGAAAATCGCCGCTCAAGTTGAGGCCGCGAGCACGGGCGCGGTCGGTGTTGAAGTAGTAGCCGAAGCCCGACGGCACCACCGGCGAACTGAGATCGCAATAGTTGTTGTAGTTCGCGCAGTATTCAAAACTCACGATGTCGTAGAACTTGCTGTAAAAATATTCCGCCGTCACGCGCGCCCGGTCGTTGAGCAACTTCTGTTCGACGCCGGCTGTCCATGTCTTGCTGGCTTCCGGTTTCAGCGAAGGATTGCCGTAATCGCCGAAATTGTCGCCAAAGGTTTGGTCAAAGCGCGGCTCCTTGATGCCTTCGCCGTAAAAACCCCGCACCAGCGTGTCGCCCCAGAGTCCCTTGCCGTACCGCAGCGTCCCGGCTGCCCCTGCCCTCGGCACCACGCGCGTGCCGAAATAGCCGTTGTCTTCCGCGCGTCCGCCAAAATTCAGCGAAATGCGCCGGTGTGGTCGGTAGCGGAAATCGAGATAGCCGGCCTGGTTATTCCGTCGCGCGTGCGGCACGTTAACGGATGTCAGGAAAGCGTTCTCGACCTCGTACTCGTAGCCTGCTGTGGCAGCAAAATCCGTCAGCAGGTACGTCGTTTGTGCGTTTACGCTTGCGCGATTGTATTGGTAACGGTCGTCGTACGTGTAATCGCACGATTCCTGCGTGGCCACCGCCGTTGGATTCGTCTGCGGACAGAAGGCATTGGGATCCGTCGCGTAATAGCTTTGCAACGGATTGTAGTCGTGCTGGCGAGTGTACGATTCGCTTCCGCTGATGACGTGATGCCAGTGCTGCCCGGTGGCAAACTCCCACCGCGCGTTAGCGCTGAAAATATGCTGAAAATACTTTTGATAGAGGCTCGGCAGCAGGAGCAGCGTTTGCCCGGGAATGCCGGCAAAACTATCGGTGTTGCGCAGCGAAAGTCGCAGGTGATTGTTCTCGCCGAGTTTGTAACCGAACGTACCGGACAGCGTGCGATTGATGAACGCGTCGTTCGGGCCCTGCCCGTCCGCGGAAAAATAGGAAGCCGCCGCCGAGTAATCGAAGGCGCCCAGCAAACCACTCAGTTGCGCTCCCCCGCGGCCCGAGCTGTAGTCTCCTCCCTCGGCGAATACACTAAACTCTGGAGTTCGCGTCTCACCGCGATGGGTGATCAATTGAATCACGCCGGAGACCGCGTCCGTGCCGTAAATCGCGCTCTCCGCGCCGCGCACGATTTCCACCTTGTCGATGTTATCGAGCGTCACGTCGGAGAAATCGACGGCCGCGCCCGGAGGATTTATCGGCGCCCCGTCCACCAGTACCTTCACAAAGTTCGAATTTCCGCCGTTTAGGAAAACGGACGCCGTTCCGCCTTCAGGCCCAGTTCGCCCAATGGCGACGCCCGGCGTGAAGAGCAGTGCGTCCGTCAGCGCGACAGCTTGGCGCGCGTCGATCTCCTCTTTGGTTATGACCGAAACTGGGGCCGTGGCCTGATCCGCCGAAATTGGCTCGGTTTCCGCCGTAACCACCACACGGGCAGAGAGTTGTTCCAGTTCCAGGCGGAGATCCAATTTGTGCTGTTCATTTGCTGCCAAATCTACTACCAACTCACGCGTGGCGAAGGCCTCGCGCTGGAATCGCACGCGATAACTTCCGGGCGGCAACTCAAGTCTATAAGTGCCGTCGCTCGACGAGCTGGCGGTCCATTTGCGGGCCGCGGGCGCATGGCCCGGCGACGACGTGATTTCGACTCCGCCCACGCCCGCACCGCTAGCGTCGATGAGCCGGCCGGAAAGTTGTGCTTGCGGGAAATTGCCTTGCGCTTGCGAAGAAAAACAAATCGCGAAATACAAAAACAAAAACACTACTAGGCGAACGCAGATCGTTTTCATGGGTTCCTCCGGGCTCCCTCACGCGCGGGAGCTTGAAGGTTGTCCATCACGGCGTTGCACACCGGATGGCTGCAGACTTCGCCGGTCTCCTGGCTTGGCGGTCTTGCTTGCCGGCAACCTTCCCGCGGCGCTGCCCGTCATGTGCGACGAACGACGCGCCACAGTGGCCTTCCGGCTTTCATAGTGCGATCGCAAAGCGATCCACTCCCGCCTTACAGTCGCGCGGCGGCGACGGCTTCTCTTGCGAGTGCGGCCCTAAGTACGAAACAGGCCGCCCGTCTTCCCGAGCACGAAGTCTGCGATGGTTGTCAGGGGCAGTTGCAGCGTGGTTCGAAGCTTGTCGCCTGGCCCGGCCGCCGCCCGCTAGAGGTTATTCAGTTCCGCGCCAAATACATCACAGCTCGTCGCGGCATTGCATTGGGTGCATCCATAAAATCAAAATCGCAAAGCTGCTCGACGCGGTACGAAACGTCGCGCAACTTCTCGCATTGAGCAAAATCACGCAGCCCCCGAACCACCACCGGCTGCGCCAGACCACACATGCACGCGCGGCCGGCCGGAGGGCCCGGTCTCCACCGTGAGCGGCGTCTGAAACACTTGCTCCAGCAACTCCCGCTGATACACGTTCGACGGCGGACCCACGCGCAAACACCTCCCGCGCTGCAACAGCGCGACCTGATCCGCGTACTGCGCCGCAAGATTCAATTCGTGCGTCACCACCACCACGATGTAGCGGTTCACCGATGCCAGCTTGCGCAGCGTATCGAGCAGATCCACCTGCGCCGCAATGTCCAGGTGCAACGTCGGCTCGTCCAGCAGCAGCAGCGTCGGCTGTTGCGCCAGCGCCCGCGCCAAAATCACGCGCTGCTTTTCGCCGCCGGAAATTTTGTCCATCCAGCGGTCTGTGAGATGCTCCGCGCCAACCTGCGCCAGTGCGTTGCGCGCTACCTGAACATCCTCGTCCGTCTCAAAGCGCAGCGTCTTCCCATACGGATGCCGCCCTTGCAGCACAAATTCCCAGGCCCGCGAAGGAAACAGCAACTGGCTCTCCTGCTGCACCATGGCAATACGCTGCGCGCGCAGCCGCGGCGTCATCGTGTGCGTCGGGGTACCGTCCAGCGTTACCCTTCCGGAAAGTGGCGCCAGCACACCGGCAATCAATTTGAGCAGCGTCGATTTGCCGCACGCGTTCGGCCCCAGGATGGCCAGAACCTCTCCGGAGCGCGCCTGCAGGCTCATGGCTTCCAGCGTGAACAGCGGCGCTTGCGCGGGATTCGCGGAATACGCGTAGCTCACCTGTTCCACGCTGAGCGTCGCATTGGTGCGCACCGCCGCGGTCACCGCGCCCATATTGCGCGCCGCGCTGCTCACCCGAGCCTCCGTCGCAGCAAATAGATAAACAGCGGCGCACCTGCCAGCGCGGTCATGGCGCCCACCGGCAATTCGCTCGGCGCCGCCACGGTGCGCGCCAGCATGTCCGCCAGCACCACGGCGATGGCCCCGCCAAACGCCGCCGCGGGAATCAGGATGCGGTGGTCCGAGCCGAAAATCATGCGCATCACGTGCGGCACGAGCAGACCCACATAGCCAAT
>Ga0181537_10002074_pt1 | contig 17902 bp, 14 predicted proteins | sample PEATcosm2014_Bin_39_FD_119765 | JGI IMG/M metagenome (GOLD analysis project Ga0181537, IMG submission 119765) | Peatland microbial communities from MTU Mesocosm Facility, Houghton, MI, USA - PEATcosm2014_Bin23_10_metaG | ecosystem: Environmental > Terrestrial > Soil > Wetlands > Peat | place... | reverse complement strand
TATGTACAGGAGCGGGTCGGCAGCCTCGCCAAGGACAGCGACCTCTCGCGCTTTATTCTTTGAATTGGATTCGCTGCATTTGCGCGGAAAGTGCTGCTGCGTCCCTTAACCTTGTTTAGTAAAAATTTACCTACAATTCGACCGACTTTTTAAGTTATGGCCACTATATCCGAGGTCATGTCGTGGAATCGCCACGCACCCGGACAAAGGAAAAGGCTGTGATGCAAAAAGGAGTCATCAGGGTCGCTGTGATTTTGGCCATCCTTGTTCCGATTGGTTTTGCAATCTTTCACGAAATGTCGGCGCGCACGGCGATCCAACACTCGCTGATCAACTCGCTTGATGCCAATGATACAGCAGCGCTGCAAGCTTGGCCGGGCAGCGCCGAATCGTTCGTCGCGATGCTCCATGACCGCTGCATGCGGGCGCATGGCGGTGACGCGGCAGCCTGCACACGCTATCAGGTCGCGACCAAATAGGCCCGTTCTAGCAGCGACTAGAAATCCGCCGCGCGGCGTCTAAATCGCTGCGCCGGTGGAACCGATTCCGCCCTGAGGGAATTTGCTCTAGAGTCGCGAGCATCCTTCCCGGGGCCGGCCGGAATGACCATTTTGAGCGTCCGCGTCACGCCGTTTGCCGGGCAGAGCCCCGGCACGCCGGGCGTGCGTCGCCGGTTTCCGGCGTTGCCGGGGATCCGCTTCGGCGCCTTCGAGATAGCCACCGCCGACGATTTTGCCGACACCGAGCCGGTCGATGGATCGACCGGCGCGCATCAGCGCGTCCGGGTCAATTTCACCAATAGCGACCGGATCTTCTATCGGCTGTCGGGAACTGGCACCGAGGGCGCGACGTTGCGCGTGTATCTGGAGCGCTGCGAGCCCGACCCGGCTCCGTGCGCGCACATCAACGGCATCACCGGTCGGGACAAGCCGAGCGTGGTCGCCTAGCGCCGGTGAAGGAGAAAGCTATGCTGTCGGCGGATCGTTCCCAGGAAAGGCTGGCCCGGCGCGCCATCGCGCTGGTGCTGGCCGGCGGCCGCGGCAGCCGCTTGCGCCAATTGACCGACCGGCGCGCCAAGCCGGCGGTGTTCTTTGGCGGCAAATTCCGCATCATCGATTTCGCGATGTCGAATTGCCTCAACTCCGGCATTCGCCGGATTGGCGTGCTGACTCAGTACAAGGCGCACAGTTTGCTCAGGCACTTGCAGATGGGCTGGTCGTTTTTGCGCCCGGAGATGAACGAGTTTCTCGACCTCTTGCCGGCGCAGCAGCGGATCGACGAGGCGACCTGGTATCGCGGCACCGCCGACGCGGTGTTCCAGAATTTCGACATCTTCCGCGCGGCGCGGCCGGATTACTTCGTCGTGCTCGCGGGTGACCACGTCTACAAGATGGATTATTCCAACATGCTCGCCGACCATGTGGCGAGCGGGGCGGATTGCTCGGTCGCCTGCGTCGAGGTGCCGATCGCTCAGGCGAGCGACTTTGGCGTAATGATCGTCAACGAATCGGGGCTCATCACCGGGTTCGACGAAAAGCCGAAACACGCGACCCCGATGATCGGCAAGCCCGACCGGGTGCTTGCGAGCATGGGGATCTACGTATTCACCGCCGATTTCCTTTACGCCGAACTCGAACGCGACGCGCGCGACCCGACATCGGCGCATGATTTCGGCAGGGACGTGATCCCTAATCTCGTCAGCCGCGGCCTCGCCGCCGGGCATCATTTCGAGGATAGCTGCGTCAAGACCACCCCCGATTCCGAGCCGTATTGGCGCGATGTCGGGACGATCGACGCCTATTGGGCCGCCAATCTCGATCTGGTGATGCCGGTGCCGCAGCTCGACATCTACGACCCGAACTGGCCGGTCTGGACCTACCAGCAGCAATTGCCGCCGGCGAAATTCGTCTTTGACGACGACGACCGGCGCGGCATGGCGGTCGATTCGATGATCTCGGGCGGCTGCATTATCTCGGGCGCGCATGTTTCGCGCACTCTGTTGTTCTCGAACTGCCGGGTCAATTCGCATGCCCGCACCCGCGAGGCGGTCGTGCTGCCCGAAGTCGATATCGGCCGGCACGCGCGGCTCAACCGCGTCGTGATCGATCGCGGCTGTCGCATTCCGGAAGGGATGGTGATTGGCGAGGATCCGAAGCTCGACGCCGCGCGGTTCTATGTAAGCGAAAGTGGTGTAGCGCTGGTTACCGCCGATATGATCGCCGCGTTGAACTGAGGCAATCGCGCTTTCGCGGCACTAAAAAACTCGCGCGTCGGCTTCCTGTTCGCGCAGGAAAACATACGCCTCGTGCCCGATCTGGCGGGCGTCGCGCGCCGCCTCGACGGCGTCGAGCAATGCTTGTTCCTTGTCGAGATAGGCGCCGTATGTGGTGTTGTCGAGCCGAACGACCCAGCGCATGCTGCGGCCTTGCTGGCAAACATGGAACTCCATGATGTCCATCGGCGACGACCTCCCGAACCTTGTAACAGACGGTTCACATTCCGCCCAGTATCACCAAAACCGCTATTTTTTTGAAAGCAAATTCAACGTTAATTTATACGTAATCGCGTCTTAATCAGGCGATATGCCAATTCGCTGTGCATCCAATGCCCGATAACGGCGCCGGCCGGCCGAAATTCCTTGCCGTACTTCAGCTTAGCGACGACTCTCTAAAGAATGATTGAGACGGTTCTCCGGGCAAGCGGATCGCAGCCGTGACCAGCATCGCCGATAAATCCAAGACGGAATCCGCGTCGCGCGCGACGGACCGCGTCGCCGTCTCGCCCCAAGATAGCGAATCGGCTCCGGCGCGTGCCTTTATCGCCGCGTTCTACGAGCATGCGCCGCCCGCCGATCTCGCCGATCGAAGCGCCGAGGATTTGGCCGGCGGCGCCCTTGCTCTGTGGTCCTTGGCGGCGCAGCGGTGGCCGGGCGAGGCGCAGGTGCGTGTCTATAACCCGACGCTGGTGCATGACGGCTGGTCGTCGCCGCATACGATTGTCGAGATCCTCAATGACGACATGCCGTTTCTCGTCGATTCGGCGACCGCGGCGATCAACAAGTGCGATGGCGTCGTGCGGCTCATCATCCATCCGGTCGTGACGGTGGTCCGCGATGCCGAAGGCAATTTGACGGAATTTGGTGCACCCGACGGTATCCGCGAATCTTGGATGCAGATCGCGATCACCCGTGAGCTCAGCTCGGCGGCGCGCAGCGCCTTGGCCGACGCGCTGAGAAAAGTGCTCGGCGATGTGCGCGTCGCGGTCGCCGACTGGCCGAAGATGCGCGAGGCGTTGGCGCGCTTCGCCGCCGACACCGCCGCTGCGCCGCTGGCGCCGGCCGAGATCGATGAGGGCGCGGCGTTCCTGCGCTGGATCGGCGACGACAATTTCACGCTGCTCGGCATCCGCGACTACGATTTCGCCGGTGGCGCGACGCAGCCGCCGCTCGGCATCCTGCGCGAGCCGACTTACCGGGCTTTTGGCGGGTTGCGCGACATCGACGCCCTGCCGACAGAGGTGCGCGACTTCATCCGTCGCCGTGAGCTGTTGATCATCGCCAAGACCGATCAGCGTTCGACGGTCCATCGCAACGCGCCGATGGATGCGATCGGCGTCCGCCGCTTTAACGCGAAGGGCGAGGTCGACGGGCTCAGTCTGCTGGTCGGCCTTTTTACCTCCGCGGCCTACAGCGTTAGCCCGAGCGCGATCCCGATTGTCCGGCGCAAGGTCGCGGAGGTCGTGGCGCGTAGCGCCTTGCCGGCGAAAGGTCACGCGGGCAGGGCGCTGATCCACATTCTCGAGACGTTTCCGCGCGACGAGTTGTTTCAGGCGAGCACCGATTGGCTCTACGACACGGCGATTGGCGTTCTCAATCTGCAGGAGCGGCAGCGCATCGCGCTGTTTGTCCGGCGCGACCCGCTGGAGCGTTTTGTCTCCTGCCTCGTCTATGTCCCGCGCGAGCGTTACGAGACGAGTCTGCGGCTGGTTTTTGCCAAGATACTCGAAGAGGCCTTCGCCGGCACCCTCTCGACCCACTACATCCATCTCGACGATTCGCTGCTGGCGCGGGCGCATTTTATCATTCGCACGGTTCGCGGCAGTGTGCCGGCCGTCGATCTATTGGCGCTTGAACGGCGGCTTGCCGAAGCCGGCCGACGCTGGATCGACCGCGTCGAGGCGGCGGCGGAAGCGGCGTTTGGCGAGGGCGAGGCGCACGAACGCCTGAGCCGGCTACGCGCGTTTCCGATCGACTATCAGACGCGCACCAGCCCCGAACAGGCGATTGCCGATCTCGGGCCGATCGAAAAGGTACTGGCTGGGTCGCCGCTCGAAGCCTTGCTGCACCCTGGCGGTAGCGGGGCGGCGCCGGGATTGCGGCTCTATCGCCAGGGCGGGCCGGTCGTGCTGTCGGATATTCTGCCGGTGCTGGAAAACCTCGGCCTCAGGATCATCGCCGAGGAGCCCTACCGCATCGAAAACACCGACGGCGTCGCGGTATGGGTGCATGAATTCTCGCTCGACGAAGGGACGATCGCTGGCCAACTGACCCCAGGGCTAAGACGCAAATTCGAGGGGGCGGTGGTCGAGATCGCCGGCGGTGCCGTCGAAAACGACGGGTTCAACCGCTTGGTGCTCGGGGCCGGACTGTCGGCACGCCAGACAGTCATCCTGCGGCTCTACTGCAAGGTCTTGCGCCAGGCCGGCAGCAATTTCAGCCAGGCCTATATGGAAGACACGCTGGCGGCGCATGCCGAGATCGCCCGCCGGCTGGTAACCTTGTTCGAGCATCGCTTTAATCCGACACCGCCCAAAGGCGGCGCGCTCGACATCGTCGCGGAGTTGCAGGCGATCGACCATGCGCTTGACGCGGTCGAGAGCCTCGACGAGGACCGCATCCTGCGCGGCTTCCTGCTGCTGATCATGAAATCGGTGCGGACCAATTATTTCCAGCCGCAACCGGACGGCGCCGCAAAACCCTATCTGGCGGTAAAGCTCGCCTCGAGCGAGATCGATCTCCTGCCGCTGCCGCGACCGCTTTACGAGATCTACGTCTACAGCCCGCGTATGGAAGGCGTGCACATGCGCGCTGGCAAGGTCGCGCGCGGCGGGATTCGCTGGTCTGACCGGCGCGAGGATTTTCGCACCGAAATCCTCGGCCTGATGAAGGCGCAGACGGTTAAAAACGCCGTCATCATCCCGGTCGGGTCAAAGGGCGGCTTTGTGCTCAAGCGCCCGCCGTTGCCCGGGCCGAATTACCGCGCCGAATTCCAGGCCGAAGGCATCGCCTGCTACAAAATCCTGATGCACGGTCTCCTCGATTTGACCGACAACATCGTCGCGGACACTACCGAAACCCATCATATCGAGCCGCCGCCATCGGTCGTTCGGCATGACGAGGACGACCCCTATCTCGTTGTCGCCGCCGACAAGGGCACCGCGACATTTTCCGACACGGCGAACGGCATCGCGATCGAATACGGGTTTTGGCTTGGCGACGCGTTCGCCTCGGGCGGCTCGGCTGGGTATGACCACAAAGCGGTCGGCATCACCTCGCGCGGCGCCTGGGAACTCGTCAAGCGCCACTTCCGCGAACTTGGCACCGATATCCAGGCCGCCGATTTTACCGTCATCGGGGTCGGCGACATGGCCGGCGACGTGTTTGGCAACGGCATGTTGCGATCGCGTCATATCCGGCTGCGCGGCGCGTTCAACCATCTGCACATCTTTATCGATCCCGAACCCGACGCAGCGGCGAGCTATGCCGAGCGCCAGCGGCTGTTCGAAAACCCGCGTCTCGGCTGGGCAGATTATGACAAGGGGCTGATCTCGCCCGGCGGCGGCGTGTTTGAGCGAGCCGCCAAATCGATCCCGATCAGCCCCGAGATGAGGCGCGTCTTCGCCATCGGCGAAGACACGCTGACCCCGGCCGAGCTGATCCGTCATCTACTGACGGCTGAGGTCGACTTGTTGTTCTTTGGCGGCATCGGCACCTTTATCAAGGCGCGTGCCGAAGCCCACGCGCAGGTCGGCGACAAGGCGAACGATGCCTTGCGCGTCGACGGCGAGGCAATCCGCGCCAAGGTGGTGGGCGAGGGCGCCAATCTTGGCGTCACCCAATTGGGCCGCATCGCCTATGCCAAAACCGGCGGCCATATCGACACCGACGCGATCGACAACTCGGCCGGTGTCTCGATGTCGGATCACGAGGTCAACATCAAGATCTTGCTTGGCCACGCGATTGCCACCGGCGCGCTTGCCGCGGCTGAGCGCGAGCCGTTGCTGGCCGCGATGACCGACGATGTCGCGGCATTGGTGCTGCGCGACAATTATCTGCAGGGCGAGGCGCTATCCGTGGCCGAGGCGCGCGGGGCCACGGCACTCGATCGCCAGGCGCGGCTGATCCGCGAACTGGAAAAAGCCGGCCGGCTCGACCGCGCGCTCGAATTCCTGCCCGACGATACCGAGATCGCGACGCGCATGGCGGCGCGGCGCGGGTTGACGCGGCCCGAGCTGTCGGTGCTGCTCGCCTACGCCAAGATGTCGCTCGACCACGAGTTGCTGCAGTCCGATTTGCCCGACGCGCCCGAACTCGGCGAGGAATTGCGGCTTTACTTCCCGCCGGCGCTGCGCGGGCGTTTTCAAGCGCAAATCGCGGCGCATCCGTTGCGGCGCGAAATCGTCGCGACGATCATCGCCAATGATGTCGTCAACCGCGCGGGCCTGACCTTTGTCCACGATCTCACTGCCCGCACCGGTCAGGGCGCCGCGGCAATCGCCCGCGCCTACCGCATCGTGCGCGAGACATTCCAATTGCCGCCGCTTTGGGTCGCGATCGAGGCGCTCGATAATCATGTCGCCGCGCCAGTGCAGTACGAAATGCTGCTCGACATCGCCGGGGTCATCGAACATGCCGCGCTCTGGTTGCTGCGCGGCGGGCGAATTGCCTTCGACGAAATCGCGCGGCTCGCCCCGGCGGTCGCGCAGCTTGACCCCGCTATCGCCGCGCTACTGCCGGCCGACGAACGCGCCCTCTACGACCGGCGAGTGGCGCGGCTTGCCGATTCGGGTGTGCCGCCTGCTGTCGCGGAGAGGGTCGGCGGCATCGTCTTCCTGACGACCGCGTTTGAGATCGGCGATCTCGCGGCGCGTACGGCGCAATCGATTGAGAGTTCCGCGCGTGCCTTTTATGGCGTCGGCGCCCGCTTTGCGCTCGATGGGCTGCGCGATGCCGCGCGTCGCCTGCCGGCCGAAACATCGTGGCAGAAAGCCGCCGTCGAAACCCTGATCGACGATTTCTACGCGCTGCAAGCCGATCTCGCCGAGCGCGTGCTAAAGGGTGCCAACGGGGCGGTCGACCCGGTGGCGGACTGGGCCGCGACGCATGCCGCGCAACTCGCACCGGCCGATTCGATCGCCGCCGAGCTGCGCGCGGCGTCGAATCCTGATCTCGCGATGCTCGTCGTCGCCGGCCGGCAATTACGGCAGGCGCTGGCCTAGAGCCGCATAAACAGCAGGTTGCGCTGCGTCGAGAAGCTTAAAGTAATCAGCGATTATCATCACATTTCAACGGACTGAAGCCGCCATACCTTCCCGGATGGGTAGACAAGGCATAAGATCGGCGGGTGAATAGACGGCGGTTTCTCCTGACGACGGCTGGGCTGTTGAGCGCCCCCGCCGTGTCGCGCGCGGCGCCGATGGTGTCTCCCGGGACGCGGGTGCGGCTGGTCGATGCCCACACCGGGACGGTCTTTGACGGCTCCTATCGCGACGCGCGCGGGCCGATCGCCCAAGCGATGAACGAGCTGTGCCTGTTCCTGCGCGATCAGCACACCGGCGGCATGACCAACATCGATGTCCGTGTGATCGATTTTGTCGCCGGCGTGACGGCGGCCATCGGCCAACCGAACGCGATCGTGCTGTCGGCCTACCGTTCGCTGCAGACCAACGCCCGGCTCGCGCACACGCAGTTCGGCGTCGCCGACAACAGCCAGCATCTTTACGGTCGCGCGCTCGATATCAGCTTCCCCGAAGCGAAACTCGAGGACGCGGTCGCGGTCGCGCGGTCGATGAAGCGCGGCGGCGTCGGCTGGTATCCCCGGTCGAAGTTCATTCATATCGATGTCGGGCCAGTGCGCAATTGGGAGCTCGGCGCCGAGGGGCTGCAGGATCAGCTATTCAAGGAACTGCCGGCGACACCGATCCCCCCAAAGGGCAGCGGCGTAATGATGGTCGAAGGTCGCGGCGGCCTGACCGTCGGCGGTGGCAAGGCACCCGTTGTATCGTCTGGCCGTACGATACAGCTCGCTCATCACCGGGTCGCCGGTCTGCTCACTCCGGTTACCAAGCCGCAGTAGCCAAGAAGCGGCGTCCGGCGTTCATTACACAGGAACGCCAGGAGGATTTCGTGGACCTGTCAAGCATCCCGGTCGGCCGCGCGCCGCCGCACGACATCAACGTGATCGTCGAAATCCCGCAAGGCGGCAACCCGGTCAAATACGAGCTCGACAAGGCGTCGGGCGCGGTGTTTGTCGATCGCTTCCTGCACACTGCGATGTTCTATCCCGGCAATTACGGGTTTGTGCCGCACACCCTGTCGGAAGACGGCGATCCGATCGACGTCCTGATCGTCGGGCAAGTCTCGGTCGTGCCGGGCGCCGTCGTGCGTTGTCGGCCGATCGGGGCGTTGCTGATGGAGGACGAAGCCGGTCTTGACGAAAAAATCATCGCGGTACCGGTCGACGCGCTCCACCCCTTCTATACCAATGTGCGATCGCACGCGGATTTGCCGCCGATCCTGTGCGACCAGATCGCGCATTTCTTTAGCCATTACAAGGATTTGGAGCCCGGCAAATGGGTCAATATCCGCCACTGGGTCGGGCCCGATGAAGCCGCGGAGCTGATCCTCGAGGCGATCGCCCGGGCATCGGCCTGAGCAACCGCCTAACCGGGATGCGGGGCCGCCTCATTGACCGCGCGGCAATGCGGCAAGGGCGCCAGCGCCAACCCCATCGTCCAGCCCAGATAGAACCGCGCGTCGATAAAAAAGGAATGGGCGCTTTCGTACAAGTTCCAGTGCTCGACGTGAAACAGGCCGAGCACTGCATCAAAGAGCAGGGCAACCGCCAGCCACAGCGCGCCGACCCGGGCGGCGATGCGCCAGCACCGCGTCAAATCGTGCCGTTTGGGGGGTTTGGTGATCCGATGGTAACCAAAACCGAGGATCAGCCAGCACGGGATCGCGGTCGTGATCACCACCTGAGCCGGCCAGGAAAACAGCCAACCGCTGAGACCGGGTGAGGCAGCGGCAATGATCCCCAGCGGCGCCCTGAGCCAGCGGCAGCCCAAGCTTAGCCAGGCCAATGTCACGGCGAACGGCACGATGGCCCAGGCGATGATCAGCGTAACGCCGGCGACCAGCGCCGTCTGATGCGTCGCATCCGCCTCGCCGCGCCCCGAGACAAACGCGACCATTGCGTCGTGTAGACACACCGACACCACCGCGAAGGCCAGACTGAGGCTCGCCGTAAACAGCAAATTGCGCGGCCGGCGCTCGTGCGACGCTGGTGATCCGGCCGAGCCGAGCCAATCGCGCAACCGCTCCATCGCCGGCTCGACAAAAAAAGCGAGGTTCAGCCCGATCAACAGCGCGGAGACAAGATCGGCCCAACTCGGATGGGCCAGCGCGACCAACAGGCCGCTCCAGATGAATTCCGGCGCCGCGGCGCAAATCGCGACATTCAACGACAAGATCAGCGCGGCCGCGGCGACGGAAACCGCCGGCGTCACGCGAGCTGGAAGCGATAGGGAAGCAGTCGGCGGCACGACGTGAACATATCACGCCGTGTTTCAACCGCTATTCAAGCTCCCGCGCGGTTCTGCCGATTGCCGACAAGGTCGTCGACGACGGCCGGGTCGGCAAGAGTCGAGGTGTCGCCGAGCTGGTCGTGCTCGTCGGCCGCGATCTTGCGCAGGATGCGGCGCATGATCTTGCCGGAACGGGTCTTTGGCAGGCCCGGCGCCCATTGCAGCAGATCGGGCGCGGCGATCGCGCTGATCTCTTTCCTGACCCATTGCACCAGCTCGCGCTGCAGTTCGTCGCTCGGCTCCTCGTCGCTGCGCAAGGTCACATAGGCGTAGATGCCCTGGCCCTTGATGTCGTGCGGGTAGCCGACCACCGCCGCCTCGGCGACCTTGGGATGTGCGACCAGGGCGCTCTCGATCTCGGCGGTGCCGAGCCGGTGCCCGGCAACATTGATCACGTCATCAACGCGGCCGGTGATCCAGTAATACCCGTCAGCGTCGCGCCGGGCGCCGTCGCCGGTGAAGTAGAGCCCGGGAAAGGTCGAGAAATAAGTTTCGACAAAGCGCTTGTGGTCGCCAAACACGGTGCGCATCTGCCCCGGCCACGAACGCGCCAGGCACAGATTGCCCTCGACCGCGCCCTCCAATTTGTTGCCTTCGCCATCGACGATGACCGGCTCGACGCCAAAAAACGGCCGGGTCGCCGAGCCCGGCTTTAATGGCGTCGCGCCGGGCAGCGGGGAGATCAGGATGCCGCCGGTCTCGGTCTGCCACCAGGTGTCGACGATCGGGCAACGTTCGTCGCCGACGTGATCGTAGTACCACAGCCACGCCTCGGGGTTGATCGGCTCGCCGACCGAACCCAGCAGCCGCAACGATTTGCGGCTGGTCTTGCCTACATAATCCTCGCCTTCGCGCATCAGCGCGCGGATCGCGGTCGGCGCGGTGTAGAAGATGTTGACCTGGTGCTTGTCGACGACCTGCCAGAAGCGCGATGGGTCGGGATAGTTCGGGACGCCCTCGAACATCAGCGTCGTCGCGCCATTCGACAGCGGCCCGTAGACGATATAGCTGTGCCCGGTGACCCAGCCGACATCGGCGGTGCACCAGTAGATTTCGCCCGGCCGGTAATCGAACACGTATTCGTGCGTCATCGAGGTGTAGACGCAATACCCGCCGGTCGTGTGCAGCACGCCCTTGGGCTTTCCGGTCGAGCCCGAGGTGTAGAGGATAAAGAGCGGGTCCTCGGCCGCCATCTCCTCAGGCGGGCAATCGGCGGAGACGGCGGCGCAGGCCTCGTGGTACCAGACGTCACGCCCCGGAACCCATTCGACCGGGCCGCCGGTGCGTTTGACGACAATGACGGTCTCGACCTTGACCGGGCATGAATCGATCGCCGCGTCGGCGTTGCGCTTCAGCGGCACTTTGCGGCTGCCGCGCAGCCCTTCATCGGCGGTGATCAGCACGGTCGAGCGGCAATCCTCGATGCGGCCGGCGAGGCTGTCAGGCGAGAACCCGCCAAACACCACCGAATGCACCGCGCCGATCCGCGCGCAGGCGAGCATCGCGACCGCCGCCTCGGGGATCATCGGCATGTAGATCGTGACCCGGTCGCCCTTCTTGACGCCGCGCGCCTTCAAGACGTTGGCGAGCCGGCACACCGCCTCGTGCAATTCGCGATAGGTGACCTTGCGGTCTTCGCCGGGATCGTCGCCTTCCCATAGGATCGCGACCTGGCCGCCAAGCGTCGCCAAATGCCGGTCGACGCAGTTGTAGGAGGCGTTGAGCGTGCCGTCCTCGTACCATTTGATCGACACATCGCCGTCATACGAGGCGTTCATCACCTTCGTATAGGGCCTGATCCAGTCGATGCGCTTGCCCTCGCGGCCCCAGAACCCGTTTGGGTCCTCGATCGACTCCTTGTATCGCCGGAAATATTCGGCCTCGTCGAACTTGCCCATCGCGGGCAGCGCCGAAAGCGGGATTACGCTGCGGTCGGCCATCGCCTCTTCCTCCCGGACCTACATGCCTTTGTTCAGATATGGCGCAGTGCCGCGCGGGGTGCAAATCCTAAACCCCTCGCCCGCTTGCGCGAGAGGGAAGGGCCCATCGGGGTTTCTTGGGGTGGTTACTTAAGCCTCGATCCCCGCCATCTTGCAGATGACCGCCCATTCCGGGTCGGTTACCGGGCAGACCGACAGCCGCGACTGGCGGATCAGCGCCAGGTCCTTGAGCGCGGGCGTCGCCTTCATCTCGGCAAGGGTCACCGGCGTCTTGACCGGCATCACCGGGGCGACATCGACCAGCCCGAAATGCGCGCTCGGCTCGTTCGGGTTCGGGTAGAAGGCGCGGACGATCTCAACCACTCCGACGATCTCCTTGCCCTCGTTCGAGTGGTAGAAGAACGCGCGCTCGCCTTCCTTCATCGCCTTCATGTTGTTGGCGGCCTGGAAGTTGTGGACGCCATCCCAATGGGTGCGCTTGTCGGTGACCATCTGGTCCCACGAATACTTTCCCGGTTCGGATTTCACGAGCCAATGCGCCATTTTTCTTGCCTCAAGATTGGAGCGGGTAATCCGCCTGGTCTTCATAAACCGAGCCGGCCTTGGTCGGATAGCTTGCGATGAGGCTGAAACGCTCGACCCGTAACGGCTCGGCGCGAAATTGCGCATGGGCCGCGAGATAGTCTTGCAGTTCGTGTCGGCGGGGGTCGCGCAATCGGGCGAGCGTCACATGCGGCGAAAATTTACGCGGCTCCGGCGGCAAGCCGGCACGGATCAGCGCCTGCTCGATCTTGCCTTGCAAGGTCGAGAGCGCGGCTTCGCGCTCGACTCCGACCCACAGCGTGCGCAGCTTGTCGCCGCCAAACACGCCGACCCCGGAGAGCTGCACCGAGAACGGCCGCGCCTTGAGCCGCAACAATGCCTCATCGACATCGGCGGCGGTGCCTTCGTCGACCTCGCCGATAAAGCGCAAGGTCAGGTGAAAATTGCCGGGGTCGATCCAGCGCGCCGCGGCAATGCCGCTCTGCAACAGCGACAGGCGCAATTTCAATTCGGGCGGAAATTCGATCCCGACAAACAGACGCAGCATGTTTCATCAGCCGTCATTACGAGGCGCCGACGGCGCCTTGGCAATCTCGCGCCCAACAGGGCCACGACGGAAGGAGATTGCTTTGTCGTTGCGCTTCTCGCAATGACGACCTCGTCACGTAAACAGCGTCAAGATCCCGGTATGGCCGTAGAGCCGGTCGCGCGAGATTTCGCCATTGGCGAAAAACCCGACGAGCGGAAACTCGCCCAGAGTCTCGCGGATGACCGTGGCCTCGACGCCCTCTTCGCCAAACAGCGATACGCCGCGCGCGACGCAGCTCACATAGATCCCGGCCTTGGGCGGGCCGCTCAGCCGCCCGGCCAATTGCTTGACCATGCGCGCCAGATCCTGCTTGGCGCTCTCCGGGTCGCGCCGGCAGAACACGATCGGGTCGCCTGGCGACACCTCGGCGCCGAGCACGATCCAGCCCTGGTTGGGGTCGATCGCCATCAGATTGCGCACGAGATAATCGCCGGTATCGGATCCTGTCACCGGCAGCCCGGCGAAGATGATGCCGCCGACCCGGCGCAGATCCTGCGCCAATTGCGGGCCGATATCCTCGCGGAATACATCGAGCGCCGGTCGGCCGTCGATCACCATCACGACATTGTCGCGCGCCTCGTCAATGCGGCGCACCGGGCCGATCGGCATGCAGCCCTGGCTGAGCGCCGTCGCGACCCCGACCTCCGGCGCCAGCATCAGCCCGGCCATGCCGCCTTGCCCAAGCCCGCCATTGTTGCTGCCCGCGGTGCGCGCGACCAAGGTCGCGCTGGCGCGATGCGAGACGAGCCCGCCAACAAGAAATGCGCCGCTCGCGGTGCCGGCGTCGATCGTCGCGCGCAACAGATCGGGACAGCGCGGGTCGGCGTGGACCAGCGCGAGGATCGGCTGCACCGCTTCGATCCACTCGCCGTGATGGCGCGGCAGATCGGCGGCGGGGTCACCCGTGGAGGCGAAAATGCGGAACGCATCCTCCGGCACCGCGACGGTCAGCACTGCGGCGGCGGGCCGGTCATAGACTTCCTCGCCGGCGCCGCAGACGCCGAGCCCGACACCGCCGACCCAATGGGCGATCCCGGTGGCGGCGACCAATTCATCGACGAGCGCCGGCAGCGCCGCGGCCGCCGGTTCGCTGACATAAAGAATGCCGAGCGTCGCCTCGACCTCCGGCGTCAGCTGCGCGGTGAGGCGCGCGCCGAGAGTTGCCGCGTCGCCGGCGGCAAACGCGGCGGCGAACCCGGCGGTCATGACTTATCCTCGATCATCTTGGCGACCAGCGGTGCGATGCGGTCGACCAGGATCGCGACCCCGCGCTGGTTCGGGTGCAGCCCGTCTGCCTGGTTGAGTGCTGGGTTCATCGCGACACCATCGAGAAAGAAAGGATAAAGCGGCACGTCATGCGCCTTCGCCGCGTCCGGAAAAATCCGGTCAAAGGCTTTTTCATAATCGGCGCCCCAATTAGACGGCGCCAGCATGCCGACGAGCAATATCTTGGCGCCCGATGCCTTGATCTTGTCGATCATCGTGTCGAGGTTGGCGCGCACGATTTTGGGGTCGATACCGCGCAGCGCGTCATTGGCGCCCAGCGCCAGGATCACGAAATCGGGTTTGTCGGCGAGCGCCCAGTCGAGCCGCGCCAGACCGTCGGTCGTGGTGTCGCCCGACACGCCGCCATTGATCATCGTGACGTCGATGCCCTGTTCCTTGAGCCGCGCGGCGAGCCGGGCCGGAAACGCCTCGCTTGCGGGCAGACCGAGCCCGGCCGTCAGGCTGTCGCCAAACGCGAGCACCTCGGGCGTACGGGCTAAAGCGGGCATCGTGGTGAGACACAGCATCGCGTTGAAAAGCGCCGCCGCCGCGCCATATCGACGAAGCTTTCGCGCGCCCGCCCGGTAAAGAGAGACATGACCACCTCGCCCCATTCCGGCAGCCCGCTCGTGGTCGTTGAGGATGTACATCTAACACTGGGGAGCGCGGCGGGACCCGTCAACATATTGCGCGGGATTTCGCTTGAGATCGCTGCCGGCGAGACAGTGGCGCTGCTTGGCCCGTCGGGCTCGGGCAAGTCGACATTGATGATGGTCGCGGCCGGGCTCGAGCGGCCGAGCCACGGCCGGGTCGCGCTGGCCGGGCAGGATCTTGGCGCGCTCGACGAAGACGCGCTGGCGCGCCTCCGGCGCTGCCATGTCGGCATCGTCTTTCAGGCATTCCACCTGATCCCGACGATGACCGCGCTCGAAAATGTCGCAATCCCGGTGGAGCTGGCGGGCGCGCCCGACGCTTTCGCGGTGGCTGAGGCGGCGCTGGCGCGGGTCGGGCTCGACCATCGGCTTGGCCATTACCCGGTGCAGCTTTCCGGTGGCGAACAGCAGCGCGTCGCGATCGCCCGAGCTTTTGTCGCCGGCCCGCAACTCCTTCTCGCCGACGAGCCGACCGGCAATCTCGACCGCACCACTGGCGACATCGTCGTCGAATGCCTGTTCGCCGAGCACGCGCGCCAGGGCACGAGCCTCTTGCTGATCACCCACGACGCCCAGCTCGCAGCGCGCTGCGAGCGCCAGCTGCATCTCGCCGATGGCCGCATCGTCGAAGACCGTCGCGTCGCGCCCCTGCGACGGGCGCTGTGAGTATTCGCGACGAGGTTGCCAGATCATCTCCCTCTCTCCCCATTGGGCGGAGAGGGGCTTTGACCTACGCCTTCCGCCTCGCCTTGCGCGAGCTGCGCGGCGGGGTGCGTGGCTTTCGCATTTTTATCGCCTGCCTGGTGCTCGGGGTCGGGACGATCGCCGGCATCGGCTCGCTCGGCGCGGCGGTCGGCTCGGCGATCCGCGACGATGCCCGAATCCTGTTCGGCGGCGATGTGTCGGCGCGGCTGGTGCACCAGGAAGCCACCCCGGTCGAGCGGCAATTTCTCGACGCCAGCGGCAAGGTGTCCGAGGTCGCGCTACTGCGCGCGATGGCCGTATCGCTCGATGGCACTTATCATACCTTGATCGAGCTGAAAGCGGTCGACGCCGCCTATCCCCTCTACGGCACGATGACACTGGCCCCGCCGCAAGAGCTGCCCGCCGCGCTCGCGGCGCGTGACGGCGTTTACGGCGCGGTCGTCGAGCCGGCGGTCGCCGCGCGGCTTGGCCTCAAGATTGGCGACCGGTTCAAGATCGGCACTGCCTCGCTCGAATTGCGCGCGACCATCGAGCGCGCGCCCGACGCGGCGCTGAGCGGCCTCGCCTTCGGGCCCGGCGTCACCATCTCGGCCGCCGCGCTCCCCGCGACCGGGCTGCTCCAGCCCGGCGCCTTGGTAACCTACGACTACCGCTTGAAATTGCCCGCCGGCGCTGACGCCGCCACGTGGGCGGGCGAGGCGCGCGACAAATTCCCCGATGCCGGTTGGGAGGTGCGTACCGCCGGGCAGGCGAGCCCGATGCTGCAACGCTTTATCGACCGGATCGGGCTGTTCCTTGGCTTGGTCGGGATCACCGCGCTGCTTGTCGGTGGGATCGGCATCGCCAGCGCGGTTGCGTATTTTGTCGCGGGCAAAACCGCGACGATCGCGACGCTGAAATCGCTGGGCGCCTCGACCCGGCTAGTCTTTACCGCCTATGCGATGCAAATCGGCTTATTGGCTTTGGCCGGGATCATCGCCGGTCTGGCCCTCGGCGTGCTGGTGCCGCTCGCCGCCGCGCCGTTTGTCGCCAAGCTGCTGCCGGTGCCGTTGCGGCTCGGCCCGCACCCGCTGCCGCTCGCGATTGCAGCGGTTGACGGCATCCTCGCGGTGCTGATGTTTTCCCTGTTGCCGTTGGCCGGAGTCGGGCGGGTGATGCCGGGGGCATTGTTCCGCGACATCGTCGCGCCGGTGCGCCGGGCGCTGCCTCGGGCGGCGCTGGCCGGCACTATCGTCGCCGGTCTGGCCCTGGCCGCGCTTCTCGTGCTGACCGCGCCGGATCGCGGCGTCGCGCTGTGGTACATCGTCGGCGCGGCCGCCGCGTTTTTCGTGTTCCACCTCGCCGGAGCGCTGATCATGGCCGTGGTACGGCGGATCGGCCGGCCGCGCCATATCGTGCTGCGCCTGGCGCTCGCCAATCTGCATCGCCCGGGCGCCCCAACCGCGCGCCTCGTGCTGTCGCTCGGTATCGGTCTCACCGTGCTGATCGCGGTGGCGCTGGTGCAGGCGAGCCTTTCGGACGAGATCGAGACCAGCATCGCCGAGGGCGCACCCGCCTATTTCTTTCTCGACATCCTGCCGGCTCAGCGCGGCGGCTTTCTCGGCCTAGCGCGCGCGATGCCCGGTTCGCGCGTCGCCGAGGTGCCGATGCTGCGCGGCCGCATTACCCAGCTCAATGGCGTGCCGGTCGAAGAGGCGCAGGTCGCACCCGATTCGCGTTGGGCGCTCAACAGCGATCGCGGCCTGACCTACGCGGCGGACTTGCCGACTGGGTCGGAACTCGTCGCCGGCCAATGGTGGCCGGCGGATTATCATGGCCCGCCGCTGATCTCGTTCGACGCCGCGCTGGCACGCGGCATGGGGCTAAAGCTCGGCGACACGCTGACGGTCAATGTGCTCGGCCGCGAGGTCACCGCGACGATCGCCAATCTGCGCAGCATCGAGTGGACCCATCTCGGGATCAATTTCGCGATCGTTTTCGCGCCCGGGACGCTCGAAGCCGCGCCGCACACGATCCTCGCCGCAGTCTGGCTGCCCCAGGACCGGGAAGAGGCGCTGGTCGGCGCGGTCGTCGACAAATTCCCGAATGTTTCGGCGATCCCGGTGCGCGAGGCGTTGGACGCGATCGAACGGATCATCGCCGCGATCGGTGCGGCGATACGTCTCGCGGCGTTGGTGACGCTGATCGCCGGCGCGCTGGTGCTGGGCGGCGCGGTCGCGGCCGACTACCGGCGCCGGGTCTACGAAGCCGTCGTGTTAAAGGTGCTTGGCGCGACGCGCAAAACGATCGCCGCCGCGTTCCTCGTCGAATACGGGCTGATGGGCCTCGTCAGCGCCGCGATC
>Ga0181537_10002072_pt1 | contig 17914 bp, 16 predicted proteins | sample PEATcosm2014_Bin_39_FD_119765 | JGI IMG/M metagenome (GOLD analysis project Ga0181537, IMG submission 119765) | Peatland microbial communities from MTU Mesocosm Facility, Houghton, MI, USA - PEATcosm2014_Bin23_10_metaG | ecosystem: Environmental > Terrestrial > Soil > Wetlands > Peat | place... | reverse complement strand
GTGTTCTTCGGGATGTAGGGCACCCAGTTGTGCGTATCGACGAAGCTCGCGCCGAATGCGATCACCGCCATGACGATCGAGACTTTGATCGCCACGATGATGGTATTGACCGTCGCGGACTCCTTGATGCCCTTGTAGCAGAGCGCCGTTGCCGCGGCGATGATGGCGATCGCGGGCAGATTCGCGACCGCGCCGGTGGCATGCACCTGGAAGCCGACGTCGGCCGCATCGAACGGCGCCGAACTGAAGGCCGGGGGAATGAAATTGATGCCATAGTGATCGAGCAGCTTGATGAAGTAGCGGCTCCAGCCCACCGCCACCGTGGAGCAGGCCACCATGTACTCGAGGATCAGGTTCCAGCCGACGAACCACGCGACGAACTCTCCCAGGGTCGCATAGCTGTAGGCATAGGCGCTGCCGGCGACCGGCACCATCGCCGCGAATTCGGAATAGCACAGACCGGCGAACATGCAGCCGATGCCGGCGATGATGAAGGAAATGACGATGGCGGGGCCGGCATGCTCGGCCGCCGCGACGCCCGTGAGGACGAAAATGCCGGTGCCGATGATGCCGCCGATGCCGAACGCGATCAGCGAAGGAATACCGAGAGCCCGGTTCAAGGTCTTGTCCGAGGCCTCCTTTTGATAGGCGGCGATCGGCTTGGTGGCAAAGAGCCCTTGTAAATTCATATGGCACCGAGGTGTGTTGACTCTCCTGACTCTAGCGGCTTTCGCGCCGCCGCACCCGAATTTCTTTTTGGCCCGAATTCTTTGTGGACCGGTCCTTAAGCAGGCGGTCCCGCGCGAGGCCCGGCGCGGCGCCGCAGCCTGATGTTGATCCATTCGACGCCCGCGGAGAAAGCCATCGCGAAATACAAGTAGCCGCTGGGGATTTCCACATCCAGAGACTCTGCGATCAGCGCCACACCCACGAGCACCAAGGACGCGAGCGCCAACACCTTGATCGTCGGATACCGGTCGACGAAGCGGCCGACCGCCGAGGAGACCATCATCATGACGATGACCGAGGCGACGATGGCGGCGATCATGACTTCGATGTGCTTCGACAATCCGACCGCGGTGAACACCGAGTCCAGCGAGAACACGATGTCGATGAGACCGATCTGCAGAATGATCGCCCAAAACCCGTTCATGCCCCGCGGATTGCGATCGGGCTCCTTGCCCGTGAACATCTCGCGGATCTCCATCGGACTCTTGACGACCAGGAAGAGCCCGCCTCCGAACAGGATCAGGTCCCGCCCGGAAATGTCGTTGCCGAGCACCGTGAACAGCGTGGTCCGTAAAGTCGCGAGCCAGGTGATCGAATAGAGCAATGCGATCCGCGTGAGCATGGCGAACAGCAAGCCGAGATATCGCGCGCTTCCGCGCCTTGCGGCCGGCAGGCGATCGACCAGCAGGACCAGAAATATGATGTTGTCGATGCCGAGTACGATCTCGAGCACCGTCAGCGTCAGGAACGAGAGCCACGCCTCGGGATCGGAAAGCAGTTCCATGGAACCACTCTATGGGCCGTGCCGGCCCACGGCAAGGTTCCCAAGCGAACCCGGACGGGCTCCTACGGCAAGCCGTCGACCTCCTCGGGTTTGGTGAGCTTGCGTTCCAGGAGGTCGTCGGTCCGCAATCCGAAGTCGAGCGCGAGCGCCGCGGATATGTAAATCGAGGAGTACGTTCCGGCGAGAATGCCGATCACCAACGCCGCGGAAAAGGCGTGCAAGGTTTCGCCGCCGAAGATCAGCAGCGCGAGCACCACCAACAAAGTCACCAGCTTCGTCATCAAGGTCCGCGAGAGCGTCTGATTGATCGATTCATCGATGACCTGGGCGATGGTGAGCTTGCGCGCGGTGCGGGCCCGCTCTCGTATCCGGTCGAACACGATCACGGTATCATTCAGCGAATAGCCGATGACCGCGAGGATGGCCGCGATGGCGGTCAAATCGAAGGTCATCTGGCTCAAGGCGAAGAATCCCACGACGCAAATCGGATCATGCAGCACGGCCAGGATGGCGCCGCACGCGAGCTTCAGCGTGAAGCGGAACAACACGTAGATCAGGATCAGCACCAGGGTGGCAAACAGCGCCCAGCCGCCTTTGACGAACAGTTCCTGGCCCACTTGAGGACCGACCACGGCGGTGCTCTGCAGCTTCACGCCGGGATCCACCGTGCCGAAGACCTCCAAAATGTGCGCGCCGATCTGATCGCCCTTGGCATTCGGGTCGGGCGGCAATCGCACCAGGATATCGCGCGAACTGCCGAATGCCTGCACCTGGGCATTCGCCACCCCCGCCTTCTCGAGCGCGGTACGCAGCGATTCGATGTTCGGCGCCTGGGGAAAATTCGTTTCGACGGTCACGCCGCCCGTGAAATCGACGCCGAGATTCAAACCCCGCAGGGTCACCAGGCCGATGGAGGCGATGATCAAAAGCGCCGACAGTCCGTACCACACCTTGCGGGTGTTCATGAACGGGAAGCGCGTTACCTTGTGAAAAAATTCCATGAACCAACCCCCCGGCCGGAAACTCTTGCGAGCGATCGGCCGCTAAATCGACAGACGTTCGAGCTTGCGTCGGCCGCCGTAAATGATCTGCACCAGCGCGTGGCTGCCCATCACCGCCGTGAACACCGACGTGGCGATGCCGAGCATCAGCACCACCGCGAATCCGCGCACCGCACCGGCGCCGAACAGCCACAGCACGAGCCCGGCGATGAACGCCGTCACGTTCGAGTCGGCGATGGCCGAGAACGCGCGGTCGAATCCGGCGCTGATCGCCGCGCGCGGCGAGACGCCGTTGCGCAACTCCTCGCGAATGCGTTCGTAAATCAAGATATTCGCGTCCACCGCCATGCCGACCGTCAACACCACCGCCGCGATGCCGGGCAGCGTCAACGCGGCGCCGAGCAGCGATAGGAGCGCGGTCAAGAGCACGACATTGGCGGCGAGCGTCAGGTCCGCGATCAAGCCGAACACCTTGTAGTAAATGGCCATGAAAATGAACGCCGCCAGCATGCCGAACACCATGGCATTCACGCCCTTGTTGATGTTCTCCTGTCCGAGCGTGGGGCCGATGGCGCGCTCCTCGACGGGGGACAACGGCGCCGCCAAGCCGCCCGCCCGCAGCAGCAGCGCGAGTTCCCGGCCCTCGATCGGATTGACGCCGGTAATATTGAAATTATTGCTGAACACGCCGCGGATGGTCGCCCGATTGATGACCTCCTCGGTGGTGCGGTCGACGACCACGCCTTCGGCATTCTTCTCCCGCGAACGATCGATGAACACCACCGCCATCAAGTGGCCGAGATTCTCCTGCGTGTTCTTCAGCATCTTCGCCGCGCCGCGGCTGTCCAAGCCCACCGACACCGCGGGCCCTTCCTGCGTGTTCGGCTGGAACGACGCATCGGTGAGTTGATCGCCGGTGACCACGACTTCACGCTTCAGCAGCACGGGCTGTTTGTCGCGCGTGTAGTACAGCTTCGAGCCCAACGGCACCCGCCCGGTACCCGCCGCCTCGAGCGGATTGTTGCTTTCATCGACCATGCGAAATTCAAGGGTCGCGGTCTTGCCCAGGATCTTCTTGACCTCGGCGGAATTCTGCAGACCCGGCAATTGGATCGCGATACGGTCGACCCCCTGTCTTGCGACCTGGGGCTCCGAGACCGCGAGTTCCGGACTATTGAGCCGGTTGCGCAGAATCACGATGTTCTGCTGCACGGCGTAGTCCTGCCGATCCTTGATCTCCTGCGGCGTCAACTGCAGCTCGAGCGCGGGCGCGCCGCCCACCGTCGTGTCGGTGAAGTTGAGGTTCCGGTTGTCGGCCACGATGGCCGCCCTGCCCTTGGCGAAACTATCGGCATCGCGAAACAACACCCGGACGCGGTTCGACGGATAGTCGACGACGACGTCCTGATAGATCACGCGCGCGTTGCGCAGTGAGGCGCGAAAATCCTGCTCATGGTGGTCGAGCAGTTGCTTGACCGCACCCGCGACGTCTACCTGGTATACGAGGTACACGCCGCCGCGCAGATCCAGGCCGAGTTTCAGCGGGCTCAAGCCGAGATTGCGCATCCACTCAGGCACCCGCGATGCCTGCGAGAGCGCAATCGTGAATTGATCGGGCCGCGCTTCGGCGATGACGTCGCGCGCCTTCAATTGGTCCTGCTTGGTGCTGAACCGCAGTGTGAGGCGCCCCTGATCCAGGAACTCGCCGGTCGGCGTCACGCCTTTTTCTTTGAGGATTTGCGCGACTGCGGCGCGGTCAGTGTCGGTGACGACCGCGCGGTCGCGGGCCAACTGCAACGCATTCTCTTCACCGAATAAATTGGGCACCGCCAGGAAGATCCCCAAACACAGAACGATCGCGACCAACGCGATCTTCCAGCGCGGATACGCGGTCATGCGTTCTTGACCGTGCCCTTCGGCAACACCTGCGCGACCTGGAACTTCTGCAATTTGATGTTGACGCCGGTGGCGATCTCCAGGGTGAGGAACTGCTCGCCCACGTCGGTCACCTTGCCGAGAATCCCGCCGGTGGTCGCAACTTCATCGCCGACGGCGACCTTGGAGAGCATCTCACGCTGCTCCTTGGCGCGTTTGTTCTGCGGCCGGATGAGCAGGAAATAGAACACCACGAGCAGCAGGACGGGCAGCAGCAAGGCGCTCAGCATGCTTTGGCCGCCGCCCGCACCCGCGGCCTGCGCATTTGCCGTATTTATCAGGAAATCCATAGTGTTAGACTCGTTTTTTGGAGCGGGCGCCGCGGCGCAAAGCCGCGTAGTATACAGCACTTAACTTGGGTCGTCGGCTGCCTTCGAGGCGTAGAACCCGGCGGCGTAGGCCTCGAAGCGTCCGGCCTCGATCGCCGCCCGAATCTCGCGCATCAAGCGCTGATAAAAATACAGATTGTGGATGGTGTTCAAGTGCGCGCCCAGGATTTCGCCGCACTTGTCCAGATGCCGCAGGTAACTGCGGCTGTAGTGGCGGCAAGTGTAGCACTCGCAGCCCGCCTCGACCGGACCCGTATCCTTGAGGTGGGCGGCGTTGCGGATATTGACCACGCCCGCGCGCGTGAACAGATGGGCATTGCGTGCATGGCGGGTCGGCATCACGCAGTCGAACATGTCGATGCCGCGCCGCACCGCTTCGATGATGTCCTCGGGGCGGCCGACGCCCATCAAGTACCGCGGCTTGCCCGGCGGCATGTGCGGCGTCAGAGCGGTGAGCACCGCATTGCGCTCGTTTTCCGTCTCGCCCACCGCGAGGCCGCCGATGCCGAATCCCGCAAAACCGATCTCCTCGAGGCGGCCCAAGGACTCGAGGCGCAAATGCGGGTAGACGCCGCCTTGCACGATGCCGAACAGGGTTCCGGGAGGAGCCGTGGCGTAGTATTCGCGATAGCCACGCAGCGCCCAGCGCATCGACAGCTCCATCGATGCGCGCGCCGCGGCTTCGGTGGCCGGATACGGCGTACATTCATCGAAGCTCATGGCAATATCGGAACTCAAGGTGCGCTGAATGCGCATGGATTCCTCCGGCGACAGAAATACCGCGGCCCCGTCGACCGGCGAGCGAAAATGCGCCCCCTCCTCCGTGATCTTGCGCATCTGCGCCAGGCTGAAGACTTGAAATCCGCCGGAGTCGGTGAGAATCGGCCGTTGCCAATGCATGAAGCCGTGCAAGCCCCGATGCGCCTCGATCACCGCGAGCCCGGGCCGCAGGTACAAATGAAACGTGTTGCCGAGCACGATTTCGGCGCCGATGCCTTCGAGATCCTCCGGCGTCATGGCCTTGACCGTGCCGTAGGTGCCGACCGGCATGAACGCCGGCGTCTCGACCGGGCCGCGCACGAACTCGAGACGCCCGCGCCGCGCCGCGCCGTCCTGCGCCAACAGATCGAAGCGCATCACGCGCGCTCCAAGGCCGATGCGGCGGGTGTCAGAAACATCGCGTCACCGTAACTGAAAAATCGATAGCGCGCCTGCACCGCATGCGTGTAGGCCCGCAGCAGCGCATCGCGCCCGACGAAGGCCGCGCACAGCATGAGCAGCGTCGACTGCGGCAGATGAAAATTCGTGATCAACGCATCGACGGCGCGAAACCGGTAGCCGGGTTTGATGAAGATGCGCGTCGCGCCTCGATACGCGGCCACGCTCCCGCTCGCGGCCGCAGCGCTCTCCAACGCCCGCACCACCGTCGTGCCCACGGCGATCACGCGGCCGCCGACGGCGCGCGCGGCGTCGATGGCATCGCAAGTGACCTCGGGCACCACGAGGTGCTCTTCGTGCATTTCGTGATCATCGATGTCATCCACCCGCAGCGGAGCGAATGTGCCGGCGCCGACGTGCAGCGTGATGAAGGCGCACCGCACGTGACGCGCCTCGAGCGCCGCGAAAATGCCGGGATCGAAATGCAGGCCCGCGGTCGGTGCGGCAACAGCGCCTTTCGCGCGCGCATACACGGTTTGATAGCGTTCCCGGTCGGCCGCATCCGCCGCGCGGCCGATGTACGGCGGCAGGGGAATCTCGCCATGAGTCTCGAAAAAAGACATCACGTCGCAGGAGAACTCCAATTCGAACAAATCGCGGTGGCGCCTGCGCATGCGGGCGGAGTGGCCGGCGGGGAGCGTCACCACCGCATCCGCCTTCAAGCCCTTGCTGGCGCGCAATTGCACCAGCGCGGTGGTGGCGGACAACGCACGCTCCAGCAGAATCTCGACGCGCCCGCCGCTGTGCTTGACGCCGAACACCCGCGCCGGAATCACGCGCGTATCGTTGAATATCAACAGATCGCCCGGGCCGAGCAGGGAAGGAAGATCGCGAAATTGCAGGTCCTGGTGCGACCCGTGGATGCCGTCGAGCGTCAATAGGCGGCTCGCCGAGCGCTCTTCCGCGGGACGCTGGGCGATGAGCTCTTCGGGAAGGTCGAAGTGAAAGTCCAGTCGCTGCATGAAGTTATGCATTCTACCAAGGGCGCCAATCGCATATACTGCGCGGCCTGGCATGCCCGGATGGCGGAACTGGTAGACGCGCCGGACTCAAAATCCGGTGGTGGTGACACCGTGTGGGTTCGATTCCCTCTCCGGGCACCAGAATTTTTTTCAATGGATGACCTTTGAATTTCTGCAGCAACTGCGGTTCTCCCGTCGAATTCAAGGTCCCCGAGGGGGATCATTTGCGCCGTTTCGTATGCACGAGCTGCGGCATGATCCACTACAAGAACCCGTTGCTCGTCTTGGGCTGCGTGCCCGAATGGCAAAGCAAGATCTTGCTTTGCCGCCGCGCCATCGAACCGCGCCGCGGGTTTTGGACGGTGCCGGCCGGTTTTATGGAAAACGGCGAAACCTTGCAGGCCGCGGCGGCGCGCGAATGCTACGAAGAGGCGCTGGCGAGAGTCGAGATCGGCTCACTGCTGGCCGTGGCGAGCGTCACCGGCGCGAGCCAGGTGCACGTGATGTTCCGGGCGAGGCTGATCGCGCCCGAATTCGCCCCGGGCCCGGAGAGCCTGGAGGTCCGCTTGTATGAAGAGGCGGAGATTCCCTGGTCGGAACTCGCGTTTCCCAGCGGCGAATTCACCCTGCGCAAATATTTCTCGGATCGCAGCGCCGGGCGCGAGGATCACCATTTCGTCGAATTGAATCGTCGGCTGAAATCTTGAAACCCACCGGGCTCGGCGGTGCCGGCGGCCACGCCGGCGAATTTCTGACGCAGCGCGGGACCGCCATTTGCGCCTGTGGCAGAATACGGGTCGTCGTTCACCGCATCAAACAAAAAAGGGTCAGTCATGGCATTCGTGGTCACCGAAAGCTGCATCAAGTGCAAGTACATGGATTGCGTCGAGGTCTGCCCGGTCGACTGTTTCCACGAAGGCCCGAATTTTCTCGTGATCGATCCCGATGAGTGCATCGATTGCACGCTGTGCGAACCGGAGTGCCCGGTGGAGGCCATCTATTCGGAGGAGGAGATTCCGGACGGCCAGGAGAGCTTTCTCAAGTTGAACGCCGAACTTGCGAAGAAGTGGCCCGTGATCAGCGAAAAGAAAGACGCCCCCGACGACGCCAAGCAGTGGGAAGGGGTGCCAGATAAGCTCAAGTTGCTCGAGCGTTAGCGCTTCGCGAGTTGCAGGTCCTTGAGCTCCTGCACGAGTTCGTGCGGCGGCATATAACCGGCAATGTAGTCGCCGTTTTCCGTGAGGATCGCGGGGGTGCCGCGCACGCCGATGCTCTGGCCCAAGGCGTATTCGCGGGCGACGGGCGTGGCATCGCAGGTCTTGCTCATGTCGAGCTGGCCGCCGGCTTTGGCGCGCGTCAACGCTTCGTTGCGATTCGCCGAACACCATACGACCTCGGCCTTCTTCCAGCTCTCGGTGTTCGGCCCCGTGCGCGGATAGAACATGTAGCGAACGCGTATCCCTAAGCGATTGAGTTCGGCGATCTCGCTGTGCAATTTGCGGCAATAGGCGCAATCCACATCGGTGAACACCGTGATGGTGTACTGCGGATTCTTGGGCGCGAAGATCAGCATCTGCGATTCGGGAACGCTGCTGATCAAGGCAAGGCGCGCCTGGGTCCGGCGCTCTTCCGTGAGATTGGCGCGGGACTTCATGTCGTACACATTGCCGTCGACGAAAAACCTGCCGTCCGCGGTCAGATAACTGACTTCAGCGCCTTGCATGAATTCGTACATGCCGGGAATGGGCGCCGGGCGCAAATCCTCGAGCTTCGATCCGGCCGGCAGCAGCTTCAGCAGGGCGACGCGCGGATCCGCGGCCGCGTCCGGGGCGGGCGCCTGCTCAGCCGTCGCGGTCGCGAGCCCCGCACTCGACGCGCAAATCATCACGAACAGGAAGGCAGGGAATCGCATGCTCAAGCTCTCCGGCGGGACTGACTCATTCGACCCCGCGGCAACCCCGAGGTTCAAGGAATTCTAACAGACGGGCGAGCGTCGCTTGCGCCTGAACGGCGCGTGGTTGTCCGCGCGAGCACCGCCCGCTAGCCGCGAGGGTGGTGCTGCGAGTGCAGCTCTTTCAGGCGTTCGCGGGCCACGTGGGTATAAATTTGAGTCGTCGACAGATCGCTGTGTCCGAGCAGCATTTGCACCACACGCAGATCCGCGCCGTGGTTGAGCAGATGAGTCGCGAACGCGTGCCGCAACGTGTGCGGAGACAATTCCTTCTCCACGCCGGCCTTCTTGGAATATCGCTTGATGATGTGCCAGAACGCCTGACGGGTCATGCGATCGCCGCGGCGGGTCGGGAATAAGTAGTCGGTCTGCCGCTCCAGCAGGATCTCCACCCGCGGGCCCTGCATGAATTGTTGCAGCCACTTCACCGCTTCCTCGCCCAAGGGAATCAAGCGCTCGCGATTGCCCTTGCCGACGACGCGCATCACGCCTTGATTCAGATTGACCTGGTTGTGCTTCAGGCTCACGAGTTCCGAGACTCGCAGGCCGGTCGCATACAGCACTTCGAGCATGGTGCGGTCGCGATGCCCGAGCGGGTCGGACACGGTCGGCGCCTCGAGCAGCGAATCGACTTCAGCTTCGGTCAATGATTTCGGCAGGGAGCGGCCGATTTTCGGCATGGCGATCTGCGCCGTCGGATCGGCCTCGATCAAGCCCTCGCGCACCATGAAGCGGAAAAATCGCCGAAAACTCGACAGTTGCCGCGCCGTCGACCGGGGCCGCGAGCCGCCTTCGACGCGCGCCGCGATGAATCCCAATAATTCGATGCGTGTGGCTTTGAGCAGCGCGCTGTCGCGCTCTTCCAGCCAGCGGGCCAGTGCGGTCAAATCCGCGCGGTAGGCGGCCAGCGTATTCGCGGACAGTCCCCGCTCCAGCCACACGGCGTCCAGAAAGCGCTGCAAGGCGGGATCCGACACTTCGCGCATAGCCGGTACCGCTTCGCCCGTGGTGCGTGTATAAACCGTCCGTTTGAGAGCCGTCGCCATAGTTTCCCGCGTAGTCTGATCGCACGAAATAGTGCTGTACGCGTTATCGGTATTCAGTATGCGAAAGCTACTCTGAGGTCGGCGTGACCAGAATCACAGTACGGTTAAGAATTAACATAAGGAGAACCAGATCACAGAAGCCAGGGACATAATGCAGCTTACGATCCGGGGTCCGCTGTATGTGGCGTACTGTCTTGTGATGTTCACGGTCATGGGCTTGACCGTCCTCACGATCAATCTGTTCCTACCGAGCCTGCGCTCGCGCCGGGCGGTCGCCGGCCGGTTTTCGCGCGCCTTTTTGCGGGTCGCCGGCATTCCGTTCGACGTCGAAGGCTTGCAGCGCCTGCCGACGGTGCCCTGCGTGGTCGTCGCCAATCACGCGAGTTATATCGACGGCTTGGTCGCCGCCGCCGCACTGCCGCCGGATTTTGCCTTCGTCATCAAAAAGGAGATGGTGCGGGTGCCCCTCGCGAGTCTGTTGCTGCGCCGCCTGGGTTCGCAGTTCGTCGAGCGCTTCGATCGCCACAAAGGCGCCATCGATGCCCGCCGCGTGCTGAAGCTGGCCGCCACCGGCCAATCCCTGGTGTTTTTCCCCGAGGGAACATTCAACGAGATTCGCCAGGTCGGCCGCTTCTTGGGCGGCGCATTCACCACCGCGGCGCGCTCGCACATGCCCGTCGTGGCGATGGCCATCCACGGCACTCGCGCGGTGATGCCGTCCGGGCGGGTGGCCTTCCATCGCCGGCCGATCCGCGTTGAAATCCTTGAAGTTCTTCCGGCGAGCGAGGCCAAACAGCGTAGTCGCGAGCTGATTGCGCGCGCCTTGGGCGAGCCTTTGGCGCCGTGAGCGGCGCTGCGCGGTTATAGACCTGATCAAGGCTATACTGAACCCCCCTCGCCACATCACGGAAACGCTATGAACTCGGATCCTGTCGTCATATTGGCTGCACGCCGCACGCCGGTCGGCGCCTTCCAGGGCGTCTTCGCCGGGGTCACCGCGCCCCAGCTCGGGTCTGCCGCGATCCGGGCGTCCCTCGCCGACGCCGGAGTGCCGGCGAGCGAGGTCGATGAGGTCATCATGGGCTGCGTCCTCTCGGCCGGGCTTGGTCAGGCGCCGGCGCGCCAGGCCGCCTTGGGCGCCGGGATCCCGGCGAGCGTGCCTTCGACCACGGTCAACAAAATGTGCGGCTCGGCGATGCGTGCGGTGATGTCGGCGGCCGATCAGATTCTGGCGGGCTCCGCCCAGATCATCGTCGCCGGCGGTCTGGAGTCGATGACCAATGCGCCCTACCTGCTCCCAAAAGCCCGCGCGGGCTACCGGATGGGCAATCAGGAAGTGCTCGATCATATGTTCTACGACGGCCTGCAAAGCCCCTGGGACGGCAAGCTCATGGGATGTTTTGCCGAGGCGACCTCGGAGAAGTACGGCTTCACCCGCAAGGCCCAGGACGATTACGCGGCTGAATCGGTGCGCCGGGCCCTGGCCGCGATCAAGAACGGCGATTTCGCCGCGGAAGTCACGCCGGTCACGGCGAAGAGCCGCAAGGGCGAGGCGCTCGTCGATCAGGATGAGACGCCGTTGACCCTGGATATCGCGAAGATTCCGACGCTCAAACCGGCGTTCAAGAAGGACGGCACGGTCACCGCCGCGAGTTCCGCCGGCATATCCGACGGCGCCGCGGCGCTCGTCCTGACGCGCGCCTCTTTCGCCGCCTCCCACGGCTTGAAACCGCTCGCGCGGATCGTGGCTTATGCCAGTTTTGCGCGCGAGCCCGAGTGGTTCACATTGGCGCCGGTGGGTGCGATCCAGCGCGTGCTGGCGAAGGCCGATTGGCAGGCCAAGGACGTCGATCTATACGAGATCAACGAGGCGTTCGCCGCGGTACCCATGGCGGCGATCAAGGATTTGGGCCTGGATCCCGCGAAAGTGAATGTCAACGGCGGGGCGTGCGCGCTCGGCCACCCGATCGGCGCCACCGGCGCGCGCATCATGACGACCCTGCTCCATGCGCTGCGGGCCCGCGGCCGCAAGCGCGGGGTCGCGAGCCTCTGCATCGGCGGCGGTGAGGCCACGGCGATCGCGCTCGAACTGATGTGATCCGCCTGGGGGAGAGGTGGGGGTGGGCGTCCATGCCCTGACCATGTCCAAATCCGTTGACCATCCTGGTAAGCGGCGTCCGTGGCCTGTGACCATGGGTGTCCCCACCGGGTAAGGCGTCAACCGTCGGGAAATCCCCTCATCGAAACTCATGTTTGTGATCTACTAGCGCCCGTTTTGAACACCCTGTTGCGGCGGAGCTAAGCGTCTTAGGTGCGATGTCGATGAGCGAAAACCCGCGTGATGTCATGGAGTACGAGGTCGCCATCGTCGGTGCGGGTCCCGCGGGACTCTCCGCCGCGATTCGACTGAAACAACTCAAGCCGGATTTAACCGTCTGCGTGCTCGAGAAGGCCGCCGGGTTGGGCGCGCATTCTCTGTCCGGGGCCGTGTTGGAACCCGGGCCGCTCGATGAATTGCTGCCCGGCTGGCGCACGCATCCACCGGCCATTTGCATTCCGGCCGCACGCGATGAATTCCTGTTCATGACGCCCCGCAGGCGCTACCGCCTGCCTACGCCGCCGCAAATGGCGAATCACGGTAACTTCATCATTTCGCTGGGACAATTGGTGCCGATTTTGGGCGCGGAGGCGGAAAAACTCGGCGTCGACGTCTTCCCGGGCTTCGCCGCCGCCGAGGCGCTCTTCGATGAATCGGGCGCCGTCAAGGGCGTGCGCATCGGCGACATGGGAATCGAGAAGAACGGCGAACACGGCCCGAATTTCGCGCTGGGCCCGGAGATTCACGCCAAAATCACCCTGTTCTGCGAAGGCTGCCGCGGCAGCACCTCGAAGCAGCTGATCAAGCGATTCAATCTCGATGCCGGCAAGTCGCCGCAGACCTATGGATTGGGATTCAAGGAATTGTGGCAACTGCCCCCCGGTCGGGTGCAGCCCGGACTCATTCAGCACACCCTGGGATGGCCGCTCGACTCGCGCACTTACGGCGGCAGCTTTCTCTATCATCTCGACAACGACCGCGTGTATGTCGGATTCGTGGTCGGACTCGACTATGAGGATCCGCGTTTCAAGCCCTTCGAGGCGTTTCAGCAGTACAAGAATCATCCCGAGGTCAAGGCCCTGCTGACGGGCGGCGACATCATCGCCGCCGGCGCGCGCACCGTGATCGAAGGCGGCTATCAATCCATGCCGACCCTGGAAATGCCGGGAGCGATGCTGGTCGGCGATGCCGGAGGCACGCTCAACACCCCCAAGATCAAGGGAATCCATCAGGCGATCCGCTCCGGCATGTGCGCCGCCACTCACTTCGCCGAATCCGGCTCGAGCGCGGGCTTCGATGCGCGCTGGCGAAAATCGGCGGGCGGGCGGGAACTGCACAAGGTGCGCAATATCCGGCCGGGATTCCGCCGCGGCCTGTGGCTCGGCCTCGCCAACGCCGGATTGGAAACCGTGACCATGGGGAAATTACCCTGGACCTTGTCCAATCATGCCGACGATACCGCGCTCAAGCGGCTGAACGACTACGTGTCGCCGGATCGGCACTGGGGTGACCGCGAACTGCCGCCGCGCGATCGCGTGGCGTCGGTGTTCTTTGCCGCGACCACGCATGACGAGAATCAGCCCGTGCACCTGCGCGTCGCAGACACCGCGATTTGCGCCACGCGCTGCATCGCCGACTTCGGCAATCCGTGCACGAATTTCTGTCCCGCGAACGTCTACGAAATGATCGACGACGGCCATGGCGGCAAGAAACTGCAGATCAATTCCTCCAACTGCGTGCATTGCAAGGCTTGCGACATCAAGGAGCCCTATGCGGGCCAGATCACCTGGGTGACGCCGGAAGGCGGTTCCGGCCCCAACTACCAGAGCCTCTAGCTGTGATTCTCTATGAACGATGATGAATCTCGCGTTCGGCCGCCGGGTCAGGAAGGGATTTGCCCGACCGCCGTGAATCCATTGCGCTGCGCAGTCCCTGCTTCGCGCAAGCCCGGGGCGGCCATCCATGGCCTCCCGCGCGACGCATGCGTCGCGCCCTTGGAGGCTGCGGGAAAAACATCCTGTTTTTCACGCTCGGGCAAATCCCTTCCTGACCCGGCGTCCTTTCGAGCATTCCGTCGTTCATAAAGAATATCGGCCTAGGGAACGTGTTGGTGGCGGTCAAGGAGTTTGCGTCGGTCTCGGGGCGCTTGAGCGGCGAGATTGCCGCTGGTCGGCTCGAGTTCGATGCGGCCCAACGAGATGCCGCCACACAACTGGACAGGCTAAGTGAGACTCTCGGCGAGGATTCGCTCGCCGACAAACTGCGGACGCGATTCCGCTGGCTGCCAGGCGCACCGCCCAAGCCGCCGCCGCGCGGACTGTACCTCTGGGGAGGCGTCGGTCGCGGCAAGACGCTGCTGATGAATTGGTTCTACGAGTCGCTGCGCACTACGCAGCGCGAACGCAATCACTTTTATCGCTTCATGCGTCAAGTGCACGCCGAACTGCGCAGCATCGCGCGCCGCGAGCAGCCGCTCGAGATCGTGGCGCAGCACCTCGCCGAGCGAGCCCGCGTGATCTGCCTCGATGAATTCTTCGTGTCCGACGTCGCCGACGCCATGCTTCTCGCCGGACTCATCGAGGGTTTGTTCCGCCGCGGCGTGACCCTGGTCGTGACCTCGAACTCCGCGCCGCAGGAACTCTATCCAGGCGGCCTCCAGCGACAACGATTCCTGCCGGCGATCGAATTGCTGAAAACCCATCTGGATGTCGTGCACCTGGACGGCGCGATCGATTATCGTCTACGCCGCCTGGAACAGGCGCCGACCTACTTCGATTCGGCGCTCCCCGGCACGGGGGATCAATTGCGCGCACGCTTTGCGGCGCTCGCCGGCGAATCGGCCGCCGGTTGCACCATCCTCAATGTGGAGGACCGTCCCGTCACCGCGATTGCCGTGGGCGAGGGCATCGTATGGTTCGAATTCGCCGAGCTGTGCGAAGGGCCGCGCGGTCAAAACGACTACATCGAAATCGCGCGCATGTACTCCACCGTGTTCGTGTCCCACATCCCCGAATTCACGTACGAAGACGAGAACGCCGCCCGCCGCTTCATCATGCTGATCGACGAGTTCTACGATCGGGGCGTGAAGATCGTGGTGTCCGCGGCCGCCCCTCCGGCGGCGCTCTATCGCGGTGAACGATTGCAGGCGGAATTTCAACGCGCCGCGAGCCGCCTCGTGGAAATGCAGAGCCAGCAGTATCTCGCCGGCGAACACCGTCCCCAGCCGTGAATATTCATGAACGACAGTGAACGCTCCAAGGACGCCGGGGTCAGGCAGGGATTTCCCCGAGCGTGAAAAACATGGATGTTTTTCCCGCAGCCTCCAGGGGCGCGACGCATGCGTCGCGCGGGAGGCCATGGATGGCCGCCCCGGGCTTGCGCGAAGCAGGGACTGCGCAGCGCAACGGATTCACGGCGGTCGGGGAAATCCCTGCCCGACCCCGGCGGCCGAACCGAGGATTCGCTATCGTTCATGAATAATCTCGGCCAGGACTGTGTTCGGGCATAATCCGCGCATGCAAACGGTCGCCGAATTCGAGATTCGTTACAGGCAGATCTTGGATCCCAAGGGCAACGCGGCTGCGCCGCTGCCGCCGTTCGCGCGGGACACGGGCGAGATCCTCAAAATGTACCGGGCGATGACGCTGGTGCGGGTGTTCGATGCGAAAGCGGTGAATCTGCAGCGCACCGGACAGCTCGGCACCTACCCCTCCTGCCTGGGGCATGAAGCGGTGCACGTCGGAATCGGCGCCGCCATGAGGCCGGAAGATGTGTTGGCGCCGGTGTACCGGGAATTCGGCACGCAGCTCTGGCGCGGCGTGACCATGAAGGAGATCCTGCTCTATTGGGGCGGCGATGAACGCGGCAACGATTTCGCGATTCCGCGCCAGGACTTCCCGTGGTGCATTCCCATCGCCACTCAGACCCTGCATGCGGCGGGCGCCGCGATGGCATTCAAGGTGCGCCGGGAACCCCGCTGCGCGCTCGCCTACATCGGCGACGGCGGTACTTCGGAAGGCGCGTTCTACGAGGCGCTCAATCTCGCAGGCGCCCGCGCCTTGCCCGTGGTATTCGTGATCGTCAACAATGGCTGGGCCATTTCCGTCCCCGTGGCGGCGCAGACGGCTGCGAAGACCCTGGCGCAAAAAGCCGTCGCCGCCGGCATCCCCGGCGTGCAGGTCGACGGCAACGATGTGTTCGGCGTCCGCGAAGTGGTGGCCGCGGCGCTCGATGCGGCGCGGAGCGGCGCGGGTCCGAGCGTGATCGAGGCGCTGACCTACCGGCTGAGCGATCACACCACGGCGGATGACGCCGGCCGCTACCGGACCGCCGACGAAGTCGCCCATGCGTGGAGCCTCGAACCGCTGCGGCGCTTGCGCGGATATCTGCTCGGCGCCGGGCTGTGGGATGAGGCACGCGAACAGGCGCTCCTCGAGGACAGCGCGCGGGCCGTCGATGCGGCCGTCGGCGAATACCTCGCGACCGCGAAAGAATCCACCGATGCGATGTTCGAGCATCTCTTCGCCGCCTTGCCGGCGCGCCTGCACGAGCAACGCCTCATGGCCCGCAGATACGGCGCGAAACCCGGTCACTGACTCCCTTGGCGGCAATCACCATGGTCGAAGCCATCGCGTTGGCGCATGGCTGGGAAATGCAGCATGACGACACCGTCGTGGTGATCGGCCAGGACGTCGGAACCAACGGCGGGGTGTTCCGCGCCACCGCCGGACTGCAGGAACGCTTCGGCAAGGATCGGGTGCAGGACACTCCGCTCGCCGAAGCGACCATCGCCGGCATGGCGGTCGGCATGGCAACGCAGGGTCTCAAACCGGTCGCGGAAATCCAGTTCATGGGGTTCCTGTATCCGGCGCTGGATCAGATCGTGAACCACATGTCGCGGATGCGTAATCGCACCCGCGGCCGGCTCACCTGTCCGGTGGTCGTGCGAACGCCGCACGGCGGAGGCATCCATGCCCCCGAACATCATTCGGAGAGCACCGAAACCATGCTCTGCCACATCCCGGGTATCCGCGTCGTGTGTCCGTCCTCGCCGGCGCGCGCGTACGGCCTGCTGCTCGCGGCCATTCGCGATCCGGACCCGGTGATGTTTTTGGAACCGGTACGCTTGTACCGGGCGGTGCGCCAGGAGGTCGCCGACGACGGCCGGGCGCTGCCGCTCGATGTCTGCTTCACACTGCGCGAAGGCAGCGACGTCACCGTGGTTACCTGGGGAGCGATGACCATCGAAACCCTGCGCGCCGTCGCCGAACTCGAGCATCGCGGCATCAGCGCCGAGGTCATCGATCTGGCGACCTTGAGCCCGATCGACATCGACACGATTCTCGAGTCCGTGGCGAAGACCGGCCGGCTGGTGATCGTTCACGAGGCCGCGCGCAATGTCGGCGTCGGCGGCGAGATCGCGGCCCTCGTGGCGGAACATGGCCTCTACGATCTGCAGGCGCCTATTCAACGCGTCGCGGGATTCGACACCATCATGCCGCTGTTCAGACTCGAGCACGATTACATTCCGAGCGTGCAGCGGATCATCGACGCGGTGCAGCTCACGTTCGACGAGGCGGAGTCATGAGTACGTTCAAGCTGCCCGATCTGGGCGAAGGTCTCGCCGAGGCCGAGATCATCGAGTGGCACGTCAAGGTCGGCGATCACGTGCGCTGCGATCAGCCCATGGTATCGGTGGAGACCGCCAAGGCGGTGGTCGAAGTGCCCTCGCCCTGCAACGGCATCGTGACCGCGCTGCATGGTGCGCCCGGCGACATCCTGCCCACCGGTGCGCCGCTCATCGACTTCGATTCCGGCACCGTGGTCGGCCGCATGCCCGCCACGAGCGAGGAGGAACTGAT
>Ga0181537_10002071_pt1 | contig 17916 bp, 16 predicted proteins | sample PEATcosm2014_Bin_39_FD_119765 | JGI IMG/M metagenome (GOLD analysis project Ga0181537, IMG submission 119765) | Peatland microbial communities from MTU Mesocosm Facility, Houghton, MI, USA - PEATcosm2014_Bin23_10_metaG | ecosystem: Environmental > Terrestrial > Soil > Wetlands > Peat | place... | reverse complement strand
CGTTCCTGCATATCGCCGACATTTGGGAGGAGCGCCAGGGCCATGGTGCGCAAGGCGGCGGCGTCAACGGGGCCGGCCCCGTGAAACCCATCGAAAAAGTGCTGCACGAAGGGCAGGCCATCGTGGTGCAGGTGGTGAAGGATCCGATCGGCACCAAGGGTGCGCGACTGTCGACCCAGGTCAGCATCGCCGGGCGCTTGCTGGTTTATCTTCCCCAGGATTCGCACATTGGCATTTCGCAAAGAATCGGCAACGAGGCCGAGCGCGAGCAATTGCGCGAACGCGTGCAAAAGCTCATACCGGAAGGGGAGGCGGGCGGCTTCATTATCCGCACCCTCGCCGAAGCCGCGGGGGAAGCCGAACTCGCCGCCGACATCGAGTACCTGCGCACCCTGTGGCGCGACATCCGCAGCCGCTCGGTGAGCGCGCCGCCGGCGACCCTGCTGTACCAGGACCTCAACCTCGCGCAACGCGTGCTGCGCGACTTCGTCGCCGAATCGGTGCAGCGCGTCGTCATCGATTCGCGCGAGAATTTCCAGAAGCTCGCCGGCTTCGCCCAGACCTACATGACCAAGCTCGCGCCCAAACTGGAGCACTACACCGGTGAGCGCCCGCTGTTCGACCTCTACGGCGTCGAGGAGGAAATCGAGAAGGCACTGGCGCGCCGCGTGAACCTCAAGTCCGGCGGCTACCTCATTGTCGACCAGACCGAAGCCCTGACCACCATTGACGTCAACACCGGCGGTTTCGTCGGCGGCCGCAATTTCGACGACACCATTTTCAAGACCAACCTCGAAGCCGCGCACGCGATCGCGCGCCAGCTGCGCCTGCGAAACCTGGGCGGCATTATCGTCATCGATTTCATCGACATGGAAAATGAAGAGCACAAGAGCGCCGTGCTCGCCGAGTTCAACAAAGCGCTGGCGCCCGACCGCACGCGCATGACGGTCAACGGCTTTTCCCCGCTGGGCCTGGTCGAAATGACGCGCAAGCGCACCCGCGAGAGCCTGGCCCACGTGTTGTGCGAGCCCTGCCCGGTGTGCAGCGGGCGCGGCGCTTACAAGACCGCGCGCACCGTGTGCTACGAGATTCTGCGCGAGTTGTTGAGAGAGGCAAGACAATTTAGCGCGCGCGAATTCCGCGTGCTGGCCTCGCAATCGGTGATCGACCTGTTTCTCGACGAAGAATCGCAGAGCCTCGCGTTGCTGGAGGATTTCATCGGCAAGCCGATTTCGCTGCAGGTCGAGTTAAGTTATACGCAGGAGCAATTCGACATCGTTCTGCTGTGAATACTCCGCACCCGCGCTTTCCCGTGATCGGCCAGGCGGTGCCACATCGCGGCAACGCATTCAGCACGTGGCTCGCGCAGAGTGCGATGCGGCTCGCGGGCTGGCGCATCGACGGCAATTTTCCCGACACCGGAAAATTCGTCGCCATTGTCGCGCCGCATACCTCTAACTGGGATTTTTTTGTCGGCGTCGCCGCGATTTTTTCGCTGCGCCTGCGCATCCGCTTTTTCATCAAGGACACCGTGTTCCACTGGCCCATCGACAACATACTGGACTGGTTGGGTGGCATCCCCATCGACCGCACCCAAACCCACGGCGTAGTGGCACAGGCGGTCGGGGATTTTGAGCGGCGCGACCAGTTGGTGCTGGCGATTACGCCCGAGGGCACGCGCCGGCGCGGCGTGCCCTGGCACACGGGTTTTTACCGCATCGCAGTGGGTGCGAAAGTGCCTATCGTGCCGGTGACGTTCGACTATCGCGAGCGTGTCATCTGTCTGGGGCCGGCGCTCTATCCCAACGGCGACGCGGATACCGACATCGCAAAGTTGAAAGCGTATTGCGGCGGCAATAGTCCACCGGCATTGTCCGAGGTGCGAATATGAATGGCGATTTATGGAAGCGTTGTGTCGAAGAATTGGGTATCGACCGAGTCCGCGACACAGTACTTCCCGGACTGAACGACTGTATGAGGGGACGCGGTGAAGGTAGATACTCGTTCGACTTAGGTCAAGAGTATGGTGCCATTATCCACTGCGAACTGAAGACCGTCGAAATCTTTGACGATGCTACTGGCGATGAGGAAACATATTCATTGGAGGAATTCTCGGCAATGCTCGGACCAAGGTAAAGCCGCCCAGCCCGCTACGCAGGTATTATTTTTTCGGCACCCGGCCCATCAGGTAGAACTCGTCGTTGGGACGCATGCCGATGAGGTTCGCCATGCGGTTGGATAAGGCAAAGAACGCCGCGATGGCGCCGATGTCCCAAATGTCTTCATTGCTGAAACCCGCGTCGCGCAGCGCCGCAAAATCGTCGTCGCCGATGAGATGCGATTCGGTGGCGACTTTCATTGCGAAATCCAGCATGGTGCGCTGGCGCGGCGCGAGATCAGCCTTGCGATGATTGATCGTGACCTGGTCGGCGATCAGCGCGTTCTTGGCGTAAATGCGCAGGATCGCGCCGTGGGCGATCACGCAATACTGGCAATGATTGGCGCCGCTGGTCGCGACCACGATCATTTCGCGCTCGGCCTTGCTCAAACCGCCTTCCTTCAGCATCAACGCGTCGTGATAGGCGACGAAAGCGCGAAATTCGTCCGGACGATGCGCGAGCGTGAGAAACACGTTCGGCACGAAGCCGGCTTTTTCCTGCACCGCCAGAATTTTGTCCTGGATATCCTTCGGCAGGTCCTTAAGTTCGGGAACCGGGTAGCGGCTGATCGGAGTCATCGGGGTTCCAATACAGGGAGACTTCTTGTTATTCTAGCAGTTGCAAACCATCGATCAGCAGCGAGGGCGATATGACGATTAGCACCCCCAGCATCGGACTCACCGCAGGCATGGTCGAATTTACCGCGAGCGGCGGGGTCAAGATGCCGGCGTATCGCGCACGTCCCGCCGAGCCGTCGGCGTTCCCGGCGGCGATTCTGGTGATCCAGGAAATATTCGGCGTGCACGAACATATACGCGACGTTTGCCGGCGCCTCGCCATGGCCGGCTATTACGCGATCGCGCCTGAGCTCTACATTCGCCAGGGCGACGCGTCGAAATACTCGCTGGAGCAGATACCGCAGTTGTTTGCCGACATCGTGAGCAAGGTGCCACAGGAGCAGGTGCTATCCGACCTCGACGCCTGCGTGGCCTACGCCAAAAATAGCGGCGAGGCCGACGTGGCGCGCCTCGGCATCACCGGCTTTTGCTGGGGCGGCACCATCACCTGGCTCTATTGCGCGCGCAACAGCCAGGTCGAAGCCGGGGTCGCCTGGTACGGCAAGCTCAACGCCGATGCCACCGCTTTGCAACCGAAACGTCCGGTCGATATCGCGGCGGACCTCAAGGCACCGGTGCTGGGGCTCTATGGCGGCAAGGACACGAGCATTCCCTTATCCGACGTCGAGCTGATGCGGGAGAAGCTCAAGAGCGCGAAGGCTTCAAAAAACAAGGATTCGAGAATCGACGTGTTTGCGGAGGCTGGCCACGCGTTCCTAGCGGATTACCGGCCGAGCTATCGCCAAGACGACGCCGAAGAAGGCTGGGCGCGCATGCTCGAATGGTTCCACACCCATATGCACGCCGACGCCAACTCGTAAACGAATGCGGCAGATGACAACGGGAGGACAGCTTTGAACGAGCCAAAACAATTTTTCGACACCATAAGCTCGACCTACACTTACCTGCTGGCGGATCGCTTGACGCGTGACGCGGTGCTGATCGACCCGGTGGACGAGGAAGCCGACACCTATCTGCAATACCTGTCGAACTACGATTTCAAGCTGCGCTACATCCTCGAAACCCACGTGCATGCCGACCACATCACCGCGGCGGAAAAACTCAGGCAGGCGACCGGCGCACAAACTGCCGCGCCCGCGGGTTGCGGCGTGCCGACCGCTGACCTGGCGCTGCTCGACGGCGAAGTGCTGAAATTTGGCGCCGAGACCGTGAAAGTGCTGCACACGCCGGGACACACGCCCGGCCACGTGGCCTACTTGTGGCGCGATTGCGCATTCACCGGCGACGCGTTGCTGATCGGCGGCTGTGGCCGCACCGATTTCCAGGGCGGCGATGCGGGCATGCTATACGACGCCATTACCGGGCGCCTGTTCGCGCTGCCGGATGAGACGCGCATGTTTCCTGGGCACGATTATCGCGGCAACAAGGCATCCACCATCGGTGATGAAAAGCGCTCCAACCCGCGCCTTGCCGGCAAAACGCGCGAGGAATTCATCGACATCATGGCCAACCTCAAACTCGCGCCACCCAAAATGATCGATATCGCAGTGCCCGCCAACAAGCGCAGCGGCTTGCGCCACGAAGCCTGATTAAGCGCCGAACGAGTTGAAGATACTGCTTTAATGGAATTAAGGTAGCTGGATTCGTTGCGTTTTTTGGCAACGAACGAAGCATGTTAGGGAGGATTTGATGGCGACCGCACCAGGCAACGAGGACATTTCCGATAGGATTAAACGGCTTACCGAGGAAAAGCTAGCACGAGAGGTCGCCAAACTCGATCGTGAGCGTGAGGAAGAGCAACGGACCTATGCACTGGAAAAACGTAAGGCTAGTGCGGCGGTGTGGGCGCCAATCGCGACCGTGGCGTCAATACTTGCCGCGATTCTGGTCGTGGTGCTCCAGAACAGCGCTAAGAGCACGTCAGATGAAGATACATATTGGCGAGACACCATAAAAGCCATTGCCAACACCAAAGAGGGAGATCAGAAAGCTTCATACCTTAGATCACTCCTGAAGCCGTTTTTGACTTCGGATAGATACCGTACTTATGCGCGAGGCTTGGCTCTACGTGAACTCGCGGATATGAAAGATAGCGGGTCGTTCGACGACATGTTTGCGGCAGTATTCCCTAAACCGGGAACCCGAGACTTCGAGGAAATAAGGTATGTTGCACGCACTCTCTACCAACAGAATCGCGAAAGCAATGATTCCCTTAAGACTCTGAAGCCGGGCCCCGACCGCGTCGAGGCGCAACGGCAAATGGAAGTCAAATACGCGGAACTTAGAACAATTTGCCAAGGCTTGGTGCAGGCGATGCGAGACAACCCAAAGGAACTTCGCAGAGTTTCAGGCGGTGAGACCGGTGGGCAAGCTGTTAGAGGTGGTGGACTCGATCTGTCGGACATCTACTTTCGAGATTGTGATCTTTCCAATCTCGACTTGAGTGATGCAGATCTTAAGTCTTCAGTGTTTTCTTCGGTTAAGCTGAACGGCACCAACCTTGTCGGCATTAAGTACGACGAGGATATGCACTATCTTTGGGCGGCGACTGTATGGTGGCGCGCGAAGTCAATTGACGCCGCTTTGCTATCGAAGCTGATTAAGAACTACGAGCCCAATCACTTTTACGACGAATTCCCAAATGTATATCCGGATTTCGAAGTAATAAAGGAGGATGAGTATAAAGAAAACGTGGAAAGACTATGTGCCGCGGCGCAGATCGACTGCTCTCACAGGGCTGCGTTTAGACCGCCACCTCCACCGACTTCCTAAACAGCGATCACAACACACGATAGCTCCTATCCAGGTCACCCCCCGTCTTCACGGGCTCGCGACGCGTCTGTTAATGCACTCCGCCGCAATTCACGTTCGTCGCAATCACCTTGCCGTATAGTGTCGGGCCCAGCAAATAGGGAAACGCCTCGCTGAAGCTGCCGTCAGCATTTTGCGTGCGCGTGATGTGGTAGTGATAACCCAGGTTGTCGTGCGTGTGGCCGTTGTACTGGTCGAGCGCGGCGCCGCCCTGCGCGGTGCAGGTCTGGTCCCAATAGTAATCCTGGAAAAACAGGCCGCTCGCCGCCGAAATGTTGTTGCCCGGCGATTGCGCGGGGACCGTGGTGGTGGTGTCCGGCCCGGCGTTGACGGTGTTCACTGTACCGGCGGACACGTTGTACTGGCTGGTCAGCAAACAAGTACGCTTGTTCGCAGTGCCGCAGCCGGTGCTTGATCCCGCCGAATAATCGCGCTTCTTCCAGCAGCTTTGCGCGAGCTGGCCGTTCGAAAACCACGGCCCGTATAACGGATAACCGTCCGCCGCGTAACCATAGATCGGCGAATGCGCATTGCCGGTGTCATTCACCTGCAACTGCAGGCAGTACGGATGCGCGTGATGGTGGTAATCGCCGTTGGCGGCGTGGCCGGGGCAGATATCGACGTCATAGACTTCGCGCGTGGGCGCCGTATAAAACCAGGTGTGCGTATTGTTGTACGAGGTGCCGTCAGTCCAGTTGTAAATCGACACGCCGTTGACAAAAAGGCCGACCATGCCGCCGCCAGTGCTGCAACGCGCGGAGTCAGTCGTCGGTGAGGGAATCGCCGGGAAGGCGAGCGACTTGTTTTGCTCGGTCGCGCATACCGGTCCGAATGGCCACCAGCCGAAACCCGCGTTGCCCGCGGTGCAGCCGGCGGTCGGGTGGTAACCGATGTTCTGGCCAAACGTCACGGTCTGGCCGACGCTCACGCCTGGCCTGCCGTTCACAAAATCCGTGCTCACCTGTGGGCGCGCCAACAGCGCAGCGTAAATGCTGCTGGTAATCGGAATGTTCTTGTAGTTCGGAATGCCGAACGACGCCACCGTGCTGGTAGCCGACGTGCTCGTCACCGACTGCACGTTGACTGGCACGCCGGCGCCGCCGGGTTTGCCGGTCACCGTGAAGTAGGTGCTAAGCTCCCCCGAAGTATTCACCAGCCAGCCCGCGTTATAAAAACTGTAGCGCGCGAGCGGAATCTGCCTGCCATCCGGCAAGGTCAGCGTCGCCGCTGTGGCGCTGGAAAATTGCAGCGTCACATTGCCGGCATTGGCGTTGGTGACGGTGGGCGCGACATAGCTGCCGGTCAGTGTGATGCCGTTGCCGAGCTGGATCCAGGTACCGGTGTAAAGGGTGGTGCTCGACATATTGCCGTTCGACAAATACCACACCGGGTTGCCGCTGGCGTCGTACATATAGCCCGCGAAATACATGCTCCCCTCCTGCACTTCGATGGCAAAGCCGCGCCCGCCTTCGGCGGGGTTGTACCACCAGCCATTCTGCGGATTGGTCGAAGGCTGGGTTGCCGTTGCGCCGCCGGGACCGAAGCTCAGGCGCTGAATCGGGATCGTGCCGCCGGGCCAGGTGAGCGAGCCTGCGGTGTCGCTGTTGAAAGTGATCGAAATGGCGCCGATGTTGGGGCCCTGCGTCGGCGTTTTGTAACTGCCGGTCAGAGTCTGGCCGCCGCTGAAAGTCTCGAGGTTGCCGGAATATTGCGTTGGCGAAGTCATGGCGCCGCTGGATGCCACCCAGGTCGAACGTCCGCTCACGTCGTACAGAAAACCCGCCATGAACATGCCGTCGCCCTGGATTTCGATCACGAAGCCGCTACCCGGCGTCGCGGGATTCCACCAGTAGCCGGTGGCGGGGACTGCATAGGCGGCCGGTGACAGCGCCGCAAGCACAAGAGCCGCCAACACCATTGCCAAGCGGCCTAACCTACGCATGCTCACCCGCGACAAACCGCTTCCGACGACACTCGGCATTTTCTTGATATCTCCCTTAATTGAGGCAAAACCAGCGGCAAAGCCGTGACGGCGAGAATATTGCCACAGCCGCCGCAAGCGGCAAGCGCAGAAAAGCGGCCGGAGGGCCCGGGTAATCGTGGAAAGCGCGGGAGTAGCGCTATGCCATCGCGCTATAGGCCAGGGTCCAGAAGTCGGTGAATACCTTCGGCGGACCCGGCGAATCCATCCTACGCCGCGCAAACAATATCCCTAACTACGGGTAACGCCCCTCCGCCCGCAGCCCCTCCTGGACCGGTCGCACTTCGATGTCGGCGAAGCGCGCGCCCGGCCATTTGGATGCGACCTGGATCGCCTCGTTCAAATCCCTGGCTTCGATCAGGAAGAATCCGCCAAGCTGCTCCTTGGTCTCGGCAAACGGGCCGTCCGTTACCGTCAGCGTGTCGTTGCGAACCCGCAGCGTGGCAGCGGTATGTGCGCTCTGCAATGCATTGGTGAGAACCAGGTGGCCGCTATTTTGCAATGCCTTCACGTAGGCGATGGTTTCATCCCGCAGCCCGATCCACTCGCTTGGCGACATCGACTTGAACGTCTCTTCCGCTTCGTAAGCCAGGCACAAATATTTCATCGTCAACTCCAGGTTTGCCAGGTTTTTTGCAGGTACCGACGTCACCGGCGGGCATACCAGGCCAGCCGGCGGTTCGATTCCCTACCGATAATCGAATGCGCGTGCGCGAACTCGACATTGCCGGCATTTTTTTTGGCTTCCGGGGGGTGATCGCGTCCCCCGCGGCCGGGACGCGGCGGCGGCTGACGGCAGCACGCATTGCAAATGATGAGGGCGGCCCCAACAGCCACAGATTGGCGCGCCCAGCAGGATTCGAACCTGCGACCCTTGGTTTCGGAAACCAATACTCTATCCAACTGAGCTATGGGCGCGAGGGCATGGAGAATACGCTTTTTCCCTCGACGCGTCCACGCAGCCGCCTGCGAATGTCACGAAATTCACGGTATAATTCAGCCTCTTGAGCGGGTTGCCGCGCAAAATACCAGGGAGCAGCATGAGCGACGCCGACCACGGCCACACATCGCCGATCAAAACTCCGCAGCAGCTCGTCGCCGTGCTGGTGCTCGCCTTCGTGGTGCCTATAGCCGGCATTATCCTGCTCGTGAGCTTCATCCTCGGCAATAAAACCGCGGACCCCAATAGCCCCGAAATGGCGCCTGCAGTCGTTGCGGCGCGCATCAAACCCGTGGGCGAAGTCACTTTCGTCGACGCCAACGCGCCCAAAGTCCTCAAGTCCGGCCAGGAAGTGGTGAGCGCGGTATGCGGCGCCTGCCATGGCACCGGCGCCGCCGGCGCGCCCAAGATCGGCGACAAGGCCGCGTGGGGACCGCGCATCAAGGAAGGGCTCGCCGGCCTCCTCAAGACCGCGATCGCCGGCAAAGGCGCGATGCCCGCACGCGGCGGCTCGCCCGATCTTTCCGACCTCGAACTCGCTCGCGCCATCGTTTTCATGGCCAACCAGTCCGGCGCTTCGTTCAAAGAGCCGCCGGCTCCTGCTGGCGCGGCTGCTGCGGCTCCAGCGGCTGGCGCTCCTGCACCTGCGGCAGCCGCCTCCGCAGCTACGGCAACGGCTCCGGCTGCTGGTGCAACAGCCCCCGCTCCAGCGGCCGGCGCGCCCGCTGCGACCCCCGCCCCCGCGCAACCTGCCGCACCCGCAGCGGACAGCAAGAAAAAGTAGGCACGCTGTTAACCCCTTCCCCCTTGAGGGGGGAAGGTTGGGATGGGGGTGGATCGTTCCCTACCCCTCGAGGGGGAAGGCGGGGATGGGGGTGAAGATTTGGCACCCAGGCAAGTTAGAAAACGATCACCCCCACCCTAACTCTCCCCCCTCAAAGGGGGAGGGGACATTATGTGCCTCGGCGGAGGTCCGGAATATTTATCCCGGCCTTTCGCTCCTTGGGTAGGAGTTAGCTAGTGGCGCCTCGCGGCATCAGCTTCGCCCGCTCTATAACACGTGATGCAACAGAGACACCAGCCAGATTTCATGCGCCGTGGCTTGCGTCTTCTTCGCGATCTCATCCTCGATCGCCCACCATCCACCGTCGTCCAGCGCGCCCTCGGTACGCAAGCGAACGCGCCCCTGGCGGTCGAGTAAAACCATCGTCGGCGTAGCGCGCACCGGGCCCAGGTTGTCCTTGAAGCGACCACGCCAGCCGATCGCAAAGCTGTAGTGATTCTTCGCGAGATACTCGGTGACTTCCTTCGGCGTGTCGTCGATGCTGACGGCGACGACATCGAAGCCCTGGGCTGCGTGCTCGTGGTAGAACTTCTCGAGCTTCGGCAGTTCCCTGCGGCAAATCGGGCACCAGGTCGCCCACAGCACGACCAGCACCACCTTGCCTTTTTCCTGTTCGAGCGAGAACTTCTTGCCGTCCATCAGCGGGCCGTCGAGCGTGGCCGCATCGCCAATCGCCGCCTGCGCGCCGCTCCAGCATAGCGTCGCAAGCAGCGCCAATGCCGCAGCCAACGCATACACGCGGCGGTTACCCTGCTGTTTACCCGGCTGCAGAATGGACTTCATCGAATTCCTTTCTTATTGTCGCGATTGCCGTGCTCGATTGCGTGCAGTAACACCCGATGCGAAAATCCCTTCGCCAGCAAGCGCCCTATTTTACTGTACGCTGGAGTCAACAGCAGAACTAACAAGAACGGCTCGCCCGCGCAAAGTTCGGTGTCATCAGCCGATGTAGTCCGGGCCGCCCAACCTGATTCGACCCGCGCACCGCGTGCTTTTTAACTCCTACCCTTTTCTGTTCGTTTTCCTGCCCGCGGCTCTCGCGGCGTTTGCGCTTGCCAGCCGCAGCGTTCCGCGCGCGGTCGTCCCCTTGCTGGGCGTTCTGTCGCTCGCGTTTTACGGCTGGTGGAATCCTCCGCATTTATTGTTGATCTGCGCGTCGATCCTGTTCAATTTCGGTATCGCGCAGGCGATGCACGATGCCGTGCACCTCGCGAACCCCGTGCGCCAGCGCCGCTTGCTCGTGCTCGGCATCGCTTTCAACCTGGCGGCGCTCGGTTACTTCAAGTACGCGCAATTTCTGCTCGAAGCCTTGGGCAGCCTGACCGGCGCCGGCCTGTCGATGGAAAACCCCGGCCTGCCGCTCGGCATTTCGTTTTTCACCTTCACCCAGATCGCCTACCTGGTGGATGCTTATCGCGACGAGCCGGAGCGCCGCGATCTTCCGTCTTACCTTTTGTTCGTCACGTTTTTTCCTCACCTCATCGCCGGCCCCATTTATCACCACAAGGAAATGCTGCCGCAGTACGCGCGCCTGCCCGCATATCGCCTCAATGCCCGCGACCTCGCGGCGGGCATCACCATTTTCATGCTGGGCCTGTTCAAGAAAACCGTGTTTGCAGATGGCATCGCGCCTTACGCCGATCATGTCTACAGCCTGGCGGCATCCAGCGTAACTACCGGCGCCGCGCCCGGCGCGATCGACTGCTGGTTCGGCACGCTCGCCTACGCGTTGCAGATCTACTTCGATTTTTCCGGGTACTCCGACATGGCGATCGGCCTCGCTCGCCTGTTCGGCATCGCGCTGCCGCTCAATTTCGCCTCGCCCTACAAGGCGCAGTCGATCATCGAATTCTGGCGGCGCTGGCACATGAGCCTGTCGCGCTTCCTGCGCGATTACCTGTACATCCCGCTCGGCGGCAACCGCAAGAGCCGGCTTCGCACCTGGATCAACATCGGCATCACCATGATGCTGGGCGGCCTCTGGCATGGCGCGAACTGGACGTTTGTCGCATGGGGCACACTGCATGGCGCGCTGCTGGTGGCGAACCACGCGTGGCGCACGCTACATCCCGCGGCGCATTTGCAATCGGAATTGCAGTCGCGCCCACCATGGCTGCGAGCGGTGCCCGTCATCCTCACGTTCGTCTGCGTGCTTTTCGCCTGGGTGCTGTTCCGCGCAAACAGCATGGCCGAAGCCGGCGCCGTCTATCGCGGAATGTTCGGCTTTAACGCCTCAGCAAGTGTGGCCGGTGCGGATATTGGCGTGTGGCAACAACTGCTAGGCGCCGGCGCCCCCTGGTGCCTGCTGCTGCTCGCCATCGCCTGGTTCGCGCCGAACACCCAGCAAATCATGGGGCGTTACAACACTGCGTTGCCGACTTATCCGGAGCAGGCGCAGCAGGACACGGGACCGCTGTGGCGCGATTCAATGAGTTGGCAACCCAACATGAAATGGGCCCTGATCATGGCCGCGATATCAGTCGCCGCCATGATCGCAATGACGGGATCGAGCCGGTTTTTGTATTTTCAGTTTTGAACCTTCACCCTTGCATTTGCCCCTTCCCCCTTGTTCCACCGCAGGTGGAAGCGTCAACTACACCCTGGCGCAGCCAGGGGAAGGTTGGGATGGGCATCCGAAGTTCATGGCGCGAAGCGCCATCGGTTTGCCCCTTCCCCCTTGAGGGGGGAAGGTTGGGATGGGGGTGAAGAGTTGGCACAGAAGCAAGTTAGAAAACGAACACCCCCACCCTAACCCTCCCCCCTCAAGGGGGAGGGGACGTTATGTGCTCCCCCAATATTGAGAGGGAGAAGAATAATTATCAGGTCCCTTCCCCTTCTTAGGGGGAAGGACAGGATGGGGGTTCGCCCTCGCGATTACCCAATTCAATAGACGGACCCCCGCCCTAACCCTCTCCCTACTGTTGTGGGGGGAGGAGACGTTATGTGCCTCCGCATGATTGAAGCGGGGGGCGGAAATCCAGGCTTCTTAAAACCTCTGGATTCCGGCTCGCTGCTTACGCAGCGTCCGGAATGACGTCCCTTACCGCAACATCGGCTTAAGCAACCGATAATACTCGCGCGTCGCCTGCGCCTTATACGCCGGGCTCGCGTGATAAATCGAATCGCCCACTTGCTCCGCCGACAGGCAAAGCGGCGTGCCGGGGACGACCTCCAAACCAGCGTCGCGGATCGTTGCCGACGCCTCGTCAAGATACGCCCTCGACGGCGCGCAAAGATCGCCATACAGCGGCCCATGCGCGTAAATGCAATTCAAGTGTTCCTCCCGGCAAAGCGCGGCGATGCGGCCAAGATAGGGCAATTTTCTCTTGTCGACTCCCGGCTGCAGCGTTTCACGCGCCACAGTATCGGCGGTCGGTTTGAACTGCCCGTGCTGCATCGGGTAATCGTCCGCGAACTGCGGCGCAGTGTGTGAAGGCGCGAAGGTATACGCCAGCGCCCGCTTGAGGCTGTCGACGTTGTAAATGAGCTCGACGTATTCCAGCGACGCGGCAATGGGTGAAGTCACCCGTTCCCACGCGCTCGCCTGGCGCGCGGCCTCTTCCCCGAGCAACATCGCCGCGAGATTGGACGCCTCGCGCTTCGGCAGGTCGGCCGCCTGCACAACGACCACGTTGCGCGGATGCAGCCGCGTCAGCGCGCGGCGCAGCATGTTGTAGCTGCCGGAATAGCCATAGGTTGCAGTCAGCGCGAGGTTCATCGCCGGCGCACCTTCGAGCTCGCCGAACAGTTTTGCGTCGATGGCGTTGCCAAGCGAGCTGTCGCCGACGAATATGGTTGCAACGTCGCCTGTCGCGTGCTCAAGCTTGTCGAGCTGGTAGGAATAGACGAGCAGCGAAGCCTCGCTTTTCCGCAGGCTATAGGCTGACCATGCGCCGACCGCGAGTGCGATCAGCAGGGCGCCCGCGATATAGACTGCAAGGTAACGGCGAAACACAGGCGAACCTTGTCAGCGCCTGCCGCGGGACCAGCCGTCGCCGCGAAGGCTCATTTCTTCAGCGGCTTCAGCGGCGGTTTTTCCCCCGGCGGCAACGACACCTGCGCGACGTTCAACGTCATCGACACCGTGGTGTAATAGCCTGTCACCCCGATAAGATCGACCACGCCCTGCTCGCCGAATTTACCTATCGCCGCGTTGAAAGTGGTGTCGCCCACGTTGTGCGTGCGCAGCAGCTCGGTGCAAAAATCGTAGACGATTTTTTCGTCGTCCTGCATCGAGGCAGGCCGCTTTCCCGCAGCAAGGCTCGCCGCCACCTTCGGCTCGAGCCCGGCCTTTACCGCCAACGGGTAATGCGCAAACCACTCGTACTGCGCAGTCCACGCGCGCGCCGTGATCAGGATCGCGAATTCATTGAGCCGCGGCGGCAGCGAACTCTGGTAGCGGATGTATTCGCCGACTTTCTGCAGCCTGTCCGCAAGCTCCGGGCTGCGCAGCCAGGCGTTGAACGGCCCGCGCAACCCCTTGCGCGGCCCCGACACGATCGCTTCGACCACCTTCTTCTGCTCCGGCGTCATCCCATCCGGCGCCAACTCCGGAAACCGCTCGCCGGCCTGAATGCTCGACGCCAACAACCCGGCCGCGACTGCTAGTGCGCGTTTCATTTTTATTCTCCTCCTCCGTGGATCACGCCAAGCGTATGTCGTTCATGTCAGCGAGTCAACGCGGGGCGATGGTGAAACTCATGGCGCGAAGCGCCGTCTGATTACCCCTTCCCCCTTGAGGGGGGAAGGTTGGGATGGGGGTGAAGAGTAGCCACAGAAGCAAGTTAGTAAACGACACCCCCACCCTAACCCTCCCCCCTGAAGGGGGAGGGGACAAATAATAGAGAGGTCGGGATGGGCATCCGAAGTTCATGGCGCGAAGCGCCGTCTGATTACCCCTTCCCCCTTGAGGGGGGAATTATATGGTTGACAAACCCAAAAGAGGGGTTCATAATGGACTCACTTTCGGAGATTCAGCCATGAAAACAGTCCTTACCCAAGCCCAATTTCAAGACGAAACCAAAGCCCGCGAATGGCTTGAGGCTATCCGCTGGCCCAATGGCCCGATCTGCCCGCATTGCGGCAGCGAGAGCAAAGACCACTACGCGCTTAACGGCGCGGCCCACCGTCCGGGCCTGCGTAAGTGCAAGGATTGCCGCGAACAATTCAGCGTAACGGTTGGAACCGTTTTCGAGCGCAGCAAGGTCAAGCTCAACGTCTGGCTGCACGCCATGCACTTGATGAACGCCAGCAAAAAGGGAATTTCCAGCAAACAGCTTGAGCGCATGCTTGGCGTGACTTATCAAACCGCGTGGTTTATGTCGCACCGCATCCGCGAAGCGATGAAGCCGAACGGTGGCGGCATGATGAATCCGGGCGGCGGCACGATTGAGGCGGATGCGACCTACGTCGGCGGCAAAGAGAAAAACAAACATGCGAGCAAGCGCGACCGTAAGAACATTGGCGGCGTTGGCAAGCAATGTGTGTTTTCTCTTGTTGAGCGTAACGGCGGCGTGCGTTCTTTCCACATTCCTAGCGTGAACGCCAAAACCCTTAAGCCGATTCTGGCCGCGCAGTTGCATGCCGCTGAAACGCATCTGATGACCGATGGCGAACGCATCCTGCGTTCCCTGTCCCCGATGTTCGCCAGCCACCAAACGGTGAACCATGAGCGCGGGGAGTACGTGCGCGGCGATGTTCACAGCAACACGGTGGAAGGCTACTTCTCCATCCTCAAGCGCGGCATCATCGGCACTTTCCATCACGTTAGCCCGCAGCACTTGCAACGCTACGCCACGGAGTTTGATTTCCGTTACACGCACCGCGAACGCCGCGTAAAGATAAACGGCAAATGGGAGAAGGTCGGGTTCAACGATACCGAGCGCACGATTGCCGCGCTTAAAGGCATTGGCGGCAAACGCCTGACCTATCGGCGGACTGACGCAACAGCGTAAGGCGGTGTTAGTGCGGCTCATCGCGTTACTCCGCCTGATCGCTACCATGGATTTGACCGGACATTGGGTCCAGTTGAGTCTGGACCTATAAAGGGGAATCATCATGGGACTTCTGGACGGAATCGAAAAACTTATTAACGAACACGGTTCTGCGGTGATACTTCGCGAGCGTATCGCGTTGGCGGAGGATAAGTACTCGGCGCTCGAAAAGAAGGCGATTGACCTTGAGGCTGAGAATCAGCGTCTTAAGCTCAATAACTATGAGCTTAAAGAGGAGTTGGGGAATCTCAAAGACGAACTCGCGAAGTTTCATGGTGAATCACTCGATAGCGTTAAGGAAAGCATCCTTTTGTTCCTTTCAAAACAACACGAGGACACAGATATTTTTGCGGAACATGTTGCAGGCAATATCCAAATCGGCGCGGTAGTCGCACGCCACCACCTAGACGAATTGAAGGACAAGAAATTTGTCTCTGTCGGTTACATGACCAATAGTCCGCCCCACTGGCATCTGGCAAAAGAAGGAAGGCGTTATTTGTTTGAACACAAACTCATTACGTAGACAGGCACGGGACGCCTGGGAGAGCAATCGAATGGCAACTTCTGCCCGATTAAGCGATAAGCTGACGCCAGACCAGATCGAATTTATGGTCGCCTTTTCGTTTGCCATCCTGACGTGGCAAAACGTTGAGCAGGCGCTATACAACATATTTTGGATTCTCATGAACAAGGCTCAACCTTATGCGCTATCTGCTGCATTTCACGCCGTAATCAGCCTCAATACACGCATTCAAATGACGGATGACGTGGCAAAAGTATTGTTGGCGAAAGATCATCCTGACGTGCATACCGGATGGAAGGCTTTGTCTAAAAAACTCAAAAATCTTTCGCAATTGCGCAATGAAATGGCGCATTACACGATGGGCAATGGGAATCTGAAACCACAGCCGTTGGATTTTTTGGCGGACCAAACAAAGACCCTTGAATTGAGCGACCTTTATTTGAGGCGCGAGTCTTTCATCGCTCTGCATGGGGAATTGCTCCAGTTTGCTGGTGAGATAGTACGCGCCCTGAAGCCTTAAACATTTCCTCAAATAACTCAGTGATTATCAAATCACTTGCCGCAGGACGGCGCGAACTTTCAAGCAATCCTGATTCACTAAGCACCCTCCAACCAGCCTCGATCATTTCTGCCGTCACCGCGATTGACCCGCGCGCGCTCACGGCGTAGCCTTTCCATCATGGCCACCACACCCAAACCAGAACCCTCGCCAATCACGGACGCTGAACTTGCGCGGCGCATGCTCTCTATGCCCGTAAAACCACGCGCGGATTTGGTGAAGAAAAAAACGAAGCAGCCCAGCAAGAAACGCTAGGCGCTTCGATTCCCAGCCTGTCACGCAGGCGTTATTGTGCAACTTATTGGGTTTGTTATCCATACAATTCCCCCTTGAGGGGGGAAGGTTGGGTTGGAGGTGAAAATCTAGCACGGCGGTGGAGAATCTCGAAGCGCGCCCCAAATAGTCTCCAGTACGCCGTCAGGATTTTCCAATACCTCGCTATTCCAATACCTCAGCACTCGAAACCCTTCCTTTTCGATCCAGGCCGATCTTAATTCGTCGTACTCCGTTGCTTCAGCGTGTTGCCCGCCGTCAATCTCGATCACGAGCTTACTATTCAAACACACAAAATCGACGACGAAATCTCCAAGAACATGCTGCCTGCGGAATTTGAAACCATCGACGTTGCGTAAGCGCAAATGCTTCCAGAGGCATCGCTCAGCGTCGGTCATTTCCCGACGTAACGATCGTGCGAATTCCTTTTTCTTGAGCAACGATCACACCCATCCCAACCTTCCCCCCTCAAGGGGGAAGGAGCAAACCTTTGCATCCCGCCACCGGAGCGATTTTATTTGATGTTGCCGTAAACGATATAGCAATCGCGTCTTACTTGGATTGCGTGCCGTATTCCATTTGGCTCCCATCGAGCCTCATTTTCCGGCCTTTGCTGCTCACTCAATCCGCTACAATGCCCCGATGATTTCTGATACACCCGAACCTGCAGCGCCCTCGCCGGTCATCGCTTCCGCCGAGACAATTGCGCCCGCCGCAAGTGTATCTGCAGAGTCACCGCCGGAAACACCCGCACCCACCCCCATCGGCGCCCCCGAAAAAATCCCGCGCATCCGGTTTCTTGACGGCATTCGTGGCTGGGCTTCGTTGCAGGTTGCGCTCTACCACCTGATTCCCACTTATCTCGCCGCGGCCTCGCCCACGCTGCAATCGAGATGGTCGAGCTTTTTGTTCGACGGCAGGCTCGCGGTGTATCTCTTCTTTGTGGTCTCGGCCTTCGCGCTCTCCATCGGCTTTATCGAAACGGGTGACCGCAAAATCGTCGAGACGCTCGCCATTCGCCGCTATCCGCGGCTCGCGATTCCGATCCTCGGGTGTTCCATCGTCGCCTACGTGCTGATGTCAACGGGCGCCATGCACAACCTGCAACTCGCGAAGCTCCTCGGCGTCACCAACTGGCCCGCGCAGACGTTCGTGTTCGAGCCATCGATCGGCCACGTGCTGCAGTTCTCGTTCTACGACGTGTTTTTCGCCAACGACCAAACCCGCTCATACAACACTGCGCTCTGGACCATGT
>Ga0181537_10002070_pt1 | contig 17917 bp, 11 predicted proteins | sample PEATcosm2014_Bin_39_FD_119765 | JGI IMG/M metagenome (GOLD analysis project Ga0181537, IMG submission 119765) | Peatland microbial communities from MTU Mesocosm Facility, Houghton, MI, USA - PEATcosm2014_Bin23_10_metaG | ecosystem: Environmental > Terrestrial > Soil > Wetlands > Peat | place... | reverse complement strand
TTCAGAAGCCCTGCTGCAGCGATTTCACCGGGCCGCATCCGGCGGAATAGATTTGTTAGAATTCTCCCGCGATAGCCAGATACCCATAGACATGACAACCATTGATACAACTCTAGCCGCTGCACAAACCGTAAACGCCAAGGGCGACGGCCCGGCCGTCGATGTAAGCAGCGCCGCCAGCCGCGTGTTTCTGGTCACCCTCGCGATCACGAAGATCATCGAACAGGAGTCGCTCGACGTCAGCATCTTCGGTTCCGCCGACGGTGCAACGTGGAGCGCGAAATCGATCGCTGCTTTTCCCCAGAAGTTTTATTGCGGAGAGACTCCGCTGCTGCTCGATCTGACCGCGCATCCGGATGTGAAGTTCGTCCGCGCGCACTGGGAAGTCGCGCGCTGGGGCCGCGGCACCGAGACTCCGATGTTCGAGTTCGGTGTGACCATTAGAGAAGTACCCGCCAGCATTCTCAAAGAGGCCACCGCCGAGGCCAAAGCGCTGGCCTAAGGCGAGATGAGCCGGGCGCCCCGTTTCTCGCGTTTTTTGTGAGAAGTGGGGACGTTCGAACCTTCCCCCCCAATCCTTTATATTGATCTCAGGATGAAAAATGAGGCCTCAGTCATCGTGCGTCCCGCGCGCAATGTGCGCGGCAATGTAAGTCTGCCCGGAGACAAATCCATCTCTCACCGCTACGCCATGCTGGCCGGCATTGCCGAAGGACCGTCGCGGATTGAAAATTATTCAACCGGCGCCGATTGCGCCAGCACGCTCGCCTGCATGCGCTCCCTCGGTGTGCACTGGGAGAAAAAGGAAAACGGTGTGATCGAAGTGCAAGGCTGCGGCCCATCGCTCACCGCTCCCGCCGCTGCGCTCGATTGCGGCAACTCCGGTTCGACCATGCGCATGCTGAGCGGCATCGTCGCGGGACAGAAGTTTTCGAGCGAAATGGTGGGCGACGAATCGCTCTCGCGCCGCCCCATGGCACGCGTCATCACGCCGCTTTCCGCCATGGGCGCGCAAATCGAATCGCAAGCGGGCAGGCCGCCGCTGCAAATCACCGGAGCGGCGTTGAAAGCCATCGACTACTCCATGCCCGTAGCCAGCGCCCAGGTGAAATCCTGTCTGCTGTTTGCCGGATTGTTCGCTGACGGCGAGACCCGCATCGAAGAGCCGCTGCGCACCCGCGACCACGGGGAAGTGGCGCTCCGTGCCTTCGGGGCGAAGCTCGATCGCAAGAATAATGGTCAAGGAAACGAACTGCGGATTCGCGGCGGGCAGCGCCTGCGCGGCATCGAAGCCCGCATTCCCGGCGACCTGTCGAGCGCGGCATTCTTTCTGTGCGCGGCCGCCTTGTTCCCCGGCTCGCAACTCGCCGTGCCGGGCCTCCTGATGAATCCCACGCGCGCGCGCCTGCTCGACGTGCTGATGCAGATCGGGCTGCGCATATCCGTGACCCAGCTCGACGAAATCCACGGCGAGCTGGTCGGATCGTTGCAGGTCGGGGGTGCCGGGCTGAAGGGAGCCACCATTGCGGGTGCCGACTCGGCCGCGCTGATCGACGAGATTCCTGTGCTGGCCGCGCTTGCCCCCTACACCGACCAGGGCATCGAAGTCCGCGACGCCAAAGAATTGCGCGTCAAGGAATCGGATCGCATCGCCGCCGTGGCCACGAACCTGCGGCTCATGGGCGCGCAGGTGGAAGAGCGCGAAGATGGGCTGAAGATTCCCGGACACCAGGCTCTGCACGGCGCCGAGCTTGACTCCTTCGGAGATCACCGCATCGCCATGGCCTTCGCCGTCGCCGCCCTGCGCGCCAGCGGCGAAACCCTGATCCGCGGCGCGGAATCCGCCGCCATTTCCTACCCCGCCTTCTTTCAGACCCTCGAAGAGCTTACGGAACACTAGCAGGAACGAAAGATTTATGTGGGGACATCCGCCCTCGCCTGCCCTGAGCGAAGTCGAAGGGGCTGTCCGGTCGAGCGCAGTTCGCCCGTTCTTTGACCCGACCAGTAACTTCCGGTCTATTACCGCCGTGACCTGTCTTATCCCCCCACTCCATACAAGAATGTGAATCAGACAAGAGTCATCTGCCCGAGCTCGATAACGCTAGCGACAGCTATTCTTTGGAGGGTTTGCGGAATGCGTTCGAACTGGATGCTGTTCGTAGTTCTGGGCATGACCGCGGCGGCCTATGCCAAAGATCCCAAGCCCTATCAGACCGGAAATGTCCAGCAAATGGACTCTGTGCAATGCGACATCGCCGATTCCGGACTTAAGGAGGCGAAGCAGCCTCTTTGCCAGGAATATGTTCTGCAGTCCGACGAAGTGACTTATCGCATCCGGCCCCGCGATCAGAAGAATCCCGTGCTTCTGCCCGTCGGCGAGCGCGCGCAATTCCGCCTGCAGAAGAACAAGATGCTGCTCCGCGTGCCCGACCTTGACGGCAAAGATTTCAATAATAAAGAGCGCGAGTACATCGTGGTCTCGATGGCGCCGCGTTCTGACAGCAGCACCGCCGATGCCACCCCTGTCCGGCTGAATCACCTGCAGTAACAAACTTTTCAAGCGGTCGGGGCGGGTATTGGATCTTGGACTAAGGTCTTCGACCTGACACATAAGGCCTAATTCCTGACACTCAAAACCGGTCGGCGTCTCGATCAGCGCTGTGTTAGAGTATTCCCCACCGAACAGGCCGCCCGTGAAGGCCGGCCGAGTTGTCGCAGTTTCCGCTGTGCCAAAAGGAGTGCTCCAGTGACGACCCTCCGCGATCTGGTGAAAGACCGCAAGATTTATTCCGTGGAAGCTACCCGCACTGTGCTCGAAGCGGCCCGCTACATGATGGAGCATAATGTCGGCGCGGTGCCCGTGCTGCGCAACGGCGAGCTTGCGGGCATCTTCTCGGAGCGCGACATCATGAACCGCGTTGTCGCCGTCGGCCGCACTCCCGGAACCACCGCTGTGTCGGAAGTCATGACCGCGAACCCGCGCGCCGTATCGGCCGACGAGACCATCGAGGAGTGCCTGTTCATCATGCGCGAGTTCGGCTTTCGCCATCTCCCCATCGTGGATGGCAAGGATGTGAAGGGCCTGGTTTCGCTGCGCGACGTCCTCATGCAACACGCCGCCGAACTGGAGCGCCAGGCGCGCAAAGCAGCATCGTAAGGCCGCGTCACTCCCGCTTCCGCAGCGTCACTTCCCCCGGTTTCGGCGGCAGCTTGAAGGGGAACTCATAAACTTTGCCCGCGACCGGCATGCGCAGGATGAATTCTTCCTGCTTCTTCCATTTGCTGATCCACTTGTTCTCCGTGCTGAACAGCACCCACCCGCTCGCCTCGGCGTTGCCCGGCCCCAGCCGCGTCGCGCGCAAACTGTTCTTGCCGACAAACTCCTGCAGCTCGGTTGAATCTTTCAGGAACGCCTTTACGTAGGCTTCTTTTTCTTCTTTCTTTTCCGGATGCTTCTCCACCTCGCGCGCCGTCTGGTCGTTCAAGGTATCGGCGTCGTTCTGCACTTTCTCGGCAAACCTATCGGGATCGAGGGCAGTCTGCACCACCTGGAAGTGTTTTACAAACTCCAGCGAAATCTGGTCAACGCCGAGGTCGAGCGATTCATGGCCGCGGTAGCGCACGTCGAGCAGCACGCCGAAAAACGGTTCGTGCCTGCGATGAACTTTCTCCAGTTCCTGGGAATCCACCGTCATCGTGATTCCGACATCCTCGTACCACATTCCGTAGCGGTAGCGGCCGTCGTCGCCGCGCGAGAAAGTGCAGCCCGTATTCTTCTCGTCCCAGCGCACGGCAGGAATCTTTCCCGTGTCTTTGTCCTTGCGTGGAAGAGCATGCCCCGCGTTCGGCAACAGCAGGGAAGCGATCGCCGGCGCCAGCCACAGCCCTCGCAGCGCGCGGTGCCGGAGCTGGCGCATGAGTCAGTTCGTCGTCTGGGTGGTGACGGTCAGGGTGACCGAAGGGTTGGTGGACGTCGTGGAACCGGTATTGCTTGCGATGTTGCCCGCAGCGTCCACGCCGGTCACAGTGAAAGTGTAAGTATTGTCAGGAGTAATTCCATTGGGCGCCGAGACGTTCGGTTTAGTGTTACCGCAAGCGGGCATCAGAAACAGCGCCCCGCTCATAATCAACAGAGCCAGCAATCCCCACGCCTTCCTCGATCGCTTTCCACCCACCGCCGCGCCCACGCCCACCAGAGCCAGCATGGGCAACGGCAGCCAGAGCGCATAAAAGATTCGGGGCTGGGCAGATCTCGTGATCTGGTTGCCAAACGTGCTGATGGTCAGCATCGAGGTGGCAACCTGCCCGCTGGTTACCGGTACGGGGTTGGGGCTGAACGAGCAGTACGGAGGAAAAGCAACCAGAGGGGTGATCGAACTGCACGAAAGTGTGACCTGTGCTGTGCCCGGAGGGGGAGGATACCCGTTGATCGGATTAATTTGGATGGTTGCCTCGGCTCCGCTGCCGGCCTGCACGCTGGCGGGCGCCACGGCCTTTTCCACCGTGATGGTGAACTGCGGCGTTACCGGCAGTACCGTCAGACTCTGCGCGGGCGTGGTCGTGGTCTGCGCCGTTGAGGGCGCAACGCCGGTGACGGTGAAGCTGTAAACCACCGGGCTTGTCCCGCCCATCGTCGTAATTGTGGCCGAAGCGCTGGCCGGAGGCGTTACCGTCGCCGGACTGACGGTGCACACCGGAGCGTCAACCACCGTCGCCGTGGAAGTCGCCTGGCAGCTGAGATCAACGGGCGCGTTGAATCCGTTGGTCGTTCCCACTGAAATGTTCGAGGACGATGTGCCTCCCGGGTCCACTGCATCCGGAGACAGTGGCGCGGCCTGCAGCGTAAACTGTGCCGACGCCGTCGATGGCAACGCCAGCAGCAGAGCCAGCAGGCAAAACACCGCAATTCCGGCGTACCCGCTCCGGTCGTTCAGACTTGATTTCATCTGCTTTGACTTCATCAGACTTGATTTCAACGGATTGGATTTCAACATGAAGAGGTTTCTATTCAACTAGCTTCAGTCCAAAGTAGCTTGGATTTCCGGTGCTTCGATTTCGGTGCTTCGATTCCAAATGCTTCGATTCAAGGTGCAAGGTAAAGGCTGCCCGGCGTCGCCAACGAACTTTCCCTCGCTGGCTACTCGGCGCGCCGTCGACGAGACGCTACAATAATCCGCGCCCCAAATTTTACCGCAAAGCCTCGCCCCGGGAACCAGCCACATCATATTCCTGCGACCTTCCCTGCGGAATCTTCCATACTACCATCCCGCCGGGCTGCCACCGCGCGAGAGGAGCCCAGATTCGATAAAGGGGTCAGGTTGAATTCGCATTTGATTTGAATTCGCTTTGAAAGCGCGCGGCTTCAGCCGCGCCGTAGGTATCACGAAACCAGTGGCAGCTTTAGCTGCGGGACGCGTCTTGTGGAAACTGATCCACGCCCCAGATTCTGCTCCGCACACAAAAGAAAACGGCCGCCTGCCGCAGGGGCAGACGGCCGTCGTGAAGGATACGGCCAGCCGATGCGCAGTGCTAGTTGACGGTAAGCGTCAGCGCCGGCGAGCCAGTCACAACCGTTCCTCCGCTGGAGCCCGTCACGGTGATGGTGTAAGCGCCCGCTGGCGTACCGGTATTTCCGCCGCCCCCGCTGTTGTTGTTGCTGCTACTGCAGGCCGGCATGAGAAACAGGCAACCGACCACCATGCCCAGCATCAGGAATCCGAACAGCTTTCTGCGCCGTGTCCCGGCAGATCCCAGCCCGGCGCCCACCAACGTGATTCCAAACACAGGCAGGAGCATGGCGTAGATCGCTCCCGACGATCGGCCGGTGGAAGGATGCTCGAGCAGCGCAGCCGCAGCCGTCGTGCTGACGGTGAGCGTCGCAGTGGCAGTGCCGTTGGCCGCGGGAGTTACGGAACCTCCTGGGTTGCTAAACGCACAAGTCGGGCCCGTGGTAACGACGGGCGACACCGAGCAGGCGAGAGTAACCGCAGAATTGAAGCCGTTTACCGAGCCCACAGTGATGGTTGCTGTCGGCGAAACCCCAGGCGCTCCCGACGTAGCCGACAGGGCCCCATTCGTCACCGTGAAACTGGCTGTTGCGGTTTGCGTGTATTTCGCGATGAACGCGTCGGTCCCACCGCCGTTTGAACCCTGCTCCGCTGATACTTTGGGAAAATCTGTTGAAACTGTGTTGCCCGCAACATAGACGTTCGCACCCGCGCTATCGACAGCAATTGCTCCGATCGCACCAACGTTCCCACCGGAGACCGTCGAGTTCTCGTTGAGCGACCCGCCCAGGAAGGTCGAGAACAGGAGGGCTCCCGCTGGGCTGATCTCGGTGACAAATGCATCGTTATCGCCGCCGATGGTTGCCTGCGTCGCGCCGGACACAGGGAAGTTCGACGATCCCGTCTGTCCGGTTACGTAGGCATTCTTGTTTCCGTCGACTGCAATCCCCGTCCCCGTATCGTTCAGGCTGCCGCCCAGGTAAGTTGAATACAATAGAGCGCTTCCCGCGGGGTTTAGCGCAGTAACAAATGCGTCCTCAGCACCTCCACCGTAGGTCGCCTGGAATGCCGACTCCAACGGGAAATGGCTAGAGGCCGTCAAACCTGTCACGTAGGCGTCGCCCGCGGAGTCAACGGCAATACCGAATCCCTCGTCGGCGTTCTCACCTCCAAGGAACGTGGAATAGACGAACGCGCTGCCCCCGCTGTTGATAACCGAAACGAAAGTGTCGTAGAGACCGCCGTTGCAGTTTGCAGCCGTACCGCAGGTGGTTTGGAATGCACCCGCCGTCGTGGGGAAGGCGGAGTTCTGAGTGGCGCCGGTTACATAAGCGTTGTCCGAAGAATCAACCGCCACAGCTGACGCAAAGTCGCCGGTGCCCCCACCCAGATAGGTCGAATAGACCCACGCGCTGGCGGAAGAATTTACCTTGGTGACGAAGCCGTTCGATGTTCCCGCGATGCTTGACTGGATCGCACCCGCGACGATCGGAAAGTCAGCCGATCCAGTGGACCCGACAACAAATGCGTCGCCCGAACCGTCGGTGGCGAGTGCTATGCCGGCGGCTACATCCGTTCCGGTGCCGCCCAGATAGGTGCTGTAGGTCAGAGAACCTCCGCTTGGCGCAAGTTCAAACACGAACGCGTCGAGGCTGCCTCCGCCATACGTGGTCTGCTTCGCTCCCGCCGTGGTCGGGAAGTCCGTCGACGACGCCGTTCCCCCAGCGACAAACGCATCACCCGATGCATCCACCGCGATTGCGTTTCCGCTGTCGTTGCCGCTGCCACCGACGTATGTCGAATAAACCAGCGTCGATCCATCGGAAGAAATCTTCGTGACAAAAGCATCGAAGCCGCCCGTGTTGCTCGTCTTGTACGCACCCGCGACCGTCGGGAAGTTCGTCGAAGCGGTTTGTCCGGTGACATAGGCGTTGCCGTTGCTGTCAATGGCGATGCCGTAGGCGTCGTCCTCGGCAGTGCCGCCCAAATACGTCGCATAAGTCACCGACGGATCAATCACCAACTCCCGGTTTCGATCATAGCCGCCCAGTTCGAAGGCGACCTGGTTGTTGGCTTCGAGGACGAAACGCGCATCCACGGGCTGACGCGTTCCGTCTTTTTGCTGGTAAGCGACTGGCTTGTGCAGCAGCACGTTGCCCGCGGAAGACGCGAGCACCAAATTGCCTGAATTGTCAGTAGATATTTGCTTGGCGCCGGAAACGCCCAGCCGGATTGGGGCCGGACTCGCGCCCGGCGCGACGATGAAATCAAACTCCAGTTGCTTTTGCACGCCGTAGAACGCCATGTTTACTCCGGGATAAACATCCCGGTAAGCCACGCGCCCATACTGCGCCACGTCGGCGTGCCACTGGCTGCGGTCGTTGCCGATAAAATAGTTGCTGTGTCCCGGCAGTTGGCTGCCCGCGGCAATCTGCGGCCGCGCATTGCCGCCGACCAGGTGCATGTGAATCGCGGCCGTCTGGATTTTTTCGGCGGTTTTCGGCGCCGCTTGAGCGGCCGCGACCAGCCCGTGCTTCCCGTTCATCCGCGCATCGGCGGAACGCGACGAGGACTGCAGCGCGAAGACCGCGTCATTGGCCGTGAGGAATACCGTGTAACCGTTGCCCCGCGCCATGTACTTCACCTGCGGATCGGTCTGTCCTTGATTGGCTTCAAAAGCGAGTGGAAGCTTGCCCAGACTGGCGGCGACCCGGCCACGCTGGTCCGCGCTCATCGCGGGCGCCTGCACTGGAGCTGAAACCGGCCGCGCGGTCGCGTTTCCGCTATGCGCGCGCAGACCGGCGGAGCCGGCGCTCACCACGACCGCGATAGCCACCAGGGCTACCGCGACAACCCAACCAGCAAGCGTGAATCTTTTTGTAGCAGATGGCTTAGACACGAAAATCCTCCTGGGATCAAACCTGAAACGACGAAACCTGAAAAGATGAGACCTGAAACGATGGAGCCTGAAACTATGAGACCTCAAACCCCGCTCTAAACAGAATAAACTCGGCCTGAAGGAAAAAAACAATCCTGAAACAGCGTCTTCGAACCTTGGGTTAGACAGGGTGCAATTTTTTGCACCTTAGCTGCGAGTATGGATTGCGCCTCCGGCCTTGTCAATGAATGGTGGATAGCAATTAAGGTACCACGCGAGCACGCCTGCCCGAACTGGCACCCCGTCGAGAGGCGCTTCTTGTCGGCCAAGATTCGTACATTTTTTGGGTGAAATCAGGCGGGAAAAAGGGGTTCGGGAGCCTGCACTCAGGGCACGGTAACAATCACGCCGCTGCACGGTTTCGGGCCCCGCCGGCGATAGCTGTGCGCCACCGCCGATTCGAAATAAATGGCGTCTTCCGGCTCCAGCAGAAATTCTTCGCTGCCGATCTTGACCGTCAGCGACCCCTTAAATACGTAGAGAAACTCGACCCCAGGATGCTGATGCGGCTTGATTTTGTCGAGCGGCACTTCTTGAAAATCCGCCAGGAAGGCGCTCAACTTCCGTTCGGTGGCCCGGTAATCCAGGCACTCGAAGTAGTACTGCACGTCCGACTGGTTGGGTCTCTCCGGGAAGCGCACCCGCTCCTGTTTCCGCACCACCCCGACCACCCGGCGCTTGCGTTCATCGGTGAAGAAGTAATCGAGCCCGACCCCGAACACCATGGCGATGCGCAAGAGTGTGGGCAGAGTGGGAAACAACTTTCCCCTCTCCAGCTTCGATAACAGAGCCGCCGACAGCCCGGTATGCTTGCCCAACTCGACCAGTCCCAGGCTCTTGCGCAAGCGCAGGGAGCGCAGTTTTTCGCCAATCGAATAGCGTTCAAGGCCTTCAGAGATCGCTTCGGTCATGCCGGCTGTCATTTCTCTACACTAAAACAATTGTTCGCTAAAGTAAATTCAAATTTGCAAGCGAAATCGCTCACTTGCCTTGCTGCGTCCGGCTTTTCGGGGGAACTACGGCTTCTCTTGAACCCCGGTTACCTTGCTGACCGGACTCCTGAGCGACAACTGGGAATTCATCACCGCGGATCCTGCAGCAGCTCAGGGGACGGCACCGTTGCCGAGTCCGTCTGCTTCTCGGTTCCGGCGGGGTGCTGGTTGGTGATGCGAAGCGCGGCGTCCAACTCTCGTTTTGCTTCGGCTTTGCGTCCCATGCGCAGCAGCACTTGACCGAGCACGTAACGGGCTTCGACGCGTTCCGGATCGAGTTTCACCGCGGCCTCGGCCTCCACCAACGCTGGTTCAAATTTCTCCTGCCGCTGATAAATTTTCGCCAGCCCCAGGTGCGAATCCACGAGCCGGGAATCGCGCCGCAAGGCCTCGCGATAATTTCTCTCCGCATTCTTGTCATCCTGCATCAGCCAGTAAACGTCGCCCAGTTCGTCGTAGTCGAGAGCCAGGTCGGGCTCGACCGCGGCGTCTTTCAGAAATTCGTCGCGCGCGCGCTCGAAATCCTGTTTCTTGAGATACGTGAGTCCCAGATTGAAGTGCACGAAAGGAAGTTTGGGGTCCGCATCGGCCGCCGCCTGAAATTCCGCCAGCGCCGCGTCATACTCCTGCAGATTCAGATGAGACTTGCCCACGAACAGCCGGTAGGTGGGCGAACCATCGGCGATTCGAACCAGTTGCGCGGTAGCCCGGTCGTCGAGATCCTTGCGCCCGGCGCGATGAGCCGCGTTCGATAGAACGTACAGGTAAGGGAATTGGCCCGATTCCTGCGGCCACAGCGGCTCCAGCGTTGCGGCCGCCTCGCTGTAGCGCTCGGCGAAAAAGTAGCATTGGCCCAGCAAATAGCGGGGCTGCAGCGCGTCTGGCTGGTCGCGTACCACCGACTCAAACGGCGGAATGGCCTGAAGAAATTCATTCTGCCGGTAGTAAGCGAGGCCGATGTTCAACCGGATTCCCGCCACTTGCGGCAGCAAGCGCTCCGCCTTCTGCAGATCTTCTAGAGCTTTGCTCCATTGCTTGCGCCGCATCGCCACTACACCGAGATTGGCGTACGCCGCACCCGATTGCGGATCAAGCGCCAGAACCTGCCTGAAGCGCCGCTCGGCCTCGTCGAGTTTTTCTTCGTTTAGAGCTTGCTGCCCCAGCTGAAACAGTTTCGCAGGTTCGTTAAGCCCGGCGTCCCCTGCCTTTGCAGACGCGTTTCCAGAAGCGACGCTGCGCCCATTTCCTGCGGGAGGGGACGCACTCTGCTGCTGCGGAATCGCCGCCGCGACCGCCGCCAGCAGAAGCCAGACATAACATCCCCGCATGATTCGCGCTCTTGACACTGCTGTGATTCCCTGCTGTAGTGTCCGCCAGTGTACGCTTTTAATACAAGCGATAACGCGGATGCGGGAATCGAATCCGCAAGGGCGATCTCCATCGTGATCTCCTGCGAGACGTCCAGGGAGTTGCCGTGCCTCTCCGTTCCGGCGCAAAGGCCGCGATGGTGACCATTCGCGACGTGGCCAAGGAAAGCGGATTCTCCTCGACCACCGTATCCATCGTGCTCAACAACGCGCCCTTGGCCCGCTACATTCCCGCGGCCACCAAGAAGCGCATTGAAGGCGCGGCGCAAAAACTCGGCTACCGTCCCAACCAGTTCGCCCGCTCCCTGCGCAGTAAGCGCAGTCACACCGTCGGCGTCATGGTGTTCGACATGACCGACCCCTATTGCACGCTGGTGCTGCGCGGCATCGAAAACACTCTCTACCAGTCATCCTACCTTCCCATTCTCACCGATGTGCACAACGATCGCAGCCGTTTCGAGCGTTACCTCGAAATGCTGCTCGACCGCCGCATCGAAGCCCTCATCGTTCTGGCCAACTGGCTCTTCCTCGACATCAATCTGCTCGGCGATCTCGAGAAGAACAGCATCCCCACCACCATGATCGGCTGCGAACTCGACACCGACGCCATCAGTTCCATCATCGTCGACAACGAGGTCGGCGGCCGCATGGCGCTCGAACACCTGCACTCGCTCGGCCACCGCAAGATCGCCTTCATCCGCGGCCCCAAGGCGCTGACCGACAGTTCTCCGCGCTGGCGCGGCATCCGCAACTGCGCCAAGGAGTACGGGCTGGAACTCGATGCGCGCCTCATCCTCGACTTGCCGGAATCCCGCGATCCCAAATCCAGCTTCGAAGCGGGCTTTAAGCTTACCGAGGAACTCATCCGGCAGAAGCGCCCCTTCACCGCGTTGCTGGCTTTTGATGACATGAGCGCCTTCGGCGCGATTCGCGCCCTGACCCGCGCCGGAGTGCGCGTCCCCGAGCAATGTTCGGTCATCGGTTTCGACGACGTCGCCACTTCCGCGATTTACACGCCGTCCCTCACCACCATCCGCCAGCCCATGGAGGCCATGGGCGCCTCGGCGGTTGGCATCGTGGTGGACGGCATCAACGGCGTGCTCGAGAAACGGGAAATCATCGCCACGCATCGCAAGGTTGCCCCGGAACTGGTCGTGCGCGAGTCCACGCGCAGCCTGCTTTAAAGTTTGTCCTAAAGGTTTTGTCCCCACCCGGATCGCTTTTTTCTTGACAGACGGCATCCTCCAAAAGCACTATTCATACGTTTTAATACCCGCCTCGGGGTCTCACATCCACAGGTGGAACTGTCCGAACGAAAACGCGAGCTGCGAAGCTCGCATTGGCCAACGGCAAGCTGACTGAACTTGCGCGGGTAAAGCCCGCGCCAACGGGGGAGCGTGACTATGAAATCGCATCGGGTGCTGCTGGGATTGGTTTTGTTCGTAACGTTCTGCGGAGCCGCCTGGGCTCAGACCGGTTCGATCACCGGCACGGTCAAAGATCCTTCCGGAGCCGCAATCGCAGGTGCCACAGTCATCGTCACCAGTCCCGAGCGCGGCATCACCCGCCAGATGGCGACGAACTCCTCCGGCGACTACGACGAGGCGGCGCTCCAGCCCGGGTCCTACAACGTCATCGTCAGCGCACCCGGTTTCAAAAAGTACCAAGCCAAAGGCGTGAAGCTAGATGTTGGCGAGAAGGCTCGTGTCGACGTCACCCTCGAGGTCGGCGCGATCAGCACCGAAGTCATCGTGGAAGGCAGCAATGTCGCCCAGGTCGAGACCCAGTCCTCAGAACTCGCCGGGACGGTCACCGGAAGAGAAATCACGCAGCTCGAACTGAACGGACGAAACTTCACGACCCTCGTAACACTCGTTCCGGGCGTCAGCAACCAGACCGGCATGGATGAGCCTTCGGTAGGCATCAATGGCAGCGTCAGCTTCAGCATGAACGGCGGCCGCGTCGAATACAACAACTGGGAACTCGATGGCGGCGACAACATGGACAACGGCAGCAACGGCACGCTGAACGTCTACCCCAGCATCGACGCCATTGCCGAATTCAAAGTGCTCACTTCCAACTATGGCGCTCAGTACGGCCGCAACGGTTCCGGCACGGTCGAAGTTGAAACCAAGGGCGGAACCAAAGCCTTCCACGGAGATTTGTACGAGTTCCTGCGCAACGACGCTTTCAACGCACAGAACTACTTCAACAGCGTCGCTGCTGGTGGCACTGGTGTTGCCCCGGAATACAAGAAGAACGATTTCGGCTACACCCTAGGCGGCCCGGTTTATATCCCTCACGTCTACAACGACAAGAAAGAGAAGACCTTCTTCTTCTGGTCGCAGGAGTGGCGTCGCGAGCGCGTCCCCGGAACCTTCAATGAGCCCGTTCCCTATAGCGCCGAGCGTACCGGCGACTTCAGTGATGTTTGCCTTCCGGTTCCCACACAGGACTGTCCTATCGATCCCAGGACGAATGCGCTTTTCAACGGCAGCCTGGGTCCTCTTCCAGTAACCCCGACAGCTCAAGCCCTGCTTCCCCTGATTCCCTTGGCTACCGCGGACACTCCGGGCGCGGCCATTTACAACACCAACATCACGCTCCCGACGAGTTGGCGCGAGGAGTTGGTGCGTGTTGATCACAACATCAACGACCACAATCGGGTCACATTCCGCTACATCCACGACTCGTGGAATACCGTCGAGGCCGGCCCCATCTGGGACACCGCATCGTTCCCGACTGTGCAAACTGGGTTTAACGGACCGGGAGTCAGCATCGTCGCGCGCCTGACCAGTACGATTTCTCCCACGCTGCTCAATGAGTTTGTCGCCAGCTACACCACTGACCACATCGCCTTCCACTCGCTTGGCTACTGGCAGCTTTCTCAGGCTCCAGGCTTTTCCATGGGTTATCTCTACAACAATGGCGCCGGAGGAAAATTGCCCGCCATCAACATCAGCGGCGGAGCCGAATACGGTGGCGGGTTCGGCGAGGATCCCGACGGAATCTGGCCCGAAGGACCCTACAACTCCAATCCCACCTACACCTATCGCGACAACGTGACCAAGATTATCGGACGACACAACCTGCAGTTCGGCGCTTACTTTGTGGCCGCTCAGAAAAATGAGTTGAGCAGTGTGCAGGTGAATGGCTCACTCACCTACGACATCAGTTCCCCGGTCAGTTCCGGCAACGCATTCGCCGATATGCTCCTCGGCAACATCGCGGCCTTTTCCCAGGGCAGCAACCAGTTGAAGTTCTACAACCGGTACAAGATTTTCGAACCTTACTTCCAGGACGACTGGCGCATTAGTAACCATCTGACGTTGAACCTCGGTTTGCGAATGAGTCTGGAAGGCACCTATCGCGACCGCTACAAGCACGCCTACAACTGGGATCCGGCGGTGTACAACGCTGCCACCGCGCCGGTACTCGACGCGAATGGTTCGATTACCGGCAACGCAGGCTCAGTCCTTTCTGGCAACCTGTTCGATGGATTGGTGCAGTGCGGTGTGGGGGGCGTTCCGGTAGGCTGCTCCCAGGGCCACCTGTTCAATCCCGCTCCCCGCATTGGTTTCGCCTGGGATCCTAAGGGTGACGGCAAGACTGCCATCCGTGGCGGCTACGGCATCTTCTTCGAGCACGCCAACGGCAACGAAGCCAACACGGAAGGCATGGAAGGCCAGTCCTCACCACTTCTCCAAAGCTCATCTCAAGTCAACATTCCCGGTGGGCCTGCCGTCGGTCCCAACGGCGGTTACCCGAACATCGGAGCCTCGAACAACGCTGTGCCTCCGTCCTACCCGCTGGGTTTCATCTCTATTCCCGATAAGGTGGTATGGCCCTACATGCAGCAGTGGCACCTCGACATTCAACACGAGTTGCCCTCCCACACCGTGATGACGGTTTCTTACGTCGGCAGCAAGGGTACGCATCTCGGACGGCAGAGTGACCTGAACCAGCTTTACCCCACATCCGCAGCGCAGAATCCTTACCATTTCGGCCAGGTGATCACCCCAACCGATTGCGCGGGCATCACGCTGGCCAACGGGCCAGTCGCCACCGCGACTGCCACAGCAGGCCCTGGCACCACTTACACCACGAACCAAACAGGCGGCTGGGCCAACAATCTCGCGGTGGCTTGCGGCAATGACCCCAATTCCTACCGCCCGTTCTACGGCATCTCTACGATTACGCGCCTAACCGACCAGGCATCCTCCAACTACAATGCCTTGCAGGTCTCGGCCCGCAAGAGCGTCGGGGCGTTCAACCTGGTGGCGGCCTACACTTACAGCCACTCCATTGACGACTCCTCCGATCGGTATGACGGGTCGTTCGTTAACTCCTACAACTTCGCCGCGACCCGCGCCAGTTCCAGCTTCGATGAACGTCACATGCTGAACGTGGGATATATCTACGACTTCCCGTTCTTCACCAGGAAGGGACTCACCCACTCCCTGCTCGGCGGCTGGGAATATTCTGGAATCGCCACGTTTGCCACCGGGACCCCGTTGACCGTCACCAACGGTACCACCTATGGCGACAACGCGGGCGTCGGCAATGGCGTCGGCACGGGCTCGTATGTGGACGAGGTCGGCAATCCCAGTGCCGGCGTTCCATCGGTTGCCCAAGTCAACTCGCCGAGCTATTCCAAATGGGCCTACAATCCGGCGGCCTTCCAGGTTCCAACCGGACTTACCTTTGGCGACTCCGGCCGAGACAATCTGCGCAATCCGGGCCGGGTCAACTTCGACATGGGTCTGTTCAAACACTTTGCTGTCAAAGAGAACATGGCCTTTGAGTTCCGGGGTGAAGCCTTCAATATTTTCAACCACCCCGAATGGTCTGGTTTCTCCGGCTCGTTGAGCTGTCCTAATCCGGGTAGCGGCACCACTGTCATTTCCGCCGGCGATCCCAGCTGCATTTTACCGGCCTCCCAGGGCGGAGCCGCAGCCAACCTGTTCGAGATAAGCTCGGCTCACCTCGCCCGCATCCTGCAGCTAAGCCTGAAGTTCATCTTCTAACCACCATCAGCCCAAACAAAATCCCGGCCTCTCACGAGGCCGGGATTTTTTGTCTCACTCGTCACGAAACTGCCCACTGCCCACTGCCCACTATCCACTGACCACTGCCGCACTCCCCACCGCCACTAGCGCCCGCTCCAAATCCGCGATCAAATCATCCCCATTCTCGATTCCCACCGACAGCCGCACCATCTGCTCGTTCACGCCCATCTGCGCGCGCTGCTCCGCCGAAATCATGGCATGCGACGTGAGCACCGGAATCGACACCAGCGACTCGACCCCTCCCAGGCTCGTGGCCAGCGTAAACAGCCGCATCGCCTCACTCACCCGCCGCGCGTCTTCGCCCGTGCCCTCCACTTCAAACGTCACCATGCCGCCCCCGCCGCTCATCTGCTCGCGCGCCACGGCGTATTGCGGATGACTCTTCAAAAACGGATAATGCACCCGCCTCACCTTTCCATGTTGCCCCAAGAACTCCGCGACCCGCAGCGCGTTCTCGTTCTGCCGCGCCACCCGCACCGCCAGCGTCTTCATCCCCCGGATCAGCATCCACGCCGCATGCGGATCCATGCAATTGCCCAGCGTCGTCCGCGTCTCCCAGATCTGATCCATCAGTTCCTGCCGCCCGCACACCACGCCGCAGGTCAAATCCGCGTGCCCGCTCAAATATTTCGTCCCCGAGTGCATCACCAGATCAATGCCATACTCCGCAGGATGCTGATTGATGGGCGTCGCGAACGTGCTGTCGATCATGCTAATGATTCCGCGCTGCCGCGCCAGTGCCGCCGCCTTCTTCAAATCAACCACTCGCAGCGAAGGATTCGTCGGCGACTCCAGATACAGCATCCGCGTATTCGTTCGCATCGCCCGCTCGTGCTGTTCATAATCATTCGTATCCACGAACGTCGTCTCAATCCCCACCCGCCGCAGCCACTCCGAGAAAAACTTCGCTACCCCGCCATAGACCTCGCGCTGCGCCACAATGTGATCCCCAGCCTTCAGCAACGCCAGAATCGTCGTAGTAATCGCGCCCATGCCAGAAGCGAACGCGAGCGCCGCCTCCACGCCCTCAATCGCCGCCACAGCCTGCTCCGCCACCGTGATCGTCGGATTCCCCCACCGCGTGTAGTAGCGGTCGGTCGTGGTCACGCGCTGCTGCTCGTCGTTGTCGGTCACCTCAAACGTAGACGTCTGATAAATGGGCGTGCCCACCGGACCATTCTTCTTTTCAAGATCAGCCCCGCCATGCACTGCAGCGGTCTCAGGACGACGAGAGCTCCGTTTCATAAATGATCGCCTCAATGATGATGGCCCCACAACTCATGGAGCCCCGGACGCCTTCGTCCGTGGGACGGACGAGCTGTCCGCAGCTTCACCCTAAAGAGTAATGGCGTTCCTCTCGGACGAGCAAGCAAAAGTGCCGGGTTCATAAAGTCTTCCTTCGTGAACCTTAGTGCCCTTCGTGGTTAACGCCTTTCACTCGCCCCAAGTAACCACTCAACCCTCCATTTATAATTCCACGTCGATGGACCTCGGCCTGAAAAACCGCGTCGCCCTCATCGCCGCGTCCAGTCAAGGACTCGGCCTCGCCACCGCCGAAGCCTTCGCCGCCGAAGGCTGCCGCGTCGCCATGTGCGCCCGCAATCCGCAGACCCTCGAAACCGCCGCCGAAAAAATCCGAAACCAACACAACGCAGAAGTTTTCGCCGAACCTTGTGACGTCACCGATTCCGAAGCCGTCACCCGCTTCGTCAGGGCTGTCGCGAACAAGTTCGGCAGCGTCGACATTTGTGTCACCAACGCCGGAGGCCCGCCCGCTAAAGGATTTCTCTCCGCCACACTCGACGACTGGGACCGCGCCATCGCCGCCAACTTTCTCAGCACCGTCTACTTCGCCCGCGAAGTCATCCCTCACATGCAGCGCCAACACTGGGGACGCATCATTACCATCACCTCCATCACCACCAAGCAGCCCGTCACCGATCTCGTCCTGTCGAACGCCGTCCGCGCCGCCGTCGTCGGTCTGGTAAAGAGCCTCGCCAACGAGTTCGGCAAAGACGGAATCCTGGCCAATAACGTCGCCCCC
>Ga0181537_10002069_pt1 | contig 17918 bp, 15 predicted proteins | sample PEATcosm2014_Bin_39_FD_119765 | JGI IMG/M metagenome (GOLD analysis project Ga0181537, IMG submission 119765) | Peatland microbial communities from MTU Mesocosm Facility, Houghton, MI, USA - PEATcosm2014_Bin23_10_metaG | ecosystem: Environmental > Terrestrial > Soil > Wetlands > Peat | place... | reverse complement strand
TGAGGCCTTCGCGCTGGATGGCGCTGGAGAGCGTAGCCGTAATGTCGAGGTTGAGCGTGTCGCCGAACTCGTAGGTCTTGGCCGACCCACTGGTTTCAATCCCGGTGGCGAGGTCTCGCGTGTCGTGGCGTCCGAAACTCGACTTGCCGAGCGAGCCGAGGAGGTTGCGCAGGGATTTGAAGCCGAGGAAGTCGAGACTCTTGTCAGTGATTTCAAATTTCGCCTGCTGCGCGTTTTCGCCGATTTGTCCACCGGCGCCGGACTGGCGTGCGGGATCCGGTGGTTCGTCAATCGAAATGTAGTCTTCCTGCTGCATGCGCTCGATCAGCTTTTCGATGAGCCCGTCGAGCTGGCCGTCCATCGCCATCTGCTGCAGGCGTTCCTTCATCTCTTCGTCAAATTGATCGCCTTCCATCAGCGCCTGTTCGAGTGCGCGGCGAAGTTCGTCGAGCGTATGTTCGCCCTCCGGCATTTCGTACCACATGTCGCTCTGGAAACCGCTCTGCAGCAAGTAGTCGGAGAGCGCGCCGAGCAGGTCCTCCATGCTCATCTCGCCGGCGGGGTCGGGCACGTATTTGCTGTAGCGAATCTTTTTCATGCTCGTAGAGCGTAGGTCGCTTTGTCTTCCTTGCCACTGCCGAGACGTCCCAGGCAACGTCTCTAGGCGATGTTCTTAGCCGAAGCCCCAAACCCGAAGCCTAATTAAACTGCCTTCTCTGCCGGAACGGACGCTCGTCCGGCTCAAACGATTTCTCGCGCGCGGGTTCGGGTTTCTTCTCTCCGGCTTTGAATACGCGTTCTTCGCTGCGACCGATGCGCTTGTGCGCGTACAGACCCTCGAGGACGAATTCCGCGGCGGAGACTTGTTGTTCCGGGCTATCTTTCTGCGACACGCCCAGGGGGCCAAGTTTGTCCACCAGGCCTTGAATCCCCTTCAGGTTCTCTAGCGCCTCAATCGCTGCTATCGAGTCCGACAACTGAATCTCCCCGCCCAGGTCGAACCACTGAACGATCTGCTGCACGTTGGCGCCAGTGAAATATTCGTCGTAAGTTTTCGCAATCGCGGCGCGAATTAGTTCGCGGCCCACATAGTCAGCGCCTTTCATCTCGCCTTCGTATTCGAGTTCGAGCTTGCCGGTGATCGCGGGCAGCGCGGCATAGACGTCGCTGATGCGGGGCACGACCAGCTTCTCGTCATTGCGGATGGCGCGGCGCTCCGCATTCGAAATCACGTTTTCCATCGCACTGATGGGTAGGCGCTGGCTCACGCCCGAGCGCTTGTCGATCTTTTTATCCTCCCGCGCGGCGAAGGCAATGCGTTCGATCACTTCCTGCACATATTTCGGCAGATGCAACCGTTGTTCCTGGCCTTGCAAGGGGCGGCGCGTCCAGGCTTCCTGCTCAGTGATGGCGATGCCTTCCTCCACCGTCGCGGGATAGTGCGTGCGAATCTCGGAGCCGATACGGTCTTTGAGCGGAGTAATGATTTTTCCGCGGGCGGTGTAGTCCTCAGGATTCGCGCTGAAGACGAGCGCCACGTCGAGCGGCAGGCGGATAGGATAGCCCTTAATCTGCACATCGCCTTCCTGCATGATGTTGAACAGGCCCACCTGAATTTTTCCGGCAAGGTCCGGAAGTTCGTTGATGGCGAAGATGCCGCGATTGGCGCGAGGCAGCAACCCATAGTGAACGGTGAGCTCGCTACCGAGTGCGTGCCCTCCGCGAGCCGCCTTGATGGGGTCGATATCGCCGATCAAATCAGCAATAGTCACGTCGGGTGTGGCAAGTTTCTCCACGTAGCGATCGTCCGGAGAAAGGTAGGCGATCGGAGTGCTGTCGCCCAAGCGATCGACTTCATCGCGGCAACGGCGGCAGATCGGCGCGTAGGGATTATCGTGAATTTCGCAACCCGCAAGGAATGGCATATGCGGATCAAGCAGCGTCGTCAAGGCGCGCAGGATGCGGCTTTTGGCCTGACCGCGCAGCCCGAGCAAAATAAAATTGTGGCGCGAAAGAATAGCGTTGATGATTTGTGGCACGACCGTGTCATCGTAGCCCACGATACCGGGGAAAACGGGGGCGTCGCCGTTGTCGCGCAGACGCACCGAGAGGTTCTCGCGCAGTTCGTCCTTGACGCGGCGCACCCGTAATCGTTCTTCGGAAAATGGACTGTGGCGCAGTTCGCCGAGCGTGCGCGGAAGACTCATGAGAAGAACCCCCGAGGAAAAAACTTCTTTCGATTATACGCGCGTGACTGGAGCTTCAGCGGACGTGCCCGTTGCCGCCGGCTTTCTCGCGGGCATGCGACGCGCGATTCAATGCCGGAACCAGGGTTTCGAGATATTCGGCAAGCATTGACACGCGCTCGCTCTCGGAGTTCTGCATCAGCAGTTTTTGTTTGAAGTCAAGATCGAGCGGCAGAGAGCCGGCGAGATGAAAAGAAAGCAAGGCCAGGTTTGCGCTGGAGAGATCCTGCACAGCTCCGGCCAGTTTCAGAATCTGGGAGTGGAGAAGTACCGCCCGGTCAGTCTTTTCTTGTGAGGGGACGCTGGGCTCGTCGTCCAGCATCACCACTTCAGCGCGCAGAAACGAGCGCTCCTGGTTGACGTGCAGAACATTGAATCGTTTACGGCCTTCGCTGGCGATGTCGAGCTGCCCATCAGGATACCGTTTGGTGACGGCGACGATCTCCGCCGTGCATCCGATCTCTGCGATGGCCTGTTTCGCCGCCAGCACCACGCCGAAAGGCGCGTTGCGGTCCAGGCACTCCCCGATCATCTCTTTGTAACGTGGCTCGAAGATGTGCAGCGGCAGAGGCGTGCCCGGGAACAATACGACTTCGAGCGGGAATAAAGGAAGAAGGGAACTCACACATTCTCCGACTAGGAGCGCACATCGAGCAGGTTCTGCGATTGTACCCCACGCGTTGCGCATCGTCTTGACTTCGCCGCGCGAGGAGACTAGAACCCGGGCATGGACCTTACGGGGAAAATAGTTGTGGTGACGGGAGCTTCCATGGGAATCGGCGAGGCGATCGCGAAAAGTTTCGCCGATCGTGGCGCCAGCGTCGTCCTGTTGTCTCGCGACGGGGCCAGGGTTGAGGCGGCGCGCGGGCGGGTTGGTCACCTGGAACGGACGGTGGGGATATCTTGCGATGTGCGCCATCGGGAAGAGATCGATCGTGTGATCGCTTTAACCGTGCATCATTTTGAGCGCATCGATGTGTGGGTGAACAACGCCGGGCACGGGCTGATGGATACGGTCGCCGAAATGGCAATGTCGTCTTGCCACGACATGTTCGAAACAAATTTTTTCGGGGCGGTGTCGGCCATGCAGGCCGTGATTCCCGTGATGCGGCAGCAGGGCGGCGGGACGATCATTAATATTTCCAGCGTGGCAGGACATATTCCGCTGCCGTTTCATGCAGCCTACAGCGCCACCAAGTTCGCGCTCAACGCCATCGGCAAGGCGGCCGGGGTGGAACTGAAGAATGACGGAATTCATGTTCTCACCGTTTGCCCCGGGTACGTGCGAACTGATTTCGGCCGCAACGCAACCCGCGGAAACGACCCCAAAACCGTGCGGCCTGGGTCGGTGCGTGGAATCACTGCGGATCGCGTTGCACGAGCCACTCTAGAAGGTTATTGGAAAGGGAAGAGGGAAGTAATCGTTCCGTGGAGCATGCATCTTCCGGTGAAAGTTTTTCAGTTGTTTCCGGGCTTGGTGACATGGACCATGGGACGGATGGCTGATCGGGCGAAATGACTTCGCGAGTGGGTCAGCTGGCCCCGAGATCCGCCAACATCGCTTCCATTTCCGATTGCGCGTGTAAGTTGCCGGTGCGGCGCGCGGCAGCGATCCCATCTTCGAGCATCTTCTTCGCGTCGGGAGCTCTATCGGCACGGGTCAAGGTCTGAGCGGCCATGAAGTAGCCGGCAGTGTAATCGGGATTTTTCTCCAGCAGAATCGAGAACTCCGCCAGCGCACGGTCGAAGTCCCCTTGCTTCGAGTATTCCATGGCGAGGCCGTAGCGTGCGAAGGCGTCTTTGGGATTCTCGGTGAGGATCTCGTTGAGAGCGGCGATGCGGTCCATAGAAAGTGGCTAGTGGCTGGTGGCCAGTTACTAGTAGTCGAGGTTACTACAAAATTCTCTGTCGCGCCCGGCGAGCCGTCCACAGAAGTCACGGTTCACATGGAAAACGGATTGGCCAGCACCAATCCGCGAGAAACGATTCGCGGGAAAGTGGCGGGCTCACCAAGTGACTGGTTACAATGTCCAGTCTCTACGATCAATCATGAGCGATTCGTCACCACCCGCTCCATGTGAAAGGACTTCATGAGTAACCATGCTCCGTCTCCCCGCCCCGTGCGCGATTCGCAATCGGAGATGACCGAGATTGTTCTGCCCAACGACGCCAACCCCCTGGACGCGCTGCTGGGCGGCCGGCTCATGCATTGGATCGATATGGCCGGCGCGATGGCCGCCCATCGCCATTCCCGCAATTACGTGGTCACGGCGGCGATCGATCACATGGATTTCCTCGTACCCGTGCGGGTCGGTGACCTGGTGGTTTTGCGTTCCTCGGTAAACCGCGTGTTCAACACTTCCATGGAGGTCGGAGTAAAGGTTTTTGTGGAGAACTATATCTCCGATACCGCGCAACATGTGAGCTCGGCTTACCTGACCTTTGTAGCGATCGATGGCGCTGGTCACCACTTGCGAGTAGCGCCGGTGATCCCAGAGACTCAAGAGCAGCAGCGCCGCTATGACGACGCCGGCCGCCGCCGCGACATCCGTCAGGCCGAGCTGCATCGGCGTCGCAAGGCGGCGCGATAGATTCGCCGGCCGGAAATTCGCCCGGCGGAGGTCCGCCAAACCCGGGCGATGTTTCTTAGGGCAAACTGGCGTGAATGCCGAGATTCTCGGCGACCTGGCGGAGTCGGTTATCTCTTGTCCGCAAAAGCGTGGGGGAATCGATAAAAACAGAAGCGATCAGGTGTGCGTCGGTCAGACCGATTCCCAGGTTGTACAACCGGCGAGCCTCAATCATCAACCGCAGCTCGCTTCGTCGTGCTATCCGCACCTGTGGTAAAAGGTCCAGTAGGGCAAGCCTCTTCGTGCGTTCCCTTAGCGAGCCCGGGGCGCACCGGGGCGCACCAAGGCTAGCTTTACCGTCACGCCTGTATAATCAACCATTGGGGCTCCGCCTCGTCCTGCAATTCCTATCTGGAGTGTGACTCTTTGAACGCACATATGCCGCATCAGCCGGGACAAGGCCCAGCGCAGCAGGGGCCGCAGCCGCTGCCGGGAGTCGACGCCATCATCGCCGTCGGTTCCGGCAAAGGCGGAGTCGGCAAGACCACGCTGTCGGTTAACCTTGCCGTGGCGCTGGCCAAGCTGGGCCACAAGGTCGGATTGCTCGATGCCGATGTTTACGGACCAAACGTTCCGCTGATGCTCGGGGTCAACGCGCAGCCGCGCATGGTCGGCGAGAACCGAATTGAGCCACTGGAAGCATTCGGGGTGAAGGTGATTTCGGTAGGCTTCCTCAATCCCGGCGACAAGCCAATTATCTGGCGCGGCCCCATGCTGCATCAAATTATTCGGCAGTTCCTGGGTTTGGTTGAATGGGGACAGCTCGACTATCTGGTTGTCGACCTGCCGCCTGGAACCGGCGATATCGCATTATCGCTCATACAGACTGTGCCCCTGACCGGCGCGATCGTGGTTTCGACCCCTTCCGACGTTTCCTTGCAGGACGCGCGCAAAGCCATCGAAATGTTCCGTCAGATGAAGGTGGACGTGGTGGGCGTGGTTGAGAACATGAGCTTTTTCGTGTGCCCGCACTGCCACACCGAAGTGGACATATTCTCTCGCGGCGGCGCCGAGAAAATGGCGGCGCAATTTTCTGCGCCATTTCTGGGCAGCATCGAACTCGATCCCGAAGTGCGCAAATCCGGAGACGGTGGCAAGCCCGTAGTGCTGGAGGGCGAAAATTCGCCCCACGCCAAGTCGATCTACGCCTTCGCGCGCAAAGTCCTCGGGCGAGTGGAGGAAATCAAAGCCCATGCCCCAGCCAGCGTGATTCAGATCCAGTAGAGACGTTGCTTGCAACCTCTCTTTCCCACCACAATTCTGGAATGCTGTCGGGAGAGACGTAGCAAGCTAGGTCTCTACGATTCGGCGTGGAATCTGTCCAGCTTCCAAATCGTCTGCGGCTCACGCTCCCGAAGAATCAACTCCGCCATCATCTCCCCAACCGCCGGCCCATGCTTGAACCCATGCCCCGACCCGCCGCCCAGCAGCCATACGTTGTCCATGCGCGGATGCCGGTCGACGATGAAGTGTTCGTCGGGAGTTTGCTCATACTGGCAGACCCGCGTCTCGATCAGCGGCATGTCTTTCATCGCAGGGAAGCGGAAGGCCAGATGTTCGCGCACACGGCGCAGCGTATCCAGATTTACCACGCGTTCTCCCGAGGTCGGATCGAAGGCCGGTCCGCGCGTATCGTCCGCCACTTTGAACCCGCGGCGATCGCTTCCCGGGATGCCATAGAAGAAATGCTCGCGGTGATCTCCCCAGACCGGCAGATGCGTATCATTGAATCGCGGATCGCCGGCCGGCGTCCCGAAGAAAAAAATATCCTGCTTGGTGGCCCGCACAAGATCCCCGATCGTCTCGGGAAACAATTTCCCCAGCCACGGTCCGCAGGCAAATACATAGCAATCGGCCTTGAGCAGGGAGCCGTCGGAAAGTGTCAAACCGCCCGGCATAGCATGCTCGAGACCGTCCCCCATCACCGCCACCTGCCGATACTTCCCGCTCGCCGCAACGAACGCCTCCACCACGGCCAGGCAGCTGGACCGAGCATCAAGATATCCGCATTCCGGCTCGTAGATGCCCCAGTCGATGCCCTCGAAAAAAACCTGCGGCCAGCGTTTCTTCAATTCACTTGCCGAGAGTTCCTGAAACTTGATTCCTGCCCGCTGCAGCGGCTTCACCGAGCCGCGCTCGAACGCATCGTCATCGTTCGATGCCATCCACAGGACGCCGGCAAGGTGCAGGAACCGGCGTTTCCAGCGGCGTTGGTGCTTGGCCCAGAGCTTGAGCGCGCGGGCCGCCAATTCCGTATAAGGCTGATCCGGTCCATACGCCCCGCGTATGATCCGCGTTTCCCCGCCCGACGAAGCCCGCGAATTCCCCGGCCCCCAGGCGTCGAGCAGAGTCACGCGCGCACCGCGCTCCACAAGATGAAGCGCCGTCCACCCTCCGAACGCCCCGGCGCCGATCACAGCAATGTGAGGCTTGGATTTCATTGGTTTCTCTCGTGTTTCGTGGTGCCTTCACTGGTTAACTTGGGGCGCTATCCGGCCAAGTTGCCCGCTTGACAGCCCTTCTCGGCGTTCCTAGAATCCAAGCAGGGTGCAGTTTTGCGTCCGCAAGCTAAGTTTCTGCATCTAAAATACTTAACTAAGCCAGATGTGTAGAATAAGCAGTCTTTGGATCGATCAACGCAACTTCGGTTGAGTCCATTTAGCTGACCAGTATTTCACATGCCTTCTGACCCAAATATCGGTAATCGCGAACGCGAGATTCTGACCGCTCTCGTCGAGACTTTTATCACAACCGGTGAGCCGGTCGGGTCGCGCACGCTGGCGCGATCCAATCGCGAGGGACTCAGCGCGGCCAGCATTCGCAACGTGATGGCCGACCTCTCTGAGGCTGGATTTCTCGAACAGCCGCATACCTCCTCGGGACGCGTTCCCACTACCGAAGCATATCGCTATTACGTCGAACAGATTACCGGCACGGCGAGTCTGGCGCCGCAGGAAGAAAGCATGATATCCGACTCGCTGGCCGGCATTACCGACGTGCAGGAATTCATGGAGCGCACGTCGCACGTGCTGTCACTGATCTCGCGCAACGTTGGGGTCGCCGTGGCTACGAGCGGTCCCAGGAATGCTCTGGAGCACGTATATTTCTCCCGCCTGAGCGATCAGAAAGTGCTGGCAGTGCTGGTAACGCGTTCCGGCCTGGTCCGCGACCGGGTGTTGCGGCTCGACTTGCAGCAGGACGATCTGGACCTGGCCGCGCGCTACATCAACGAGAATTTTCGGGGCTGGACCATGGAGGCGATGCGCTCGGAACTGTCCCGGCGTATCGATCAGGAGCGGAGCGAATACGACCGCCTGATGCACTCGATCGAACAACTTTATAAGCAAGGCGCTCTCGCGGCTGAGCACGGGACCCAGGTCGTATTCGTCGAAGGTGCCGCGAATCTTGTAACCGGAGACCAAGACCGGGAACGTCTGCAGGAGATGTTGAAAACGCTCGAAGAAAAAGAGAAAGTCGCGCAACTGCTCGGCGCCTATCTCGACGTGAAGCAGGAAGCCGTGCGGGTCGTGATCGGTCTTGATCAAACGCTTCCCTCGATGCAGAATTTCGTGCTGATTGGCGCTCCCGCACGCGCCGGAAACGACATGATGGGGTCACTGGCCGTGATCGGGCCCACGCGCATGGACTATCAACACACCATGACCGCAGTTTCCTACATTGCACGGCTGTTCGACAAGATCTTGAATGAATCAGAATGACCGATAGAAGTAATCCATAAATTGGAGAATCGATAAGTGGTGAAAGTAAATAGAGAATCAGAAGCGGAAGCCGCAGCACTGGATCTGGAGCACGAACTTCCCCCTGGCGAGGGCGATGATCGCCCAGTCACGATCGATAAGGACAATCCACCCGCTGTTGCGGAGAATCTCGGAACTGAGCTGCAGAGATTGAAGGCCGAGCGTGATTTGCTGCTCGACCGCCTGGCGCGGGCGCAGGCTGAATTTGAGAATGCGCGGCGTCGCGCCAGCAAGGAGCAGCAGGAATTTCGCGACTACGCCGCCGTGGACGTAATCAAATCGCTGCTGCCGATCACCGATAGCTTTGAACGCGCTTTGCGTGCGAAGTCCGATGCCGCGGAGTTCCGCGGCGGCATCGAACTGATCTACAAGCAACTGCAGGATGCGCTGGCCAAGCTCGGAGTGCGACCGGTTCCGGCTGTGGGTGAGCCTTTCGATCCGCACTACCACGAGGCGATTGAGATGGTGGAAACCGCTGACGTCGCCGATCACGAAGTGCTTGAGGAATTGCAGCGCGGCTACAAATTCAAAGACCGCTTGTTGCGGCCAGCCATGGTAAAAGTGGCAAACAATCCTGGGACGTAGATTCAAGCCAGACTGTCAGCCCCTGAGGTTTTTTCTTCCCTCCGGGACATTCATAGGATTGGTTTTTTTGGGGAAAGGCCTATTCTGACCACGAACGCAAAACGCGATTACTACGAACTGCTGGGCGTTGCGCGCACTTGCACCGAACAGGAACTCAAGAGTGCGTACCGCAAACTGGCGTTGCAATTCCATCCTGACCGCAATCCCAACAATCCCGACGCCGAGGAAAAATTCAAGGAAGTGAGCGAAGCCTACGCGATTCTCGCCGACTCGGAAAAGCGCGCCGTATACGACCGCTACGGGCACTCGGGACTGGGTGGGGCGGGGCAGGGCGGCGGCTTCGACCCCTCGGGTTTCCAGGATATCAGCGAAATCTTCGGCGAGTTCTTCGGTTTCGGCGATTCAGGCGGCGGAAGCGGACGGCGCCGCAGCCGGGTGCAGCGCGGAGCCGATCTGCGCGAAGACTTGTCTCTGGAATTCGAGGAGGCATTTTTTGGCACCGAAACCAAGGTTAACGTGCGCCGCCACGAAGCTTGCGAAGAATGTCGCGGTTCCGGCGCCGCACCCGGTAAAGCTGCCAGCACTTGCAAGGCGTGCGCCGGGCGGGGACAGGTGCGCTATCAGCAAGGCTTCTTCAGCATTGCGCGCACCTGTCCAACTTGCCAGGGGACGGGCAGCGTGATCGCAGATCCTTGCGCCAAGTGCAAAGGCGAGGGACGCGTTTTGCGGCAGCGCACCGTCGATGCGAAAGTTCCCGCGGGAGTCGAAGACGGCACGCGCATTCGTTTTTCTGGAGGTGGAGAGGTTGGCCAGTTCGGCGGTCCGGCCGGCGATCTCTACGTAGTGCTGCACGTCAAGGAACATCCATTTTTCGAACGCGAGGGCAACGACCTGCACTGCGTGGTCCCGCTCTCCGTGACACAGGCCGCGATGGGCGCGGAGATTCGCGTGCCTACGATGGAAGGCGAACACGTTCTCAAAATCCCCGACGGCACCCAGCCCGGCAGCACCTTCCGCATCAAAAACAAGGGCGTACCGGTGCTGAATGGACACGGCCGTGGCGATTTGTATGTCCAGGTCCGCGTGCAGATTCCCGCCAAGCTGAGCAAGCGTCAGCGCGAGCTGTTACAGGAATTGGAGACCACCGCCAAGATCGACAACCAGCCCCTGCTGCGCTCGCTGCTGGGCAAGATGAAAGACATTCTCGGCGGCTGAACCGACGTTGAGGGCCTCCTGAGACCTCGCCTTCTGGCCCCGCACGTGAGGCCCCAGCCGGCGTCTCCAAACGTGTCAAACCTGATCATCCTGAGCCCGAGTATTCATTGAGGATGGAGAACGGAAGCAAGAGCCCCAAAATGACCCGCCGCCGCTGGATCGCCGACCAGGTAACAGGCAATCGCGCCCTGCTCACCGGCGAGCACGCCGATCACCTGGTCCGAGTGCTACGCGCCAGCGTGGGACAGGAGTTCGACGTCGCGGCCAACGGCGTTGTCCGCCTCGCACGCATCGTCTCGGTAGAAGATTCGCGGGTCGAGTTCGAACTCGGCGACGAACTTCCTTTCTCGCCTGCTCCCAAACTTACTTTGCTTCTCGCCGTTTTCAAGTTTGACCGGATGGAGTGGGCGATCGAAAAGTGCACAGAGCTGGGCGTAGCCCGAATCGTCCCTGTCATTGCTCAGCGTACGGACGTGCATCTGGCTTCCGCAGCGGCGAAACGGTCCGAGCGTTGGCGTCGCATCGCATTGCAAGCAGCCGAACAATCGCGCCGTCCGACTCCTCCGGAGATTGCCGCTCCGATAAAATTGTCCGATGCCGTGAGTTTAACCGGCAGTTTACGGATCGTGCTGTCAGAGTGGGAACAGGAACTACACCTGCGCGATGCACTCGAATCCCAGCGGACGGACTCAGCTGACGGGACGATTTTCGCAGTCGGCCCCGAAGGCGGATGGACCGCCGACGAACTGCAGCAGTTCCAGCATGCCGGATGGATCTGGGCCTCGCTCGGCAACACGATTCTGCGGGCCGAAACAGCTGTCATCGCCGCGACCGCAATCATAATTTCAACGCTGCGTTAGGCAGTTCCCGGTGGCGTGAAAATGCAGCCAGGAAAATAACCCCAAACTGGACGAGCAAGACACGACCGAGAACTGAGAACCGAGAACCGAGAACTGGAAACTCGCTGCAGTGATATCCTGACCCCGCAATGCCCGTCACTAAGTCTCAGTCCCGTTCCGCATCTTTCGTTCCTGACGATCGTCAGCGCGAGGCCATCGAGCACATCCACGGGCCGGTGCTGGTGGTGGCCGGTGCGGGCACGGGCAAGACTTCAGTCCTGGTACAGCGCATCGCGCACCTGGTCGAGGCCGGACATGCCCGTCCGGAGGAGATTCTCGCCCTCACTTACACCAGGAATTCGGCCAACGAAATGCGCGAGAGGGTGTACACCCTGATCGGCGAGGGAGTTCGTGCCGCCACGTTTCATGATTGTTGTCTCGATCTGCTGAAACGAGCTGGCCAGGATTTTAGCGTTCTCGATGACGTTGACCTGTGGATCTATCTGCGCCGTCGCATCCGCGAGCTGCATCTGCAACATTTTGTTCGCGCCGCCAATGTCAGCCAGTTTCTGAGCGATCTGCTCGGCTTTCTCAGCCGCTGCCACGACGAGCTGGTCACTCCTGAAAAATATTCGCAGTATGTAACCGGGCTGGAGCGCGGCGAGTTGCCCATCCCTCGGGTCGCCAAGTCGAAAAACCAGTTGGACGATTCCGAGGTGCTTGGCCGTTGCCGCGAAATCGCCCGCGTTTTTGAAACGGTGGAACGCTGGCTGAAAGAAGATGGCTTGGGAACGTTCAGCCACATGATCACGCGCGCCCACGCCTTGTTGCAAAACGACACCAGCCTGCTCGCCGCGGAACGCGCAAAGGCCCGTTTCATTCTGGTCGACGAATTCCAGGATGCGAACTTCGCCCAGGTAAAAATTCTCGCCGCGCTTTCCGGCACGGAGGCAAACCTCTTCGCCGTCGGCGATCCCGATCAAGCCATCTACCGTTTTCGCGGCGCGTCCAGCGCGGCTTTTGAACTGTTTCATCGTCATTTCCCGGCTGCCCAGCGGGTTGTCCTGCAGAAAAATCGGCGGTCCACCGCCCCCATCCTTCGCTGCGCCTTCGCGTTGATCGACAAGAATCCGCCGGTCTTCGCTAAACAAAGTCTGGCCAAACAAAGTCATGCCACGCCTGCCTACCGCCGCGAGCCTTTGCAATCCGCGCGCGAAGAGGAAGCCGCGCGGCAGGAGAAAACTCTGTTGAGCCCTGCAGTTGCGGCTGTTTCCTTTGCCGTCAAAGAAGCCGAGGGTCCCGACGTGGCCAGCGTCATCGCCGAGGTACAAAGGAAATTGCGCTGCAAGTGGAAAGACTTCGCTGTTCTGTACCGTTCTCACGCCCATCGTGACGACGTAATTCGCGAACTCGCCGACGCGGAGATTCCGTTCGTCATCGAAAATCTCGATGTCTCCGACGCGCCCGAGGTGCGCGATCTCTTCGCCTGCCTGCGTGCGGTATCGTCCGTCGGAGACGACATCAGTCTGTTTCGCGCCGCTGCGTTGCCTCAGTTCAACGTTGATCCCGTTCAGCTCCGGGCGGCGATGCGATCTCTGGCGCGGGATGGGAGAGACGCGAAAAGTGCACAGGAGAATGGACATGAGAGAAAGCAGGAAAGCGATCGCCGCCCCACTTCTCTGGCCGCCGTGCTGGATCGCGTCCCGGGCGGTTCCGCCGTGCTCGAAGTGATTCGTGCGGCGCGCGACGAGATCAGGCGCGACGCGCCGAACGGTGCCGAAGAGAAGTCCGGCGAAACAAACGGTCGCGATGCCTTGGCCATCATCGCCGGGAGATTCCAGTTCGATAGCAGTTCGCCGATCGTTCAGGCGGTGTTCGACTTCGTCGCCGCCTGGCAGGCGAAGCCGATCCATCAGCCTGCTGACCTGAATCATCTGATTGAGTACCTGGCATACTTTCGCGAGGCCGGAGGAGTAATCCCACTGCCCACGGACGACTCGGCGGACGCCGTCCGCCTGATGACGGTGCATCTCGCCAAGGGTCTGGAGTTCCCGCACGTGTTCATCCTGCGCGCGAATTCAGGTTCGTTCCCGGCTTCTTATCGCGAGAGCTTGGTGGAATTTCCCAACCAACTGCGCGATCCCGATTCCGTCGCCGAGGGTGACGACCGCACGCTCTACGGCCAGGAAGAGCGCCGGCTCTTCTACGTGGCCATGACTCGCGCCCGCGATTCGCTCCACATCTATGCGAAGCAGGGCATTGGCAAAGACAAAACTCCCGCTGGATACGTGCGAGAACTTCTGCAAGACCCCGGCCTGCATCCTTGGCTTGTTTCGCGGCCGGCTCGCCCGTCACAGGCCACGATCGAAATTTTTGCGGCTGCCTCGCCCGCACATCCCGCACCCTCGCGCACCACGGAGTGGTTGGATCTTCCGTCTACTCCCGGCCTGCATGCGCGGCTCAGCGCGTCCGCCGTTGACACCTATGAGCGTTGCCCGCTGCAGTTCAAACTGGAGCGCGATTGGCGAATGCCCCGCGACATACCCGCCGCCATGCAATACGGCGCGGCCATGCACCGCGTCCTGCGCACGTATTACGACTCGGTGCGGGCGGGACGTCCCAAAAGTGAGGACGAACTCCTCGAACTACTTCGCGAAGACCTCTCCAGCGCCGGAATCCAGGATCGCTACCAGCACGAGTTGTATGAGAAACAAGGTGTGGAACAGCTGCGGGATTTTCTCGAAGCTTCTCGCTCCACCGCTCCAGCTGAGGTTCTTCACACCGAAGAATCATTCGAGACCCGGTTCGGAGAAACAGCCGTGGTCGGGCGTATCGACCGCATCGACCGCGCTCTCGACGGCAGCGTCGTGATCCTCGACTACAAAACCGGAAAAGCGCGCACTCAGGAGGATGCCGACGAGAGCCTACAGCTCTCCATTTACGCGCTCGCTGCTCAGGAGAAATGGGGATATCGAGTGGGTTCGCTCGCCTTTCAGAACCTGGAGGGAAACGTAACCGTCGCCACGCGGCGCAGCCTCGTCCAACTCGAAGACGCAAAAGAACGAGTGCAATCCGCGGCTGAAGGCATCGCAGCCGGCGACTTCGGCCCTAAGCCCGATTTCCACTGCGCGTTCTGTCCTTATCGCAGTGTCTGCCCCGCCAAAGAAAAACAGATGCCGAGATTCGCCGCGGACAAACCTACGCGTCGATCCATCTAACGCGTCGATCGATCCAGCCCTTCTTGCTGAACCTGTCATCCCAAGGCAACATGTCTGCATCACCGAAAGACAGTCACCCAAATCCTCCCGCACAACGTCCTCCGCCCAAAAACTTAGGGGACGCATTACGCGTCCCCTGGGTTACTTCGTGCTGAACTTTCTTAGTGCTTTTTTTTCTTCTTAGCCTTTTTCTTCGTTGCCATTGGTTCTATTCTCCCTTCCATTCTTCATGGAAAATTTGCAACGGTGTATTGTTGCAACTAACTGATGTATAGAGTCAATGAAAAATGAAGTCAAGAAAAAAATGATGATGCGCGAACATCGCAACGCGGTACGAAAGTCACCCAAGCGCGATGTTCGACTCGAAAATCAACATCGACACTCATCATTCACGATCACTGAGACGTTCTCGTCTCCCTCCAGCGCGACCCATCAAGCAACGCGTGCGTCGCACTCGCGCGGTTCAGTAAGCTTTACAACGCCGTCCGTCATCGTAGGGATCTTTCCGCCCAGATGCAGCATTTCCCCAGCTCGCGCATCTATAATGAATATTGCGAAAATGTTCGCTGGAGCTTGATTCATGGCCTCTTTCGACGATGCTGTCATCATTTCCGGATGCCGCACACCCGTAGGAAAATTTCAGGGCAACCTTTCCGAATTCACAGCTCCGCAACTGGGCGCCATCGTGGTGCGCGAAGCAGTCAAGCGCGCGGGCGTCGCGGTTACGGAGATAGACGAGTGCATAATGGGCAACGTGATTTCTGCCGGCTTAGGTCAGAATCCCGCGCGGCAGGCCGCAATCTACGGCGGATTGTCTTCCGCGACAGGTGCCATGACAATCAACAAAGTTTGTGGCTCCGGACTCAAAGCCGTGGCGCTGGCAGCGCAAGCCGTGCAGACCGGAAATAGTTCCATCGTCGTCGCGGGAGGAATGGAATCGATGACCAACGCTCCCTATCTCTTGCCACAGGCGCGCAAAGGATATCGTCTGGGCAACGCGCAAATCGTCGACTCCATGGTGCATGACGGCCTGTGGGATATTTACAACAACTACCACATGGGCATCACCGGCGAGAACGTCGCCGAGAAATATGGCATCCGCCGCGAAGAACAGGACGAGTTCGCCGTCAACTCGCACCGCAAAGCGCTTGCCGCGATCAAAGAGTGTCGCTTCAAGTCGCAGATTATTCCCGTGGAGATTCCGGCGAAGAAAAAAGGCGAGCCTCCCGCGCTTTTCGAAAAAGACGAGTCGCCTCGTGAAGACACCACCATAGAAGTCCTCCGCTCTCTGAAGCCCGCCTTCAAAAAAGACGGCACGGTAACCGCGGGCAACGCCCCCGGAGTAAATGATGGCGCCGCGGCTCTGGTCGTGACCAGCGCGCAGCGAGCCAAAGAACTTGGCGCCAAGTCCATGGTCCGGATCGTTGCGCAGGCAACCAGCGGCGTCGATCCGCAGTGGGTGATGATGGCTCCGGTTGGAGCCGTCCGCAAGATCTGGGAGAAAACAGGATGGAAGAACGAAGACGTTGATCTCTACGAACTCAACGAAGCCTTTTCGGTGCAGGCGCTGGGTGTGATGCGCGAGCTCGGCCTCGATCCCAACAAAGTAAACGTAAACGGCGGCGCCGTTGCCATTGGCCATCCCATCGGCGCCAGCGGCGCTCGCGTTCTGGTCACGCTGATCTATGAGATGATCCGCCGCGACGTGAAACGCGGCATCGCCGCCCTATGTCTCGGCGGAGGCAACGCAGTAGCGATGGCAGTAGAACGCTAGAAAACTCACCAACTCGTGTGGCCAACGCCGCCTCGGCTGTCCCAGTTGGAGTGCAGGTGGCGACGGGCGCCTTGCCCGTCCAAGCTCGAGCGAAGCTCCGCGTCAAATCGTCCAAAAAGTCGACAGCTCAAACGCCGAACCCGCAGCCCAAACCCTAAACCACAAATCCACCGCTGATATTAATCGATTGCCCGGTAACCCACCGCGCAGCCGGCGAACACAAAAACAGCACCACATCCGCCACTTCCTCCGGATTTCCTAACCGCCCATAGGGAGCGAATTGCAGCGTTCTCCGTAACACCTCACGATTCGAGAAGCGCTCCGCCGTCATGTCGGTCTCTACAAAACCCGGAGCCACTGCATTCACCCGAATCCTTCGCGGGGCCAATTCCAATGCCCAACTCTTCGTGAGCGAATCGACCGCCGCCTTGGTGGCTCCGTACAACCCGTACCCGTCGGGGATTCCGATTCTTCCCGCCACTGACGACAGATTGACGATGCTTCCACCTTCGCGCATCAGGGGCAACCCTGCCTGGGTCACCAGGAAGAGTCCTCTCAAGTTGGTGTCGAGCAGCGCATCGATCCTCTCGAGAGAGGCCGAGCCCAAGGGAGTTGCCAGCCCGACCCCCGCATTGTTCACCAAGATGTCCAACCGCGATCCGGCCAGTCTGGCAAACATCGCTTCGATTCCTTGAGGAGAGCTGAGATCCGCCTGCAGCAGGCGCGAAGCGTCCGGAATCTCCCGAGCTACCGCCTCGGCCGCCCCTTGGTTCTTGTGATAGTGAATCAATATCTCCGCGCCTTCGGCCGCCAGTCTCAATGCGATTGCCCGCCCTAGTCCACGAGATGCTCCAGTAACCAACGCAGTTTGTCCCTTTAGGATTTCCATAAGATGTTCACGAAAAAAATTCTAGCTGTGAGTCGCAGTCGGCAGCGTCACGGTAAACACAGCTCCGCCACCGGGAGCATTCGCCGCTTCCACGTTGCCATTGTGTTCCTTCATCACTGACTTGCAGATACTCAGCCCCAGCCCGGTGCCGCGCCCGGGCCGCTTCGTGGTGTAAAAAGGATCGAAGATAAGCGGCAGATTCTCTGCTGGAATCCCCGTCCCATCGTCCTGGAAGCTGGCCCACACGGAATTCGCAGACTTGCCCAGGCGAATCCGCAGAGTCCCGCCGTCACGCGCCTCGCGGATCGACTGCTCCGCATTCACAATCAAATTCAGGAACACCTGCATCAACTGCTGCGGATCGCCCTGCGCATAGGGCAACCCCGGCTCGCGCAAAAAATCCACCGTGATGTTGTTCTTGCGCAGAGAGTAAGCGTAGAGCGTCAGCGTACGCTCCACAACTTCCATCAGGTTGATACCAGATTTTCCCGGCGCCGGTGGGCGCGAAAAATAGGTCAAATCCTTCACGATCTCGGCCGCTCGCCGTGCCTGCTGTTGCAGCATTCCCAGCTGCTTACGCGAGGATTCATCTGTCACTTTATCCTGCATCAACTCGCTCACTCCCAGTATGGCAGTCAAAGGATTATTCAGCTCATGGGCGACGCCGCCGATCATGGCTCCCATCGCCGCCAGCCGCTCGCTCTGCACCACCTGTTGTTCCAGCTTTCGCTCCGTCGTAATGTCGCGCACCGAGATGATCACGC
>Ga0181537_10002068_pt1 | contig 17919 bp, 12 predicted proteins | sample PEATcosm2014_Bin_39_FD_119765 | JGI IMG/M metagenome (GOLD analysis project Ga0181537, IMG submission 119765) | Peatland microbial communities from MTU Mesocosm Facility, Houghton, MI, USA - PEATcosm2014_Bin23_10_metaG | ecosystem: Environmental > Terrestrial > Soil > Wetlands > Peat | place... | reverse complement strand
TCGATTGGGACAATCGCGGCAACGAGAAAGTGTCAAGCGAAGCCATCGGGCAACAGGTGCTTGCCGCGCTCGGTGCGCCAAAGGCGCAAGTTGGCCGCGCCGACGGTGACGCAGTGGCGGCGCTGCCGCGCGCAACGCGCACACTCATTGCCGATTATGTCGTACCGTTTTTGGCGCACGCCACCATGGAGCCGCAGACCTGCACCGCGCATGTGCGCGCCGAAGGCGTCGAAATCTGGGCGCCGAGCCAGGATCCGATGACTGCGCTGGTGACCGCCGCGGTCGCCGCCGGCGTGCCGAACGACAAAGTCACGGTGCACCGGATGATGCTCGGCGGCGGCTTCGGGCGGCGCGGGCCGATCCAGGAATATGTGAGCCAGGCCGTCGGCATCGCCAAAAACTTCGACGTGCCGGTGAAGATGCTGTGGTCGCGCGAGCAGGACATCGCGCACGATCTTTACCGGCCGTGCGGCATGGCGCGGTGCACGGCCGGGCTCGATGCCGATGGCATGCCACTCGCCTGGACCATCAGGCTTGCCGGCCCGTCATTCGTCGCGGCGCTGGTCCCTGGCTTCGGCTCCAACATCATCGACCGCAGTTATGTCAGCGGGCTCGGCGACGAATGGCCGTACGACGTGCCGAATTACCTGGTCGACTACGCCATCTGCCCGACGTCGGTACCGCTCGGCGTCTGGCGCGCGATCAATTACACGCAGAACGCCTTCTACCGGGAAAGCTTTCTCGACGAGATGGCGCACGCGGCAGGCGTCGATCCTTATCTCTATCGGCGCAAACTCCTCGGCAAAAATCCCAAGAGCCTTGCCGTGCTCGATGCCGCCGCCAAGAAAGCCGGCTGGGGCAGCCCGCTGCCGCCCGGCGTCTTTCGCGGCATCGCGGTCAACACCGCCTGCGGCAGCTATTGCGCGGAAGTGGTCGAGGCTTCCGTCACGGACGGCGCCGTGCGCGTGCGTCGCGTCGTCGCCGCGCTCGATTCCGGCCATGTCATCAATCCGCTGTCGGTCGAAATGCAGACGCAAGGCGCCATCATCTATGCTTTGACCGCGGCGGTGACCGGCGAGATCACGATCAAGGATGGCGCGGCCGAGCAGGCGAATTTCGACACTTACGAAATGCTGCGCATCGCCGATGCGCCGAAGGTCGAAACCGTCATGGTGCCGAGCGGCGATTTCTGGGGCGGCGTCGGCGAGCCGCCGGTGCCGCCGCTGGCGCCGGCTCTCTGCAACGCCATCTTCGCCGCTACCGGCAAGCGCATTCGCGCGCTGCCGCTGAAGAACCAAGATCTGGGTCATGCGATCTGACAATCGCTCGTCATTGCGGGCGAAGCGAAGCAATCCAGTCTTTCGAGCCGCCCTGGATTGCTTCGTCGTTGCGCTCCTCGCAATGACGGGCGTATTCGCGGTTTCGCTGTGCCGTGCGCAGAACGCCGAAGCGCCGGGCGATTGCCTCGGCATCGATTTCGATCCCGGCCATCCGGTCACGATCGCGAAAATCATCGCCAACCAGCCGCAAGTCCATTTTTTGAAGAACGTTTCGGATCAGGCGTCGTGTCCAGCTGCGACCGACGCCTGCCAGCAAAAAGCTTATGTGATCCCCGGCGATCTGGTGCTGGTCGGCAAAACTGGCGGCGCCTTTAGCTGTGTCTCTTACGAGTCGCCGAATGCTCGCAAAGTGAGCTGGACCAATGACTGGCTGCCGACCGGCAGCATGACCCCGGTGATGCCGTCGCCGGTGCCGTCGCGCGCGGACTGGATCGGCACGTGGGTTCATTCCGCGGGCCACATCACCATTGCCGCCGGCAAAGAAGGCAAGCTTTCGATCAAGGCCGAGGGTTTCTACGCCGCGGCGCAGAACGTCCATACCGGCGTGCTCGATGCCACGGCCAAACCCGCCAACGGACTTCTGCAATTTGCCGACGACGGCACGATCTCGTTCAGCAAGGAGAACGATGACAAGGGCAGTTGCCTCGTGCGCATGCAGCGCATCGAAGCGCTGCTGGTGGTCGAAGACAACAATGCCTGCGGCGGCGCGATGGTGACGTTCACCGGGTTTTACAGGAAGAAGTGAGAGCCGGTCATTTCGGATTGCCGCGAGGCGGCAAGTCCAGAATCCATAATCACAGGTCAGCGAATATGGATCCCGGGCTCCTCGCTGCGCTCGGCCCGGAATGACGAAAATTCTCACCGTCTTCCGAACAATTTGTCGAGCAGCCAGGAATCGAGGCCGCCGCCGCTGTCGTTGCTTTGTTTTCCGCCGCCGGACGGAGCAGGACCAGCGACCGGCGCGGGCGGCGCCAGCGTATTGAACCAGGAGCCGCCGTCGGCCAATCCCGGCAGCGGCGAGGGCGGTATGCCCCGATGCGCCACCCGCATGAAGCGGCTCCAGATTTCGACCGGCAGACCGCCGCCGACCGCGTGCTTGGTCGGCGAATTGTCGTCATTGCCGAGCCAGACGCCGGTGACGAGATGCGACGTGTAACCGATGAACCAGGCGTCGCGATAATCCTGGCTGGTGCCGGTCTTGCCGGCCGCCTGCCAGCTGGGAAGGCTGGCGCCGCGCGCGGTGCCCGAGATCAGCGTCTGCGTCATCATCTGGTTCATCATGCCGACGTAATGATCGTCGACGATGCGACCGAGCGGCTGCGCCGAACGGTCATAAAGCGTGGTGCCGTCGGCGGCGCGGACGCGCTCGACGACATGGGGTGAGGTCGCAAATCCACCATTGGCAAAGGTCGTGTAAGCAGTCACCAGCTCGAACGGCGAGACTTCCGACGTGCCGAGCGCAATCGAGGCATTGGGCTGGAGCTCGGACGTGATGCCGAGCCGATAGGCGGTGCGCACCACCGCGTCGGGACCGAATTCAAGCGTAAGCCGCACCGACACCGTATTGAGCGAATTAGCGAGCGCCTGCGTCAGTGTCACCGGGCCAAGATATTGGTGCTCGAAATTTTCCGGCTTCCAGCCGCCGACTGCGATCGGCGCATCGTCGCGCACGGTGTCGGGCGTGAGCCCGTGCTCGAGTGCGGTGAGATAGACGAACGGTTTGAACGACGAACCGGGCTGGCGCTTGGCATCGGTGGCGCGGTTGAACTGGCTGTCGCCGTAATTGCGCCCGCCAACCAGCGCCCGCACCACCCCGTCGGGCGTCATCGCCACCATTGCGCCCTGTGAAATATTGAACTTGTCGCCCTTCTGGTTGAGCGTATCGACCAGAGCCTGTTCGGCGGCGTTTTGCAGCACCGGATCGATCGTCGTTTCCACGGTGATGTCCTGGTCGATATTGCCGACCAGATCGTTGACGGCATCCATCACCCAGTCGGCGACGTAATTGGCCGAGCCGGCGCCGACCGGCGTGACGGCGCGCGCACGATGCGCGAGCGCAAGTCTGGCCGCACCCTCGCTGATCATTTTCTGCTCCGCCATGTCGGCGATCACCACGGAGGCGCGGCGCTCGGCGCCGTCTGGATTGTGGTTCGGCGCCAGCCGCGACGGCGATTGCACGAGACCGGCGAGCATTGCCGCTTCCGGCAGCGTCAATTGCCGTGCCGACTTCGAGAAGTAACGCTGCGCGGCGGCTTCGACGCCGTAGGCGCCGGACCCGAAATAGACACGGTTGAGATAAAGTTCGAGGATTTGCGGCTTGGTGTATTTGTGCTCGAGCCAGAGCGCGAGCGCGATTTCCTGGAGCTTGCGGCTGACGGTGCGCTCCTGGGTGAGGAACAGATTCTTGGCGAGCTGCTGCGTGATGGTTGAGCCGCCTTCGGAAACGCCGCGATGCAGCACGTCGGCGACAAAAGCCCGCGCGATGCCCATCGGATCGATGCCATGATGCGAATAGAAGCGGCGATCCTCGACGGCGACAAAGGCGTTGGGCAGGTAATCCGGCAATTCAGCAAGCGGCACCGCCGCGCCGCCCATGTCGCCGCGGGTGGCGAGCGTCGCGCCGTTGTCGCCGAGGATCAGCACCGACGGCGGCCGCTTGGGGATTTCGAGCGACTGGATCGGCGGCAGGTGAATGCCGATCCAGACCAGCGCGCCAATGCCGGCGATCACCGCCCACAGCGCCAGTACGAAGCCCCAATAGAACAACCGGGCGAAGCCGGAACGGCGCTTGGTGCGGCGGGATTTGCGGCTTTGCCGCGGGGCCGATTCGCGGCGGCGGCCTGAATCGGAACGCGGCGGCCCGCCGATGCGGTCCGCGGCGCGCATGCGCAGGTCAAAGCCATCGGCTTCGCCCGGCCGCTTTCGCTCACGCCACGCCATATCCCGTTCCCAGCGAAAAGACGCTGAAAACACCGTAAAGCGGCGCCTTTAAGGGCCGGTTACTGGCGCGGATTTGCGCTCGTCGACACGCTGGAAATGAGCGGAATTGCCTTACTCCGCCGCTTCCTTGGTGGGCTTGTTCTCGACCTGCGCCGTGAACAGCGCCAAAAGCGGCCGCTTGATTGCGGCCTGGCGGGTCGGCGTCGCCACCTGCGCGCCGAGGAGATCGGTCACATAGAACACGTCGACCACGCGCTCGCCGAAAGTGGCGACGTGGGCCGAGGCGATATTGAGATTGAGCTTCGATAGTGTCGTGGTCAGTTCATAGAGCAGGCCGGGCCGGTCAAGCCCGGTGACTTCGACCACGGTGTAGCGGCTCGACCACTGATTATTGATCGTGACCTCGGGCTCGATGGCGAAGGCCTTGAGCCGGCCTTTGGGCGGCGCGCGCTTGGCCATCATGTCGGGCAGTTTGAGTTCGCCGCGCAGCGCTTTCTCGATGGTGTCGCCGATGCGCGCGGCGCGGCGCCCCTCGTCTTCGTCGTGCTCGAATTCGCGCGACACCGAAATCGTATCCAGCGCGAAGCCATCGGTCGTGGTGTAGATCTGGGCGTCGACGATATTGGCGCCGGCGAGCGAGCAGGCGCCGGCGATAATCGAGAGGAGCCACGGATGATCAGGCGCGAACACCGTGAGTTCGGTGACGCCGCGCGCCGCATCGAAGCCGACGGTGGTTGCGAGCCGCTTGCCGCCCTCCTCGGTCGCGCGCACGAAACGCGCGTGTTCGAGTTTGTGCGGCAGATCGACCTTGAGCCAGTACGCCGGGTAGAGCCGATCGACATAGGCTTGCAGCAGTGCGTCGGGCCAATTCTTGATCTCAGCGCGGAATTCACGCTGCGCGTGCGCGACGCGCTGGGCGCGGTTGACCTCGGAGAACCCGCCGGTGAGCACGGGCTCGGTCTCGTAATAGAGCGTGCGGATGAGCTGCGCCTTCCAGCCGTTCCAAACGCCCGGACCGACGGCTCGGATATCGGCGGTGGTGAGGATCGTGAGCAGCTTCAGCCGGTCGAGCGATTGCACCACCGCGGCGAAGGTTTCGATCGTCCGGCGGTCGGAGAGGTCGCGCGACTGCGCCACCGTCGACATCACCAGATGCACTTCGACCAGCCAGGCAACGAGCTCTGCCTCCGCCGTGCTCAAGCCCAAGCGCGGGCAGAGCCGGCGGGCGATGCGCGCGCCGAGGATTGAATGGTCCTCGACGCGGCCTTTGGCGATATCGTGAAGGAACAGCGCGACGCATAGTACGATGCGGTGGCGCGGCTGGATCGTCCCGATCAGTTCGTTGGCAAGGCCGAGTTCGGGCTTGTCGCCCTGCTCGATTTCATTGAGCACGCCGATGCAGCGGACCAGATGCTCGTCCACCGTGTAGTGGTGGTACATGTTGAACTGCATCATCGCCACGATGCGGCCGAAGGCATGGACAAAGGCGCCGAGCACGCCGGCTTCGTTCATCCGCCGCAGCACGGTTTCGGCATCGTGCTTCGAGGTAAGGATTTCGAGGAACAGGCGGTTGGCTTCCTTGTCCTCGCGCATGCGTTTGTCGATCAGCTTGAGCGAGCGCGAAGCGGCGTGCATGGCGTCGGGATGGAAGGCGAGATTGTGCTTCTGCGCCAGATGAAACAGCCGGATCAGGTTGACCGGATCGCGCCGGAATACGTCGGCGCGCGCGATGTTGATGCGGTCGTTCTCGATCACGAAATCGTCAGTCTCGGAAAGTTTGCGGCGGCCGCGCGCCGGGCGCAGATGCGCCAGCACGCGGCTTAGAACCGGCGCCGGTTTGGCCTGGCGTTCCTCCAGCCCCGCACACAAGATGGCGGTGAGATCGCCGACATGCTTGGCGGTCAGGAAGTAGTGCTTCATGAAGCGTTCGACGTCGCGCAAGCCCGGGTGCGCGGTGTAGCCAAGCCGCACCGCGATATCGCGCTGGATGTCGAACGACAGCCGTTCTTCGGCGCGGCCGGTAAGAAAGTGCATGTTGCAGCGGACCGACCACAAAAAATCCTCGCAGCGGCGGAACATCTTGTATTCGTCGCGATCGAACACGCCGCGGGCGATCAGGCCTTCCGGCTCGCGCAGGCGATAGACGTATTTCGCGATCCAGAACAGCGTGTGCAGGTCGCGCAAGCCTCCCTTGCCGTCCTTGACGTTGGGCTCGACGAGGTAACGCGACTGGCCGGCGCGGCGGTGGCGCTCCTCGCGTTCGGCGAGCTTGGCGGCGACGAATTCCGGCGCGGTGCCCTGCGCCACTTCCTTGTCGAAGCGCGCGGTGAGCTCGTGAAAGAGTTTGACCTCGCCGAACAAATAGCGCGCTTCCAGGAGTGTGGTGCGGATGGTCATATCCGCCTTGGCCTGGCGGATGCACTCGTCGACCGAGCGCGTTGCGTGGCCGACTTTCAGTCCCATGTCCCACAGGCAATAGAGCAGCGCTTCGGCGACCTGCTCGCCCCAAGCGGTTTGCTTGTATGGCAAGAGAAACAGCAGATCGATGTCGGAGCCCGGCGCGAGCAGGCCGCGGCCATAACCGCCGGTCGCGATCACCGCCATGTGCTCGGCTTCCGAAAGCACCTGCGGCGGATAAAGCTCAGTGCAGGCGAAGTCGAACAGGATGCGGATGATCTCGTCCTGCAACCGGCACAGCCGCTCGGCACAGCGCCGGCCGTGGCGGTCCTTCAGCAGCAGCTCGGCGGCGTGCGCCCGCGCCTGCGTGAGCGCCGATTTAAGCCGCAGCGCCACCGCGGTGCGCAACTCGCGCTCGCGTCCGGCATGGGTCTGCGCCAGCGCCTTCAGATCGGCGGCGAGCGCCTCCGGATCGATCAGATCGCCGGCTACGCGGTGCGGTCGTTGGGTGTCGAGCATTGTCGCTACGCATAGCGGAGGGCTTGCGCAGTGTCATCGGCGGCTTCGTTCGATGTCGCGCAAAGCGCGGTGAAATCAGATGAAAGATGCCTCGCTCGCGTTAAAATTATTCTACCATGACCAAGCCGTTACGAGGTATTTATTTCTATTTGACGGCACATAAATGGTCTCATAAGGAATAAACATAACGCCGTATGCGTAAGGAGATCACCATGCTGTCACGCCGTGGATTACTGGCAGGCGCCGTCGGCGCCGGACTCGTGCCGCTTGGCTTTGGCCGCGCCGCGCGCGCCGCCGACAAGCCGTCGCAAATCCGCGTCGACTGGGCGACCTACAATCCGGTCTCCATGGTGCTCAAGGACCAGGGCCTGCTGGAAAAGGAATTCGCCAAGGACGGCATCCGCATTGTTTGGGTGCAGTCGCTTGGCTCCAACAAGGCGCTCGAGTACCTCAACGCCGGATCGATCGATTTCGGCTCGACCGCGGGCTCCGCGGCGCTGCTCGGCCGCATCAACGGCGATCCGATCAAGTCGATCTACGTCTATTCGAAGCCGGAATGGACCGCGCTGGTGACGCGCAAGGATACCGCGATCAACAAGATCGAGGATCTCAGGGGCAAACGCGTCGCGGTGACGCGCGGAACCGATCCGCACATCTTCCTGGTGCGCGCGCTGTTGTCGGCCGGCATGACTGAAAAGGACATCAGCGAAGTCCTGTTGCAGCATCCCGACGGCAAGACCGCGCTGATCCGCGGCGACGTCGACGCCTGGGCGGGACTCGATCCGATGATGGCGGCGGCGCAGGTGCAAGACGGCGCGCGGCTGTTCTACCGCAACAAGGAGGCCAATACCTATGGCATCCTCAATTCAAGCGAAGACTTCCTGAGCAAATACCCCGACCTCGCCAAGCGCGTGCTCGCAGTCTACGACCAGGCGCGCAAATATTGCCTTGGCCATTACGACGACGAGAAGCGGGTCTTTATCGACGTGACCAAATTGCCCGGCGACGTTGTCGATATCCAGCTCAAGGAGCGCACCGACCTGACCAACAATCGCATCGGGCCGGCGCAGCGCGACACGATCTTGCAGGCGGGGCTTGCCCTGCAGCAGGCCGGCGTGATCGCGGCCAATGTCGACGTCAAGCAGAAGCTCGACGAGCTGATCGACGGCCGCTTCGTGACGGGGGCATAGTCTTCACCCCTCTCCGCGTGCGCGGCGAGAGGGCAATTGCATTTGCGCATGCCACCATGTCTTTTGTCGGCATGAGCATTGTCGCGGAAGGCAGTCCGGCGCAGGAACGGACAGCCGTAAACCGCTGGGCGCGGCTGACGCGCCCGGCACTCGGCCTTGTGCTGCCATTGCTGTTGGCGGCGGTATGGGAACTCACCGTGCGCATGGGCTGGGCGAGCGGGCGGCTGGCGCCACCGCCGTCGGTGATTTTCGCATCCTTCGTTGATCTTTGGCGCACCGGCGATCTGCAACGCAACACGCTGGTCACCTTGGGCCGCGTCGCCGCGGGCTTCGGCATTGGTGTCAGTATCGCCACCTTGCTTGGCGCCGCCGCCGGCTATTCCCCTCTGGTGCGGAGATTGCTCGATCCAAGCCTGCAAGCGCTGCGCGCCATTCCGTCGATCGCCTGGGTGCCGCTGTTTATTCTCTGGCTCGGCATTTTCGAGGCGTCGAAGATCACGCTGATCGCGATCGGCGTGTTCTTCCCGGTCTATCTCGGGTTGATGGGCGCGATCCAATCGGTCGATCGCAAGCTCGTCGAAGTCGGCCGCGCCTTCCGGCTCTCCGATATCGAAATGGTGCGTCGGATTTTGCTGCCCGCCGTGCTGCCCGCCTATGTGATTTCGCTGCGCTCGGGATTGGGGTTGGGCTGGATGTTCGTCGTTGCCGCGGAGCTGATGGGCGCGTCCTCCGGCCTCGGCTATCTGTTGATCGACGGCCAGGAACTCGGCAAGCCCGCCGAAATCATCGCCGCCATTGTTGCCTTCGCCATCGTCGGCAAGGCGACCGATTGGCTGATCGCGCTGTGCGCCGCGCCATTCCTGCGCTGGGAAGACGTGGTGCGGCAGGATTAGCGCATGATCCCGAAAAGTGGATACCGGTTTTCGGATAAGATCATGCGCCAACTGTAAATATAACCATGCTTGTGCTCGAACGCGTCGGCAAAACTTATCCAAAAGGCGTGCACGCGCTCGGCGGCGTGTCGCTGGAGGTCGAGCTCGGAGAGATCGTCGCCGTGATCGGCGGCTCGGGCTCCGGCAAATCGACGCTATTGCGCGCCATCGGCGGGCTCGATCCGCCGAGCGAAGGCGCGGTGCTGCTCGACGGCGAGCGCATTCGCGCGCCGCACGAAAAGATCGGCATCATTTTCCAGGAGCCGCGATTGCTGCCCTGGCTCAAGGTCGCAGACAATGTCGGCTTCGGGCTCGGCGGCCGGCCGCGGCGCGAGCGCGCCCAGCGTGTCGCGACGGCGCTCCGACGCGTCGGGCTGTCTGACAAGGCCGCGGTCTGGCCGCGCGAATTGTCCGGTGGCCAGGCGCAGCGCGTCGCCATTGCCCGCGCTCTGGTGCCGCAGCCGGAAGTGCTGTTGCTCGACGAGCCATTCTCCGCGCTCGATGCTTTCACCCGCGCCGATTTGCAGGACCATCTGCTCGATCTGTGGGCCGACCTCAAGCCGACACTGGTCTTGGTCACCCACGACGTCGACGAAGCCATCGTGCTCGCCGACCGCGTCATGGTGATGGGCTCGCGTCCCGGCCACATCTTCGACGAGATCGGCGTCGATCTGCCGCGGCCGCGCGACCGCCAGTCCGCCGCCTTCGATTTCGTCAAGCGCCGCGTGCTGGCCGCGCTCGACCGCTCGCTGCAGCGCGCGCCGGCCGCCGCCGGCGATGAGCCCAAGGCGACCGCCGGCGCGGCGTTGTGGTGGTGAATTATTCCGGGTCATCGTCCGCAGGCGGACGATCCGGTATGCGTCGGCGCCCGGTAGACACAACGAACGCCAGTAGGTACTGGGTTGCCCGCCTTCGCGGGCAATGCCGAGTTGAGGAGAAACCAATGGATGCCGCCGGGCTGCGCGCGATGCAGGCGCCGATCAAGGAGCGCTACAAGGCCGATCCCAAGGCCGGCCTGATCACGCTGCGCGCCAAAGGTACGCTCGATGACGCCGCTATCGCCTGCAAGGTCGAGACTGGCCGCGCTCTCGCGGTGGCGGGGTTGCATCCGGCAACCGGCGGCTCCGGCATGGAATTGTGCTCCGGCGACATGCTCCTTGAGGCGTTGGTCGCCTGCGCCGGCGTGACGCTCAAATCCGTCGCCACCGCGATCGATATTACGCTCAAATCCGGCGCCGTGTCCGCCGAAGGCGATCTCGATTTCCGCGGCACGCTCGGCGTCGCCAAGGAAGCGCCGGTCGGTTTCGCGCAAATCCGGCTTCGCTTCGACGTCGCTACCGACGCGCCGCAGGACAAGCTCGATCAGCTTCTCAAACTCACCGAGCGCTATTGCGTGGTCTATCAGACCATCAAAAGCGGACCCCCGGTCGAGGTAAGCCTCAAACGGAAATGACTCGTCATTCCGGGGCGCCGCGCAGCGGCGAGCCCGGAATCCATAGTCACGATCGGTAACGTACTTGCTCCAATTGTGATTATGGATTCCGGCCCTCGCTTCGCTCGGCCGGAATGACGCGGATTCGTCGCATCATGATCTCCCCCGAACTCCTGTTCTGGTACGATCTCGCGCTGAAGATGGCGCTCACCGCGAGCGTCGTCGTCATCACCTCGATCGTCGTCGAGCGTTCTGGACCGTTCATCGGCGCGCTGATTGCCGCGCTGCCGACCGCCGCCGCCGCCGCTTATACCATCCTCGCCATCGAGCATCCGCCGAGCTTTATCGCCGCGAGCGCCGTCGGCAGCGTCGCCACCGGCGCTGCGGTTTCGGTATTCGCGCTGACCTATGCGCTCTTGGCTCAGCGCCATGGGCTCGTGCTCAGCCTCGGCGTCGCGCTCGTGGTCTGGCTCATCGCCGCCGCCATGTTGCGCTCGGTCGCCTGGACGCCGCTCGGCGCGATTGTACTCAACATCGCGGTGTTCGCCATTACCATTCCGCTAAGCTGGCGCTACCGCGATTCCGGACCGCCGAAGAAATTCCTGCGCCGCGTCTATGACATTCCGTTGCGCGCGCTCGCCGCCGCAGTCGTTGTCGCCACCGTAACCACGGCGAGCTACACCATCGGCTCGTTTGCCTCCGGCATGTTCGCGCTGTTCCCGATCATCTTTTGCTCGTCGATCGTGATCCTGCATCCGCGCGTCGGCGGCAAGGCGACGGCGAGCATGGTGGCGCATGCCCAGGTCGCCTTCCTCGGGCTGGGGCTCGGCTTCACCGCCGTGCACTATCTAGCCGAGCCACTCGGCTCGTGGTGGGCGCTGGTGATCGGATTTTCGATCTCAGTGGCCTGGAGCACCGCGCTGTGGCTCGTCCGCCTCGGCGCTATGCGTCGCCTTTTGAAAGCCGCGTCTTGAGCGCATAGAGCGCTTCCAGCGCGTCGCGCGGCGACATTTCGTCGGGGTGAAGCGCGGCCAGCGCTTCGATTACGGCGGTCAGCGCGGTCTCGGCTTGTGGCGCCGGCGCGGCGGGCCGCGTCGCCGCGAACAGCGGCAGATCGTCGATCAGCCGGCGCGCCGAGGTGCGGTCTTCAGCTTCGATCTGCGCGAGCACCACTTTGGCACGCTCAATCACGCTTGACGGCAGGCCGGCGAGTTTCGCTACGGCGATGCCGTAGGAGCGGTCGGCGGCGCCGGCCATCACTTCGTGCAGGAACACGACATCGCCCTGCCATTCCTTCACCCGCATGGTGGCGTTGTGCAGCCGCTTCAGCTTGGCAGCGAGCGCGGTCATTTCGTGGAAGTGGGTGGCGAACAGCGTGCGGCAGCGATTGCTCTCATGCAGATGCTCGATGGTCGCCCAGGCGATGGAAAGCCCGTCGAAGGTCGCGGTGCCGCGGCCGATTTCATCGAGGATCACCAGCGCCCGCTCGCCGGCCTGATTGAGGATCGCCGCGGTCTCGACCATCTCGACCATGAAGGTCGAGTGGCCGCGCGCCAGATCGTCGGCGGCGCCGACGCGCGAGAACAGCCGATCGACGACGCCGATATGGGCGGACCGCGCCGGCACGAAACTGCCCATCTGGGCGAGCACGGCAATCAGCGCGTTCTGGCGCAGAAAGGTCGATTTCCCCGCCATATTCGGTCCGGTGACGAGCCAGATGCGCCCGGCTTGTTCGCCGGCCGGCGGAGAAAGATCGCAGTCGTTGGCGACAAACGGCGCGCCGCCGGCGACGAGCGCCTGTTCGACCACCGGATGGCGGCCGCCCGCAATCGCAAAGGCAAGACCGGCGTCAACCTGCGGGCGCGCATAATCGCGTTCGACGGCAAGAGCCGCGAGCGCGCTGGTAACGTCGATCATGGCGAGCGCACTCGCCGCTTCCTTGATCGCCGCGCTCGCCGCCGTGACCGATGCCGCGAGGTGGTCGAAGATTTCCAGTTCCAGCGCCAGCGCGCGGTCGGCGGCATTGGCGATCTTGGCCTCAAGCGCGCCAAGCTCGGTGGTGGTAAAGCGGACCTGGCCGGCGGTGGTCTGGCGATGGATGAAGGTGGCGTTGAGCGGCGCGCTCATCAGCTTGTCGCCGTGCTGCGCCGATACGTCGACGAAATAGCCGAGCACGTTGTTGTGCCGGATTTTCAGCGCGCGGACGCCGGTGGTCTCCGCATAGTGCACCTGCAGCGCGGCGATGACACGGCGGGATTCGTCACGCAGTGCGCGGGCCTCGTCGAGCGTAGGCTCGTAATTTGCTCGGACAAACCCGCCGTCGCGGCGGAACGCCGGCAATTCATCGGCGAGCGCGCGTTGCAATTCAGTGGCGAGCGCGGCGTCCGGCCGGCGCAGCGCGTTGATGGCCTGCTCGATGTCGCGCGGCACATCTTTCAGGCCGGCAAGCTGCGCGGAGAGTTCCGCCGCGGCCAAAATACCGTCGCGGATTGCGGCGAGGTCGCGCGGTCCGCCGCGGGCGACGACAATGCGGGCCAGCGCGCGGGCGAGATCGGGCACGGCCTTGAGTCGCGCGCGCAGATCGCCACCCGCCGCGGAATCGTCAACGAACGTGGCGACCGCATCGAGCCGATGGCCGATCTCAGCCGGGCCGGTCAAAGGCGCTGCGAGCCGCTGCGCCAACAGCCGCGAGCCGGCCGCCGTCACGGTGCGGTCGATCGCGGCGAGCAGCGAACCGCGCCGCTCACCGGAGAGCGTGCGGATGAGCTCGAGATTGCCGCGCGTCGCCTGGTCGATGGCGAGCGTTGCGCCGGCCGCCTCGCGCACCGGCACCGACAGTGGCGGCCGTTTCCCGATCTGGGTGCGCTCGACATAGGTGACCGCGGCGGCAGCGGCGGCGAGTTCGACGCGCGAGAACGCGCCGAACGAAGCGGTGGTCGCCACGCCGAAATAGGACGCCAGCCGCCGCTCAGCCGTGGCGCCGTCGAACACGTCGCGGGTCAGCGGCGTGAGCGCCGGCAGCGAACGCAGATAAGGCATGAGCTCGGTGTCGGCATACAGCGCGTCGGAAACAATGATCTCGCCCGGCTCGATGCGCGCGATCTCGGCGGCGAGCGAGGCGCGGTCGGATTCGGCGACGCGGAACTCGCCGGTCGATATGTCGATCCACGCCAGCGCGAAACGGTCCTCGCCCGAGGAAATGCGGCTCCGCGCCAGCGTGAGCAGGTAATTGTTGCGCTTGGCGTCGAGCAACGAATCCTCGGTCAGTGTGCCGGGCGTGACCAGCCGCACCACGTCGCGGCGCACCACGCTTTTAGCGCCGCGCTTCTTCGCTTCCGCCGGGTCTTCGAGCTGTTCGCACACCGCGACGCGGTGGCCGAGCGCGATCAGCCGGTGCAGATATTCGTCGGAGCGCTCGATCGGCACGCCGCACATCGGAATGTCGCGACCCTGATGCCTGCCGCGCTTGGTCAGCACGATGCCGAGCGCGCGCGAGGCCACTTCGGCATCGTCGAAGAACATCTCGTAGAAATCGCCCATCCGGTAGAACAGCAGGCAATCCGGATTGGCCGCCTTGATCTCGATATATTGCTCCATCATCGGCGTGACGCGGCCGGCGTCGTCGCCCGCGATGGGCGCAACACGCTCGTTCGCGTCCGCTGCGGCCTCGGGTGTTTCGGCGATGATGGTGCGCGCGGCTTCCATGCGGCGCCGACGCTAGCAAAAAACCAGCCGTGATGCCCGGTTTTGCGCCGGGCATCCACGGTTTAGTTTGGCGCGATTGACGGCGCGGCTTTTGGCTATTTCACCAGCTTCTTGCCGGTGACCGCTTCGAGGTTCTTGTAGAACACCTTGTCGCTGGTGGTTTTGTCCATTTTGAGAGATTCGAGGATTTCCAGCGTCACCCGCGGGAACATGGTGCCGCCCTCTGGATCGAACGGGCAATCGGAGGCGAACACGATCTTGTCGATTGGAAAGAATTCCATGCCGCATTTGGTCGCCGGCACGGCGGTGAAGGCGGCGGTGTCAGCCCAGAAATCGTTCTTGAAATAATCGAGCGGCCGCTTCTTCAGGCTCTTGCGCAGCGAGACATAATCCTCGTCGGTGGTGCGATTGCCCATCACGTCGTTGCCGGGCCCGAGGCGGCCTTCGAGCATCGGCACGATGCCGGCAAAATGGTGGGTGATGATTTTCAGGTTGGGATGGGTGTCCATGATCTTGGAGTAAACCAGGCGGAGCATGGCGCAGGCAGTCTCGTAGGACCAGCCGATGGTCCACCAGATTTCGTAGAGCGACTTCTTCTCGTCGAAATAATCCGGCGTCTCGGCGCCGCGCGCCGGATGAATCCAGATCGGCGCGCCGAGTTCGTTCATCCGCTTCCAGAATGGAGCGTATTCCGGCCGGTCGATCGGCTTGCCGGCGACATTGGTGTAGATCTGCACGCCGAGCGCACCGTTCTTCAGCGCGCGCTCCGCCTCGCCGACGCCGGCGTCGGAGGCCGCCAACGACACCTGCGCCACCCAGCCGGGAAAGTGATCCTTCTCCTTGGCGATCAGTTCGGCAAAACCGTCATTGATGATCTTGCAGAACTCGTCGATGTCCTTCGGCGATTTGGCGAAGCGCTCTACCGGCGGCTGCGGATAGGACAGGATCTGCTGGTAGTCCTTGTGCCCGTCGACGATCTTCTTGCGCACGTTGAGATCGAACAAAGCCGGCAGCGAACGGATGCGCTTGCCCATGTCTTTGTAGTCGCCGGCGACTTCATTCAATTTGGTGAAGAATCTTTCCGGAAAAAAGTGAGTGTACGCGTCGATACGCATGGGCATTTCTCTCCCTCTTGGCGGCTAGGCTTCTAGCGCACTTTGGCGTCGCCAGGAAACACGCTGGCGCGGCCGTCAGCCCTGCGTGAGACGCGCAACAACCTCGGCCGGGATCGGTTGTGACCGTATCTTTTGCACGTCGGCGGGATCGCGCCCGGCCCACACCCGCGTCTCGAAGCCTTCGGCCGCAAGCACGCCGGCAAGCGTGAGCAGGTGTTCGACCTTGAAGCTGGACCGGCCGCAGGCGGCGATGCGGCTCTCGATCTCGACTTCGTCACCGAACCGGGTTGGCAGCCGGAATTGCGCGCGCGTCTCGATAACCGGATGACCGACGAAATCGTAGCGCTTGAGATATTCGATCTTCTTCATCCCGGTCGCGCGCTCGATCAGGTGAGAGGTCGAGGCGTCGAAGATGGCGAAATAGCGCGGGTAATAGATGATGCCGGCGGGGTCGCAGTCGCCCCATTCGATACGCGTCTTGCGGACGTTGCTCAGCATGATCAGCGCGGCGCCATGCGCAGCGCACCGTCGAGGCGGATGACTTCGCCGTTGAGGTAGCGGTTCTCGATCATATGGCGCACCAGCGCCGCATATTGCGGCGGCTGGCCGAGCAGTTTTGGAAACGGTACCGAGGCGCCGAGGCTCTGCTGCGCGGCTTCCGGCAGCGCGTGCAGCATCGGCGTGGAGAAAATTCCCGGCGCCACCGCGTTGACGCGAATGCCGAACTGGGAAAATTCGCGCGCCGCCGGCAGCACCAGCGCCACCACGCCGCCTTTCGAGGCGGCATAAGCGGCCTGGCCGATCTGGCCTTCATAGGCCGCGACCGAGGCGGTGCAAATAATGATGCCGCGCTCGCCGTCGGTGAGCGGCGTTACATTCTGGATGGCGGACGCGGCGAGCCGCATCACGTTGAACGTGCCGATCAGATTGATCTCGATCACCCGCGAAAAGTCGGCAAGCGGCATCGGCCCGTCGCGGCCGACGATGCGCTTGGCCGGCCCGATGCCGGCGCAACTGATCACGATGCGCGCGGTGCCATGGTCGGCGGCGGCCTTGGCGATGGCTTTTTCCGTTGCAGCGCTGTCGGTGACGTCGCAGGCGATAGCGATGCCGTTGATGTCGATCGCGACTTCGGCGGCGGCCTTCTGGTTGACGTCTAAAATCGCGACCTTGGCGCCGGCTTCGGCCAGCATGCGGGCGGTCGCGGCGCCGAGCCCCGAAGCGCCGCCGGTCACGATCGCGGCCTGTCCCTTAATGTCCATGGTCAATTCACCTTCAAGCTTTGCGACGCTCTGGCGACGATAACATCGGGCGGTGGCGGGTCGGCATAAAGCGCTTCGACCAGCGCCACACGGTTTGCCAGCACGGCGCGCTGGTTGATCGAGCCTTTGTCGGTCATCTCGCCGACGTCAAGCGATGGCGGCCCGTCGGCGAGAATAATGCGCGTGACGCGGCTCGACGTACCGCCGGCTGCGGCAACGAAGGAATCGAGCAGCTTGGCGAATGCGGCGATCACACGCTGATCGGCAAGCAACAATCGCGCCGGAAAATCCGGCGCCAGGCCCGGTGCGGCTTTGCGGCAGACATCGAGATCGGGAAAAATCAGCGCGGTGACCTCGTTGCGGTCGGCCCCAGCGAGCACTACGTCGCGCACCAGCGGAGCGAAATGCGCGATGAAGGCCGTGCGCAGCGGCCCGACGCTAACCCAGCTGCCGGTGGTGAGCTTGAAATCCTCGGCAAGCCTGCCGTCGAACAGCAGGCCTTTGGCTGGATCGGCCGGATCGTCGAATTTGAGCGCATCGCCGATCTTGTAGAAGCCCTCGTCATCGAAGGCGTCGGCGGTCAGCGCCGGCGCGCGCCAATAGCCGGGCATGATATTGGCGCCTCGCAGCCGCGCTTCAAGCTTGCCGTCACGCGGCACGAGCTTGAGTTCGACGCCCGGCAGCGGCAGTCCGATATTGCCAGCGCGCTCGCTTTCGAAAGTGCAGGCCAGCGCCGCCGGCGCGGTTTCCGTCGAGCCGAGGCTGGAAATGAAAATGATGCGTTCGCCGGTGGCTTTGACCGCGAGATCCTGCAAGCCTTCGAGCACGTGCTGCGGCAGGCTGGCACCGGCATAGAACATCACCTTCAGCCGGCTGAAAAACGTCTCGCGCAATGCGGGATCGTCTTGCAGATGCGGCAGCAGCATCTCGAAGCCCTTCGGCACGTTGAAATAGATGGTCGGCGCAACGTCGCGCAGATTGCGCACGCTCGCCGCAAACGCTCCGGGCAGCGGCTTGCCCTCGTCGATATAGAGCGAGCCGCCGTTGTCGAGCACGAGGCCGAAATTATGGTTGCTGCCGAAAGTGT
>Ga0181537_10002067_pt1 | contig 17941 bp, 17 predicted proteins | sample PEATcosm2014_Bin_39_FD_119765 | JGI IMG/M metagenome (GOLD analysis project Ga0181537, IMG submission 119765) | Peatland microbial communities from MTU Mesocosm Facility, Houghton, MI, USA - PEATcosm2014_Bin23_10_metaG | ecosystem: Environmental > Terrestrial > Soil > Wetlands > Peat | place... | reverse complement strand
GGTGACCAGAAGATCGTATGGGTTTCGGACCTATGAAGCGATGGAAATCGCCCTCTATCACACGCTTGGACGACTTCCAGAACCTGAAACCACCCACAGATTCTGCTGACGAGGCGAAAAATTAAAGGCGCGTATTGCCTGGCGACTTCGGCTCTCCACGAAGTACCTCGGGGGTTGGTCCACCCCCCATGCTCTGCCAAAAACGTAAAGGATGTTAACGCCATTCCTGCCTTACCCACCTGTAAACTTCCGCGCTAATCACCTGCCAATCACCTGCTGAACTTTCTCCGCGCGTGCTGTTCGTTGCGTTGCCAGCTTGCGATTTATTGCAGGGGCGGATGATTGCTTGCCGCGAGATGCCTTGACTGGCGCGGCTTTTGCAGCGCATCCGCAAGCGCTCGCAGTCTTCTTAATGCTCCAAAATTTCCACGCTAAATTCTGAATTCATGTCAAGCATTTTTTTCTAGCTGTGTTCTCAGACACTTAGCCAGCGCTGTGTGTTAGCGCTTTCGGAAGCCCGTGCTATGTTCGCCCTGCTCGCAGCGCTACTCGGCACTAGCTGTGTAGCGGCGAGTAAATCTAATCTCCGAAGGGATGAACGCAAATGGCACACGATATTTTCAGAAACGCAAACGGAATGGATTGCATGTTCGTTGTCGGCAAACGGGAAGACGCATGGCACAAACTAGGCCAACGATGCGATGAGGCTGTTAGCTGGGAACAGGCTATGACGTTGGCTGGTCTGGATTGGCAGGTAGTCAAGAATCAAAACTATGCACGTAACCCGCAAGGCAAGGTTGTGCCGGTATCTAGCTACAGCATCTTCCGGGACACAGACGGCGCGGAACTCGCTGCAAACGTAGGCGAAGGATTCACCATCAAGCAGAACAGGGAATGTTTCCAGTTCGTCGATGACCTGCTACAGGCCAATGGCGGAGCGCATTACGATTCGGCGGGAGCGCTCGGAAACGGCGCGACGATTTGGTGCGCCGTGCGAGTGCCGCGCGCTGACATCGCCGTTAACGGCGAAGACAAGCATGAATCCTATTTGGTCTTCACAACCGCTCACGATGGTAGCTGTGCGCATACTGCCGCGTTGTCGAGTGTCCGGGTGGTATGTAAAAACACTCTCAGACAAGCGCTTTCGACCAGTACCGGCATCTTGCGGATTAAGCACACGAAGAACGCTAACGCGAGATTCGAGGATGCAAAGCGGACGATGGACGGCGTGGTGATGGACGCGAAAAAGCTGGAAGCCAAACTCCAGATGCTTGCCACACGCCGAATCACGCGCGAGTCGATGACCACGGTACTTGACCGGTTGTTCCCGAAGCCCCCCGACAAGGAACAGAACACCACACGGCGCGAAAACATCCTTGCGGAAGTTTTGGCGCTCTACGAATCCAACGATCGCAACGCATTCCCTGCAATTCGTGGCACGGGATACAACCTGCTTAACGCCGTGACTGAATACACCGACCACTACCGCACGGCGAGGATTACGGATGCGCGGGAAGGCTACAGCATCGACAAAGCACGCGCGGAAAACGCGGTAATCGGGACTGGCGAACGGCTCAAGAGTCAAGCGCTTGATGTGATTCTAGAATCAACAAACGGCGCGCCAGTCCACAGTCCCATCTACTCGAAGCCCGTGACCAGTACCACGGGCTTGCTGGATGCCGTCATAGCCAACCAAGCGAGCTAGGCGCGACATAGGGCACGGCAATCCCCCTTGCCGTGTCGTTTGATGCGCCTAGCATCCCGGAGGATTAAATGACATCACAGACTAGCTTCGACTTTCCCGTTTCATTGTCTGAGAAATACAGACCGCAACGCGTGCAAGATTTCATCGGCCTAGACAAGGCCAAGCGTATCGTCGGCAAGTTCGCTGCGAATCCATATCCCAGCGCATGGCTGTGGGTCGGACCATCTGGTACCGGCAAGACGACTATGGCGATCGCATTAGCTGCAGAGATACCGGCAGAACTGCATCACGTGCCCGCCAAGGAATGCACTCTTGAGCGAGTGCAAGACGTGTGCAAGCAATGCCACTACTCGCCGCGCCAACCCGATGATTGGAAGCCCGTACGCTTTCACCTTGTCCTGATCGATGAGGCTGACCAGATGTCGAATGCTGCACAGCTTGCGTTGCTCTCGAAGCTTGACGCGACAGCGTTCCCACCCAGCACCATCTTCGTATTCACCTGTAACGCAACCGACAATCTGGAAAAGCGATTCCTGAGCCGTTGCCGCACGATCGAGTTCTCATCCTACGGCATGGCCAATGAGATCAGCGGGTTGCTCGCTGCGATCTGGGAGAAAGAAACGGCCAGCCCTGAGCGGCCTAACTTTCAACGCATCGCCAAGGACAGCCTGAATAACGTTCGTGACTGCTTGATGACGCTGGAAACCGAATTGCTCGCGGCCTAAGATGCCGCGCCATGCGTCCGACTGCGGTACGGTTTGGCGCATCGTGGGGCATCTAGCCTCTAGAGGGAAACGTTTATGAAACGCAGGGCAATGTACACACAGGCGGATGTGGAATCCGTTGCGGCTGTGGTTGCGGAGTTCTATAGCGATCGCAAGGCTGCGACAAGGTTTTATGAAACACACGGCGAGTCGTTATCAGGCTTTCCGGGTGTGTGGCGGTACGTCGCAGAGGCCGCGATTGTGCTGGAAGAAGAATCCACGGCTTACGGCGTGGCAGGTGAAGACTTCGATTGGCTGCTAGTGACGGAAGATTACTCGCAGCGGCTCTACGCCTACCTGTCGGAGTCCGAGCAGCGCAACGCGGCGCGAGGAGCGCTGGCAAAACACTCATACTCGCTGGGCAGGACAGGACAAAATTAAATGACACTATCTAAACTTCGTGATTGCGATTCTTACTAAGCGCTGGTAATGTGCGACTATGAAGACACAACGGCTAACCCCGAGCAACATCCAGACGATGAAAAAGCAATGCCCTGACCATCCCGAGGTCGAACTACGGGTGATCGTGTTCTGCCCGGCATGCCGTGGTGGGGCTGGTGGCAAGCGGGCTGCGAAGACCATGACGGCGGCAGAGAAGAGCGAGCGCGGTAGGAATGCTGTGCTGGCACGATGGAAGAAGGCGAAGGCAGCGAAGAAGGCGAGCGGTCCAAAATGAATTGTTAGAGGACCATGCAGAACGGCGTTGCTCGATCGTGACGGCTCTACAGGTTACGGCGGGCTAGACAGGGAGGATTTAGGACCATGACTGAGAGGCTTCGCATTGCGCTCTACGCGCGGGTTTCCACTAGTGGCAAGCTACAAGATCCTGAGATGCAGTTGCGGGAGCTGCGCGAATACGCTACCCGGCGCGGTTGGGAGATCGTGGCGGAATTCGTTGACCGTGGCGTATCGGGCACCAAGGAGAGACGGCCACAGCTAGATGCCATGATGGCTATGGCGAAGAGGCGGGCCGTGGATGCGGTGATGGTCTGGAAGTTAGATCGCTTCGCGCGTTCTCTGAAACACCTGGTTAACGCGTTGGCCGACTTCGATGCGCTTGGCGTTGCGTTCATCTCGTTGCGTGACAACCTAGACCTGACCACGCCGTCTGGGCGGCTCATGTTCCAGATAATCGGCGCGATGGCAGAATTTGAACGATCGCTCATTGTCGAACGGGTACGGGCTGGGTTGCATAACCCTGACAGGCCGGGTTTCTCCAGCAAGGGCAACCGCCTGGGCCGTCCGCGTGTCGGTGTGCCACGGGCCAAGATCGAACGGCTCAATCGCGAGGGCGTGAGCTTGCGCGAGATAGCGCGGCAAGTGAGAGTGTCGAAGACTACAATCCTGCGCGCGTTGGCAGCGTAGCCACCTCTCCCAAAGCAGGAGACGTAGGCGTCTCGGTCACCTACGCGGTTGCAATCCGCGCGGGCCGACGCCGACCGCATCCGAGGCACTGGGAGGCGCTGGCGGGGCTGGTCGGCAATATCGGCCAGATCAAAAACAACGCCCAGTCTTGAGAATTATCGGTGTGATTGAGCACTTAGAGTGCGTTGATCCGCCGGGTGGGTAACAGACTGTCAGGGACAGCCGTCTACTTAAGCCACTCCGGGAGCTGGCCTTTTTGGAGTTTTAATGGGCCAAACGTGGTCACTTTATACCCAATGCCGTCGGCGGGTACAACTTCGACGGAAAAAAAGCAGACGCCCTTTGAATACTGGTTCGTGGCTGATGCATAGTAGAATTTCCGCATCTCCTTTCGCGGACCGCTGCGATATTGTTTGAAGCTGTCCTCTTCGTGTTTGAACTCGCTGTCCAGCGGGCGTCCGCAGTATGCGAATAGCCCTTCTATTGCTTCTTTGGCCTTCTGCCTTCCACCTGCTGCGTCGATGAATTCAGGTTCCGTTAGGTCAAGCGCCTTATCGATTCGATTGCCCACCAGTTCGGACATGAATCGGTCGGCCACCGTCTTCCATTCGGTGGGATCATGAGCAGATTTCTTTTGTCCCTGCTGGCAATACGCAATGCCCGACATCGCGCAGACAACGAAAAGGGTGATCGAAAAATTCTTCATCTGTCTATCTCCCGCAACAAGACACGCCCGCGATGCGTCGGTTGGCAACGCCTTCACGGAGGATACGCTGGGGTTGCCCCTAAGTTCAGACCAGTCCCCCCATCCAACCTGCTCTAACAGGATAGCCCGCCATCAATGCGGGCCGCGAAACAACTGGACCAGGGCCAGGAGGACCAGAATCACGAAGCCCGCTCCTATGATGCGCATTGCTCGAGTGTGCTTGTCCGTCGACGGCCTGCCAAGTTCGGCAAGGTAGGACTTGGGATTTCGGATCAGCAGCGCGCCGATTAAGAAAAACACAACTAGAATTGCGATTCCAAGGAGAGTCTGACCCATCGCACGGACACCTCATCGCCTAAAATAGAATAAGAAAAGCCGCGCGGTGGGCGGCGCGAGCACCCTGAAAAGGAAAACTCCAGAAGCCACTGCGAACACAAATCCCGTTATGCGTATCTGTCTCCGAGGCAGAACTACGGTTTCCGGTGTTTCACGCGTTTCACGAAACTGGGGCCACCAAAAGAAATACTTGGCCCGGCCTGGCCGCAAAAGCATGAGCAGACTGTTGACAAGCCACCAAGACATTATCGCATCTGCGCCCAGGAGGATCAGCCATGCTTTGATAGGCATTTGACTCCATACTACCAAGAACCCTAGAAGTCTGCCTCGAGGGATTCCACAAAATTCCCCCAATTGAACCCCCACGAGTACGTTGCTTGCGCGGCTAAGCCCGGAACGCCGTATGTCGGGCCAGCCAGGACACCGGAAAAGTTTCCCGTTGCTTGGAAGCCCGCCCCGTTGGGTAAATTAGCACCTGCGCTAATGCTCCCACCGCTCAAAATGTCGTCTATGTTCGGATTGGTTCCCGGTATTGCAGCGAGCGGACCGAAGCTTGCGTTCTTGCCCTCAGATACACCAATGCCACCTCCAAGAAATAACATGCCACTCTTGGGGTTGTAGGCTATCGTCAGTGCGGGCCCGACAGGCTCGACCGGCGTCGATGCAATGAAGTTGAAACTCCACGGGACGTTAGCTGCTGCGGCTAATATTCCCTGGCTGCCGCTAGTGTTTGAAGCAGCAGAAGGCGCATTCCCATCGACTGTTGCTTGGCTAACTAGCAGTTGACCGTCAACCGGGTCTGTTATCCCTTGACCTGTAAAAACATACGTTTGCATATCTGGAGTCACCACGATGTTGTCTGGTGACGGGGGTCCCGATACAGTCGGCGCGCCGCCGTCAATCGTATTAGCCTCTTGTATGAGGGATTGGTCAATCTCTTCTGTGGAGTCCGAGCCAATGCTGTCTCCCTCCCCCGTCTCTTGTATGGTCGCGTCTATCTCACCATCAGAAATTCCGCCATCCAGCGTGTCATCGCTTCCGATGTCTTCCAGCCCCGACGGGTCGATCATTGAAAGCGGGTTGCCCGCGTACGCATATCCATTCCATCCGTGATGCGAGGGATCCACATTCGGCCACCGGCTCTGGTAGGGCATGTATTCCCTGTTCGGTGTATCGTACACCGCGGTCGCAATGTCCTGGGAGTCGCCGGCATAGTTGAAGTTCGTCGCAGGGCCAAAGTCCTGGGCAGTGTCTTCGCCGTAGGCACCGAAGGCCTTGTCAGTATATACGGCACCGGCCACAGTCGTGAGCCGCGAGCTGCCAAGCCAGTCCTTGTGGTGTATGTATGTGGCGGTCGGTGTCCAGTCCAGCGAAGTTCCTCCAGGCATCGGGAGATGTCCGCGGGTCCAGACGTTCGATTCGTTCCACATGATCTTGGATCCGATCGGAGTGTACTGGAATACGGTGTACGCACCACCGCTGGCGACTTCCACGACTTTGCCCAGGGCGTCGTAGGTCATCGTGTTCGAGTCCATCGTGCTGAGGCGGTTGAAGCCGTCCCATTGGTAAGTGTGGAAGAAATCAGTCAGCGTGCTGCCATTTGCATCGTACGTTGAACTTGACAGGCGATTCGTGGTTGAACTGTACGATCCGGACTGAGGCCACACCGGTGCCGTGCCGTTGGAGCTGGCTTTGGTGATGTTGCCGTACTGGTCGTAGGACATCGTCGAGCGGTAGTTCGCTGCGCCTGTTCCGCACAGGTCGCTGGCGACGCGCGCCAAATCGTCGTAAGTGAAGTTGCAGGTTTGACTGCCTCCGGCGTTGAAGGCGTCGGAGACAAAGAGCTAGTATAGAGTGCCGTTTGTGTTCCAGCCTAGGGTTCCGCTGAGGTAACCGCCGGATTCTTCCGAGAGCAACGCGAATTGCGTCATGCGGCCAGTGTTAGGGTCATACGTGTACGAGTCGCCATCAGGAGTGGAATCAGTTACAGGTACCCCGGCAGCGTGGTTCGTTCTAAAACCGGGCCATGGAATACTTATCGTCGTTCCCGAGACGGCTGAAACTTGCACCCGTTCTTGAGTTGTCTGAGGCTGACAAGTGTTGCAGGTCACATCAATGACGAGCATATCGTTGACGACAATGTTGGTCGCTGAAGTCACCGTAAAGGTGCAAGCAGAACTCCAGCTATTGTGGCAATTAGGGCCGCCTCCGGGTGCTGTGATAGCGGCAGAGGTTGTCGTGCTCACACCTCCGGTGGGGTATGCAATGTTTGTCGGTTGCTGTGCGGCGTTGTAAGTGACGCCGGTGACCTCGTTCGCCGAACCGATTGCCGCGCTGGTCCAGCGGCCCTCGCCATCCACGCCGTAGGTCACTACGGTATTGTTGGCGTCGATACCAACGAAGGTTTCAGTGGCGGGCACGTTGTTCGGGTTGTAGGTTTCGGTGGCCTGGTAATAAACGTGGGTACCGTTGACCAATGAATGCGGCGTCATTTCCCACGTGTTCGTGCGCCGGCCAAGGGAGTCGTAGCTAAACCATTCGTCGGTGATCAACGTGGACGAGCAGTTCGTTGTTGCGGCTTCGACCATGTGACCATAGGGATTCGTGATTACGATTTGACCGTTAGGTCCGTTCGGAATGGTCCCCGAGAATCCCGTGGAGTTATCGTAGAAATACACGTGGCACGATGTACCGTTCGCTGAGACCTGTGATAGCCGGCCGTAGGAATCGTACGAATAGCACAGCACGTTGCCCTTGGCGTCCTTCTTTTCCGTTAGGCGCCCATTGGATGCCGTGCACGACGAAGATTGCGAGTCATAGTAATACGTCGTGGTACCGGATTCGGGGTAGGTTTCGGAAGTGATGCGCCCCAGGGCGTCGAAGACTTTAGTTTTGGTTTGCGAACCGAGGGTGGCCGTTGTAGTGAAAGTTCCGGCGCCCGTGGTCAGAGCGTTCTTAGCGGGGTAGCCAGTGCCCGCAGTATTCGCTCCGCAGCTCGATCCCGCGGGCAGCGTGGTGGTTACGATCGGGCACGAGATAGTATGCATCCCCAGACCGTTCGTTTCTGAAAGGATGCTCTTGGTGTTTTCGCCGGATGGCGCAGGTGACAGCGTAAGCTCTACGTCATTCTCGGAGTAGGTGAACGTCCGCACCCCGCCTCCGCCATCGGTGATCGTCAACGGTCGGCCCATATAGTCGAATTGCGTCGTCGTCAGTCCCGCAGTGCAGCCGACGTTGGTTGTGGTAGAACACGGCACTGAGGCAGTTCGAGTTGCCCCCTGGCCGCTCACGGTACTTTGGCTGTACGTGTAGGACACCGTGTCGTAATCGCTTCCGGTGGGCGATTGTTGTTTCTGCGTTCGGATAACGCGGCCGTAGCCATCGAATTCTGTGTAGCCGTAAACGACGGATGACCCGAAGGCCATGCCGTCTCCGCGCCATGTGGGGTAGTACAGATGTGACACTACGTTTCCTTGCGGGTCTGTCGACGACATTAGACGGTAGTAGGGATCCGGGGCACCGCTGGAAGCGTTTACGTAACTGAAATGGGTCACGTTGCCGTTAACGTCGGTGGCTGTAACTGGCACGCCACCATCGCAGCCCGCAGTGCCGTAGGTCTTGGAAATGCTGAGGCTGTTGGTTGTGGTTTGGGTCAGAGCAAAGCCGTTGCAGTCGCCGTAGGTATACGACGTAGTGACGCCAGCGGGGTCTTTCGACATTGCCAAAGTGCCGTTCGTGTTGAAAGTATTTGTGAATGTCAGCGTAGTGTTGCCGGGCATGTACGAATTCGCGGTCAAGAGATCGCCGGCGCTGTTGTAGGTATTGGTGGTCCCCGCGACCTTGGTGCTGGAGTTGTAGAAGACCTGGGAAGTGCATGGACGATTCTTGATATTGGCGTTCGGCCCGCAGCCCGTGTTGTAGGTCGCGGTGTAGAGCATGTACGTCGAGCCGTTGTAGTCGAAGGTTTTCTTGGACAGGACATTGCCGTACACGTCGAGCGTTTTCGTGGTGTGCTGGGCTGTCGACATTCCCGCGAGCGTCACGTATGAATCGACTTGCGTCAGCGGCGGCGTCGGAACCGTAGAAAGGCAATTCGTGGTATTGCCGTTGTAGCACGTTAGTTCCGTGCGGCCGGCGGTGCTGCTGCCATACGGAAATGCTTGAGTTTGGGTGCCGGTCGCGTTCTGCGCGTATCCCGTTTCCATTGCGCCTTGGGTCAGGCCGACGAACGAGTACACCTTTCGATTGCCTGCGGGGTCAGTTACGGTTGTGGTGTTGCCGTAGGTTGTCGGGGTTCCGGTGTAGGTGACGGGTGCCCATGTATAAGTCCACGTGCCGTCCGCAGTCGTCACGGTCATCTGCGTCGTTTGGAGGTAACCGCAGTTGAAACCGGAATATGCGAATGAAACTGTGCCTCCGGCGGGCAAAGTGATCTCGGCCAACCGACCGGTGGTGTATCCAGAGCCGTTCGGCTCGTAGGACATCGACATCGTGGAATCGGGGAACGTAACGCCAGTCATCAGCGTTACCGGTGTGGTGTCCTCGATGTCAAACACCTCGCTGCCAGAGCATCCGTATGAGGTTTTTCGATAATAGGAGCCAGTGTCTATTTTCGTTTGCTGCGTGCCGCCGTTTATGTCGGTCCACGAGAACGTCGGTGCCCCGGTGAGCCCCGTGGAGGTGAGCGGCGTAAGGCCCGCCATGATGTCGGTGTAGGTTGTGAAGGTGCTGTTGGCCGAAGTGGCGTTACCGTGGCGGTCGGTATATGAAGTGAACGTCGTGCTGTAGAAATAGGAAGGCGTCGTCGACAGCGTCAGGCTGTGGTACATGTAGTCGCCGCTATTCGTCCAAACGTTGGCGACGCCTTTGGCCGCGCCGGATGGTGCAACTATATGCACCTGCGCAGCGTAATCCGTGGTTTGGTCGCTGAAACTTGACTGGTAGCACGAAGCGCCTGTGCCGGTGGGGTTTTCGTTATCGATGTAATCGGTACTCGGGAGGGGGTGCACAGTGCCATTGGCGTCTGTGAAATACCAATTCGAAAAGACGTAGGTTTCAGTAGTGCCGTTCGGGCAAAGTTCTTCAGTCATGGTTCCGCTTTGGACGATGGTGTTTCCGCCCAGCAGACCGTTAACCGAGCCTCCAGAAAGAAGATTTATTTCGACGGGGTGGATCTGGCTGTACCCCAATGTGCTGTTGTAAACCGGCAGCACTTGGTTGAGCCGACCGCTAAAGGAAGCCGAGAAGCCCGGCTTGCTGCGGACCGGTATGTTGATTACGACCGATAGATCTTGGAGGTCGATGGAATAGAGGCCGTGCTTTTCCATCGGCGCCGCGGGTATCACAGACGCCGGTGCCGGCACTTGGCCGAACGACACGGCACAGCACAGAATGAAAGGGGCGATCGCATTAAACGCTTTTTTCACGGCTTCTCCTTGTGACCGTTTCGTCTCGCAAGCAAACTGCCGCGCACCGCCAACAACTCACTGGCGCAGTCTATTCACACTTCAAGGGAAGCAGCGACTAGGATCACAGACGGAACTGAGAGTCCGTCAACCCCCCGGTTAATCCAACCGCTGATTGCAGCGGAGCTTACGCGCGGACGGTTGTGGATGTCAAATGGAAAACAAAAAGGATTTGCGAATTGTGCGATTCGCTCCTTGGGGGTGCTCGCGGTAGCAACGGGCCAAGGAGGGGTGCATATTCCCTCCCGTTCTGTTCTCACCCCCTGAATCATTTGATCCTGCATTACCGAGTCCTTAAACTAGCGTCCTCGATTCCGCTAAGAATCCCCCTTCCCTAATCGACCTTAGTCTGCAGGACCTGTTTAGCCCCGTCCGTTTACGCGTAGGCCCGGAGACAAAAATAGCCGCAAGGCGTGAGCCTGCGGCTAATCTGTTCAGCATATGAGGTCGTTTTTTGCGTGCGCTTTTTGTTTCCTGCGTTTTCTGCGACTCACCAGCGCGACAGTATGCCGGGTAACCCTCATACTCGTCTACAGCTCATTGCGTTAGCTATTTGACCTGCAGACAGTGATTTCACCGCATAACCCTATGCGACACACGGCGCTATGGGGAAATGCTTGCCGCTCGCGGGTGAGTAGGTTTTGTGGTGGGCTGCGTGGTGGCCGCTGCCGGGCACAGTTTACTCTATTCCGAGCGCGTTCGAGGACGACGGATTTCCTGGTGTAGTTGCCACGCGCATAATTCTACGCACGTTCTGCAGGCGAATCTCTTCCGCATAACGGAGTGCGGCTAGGGCACGGATCTTGGCCGGTATTGGACGCTTCCGTTTCTTGCTGTCAACCAGTAAGCGCATTAGCATCTTCAGTGAAGGATGTGGCAACTCCCGTAGAGCGCGCATCCTGGCCCCCACGGGAGCAGCATCGTCCTCTACCAATCTCGAAAGCGCGGTTTCCGGAGCCATGAATTCAGCCATGATGATATTTCTCTGCTCTTCGCTTAGACGAGGACACCTGAAAGCTTAGCGTTCTTGGCATACTCTCTCAGAGTCCGGTGGTAAAGGTTATCGATACTCGCATCGTCAAGTCGTTCCAAGGATTCTGCCGGACTTTCGGCTTCTGCGGTCTTACTGCTGACCTGATTGAGAAGTCCTGATCGGGTTGCGTTTCTCTCCGCAACTTTACATTCTTCCCAAGCTGCGTCAAGTAGAGCGATCGTTATGAAGCGACCGGCGCAGTACTCGCGAAGAAATCGGCGTCGATCAGCGGTTGGAGAATAGTCCTTCCTATAGCTTTCCCAGCAGAAGCAGACGGCCTCTTCAAGAACGGGTCGCATCTTGGGGTCGGTAGTGAACGTAAGCGGGTCTTCTAGAGTGAACGCGATCTCGTAGCCCGCCTCTTCGCTGATCCTGCCCTTGATGTATTCGACGATTCCGCCGTGGATATCGCCATTTGCTGACAACTGTTCCGCTCGCAGCCGCTGCGATTCTTTCAAAGGTCGGGAATGGTTGCGTGGGTATTCAAGCGCCCCAGCCCTGTCCAGCGCTTTGAATGCCCCAGTCAGGTTCTCCAGTGTCCAGTGGCCCCCGTTGATTAGCCGTTCCTGCGCTTCTTCGGCCTCGACGTTTTCCTCACCCAAAAAATTGTACGCGAGGGTCTCCACAATTGATCGCCAGTTCGCATCGCACTTGAGGTAGTCAGGATTTTGTCGGCGGAACTCTTGGGCCACTTCCTCGGCTCGGGCGTCTGCCAACTCCGAGATGAGATTCGGATTCTGGGTTTCCTTCGCGATCTCTTCCATCACATCACGGGGAGGATTTGCGATTAGCGTTTTCAACTGATTGATCCCGGCAAGCCCGGACTCATCCACGCGATTAAAGCCGTGCTCGTCCTGGAGTTCAAAAGTGTTTACCGGAGGATGGGTGAGGTCCGGCGAGCCGGTCAAATCAAGCTGACCGAACTGAGTGTCCATGAACCGGGAGGTTTCCTCGGCAATGATGCGTTCTTTCGTCTTCTGGTCCAACGTCATAAATTAGTTCTCCGACCTGTTGTGGAGCCAGGCTCTCCGTGTTTTGTCGCCGATTGCGAAAGGTGTAGAACACCCGCATCATCGGCTTGGAAGTAAAAGCATCGGGGCGTGGTGCTGTAGCAGTGGTTTGGTGAGATCGAAATCTAACTTCCGGTTAGCCCGTTATCCAGGAGTTTCTGCGATCGACTCTGACAAGCCGACTTCCCGTTACCAATCGTCGATGAGTGCTTCGGCGATAATGCGCGAACCAAGGGACTTCTCGATTACACCTAATGGCAGGCAGCACCCGGTACACAGGATTGTGACCTGAAACTGCCAAGGGATGGGTGATTCGAACTGTTGGTCCCTTTTACCGGTTCTGTTGTTTTCCCAATGGGACTGTGAGATGCTCCTGTTGGTAACCAAAATTTAAGGGGTGACGGCACCAGATTTTATGAAAGCGAAAAAGGACGTACAACCGGGAACGCTGGCGCTGATGGTGCTGAAGACCCTAGATGTCATGGGGGAACTCCACGGATATGGCATTGCCCGGCGTATCGAGCAGATTAGTGGAGACATCCTTTTTGTCAATCAGGGAACACTTTATCCCGTCCTCCTGAGACTAGAGCAAGAAGGGGCGATTGCATCAGAATGGGGCCCCTCTGAAAACAACCGTCGTGCCCGGTTCTACAAGCTGACACGCGCGGGTCGCAAGCTCCTCGAAACCGAGAAGCACGACTGGGAGCAGAAGGCGGCAATCATTGCCCGCTTCTTCGAGGTGAAAGCCGAGGATCTGGCATGAAGACTCTCAATAGATTCCTGATCCGTCTGCGCAATCTTGTCACTGGCCAGCGCGGCGATCAGAGGCTGCGTGAAGAGTTGGAAGACCACGTGGCGCGGGAGGCGGAAGCCAATATACAGGCCGGAATGAGCGAGGAAGAGGCGCGGCGGCGGGCGCGGATGAAGCTTGGCGCCACGGAAGCGATCCGAGAGCAGTACCACGCAGAGGAGGGATTGCCCTTGCTGGAATGCCTGGTGCAGGACACGCGGTTTTCGCTGCGACAGATGAGGCGTTCGCCGGGGTTCACACTCGTCGTAGTGTTGACGATGGCACTGGGGATTGCGGCGACGACAACGATATTCACGGTGATGTATTCGACGCTGCTCAGGAGCTTGCCTTATCCACAGTCGGAGAGAATTGTCGCGATTCACGACACACGGATTACCGGGCGGTCTGCTGGTGGGCTGATGACGGGTCCGCGATTTTATGACATTGCAGCGCGAAACCGAAGCTTCTCCAGTCTGGCAATCTTGTACTTCGACGAGAGCACCCTGATAGCGGGAAAGAAGTTGCCTGTTTATGTGAAGGGAGCGGGAGCGAATGCAGGATTCTGGGATGTCTTCGCCACGGCGCCGATGCTAGGGCGCGTATTCGATGCGAGAGACGACGCGCCCCATGCCCCGCAAACCGTGGTGTTGAGCTATCCCGGATGGCAACGGCTCTTCGGAGGCGATCCGAACGTCATCGGAGAACAGGTGAAGCTGGGGCAGCAGACGGCGACGATTGTGGGCGTGATGCCGCGAGGTTTTTCAGCGTCGGGAGACGTGGAGCTGTGGCACGCGGCGCAGTCTACTCCTAATAGTTGGGGCAATGATCGGGGCGACGACCAGCGGGACGCCAATGTATTTGGGAGGTTGCGGTTGGGCGTAACCCTGGCGCAAGCTCAGGGCGATCTGGATCGGATCGGGGAGCAGCTCAGGAGAGAGTATCCGTCTAGCGACGGCGCGTGGAGGTTCACGAGCGAGACGCTGCGCGAGCACTGGTACGGTAACGTGCAACCGGCACTGGTTGCCTTGCTGATCGCGTCTGCGCTGCTGCTGATGATCGCTTGCATCAATGTGGCCAACCTGCTCTTGTCTCGGGCGACGACTCGGCAGCGAGAGGTCGCTCTAAGGCGGGCGCTGGGTGCCTCGGGACGGCGCGTGGCTTTTCAGTTTTGTGTGGAGAGTGTGCTCCTTGCGTTGGCAGGCGGCGGTACGGGAATCCTCCTGGCATTTGTGCTGACTCGCATCGCCGCTACCAGCCTGCCCGGGATTCTGGGGCAGTCAGGCACGATTCACATGGACGGTATTGTGACTGGGGTCGCTCTGCTGATTTCGGTGGCAACTGGAATCGTATTCGGAGTGGTTCCGGTGCTGGAGACACGGAAGGTGCAGTTGCATTCCGCGCTCAAGCAGGGTGACACACGCCTCGGAGGAGCAGCGGGCAACTGGTTGCGCAGCGTCCTGGTGGGGGTGCAGGTAGGTCTGTCTCTTGTGCTGCTGGTTGGTGCGTCGCTTCTGGCGGAGTCGCTGTGGAACTTGATGAAGCAGCCACTGGGATTTGAGCCGGAACACCTGCTGACGGTTCGGGTGCTGTTGCCGTGGGACACGACGCCCGAAGCGGTAGCCAATTTCTACAACGACGTGCAACAACGAATTGAAAATCTCCCTGGAGTAGAGGCTGCGGGGCAGATCAGTGCGCCGCCAGTGACCGATTTTCATGTGCGCGGCAGCTTCAACGCGGACTGGCTGCCGCAGGTTGCCAATCAGCCGGCAGTCAGCGCGGAAATCCGGAATATCGCCGGGAATCTGCTGGTGGCGATCGGGACGCCATTGCTGGCAGGGAGAGATTTTTCCGCAGCGGACCAGATCTCGACCGTGCCGCCGTTCCTGGTGAACGAGGCCTTGGTGCGGGAGTATCTGCCGAAGGGAGATCCAATCGGACATCATCTGCTCCTGGATGGACAGGCGCACGAGATTGTGGGAGTGGTTGCCGATGTGCGAGGGGTATCAGGAACGATCGCGGCAGAGCCTGGACCGGTTGTCTACTGGCCTGCGAACGCCCATGGCGGTTGGCATCGCTACTTTATGGTGCGTACGAAGGTGCCGCCGGAGCAACTCGCAAAGTCGATCCGTGAGCAGGTATACCAGGCAGACCCGCGGCAGTCGGTAGGCGAGATCGAGACGATGGATCAGCTTCTAGGCGACGCTGTGGAGCAACCACGGCTGAACGCAGCGGTGGTTGCGTCATTTGCCGGGATCGCATTGCTGCTGGCCTGCGTTGGAATTTATGGAGTGGTATCGCATTTTGCTGCTCAGCGCACGCAGGAGATTGGCGTCCGGATGGCACTCGGAGCGACACGGGGTGACATCACACGTCTTTTCGTTCGGCGGGTGATGGTCCCGGCAGCGATAGGCCTGGCGGCTGGTAGTGTGGTCTCGCTGGCGGCGAACAGGCTATTACGCAGTCAGTTGTACGGGGTGCAACCGGATGATCTGCGGCTTTACCTTGCATCCCTGCTGGTCCTGCTGGCGCCCCTGCTGGTGGCTACCCTCAGGCCGGCGATACGCGCAGGGAAGACAGAGCCGATGGAAGCGCTAAGAACGGAGTGAATAGAGGACATCGCAAGAAGGATCGAAAACGGAGGTTCGCTCGCATCCATAACCTGACGACGAGACAGCGCCACGATGTACGGTTCCGCGACGAGATGCTGGAACTAGCAATCCAACTAACCCATCTCACTCAGCACTATCGAGCTTACATCTGTACGATTAGCCCCGTGAAGTCGGCCAGCCCAGGAATATGGTTAAAGGCTAGGCTCTCAACTGTCGAGAACAGGCCAACGCACTCATTGAAGACCTCGCTGACTATAAGTCCCTTGAAACGCGCTTATCGCCATAAACTCTCGAATTGTCGGCTAACCGGAAGCTATCCGAGTCTCCGATTGGTGATAACTACGTCGTACCACTCGCTGGGCGAGATTTCAATTTTTGTCGGAGATTGGCACTGCGTTCGAAGATAATCATCTAGCCATGCTCCTATGTTTGCGTCATCCCGGCGCGAGCGCCTTACTACAACTTCTCTCGATTCCATTACTCCGGGCACACTACGGGCATTCCCTGGTGAAATAGCCTGAGCCGCTCACCATCAGTGCTGTCTCGCTCGGCAGCACATCCCCACCTGCAACAGTGCCTGGCTTACTCAAATTCACTGTGCGCCTACTGACCGTGGTTTTTGTGATTTCACTTAGGACCGGGGCGTATGCCCGAGTGCAGGATCAGACCACCTGCCCGTTGCCCGGAAAACCTCAGAACGAGGAATCACGTTTCGGTTGGCTGGAGATTGTTTACAGGCCCGTTGTTTGTCGCTCGCCGGTTACACAGTGCCTGGAAGGTCCGGTCTAATATCTTGAGCTGTGCGAGATTAAATTGTGAACTGAAAGAGCTACCGCTTTGAACTACTAAAAACATCCACTTCTATTGCCCGTGGGAACTTGGAACCAGACAGGGGCGGCAGTCGTACAAAAGTTACCTGCTGGCCAATCACGGGAATCGCGGGAAACATCAGGAAGTTGGGACCGTACGCAAAATGCTCAATTCCCTCTTCATCTTTGAGAATCGCCCAGAACACTCCCGATCGTGAAGGAGCGACAAAGCAGACATATCCTGTAAGCCGACGTGCTCGCCTGGCGCGCTGATTGGGTGTTGCTGTAGGTCTGCGCTCGATTACGAACTCCTTTGTCCATAAATGCCGAAAGGCGGCACCCGTTTGGGGTAGCCGCCTTTGAGTCAAAGATCCAACGCTGTTTTGCGCTGGAAACCTGTTCTGGATCTTTGACTGCAATGCGGCTCACGCCGGAGCGCCGGGGAAAAAGCCCCTCTACTATAAGGAAATTTCCCGCTAACCTATTGATTCCACGTGAGGCGGTTTTCTATCAACCGCCTCATGGATGGACGCACACGCACATGGTAAGAAGGTGGTAACCACGTGCTTCGCGAGCGCCGGTCAACGGTGGTGCAACCTTGCAAATCGGTCGGACTTCACGCCGTCCCGCCTCCTTCGGAATGTTTGCTCGCGTTTTCACGCGTTCCTCAAGGATTCCGATGAAGGCCCGAGCATCACGTAGATCGCATCGCGCAGCCTCTCGAAGAATGTCGGCGTTGGCGGTTCCAACAGGACCTTCACGTTGACGCGGACGACCTCACGTCCCTCAGAGTTGTAGAAGACATCGAGGAAGAAACGATCAATCGCCGGACCGGAAATCGGCTCCCACCCGAAATACCGGACGACAATATATTCGCCTCGTACCCTTACGGAAGACGGAACGAGTTCTTCGCCATTGTTTCTGGTTGGAGGCTTGAAATCTGGGTGTATCGAGCGGATCTTGCCCAGTTCGAGGCGTGCACGGCTAACTCCCGGTAAGTGCCGCGAATCATCTCCCAACTGATGGCCCTCCTGGGCTTGAACGAAGCCCTCAGTAAAACCAGCGTTCCAAAGAATCGCCTCCCGTTGGGTTCTTAGTGTCACGCCCGAGTCGGTGGTGATGGGTTCAAACTCAGTTTTCGGATCATCGCCCGGCTCGACCTTCACTTCTTTCGTTGACATTTGTTTTTCCTCCCTTTCATTATGTTGACGCCAGTGCATCCCGCCTTCCATGGCTGTCGCATGAAGCGCCAAGCGTCCATGTACCGAGTGACCAGCGGATCGCGGAACCACGTGTTCCGCTTTTCAGCCGCGTCTAATCCTCCGCGAATAGCTACACTTCGCGCCTGG
>Ga0181537_10002065_pt1 | contig 17944 bp, 14 predicted proteins | sample PEATcosm2014_Bin_39_FD_119765 | JGI IMG/M metagenome (GOLD analysis project Ga0181537, IMG submission 119765) | Peatland microbial communities from MTU Mesocosm Facility, Houghton, MI, USA - PEATcosm2014_Bin23_10_metaG | ecosystem: Environmental > Terrestrial > Soil > Wetlands > Peat | place... | reverse complement strand
GACGCGCAAGACGCCACGCATTCACCCATCTTTCATCAGGTCGAGGGCCTCTGCGTCGACCGCAACATCACCTTCAGCGATCTCAAAGGCACGCTCGACCACGCCATGAAGGCGCTCTTCGGTTCCTCGGTCAAAACGCGCTTCTTCCCATCGTTTTTCCCCTTTACCGAGCCCAGCGCCGACGTGCAGATCAGTTGCATTTTTTGCGGAGGCAAAGGCTGCCGCAAATGCAAAAACTCCGGCTGGATTGAGCTGCTGGGCTGCGGCATGGTCGACCCCGCAGTCTTCAAATTCGCTGCCGAAAAGCAGCCCGGCTACGACCCGAAAAAGATCTCCGGCTTCGCCTTTGGCATGGGCGTCGAGCGCATTGCCATGATGAAGTACGGCATCAGCGAAATCGGCCAGTTCTATGCGGGCGACATGCGCTTCCTGGGGCAGTTCGCATGAAAATTCTCACCAAATGGCTCCGCAGCTATCTGCCCGCGCTCCCCGTCGACGACGCCCAACTCGCCGAAGATCTGACCCTGCGCGGCATCGCCGTCGAAGGCATCTATGACCTCGGCCCCGGCAACGGCTCTCTCTACGAGATGGACATCACCACCAACCGCGTCGACGCCATGAACCACTACGGCATCGCGCGCGAGGCTGCGGCCATCTACGGCGTCGCACTCAAGCCGCTCGACTTTACACTTCCCGCGCCCACGCCCGCCGCAAAACCCTTCTCGGTGCAAATCGAGGCCCAGGACGTCTGCGGTCGCTTCACAGCGCGCGTGCTCCGCGGCATCTCCATCACCGACACGCGCGATTGGTTTCCCGGCGCTGAAGTCGACACGTACTTCAAGCTCCTCGAGCAAAAGAAAATCTCCAACGCCGTCGACGCCACCAACTTCGCCTGGCTCGCCATGGGGCAGCCCACCCACGCCTTCGACCTCGACAAGATTGAGGGCGGCATCCTCGTCCGCCGCGCCCGCAAAGGTGAAAAGCTCAAGACCCTCGACGGCGTCGAGCGCGCCCTCGATCCAGAAGACCTGATCATCGCCGATCACGCCAAGCCTCTCGGCCTGGCCGGCGTCATGGGTGGTTGGGACACGATGATCACCCCCGCCACTACCAACGTTCTCGTCGAGGCCGCCTGGTTCGAGCCCATGGCCGTCCGCCGCACCGCGCGCCGTCACTCGCTCCACACCGACGCCAGCCACCGCTTCGAGCGCGGCGCCGACATCAACGCTGGCCCCGTCGCCTCTGCCGTCGTCAGCAGCATTCTGCTCGCGAGCGGCGGCCACATCGAGGGCGACCTCGTCGACGTTCGCATTCCCGCATGGGAATCGCGCACCGCTTATCGCAAACCGGTCTCGCTCGCGCTCAGCGAGGTGCATCGCATTCTCGGCGTCACGATCGACAAAGATGGCATTACCGCCGCCACCGTCGAATCTGTGCTCACTGCGCTCGGCGGTGAACTCGCACCAACGGGCGTGGCTTCGTGGAACGTCACGCTCCCCAGTTGGCGTCTCGACCTTGAGCGCGAAATCGACCTCATTGAAGAAATCGCGCGCGTCTACGGATACAACCGCTTCGCTAACACGCTTCCCGCCTTCGGAGAAGGTGTGAAGGCGCTGCCCTGGGCCGAGAGCGAGTCTGCCGTGCGCCGCGCCATGCTCGCCGCTGGCTTCCACGAGGCCATCGGCAGCACCTTCTGCTCTGCCGCCGAGGCTGCGCTTACCGCCCCGCAACCGGCCCTCACTGTTCCGCTCGGCAACCCGCTCAGCGAAGAAGCCGGCGTTCTCCGTCCTTCGCTTGTCCCCGCCATGTTGGCCATGGTCGCCGGCAATCTCCATCGCGACGTCGCCGACGTGCGCCTCTTCGAACTCGGCACCGTCTTCAGCGGCACTACAGAGAAAGTTGAGGAGCGTCCTGCGCTCGCCTTTGGAGCTACAGGCGCAACTCCCGACCAGAGCTCGCTCCATCCTCCGCGCGCGATCGAGTTCCATGACATCAAGGGCGTGGTCGAGCAAGTTCTCTCGCGCTTCCAAACTCGAACCATCTACTTCGATCGCTTTCCACCCGAGGCCGGTCTCACACCACCATGGCTCCATCCCTATCGCGCCGCCCGCGTCGTGGCCGATGGCGTCACCATCGGCTGGTTCGGGCAATTGCATCCGGCCGAGGCCGCGGCCCGCAAGCTCAAAGATCCCGTCCTCGTTGGCGAACTCTATCTCGATCGCCTCTACAAGCTCGATCTGCGCGAGCCCGTCGCCCGCGAAATCTCACGCTACCAGCCCGTCCGCCGCGACTTTTCCCTCATCCTCGACCAAAACATTCCCTGGGAAAAAATCGACCGCGCCCTCGCCGCGATCTCGATTCCAGAGCTCGTCGAGTGGCGCGCCCGCGAAGTCTTTCGCGACGCCAAACTCGGCCCGCACGAGTATTCGCTTCTCCTCGGCGTCACCTTCCAGGCGGCCGACCGCACCCTGCGCGAAGAAGAGCTGCAAAGCTTTCAGGCGAAGATAGTCGCGGCCGTCGCCGCGGCCGGCGCGCGTCTGCGCTCCTGATTCTGCCGCGATTTCAACATGCCTCGGCCTTAACGCCCAACGCTGGCAGGTCTATACTTCAACGAAGCATTGAAGCGGAGGCACCCCACTTATGGCGCAGACATTCTTTGAACCCGACGTTGCAGACGAGCCCGACACAGTCAAGGCGCATCCTGAACCCCCTGCACTGGCTCTGAGCGTTGACGACTTCGCGGCTCTTGAAGATCGCATCGTGCGCGCCGTCGAGCTGGTCAAGCGCGAGCGCAAGGCACGGGCCGCAGCCGAGGAGCGCGCTGCCAAAGCAGAAGCACAGATTGGCGAGCAGGCTCCCATCGTCAGCGAGTTAAAGCAGGAGATTCGCTCCCTGCGCACCGAGCGCGATCAGGTGCGCCAGCGCGTCGAGCGTCTGCTTAAGCAACTTGACGCTCTTGAGCTCTGAGGTAGCGATGGCCAACAAACAGTCTTCCCCGCCTGGGCCCGGATACACCACCGTCAGCATCTACGACCAGACCTATCACCTCATGGGCCAGGACCAGGACCACATCCGCCGCCTGGCCGAACTCGTGGATTCCAAGATGCGGGCTGTCTCGGCCCATGGGCGCACCGTGGACTCGCTGCGCGTGGCCGTGCTCGCCGCGCTCAATCTCGCCGACGAGCTCTTGCAGTCCGTGGGGGCCGATGCGCGAGAGGGTCATGCGCGCGCCACTTCGCTGCGCGTTATGCTCGACGAAGTCCTCGAAGCCGATCGCAAGACCGGCTCCTGATAGCAGCTCCGCCGACTCTTTCAGCGCCGCCCCTTTCCTTCCCTATCGCTGCGGTTTTGCCGCATTCTCGCTGAATGTCTCACTGCGCATTCTGCGTTTTTGAGCTAAACTGCGTCCAAATCAAGGATTTCTGCATGAGATTCGGGAGCCGTTTCGAGAAAGGCTGAGTTTCTGTGCCTAAGCGAATCGTCATTATCGCAACTCTGGTAGTTGTGGCAGTGATTTGCCTGCGTGCTCTTGGCGAATCGAAAGCAGAAGCGCCCAAGCCAGGCGAGCCCACTGATCCCAAAGCCCGCAAAACATACCAAACCGCATTGGAATGGCTGAAAGAGGGGGCGACAGCCGTTGCGGTCGACAGCTTTCGCAAAGCCAACCAACAGGATGGCGGGCACTGCTCCGAGTGCCTGAGCCGGGCCTATTCTCTCGCACTCTCCATCGGCGAAGACAAAGATGCCGCAGACGTAGCGCGCGACTGGATGGCGCTGGCGCGCACCGACCAGGAGAAGGCGATCATCCATTACCGCATCGCCGTAGCCTTGCAGCAGCAGGGAGCTCATCAGAAGAAGGACAAATGTTTCAGCGATAGCTGCGACGAGTTCAAGACCGCTCTCCAACTGGATCCCGAATTCACCGCCGCCCATTTCTTATTGGGAGTGTCGCTCGCTCATCTCCATCAGGACGACGCGGCACGCGCGGAGTTTGCGGCCTTTCTTGATCAGGATACGCAAAACCCTGCAATGCACGATCGAGCCGCTCGATACAAAGAACGCGTAGAACTGGCTCGCGCTAGAATGGCTCCCGCCTTCTCCGTGACCACGCTCGACGGCCAGCATGTCACGATGGATAGTCTTGCTGGCAAAGTGGTCCTCATCGATTTCTGGGCCACATGGTGCGGCCCATGCCGCGAGGCGTTGCCCCACGTGCATCAGATCGCGCAGAAATTTGCAGGACAGCCCTTCGTTGTGCTCAGCGTCAGCCTCGACAACGACATGGAGAAGTGGAGAAGCTTCGTCAACAAGAACGATATGACTTGGCTGCAGTATCGCGACGGAGGATTCGAAGGCCCGATCTCAAAGCTCTTTGGCGTCACTGCGATTCCTGCGACGTTCACGATCGATGCCGATGGGGTTGTTGAAGATCAGCATGTCGGCGATGCGAATATTGAAGGTAAGCTCAAGAAACTGATTGCGCGGGCAATTGAGATTTCCGGCCAAAAGTCCGCGCAAGCAGCCGCACAGAAGCCGGCGCCCGCTGCGAACTAGGCGTACAAGATCTCACCAGCACGGGGTTCATGAGCTCTATTTCGTCGCAGCTCGTTCCAAATCGACAAGGCCCGAAAACGTACCACACTCCAACGTAACCGCACAAGACTTGCATTTATTCGCTACTGCCCCTACAGTCAGCAATAGAAACCGGCCTGCAAAGCAGGTGGGTGGTCAACGCTGGTTGAACCAACATTCATTGAACAGGGGCTCTACTCGTCAAATCGGTTCTGTGTGCCGTGTCCGCCAGTCCGGAATGCCTAATGAACCGCGGGGAGCTCCGCCGTCCTAGGACGGGTTCACCAGCGCATCGCTCACGGCCCAGTGGGTCGGCTTTCTACTCTTCGCGCCGCCAGAGAAGATATCCTTCTCTCACGTGCATCCCGTCCTCTTCCACATCGGCCCCATTCTCATTCCCTCGTATGGCGCTCTGGCTGCGCTCGGCGTGCTGCTCGCGTTGGCTCTCGTTCTCAAAACTGCGCGCATCGCAGCCGTGAACCCCAATCAGCTTTGGAACCTCTGCATCCTCGCCCTCTTGGCGGCGCTGGCCGGCTCGCGCATTCTGCTTGTGCTGCTTAACTTCACCGCCGTGCGCAGTCATCCTTTCTGGCTCCTCGCTCTTGCCATGATTCATCACCCGCTGCTCGCCGCCATCGGCACCCTGATCGCACTCGCTGCGGCTTGGTTTTACGCTGTAAGTCAACGCATGCCCCTGCGGCCCACCGCCGACGCGCTCGCAGCGCCCGTTGCCCTTGGCCTGGCTCTTGAACAAGCCGGCGCTCTGCTCGCCGGATCCGGCTACGGCACTGAGACCGATGCGCGCTGGGCCATCGTTTACACCGATCCGCTTGCCGCCCGCTGGAGCGGCGCTCCGCTCTTCGTTACCGTGCATCCCGTGCAGGCCTATGCTGCCGCCGCGTTTCTCGCGATTTCCATTGCACTCCTTATCTGGATGCCCCACCGGCCTCGGCCCGGCGATGTCGCCGGTGCTTTTCTCATGATGGCCGGCACTGCCATTTACATCACTGAATTCTTCCGCGACCCCGAGGGCCGCGGCTCTCTGCTGCGCGGCGCTCTCGACGGTCCTCAGATTGCCGCCGTCGTTCTTCTCCTTGCCGGTGCGCTTGTTCTCCTTCAGCGCGGCAACAGGCCCGCTGCAGCCGCCCCAGTCGAGGCCCCGCATGTCTGATCTCCGCACCATCTCCGTCCCACCCGAGGCAGCAGGCCAGCGCCTCGACCACTTCATCGCCACCGCACTTGAGGGCGTCAGCCGTTCGCGCGTGCAACTGCTGCTCGATCAGGGCGACGTGCTGGTCGATGGAGCAAACGTCAAGGCCTCTCTCAAACTGCGCGGCGGCGAACAGATCGTCATCACCGGCGAACCGCATCCCGCGCCCCTCAAAGCTACTGCCGAAGACATTCCCCTCGATGTCGTCTTTGAAGACGCCCACCTCGCCGTGATCAACAAGCCCGCCGGCATGATGGTGCACGCCGGCTCCGGCCAGACTGAAGACGCGCGCCACCGCGGCACTCTGGTCAACGCGCTTCTCCACCGTTTTCAGGCGCTCTCCTCAACCGGCGGAGAGCTGCGACCCGGCATCGTGCATCGCCTCGATAAAGACACCAGCGGTCTCATCGTCGTTGCCAAAAACGATGCAGCCCACGCCGCCCTCGCCGAGCTCTTTTCCGGTCGCAAGATCAGCAAAACTTACATCGCGCTGGTTCACGGCGACATAGAAAAGCCCAGGGGAACCATCAACGCTGCCGTTGGCCGCGATCCGTTGCGCCGCACACGCATGACCACAAAGCCAACCGAAAACGCGCGTTCCGCCGTCTCTCACTATGAAGTGGTCCGCCGCATCACAACCCGTTTCGGCAAATTCACGCTCGTCCGGGTGCGCATCGAGACAGGCCGCACGCATCAGATTCGTGTGCACATGGCATCCATCGGTCATCCGGTCGTGGGCGACTCGCTTTACGGCGCATCGGGTCAGCTCACCGACCTGGTTGCATCCCAGGCGGCGCCCACTCGCGCTGCCCGCAGAAATGCGGATCCCCAACGGCTCAAGCTTGACCGCAACTTTCTGCACGCTGCCGAACTTGAGTTCACCCACCCCAAAACCGGCAAACTGCTTCACCTCTCAGCCCCTTTGCCGCCGGAACTTGAGACATTTCTTTCCAGAATCGAAAGTCACACGCGAACATAACGCGTCAATAACTAGAGCAGAAGGCCGTTGGTAGAATAAGGAAGCTATGAACCAAAAGTTGTTTGGCCTGGTCCTCGTGGCAGCGTTCTCTGTCGCCACTCTGCGCGCGCAGCAACCTGCGACGCCGCCCGCGCAACCCCCCGCAGCCGCTCCCGGCGCGCAGCAGCCCCCTGCCGGTGCGGCCGACCAGGATTCGCAGACCGGGCCGATCATTCCCATCGTCGTGAACGAGGTTAACCTGATCTTCACAGTGACCGACAAGCACGGACACTACATTCCCAATCTCAAGCTCAACGACTTCGCGCTGCTCGACGACGGCAAAGCTCCCGTCAAGGTCAACGATTTTCGCCAGCAGATCAACCTGCCCCTGCGCGTCGGCATCGTCATCGACGCCAGCACCTCGATCCGTTCGCGCTTCCAGTTTGAGCAGCAGGCGGCGACTGAGTTCCTCATCTCGCAGCTCACCTCGCGCAGCGATCGGGCCTTCGTCATGGGCTTCGATGTCACACCGACAGTCGAAGCCGATTGGACCAACGATCTCGACAAACTGCAAAGTGGAATCGACCGCCTGCGGCCCGGCGGCGGCACGGCGCTCTTCGATGCCGTCTACACTGCCTGCCGCGACAAGCTCCTCTCCGAGCGTGGCGCAGAACCGGTGCGCAAGGCCATGATCCTCATCTCCGATGGCGACGACAACCAGAGCCGCGTGCATCCTGACGAAGCCATCAAGATGTGCCAGCGCGCCGAGACCATCATCTACGCCATCAGCACCAACTGGACGCCGAGTTGCGGCAAAGGCGATCAGGTCCTCAGCCAGATGGCCGGCGATACCGGCGGCGAAGTCTTCTTTCCGCCTTCTGTCGAAGAAATGTCCAACAGCTTCAAAAGCATTGAAGAGGAACTGCGCTCGCAATACGCGCTCAGTTACACTCCCGCCGACTTCAAAGACGACGGCGCGTTTCGCACCATATACCTCTACTGCAACGATCGCCGCTACGTGGTCCGCGCCCGCAAGGGATATTTCGCGCCTCGTCCTTAGCGCAGGACCACAACCTCAACTGAGCGAGCACCGGGGCGTGTTCTTTTTCTCGTAACGCATTCTCTTTTTCCAATCCCATTTCAGCACTACATCCGTTTCGCCATTCCCGTTCTGCGTCCGTCTTGCAATCCGGGTCCTCAAGCCTGCACTCTCCCCATCAATCCGCGATGAAATAGATGTAAGGCATTTCCGCTTGGTGGGAGCAACTCGGGTGATCCGGCAGGCCATCTCGTGCGACATCTGTGGAACCGACAAACAGCAGACCAATCACTGGTTCATCGCTTTTGATCAGGGCGCAGAACTGCGCATCAGCGGCTTCAACGCGAAAGACCGCTTTCGCTCCGGTGCCAAGCATCTCTGCGGGCAGACCTGCCTGCACAAGCTCGTCGACGAGTTTATGGCGCGCACCATCGCCAAAAAGACTCCCGCCGCCGAGACTGCAACTCCGCACGATTCTAAGACGCAGCCAGCCACCGCAATCGCGACCCGCGCCGTGCCAACGCAAAATATCATCCGTGGCAAACAAGTTCCTGCCCCCGCGCAACGCGGCGCCGGCGGAATTCTGGACACAAGCCTGACCAGCGCCGCGGCGCACGTTCTCCCAACTCCCGTAAGCCCTCTCGTCCACGACTTCGATGAGTTTGAATCGTCGGCCGTGCTGATTCCATCAAGCACGACCTCCGCGAGACTGCCGGACGCGGCTCCTGCAGCGTCGCCACCGGCCTCCAAGCAGCATGTCCTGCACGCCGACGCATGGAAGCGCGAACGCGAACGCGAGCAGCGCGCCAATCCCGCCGGGCGCCGCCGGTCTATCGCATAATCCGCAGCTCAGCCCGCGAGCAGCTTCAACAACGCCGCTTCATCCAGCACCGGCACCTTCAAAGCGTGTGCCTTGTCGAGCTTCGATCCGGCCTCTTCGCCCGCCACCACGTAGCTTGTCTTTTTGCTCACCGACCCCGACACTTTCCCGCCCGCCGCCTCAATTCGTGCCTTAGCTTCGTCGCGTGTCAGGTTCGGCAGCGTCCCGGTCAACACAAATGTCAGGCCCTGCAGCGTGGTGGTCCGCTGCTTCTTCTGCGCCGTCATCACCACGCCTGCGGCACGCAGGTGCTCCACCAATTCGCGATTCTTCTCGCGGCCAAAAAAGTCGACAATCGCTTCGGAGATGCGCGGCCCCACTTCTTCCACGCGTTCCAGCTCTTCTGCATTCGCCGCCATGATTGCGTCGATTGATCCGAACTCCTCGGCCAGCAGTTCCGCCGTGCGTTCTCCCACAAATCGAATACCCAACCCCATCAACACCCGCGCCAGTCCTGCCGATTTCGATCGATCAATCTCGTCCTTGAGCGCCGTGGCCGATTTCTCGGCGAACCGATCGAGCTCAGCCAGCTGCTCCACCGTCAGCTTGTAGAGATCGGCGACGCTGTGCACCAATCCGCGCTCCAGCAGTTGTTCCACTGCCGCATCGCCCAGCCCCTCGATGTTCATCACCCCACGCGCGCCAAAGTGCAGCAGACTCTCGCGCAGCTTCGACGGGCAATCGGCGTTCACGCAGCGCCAATCCACCTCGCCCTCTTCGCGCACCACATCGCTCTGGCACTCCGGGCACTTCTTCGGAAACTCAAACTTCTTCGTCCCGCGCGGGTGCTCCGCGTCTTCCACAATCCCCGCAACCTTGGGAATCACGTCGCCGCCGCGCTCAACTTTGACCCAGTCGCCAATCAACAGGCCCATGCGCTCGATGAAGTCGGCGTTGTGCAGCGTCGCGCGGCTCACCGTCGTTCCCCCGATAAACACCGGCTTCAACATCGCGGTCGGCGTCAGCTTGCCTGTGCGCCCTACAGTGATCATGATTTCCTGCATCTGCGTGATGCCCGACTTCGCGGTGAATTTGTACGCGATCGCCCATCGAGGCGCCCGGCCCGTGTAGCCCAGCCGTTGCTGCGCCGCATGCGAATCCACCTTCAGCACCACGCCATCGATCTCATAGCCCAGCGTGGCCCTCTGGCCCTCGGCCCCGTCGATGAACTTCATCATCTCGTCCACTGTCTTCACGCGCCCGCGATGCGGGTTCACGCGAAATCCCAGCGCCGTCAGTGCATCCAGCGTCGCGCTCTGCCCTGCTGCCAGATACTCGCCCTCAATCAGCAGAAAATATGCAAAGCAGACCAGCCCGCGCTGCGCCACAATGCTCGGCTCCAGCGTGCGCAGCGTCCCCGCCGCCGCATTCCGCGGATTCACCGCCGTCGCCAGTCCCTGCTTCTCGCGATCTTCATTCATGCGGTGAAACGCCTTTTCCGGCATCACCACTTCGCCGCGCACCTCAAACCCTGCGGGCACACCTGCCTTCTTCAACTGCGCCGCCGAAACAGAAATCGGCACGCTGCGAATCGTCCGGATATTCGACGTCACGTCTTCGCCCACCTGCCCATCGCCGCGCGTCACTCCATCCACCAGCCGCGCGCCTCCGCCCTCCGCAGGCTCATAGCGCAGCGCCACGCTCAACCCGTCCAGCTTCAGCTCCGCCGTATATTCGACCGGCAGATTGCCCGCCAGTTCCCGCACCCGCCGGTCCCAGTCCGCCAGTTCCTCGGCGCTGTAGGCGTTGTCGAGGCTCAGCATCGGCCGCGAATGCCGCACCTTTTTGAATCCCTCGGCTGGCTTGCCCCCGACCCGTTGCGTCGGCGAATCGGGCGTCAGCAGCTCAGCATGCTCGGCCTCGATGCGCTTCAGCTCGTTCATCAGCGCGTCGTATTCGGCGTCGTCAATCTCCGGCGCGTCCATCACGTAATACAAATGCTCATGCCGCCGCAATTCGTGGCGCAGCTTCTCCGCCCGCCTCTGCGCCTTTTCCAATTTCGCGTTCCCGTCCATGGGCAGGATTATAGGATGCCGCTCCGCATTCCTTTTCTCTCGCCACCCCGGCTTGTCGCAAGCCCCGCTAACACCGCTAACTCCGCTGCTTCCCGGTGCACGCAGTACCATGTCCTCAGCGAGCTATGGAGCCCATCACCCACTTCCTTACCGGCGCCTGCATCGGCCGCGCCGGCCTCAATCGCAAAACCGCGTACGCCACGATGGCCGCCGTGCTCGCCGCCGAGGCCGCCGACATCGATATCGTGTGGGGATTTGCCGGCCCGGTCGAAGAGCTGAAGCACCATCGCGGCATCACCCACACCTTCATCGCCATCCCCGTCATCGCCGCCCTTGTCACCGGTGCGGTCTGGCTCTTTCATCGCTGGCGCGAGGCGCGCCGTCTTCGCCGCACCGACCCGCTTCTCCAGGGCACAAAAGCGCCACCTCCGGCGACGTCCGATCCGCCTCCATCTTCACCACCCATGCAGCCCGTCCACTGGCTATGGGTTTACATCGCCGCGTTCATCGCGGCGAGCAGCCACATCCTGCTTGACTGGACTAACAACTATGGCGTCCGTCCCTTCTTTCCCTTCAACCCGCGCTGGTATGAGGGCAGTTTCGTCTTCATCGCCGAGCCGATTCTCTGGGCACTCCTCATTTCCGCGCTGATCTTCCCGTGGATTTTCAGTCTCACCGATCGCGAAATCGGCGGTCGCCGAACGCAGTTCCGCGGACGCGGCTGGGCCATCTTCGCGCTCTGCGGCATGATCGTGCTGTGGTGCTGGCGCTGGGCCGAGCACGCGCAGGCCCTCGCCCTGCTGCAGGCCACGCCCATCAGTTCCGCGCCCATTACCCGCGTAGCCGTTGAGCCCTACATGGTCAATCCGTTTCGCTGGCACGCCATTGTTGAGACGCCAAATTACTATCAAACCGCCGAGGTCAACACTCACACCGGCGAGATCGACACTGACGCGCAGCGCGACGTTCTCTACAAACCCACCGACACGCCCGCCGTCGAGGCCGCCAAAGTCACTCCCCTCGGCAAGGTTTATCTCGACTGGGGCTCGTGGGCCGTCGTGCAAGACATGGGCCAATATCCCATTCCCGGCATCGATCCTCCCAATCTTGTTCCTGGCCGCACGTGGACTACCGTGCAGTTCTCCGACCTTCGTTTCGGCTATCCTTTTCGCGGCGAGGGCCGCTCCACAGGGCCGCCACCTCTGAGCGGCTGGGTCTACATCATCGACGGTCGCGAAGAAGCCGGCCAATCCATGAACGGCCGCGCCCAGAAATAATTCGACCACTCCTGACTCCATAAGCACCGCGCGATAGCTCCCTGCGTTCCGCCCTACGATTTGGATTCCTGATTGCCGCGTTCTCTTGTTAAATTGCCAACATCGGCTTTCCCCGAGCGAGGTCTCTTCATCGTGCGACGCTGCTGCTGGTCTCTAGTCTTCCTCGCGTGCCTGCTAACCCAGGCGTCAGCACAGCCGAAGCCTGCGCAGCCAACGTCGCCCAGCGCGCCCCCCAGCATGGAAGCGCACCTCGGCGACAGCGTCGTCGCGCTCTATCGCCCATGGAAGTTCCAGGTTGGCGATTCTCCCATCGACCCCGCCACCGGCCGCCCGCTCTGGGCCGACCCCGGCTTCGACGATTCCAAGTGGGAAGACGTCGATCTCACGCCCAAGTCTGGTGCGCTCAATCCCATCAACGGACTGTCTGAATTCGTCCCCGGCTGGACCAGCCGCGGCCATCCCGGCTACTGGGGCTACGGCTGGTACCGCATTCGCGTGCGTGTCCTCACCAAACCAGGCGCAAGTCTGGATCTCGAGGGTCCGTCGGAGGTCGACGACGCCTATCAGGTCTTCGACAATGGGTCTCTTCTAGGCAGCTTCGGCGATTTTTCCTCGCGCGCACCTGCGGTCTACTATTCCCGGCCCGTCATGTTTCCTCTCACGCCCCTTGCCGGCTCCGACTCCGGCACATCCACCCGCGTCTTCGCCTTCCGCATCTGGATGCAACCGCAAACACTCTTTGAGGCCGACCAGGTCGGAGGCTTTGAGAGTGCGCCATCGCTGGGCCAGGCCGATTCCATCGCGGCCCGCTTCCAGGTGCGCTGGGATGAACTGATTCGCGCCTATCTCTGGGAACCCATCGAGGGCACCATCTTCGGCCTGCTCGGCCTGATCGCCCTGAGCCTCGCCTTTTTTGACCGCTCCGACCGCGTCTATCTCTGGATCGCCGCGCTCTTGCTGATGGTGTCCGCCGACAATGCCTCGGGCACCATGGCCGTCTGGACGCAATGGGTCAACTCGACCTACGACAACGTCTCCCACAACATCATTTTGTTTTCGCTCTACTACGCCGGATGGGTCATGGTCTGGCGCGTCTGGTTCCGTCAACGCCGTCCCGTCTGGGTGCCGTGGGCGCTGCTTCCGCTCATCATCCTGCTCATGCCTTCCAGTTCCTTGAGCGAGAACCTGTTCTTCATCGTTGTTCCCTCATCGGTCATCGCTGCCGCTCATGGCGTGTCCCTCTGCATCCGTTTGATCCTGGCGGCCTTCATGGCGGGCATCGTGTACAAAGGCATTCGCGAGCAGGGAATCGAGGGATGGCTGGTGTTGCCCGCGGTCCTGCTCGCAGGCATCTCCGAGTTCCGCAGAGAACTCGGACAGCTCCACATTCCTACCGTCTGGTTCCCCTTCGGCGTGCAGATCACCATCAGCGTGGCGGCAGATCTGCTGCTCGTTATCGTGCTCTTCGTTCTTCTCATTCGCCGGCTGCGCATCTCAATGAGGCGCCAGCGCCTCATGGCCCTCGACGTCAAGCAGGCTCAGGAAGTCCAGCACGTCATCCTTCCCGAGGCCCGCACGGTTCTTCCCGGCCTGATCGTCGAGAGCGAATACCGCCCCGCACTCGAGGTCGGCGGCGATTTCTTCCAGATTGTTCCCAACCCATCTGACGGCAGCCTGCTCATCGTCGCCGGCGACGTCACCGGCAAGGGGCTCAAAGCCGGCATGCTCGTCGCTCTTCTGGTGGGCGCCATTCGCAGCACCATCGAAACCACCACCGATCCGCTGGCCATTTTGCAGGCGCTCAACCGCAGGCTGATCGGCCGCGGAGACGCCCAGGCCACCTGTCTCGCTCTGCGCATCGCAGCCGACGGAAGCGCGACCCTCGCCAACGCCGGCCACATGCCGCCCTACCTCAACGGGGAACCGTTGCCGATGGAGGGCGCGCTGCCTCTGGGCATGATCGATGCCGCCGATTTTTCTGTAATGCGCTTCTCGCTCAAAGAGAGCGACCACTTGGTGCTGCTCTCCGATGGCGTCGCCGAGGCCACCGACGCCGAGGGCCACCTCTTTGGCTTTGAACGTGTCCATGCTCTGCTCGGCTCCGCCAGTTCCGCCGCAGACGTCGCCACCGCCGCGCAAAAATTCGGTCAGGAAGATGACATCAGCGTCATCTCCGTCACCCGCACCGCAGTGCTCGAACCCGCTGCCGTTTGAAGGCTTCGCGACCCGCCCAAAATTTTTGTTCATCGCGCCAACGCCCTCGTGGTTGACCCGCTGGCTCGCGCCCCTCACAATGGATATATTCCTGTTTGAACCCTGGTACGCAAGCTCAGGGGATTCCCCGCACCGGAGGTGCACATGCCCGCCTATCTCCTGTTGGTCGCTGCCATCCTGAGCCGTCTGATTCCTCATCCCGATTGGCTCAACTTCACTCTCATGGGCGGGGCCTTGCTCTACTTCGGCGCGCGGCGCAACTGGCGCGAGATGATCGCCCCCGTGGCCGCTCTCATGGCCACCGACTACATCCTTACCGTCTACAGCTATCACTACGCGTTCCGCTGGCAGTCCTATGTCATTACCTGGGCCTGGTACGCAATGGCCATGGCGCTCGGTCACATCCTGCTCCACGCCCGCACCACCTTCGTGCGCGTTGCTGCCGGAGTCGTGCTCGGGCCCACCTCGTTCTTTGTGGCGTCGAATTATGCGGTCTGGGCCATCGGCACCATGTATCCGCGCACTCTGGCTGGCCTGGGAACCTGCTACGTCGCCGCCCTGCCCTTCTATCGCAACGACGTGCTCTCGACTGCGCTTGTTGCGGGCGCTGCCTTTGGCCTTCCCGTGCTCGTCCGCCGCATGAGAGGCGTCGAGCCTGCACCCGCCCTCGCCGGCAAATAGCGGCCCATCCGACTCGTCTCTTCATGAACACGGGAATCTTCGCGGCCACCAGCTCAGACCGACGCTGAGGGATCTTCCCGCCGCTCCTCGTCAGGGTTCGGGGCCATCTTGGCCGCGCTGCGTCGTCCTCTTCTGATCCACCACCACCCGAAGCCCACCGCCGCCAGCCCGCAAACCACCAGGAACGCCGTCAGCGCGTGATGCGCCACCAGCTCCACCGCGCCCGGCCCCAGCTTCAGCACCAGCATCGAGAGCAGCATCCAGCGCACAAACCGCCCGCATGCCACCGCCAGCATGTAGGGCAACACCCTCATCTCAAACACACCCGCGGCAAACACAAACACCTTCCATGGCGTCGGCGGCGGCAGCATCGACGGAATCATGACCGCCAGAAACTCCTGCCGCTCAAACCGCGCCCGCAAATGGTCAAAGCGCGCCCGGTTTACCCGCTTCATCAGGAACAGCTCCCCGCCCGCGCGCCCGATCCCATAGGGAACAAGTCCGCCAATCGCCGACCCCACCGCCGCCAGCAGGCTATACAGCCAAAAGTGCCCCTTGTCGTTCCACACATACACAGCCAGAATCGCGTCCATCGGCACCGGAATCGAACTCGAATCCAGCAGCGCAACCGAAAACACTCCCCACGCGCCCATCTTGATGAGGGCCGGAAGGATAACGAATTTCCACTTGGCCACGATCTTGACGAAAAACTGCTTCAAACGGGTCTCTTTCCCCCTCTTGATCCGTCCATTCCAAGAAGGATCATTGTACGGGCTTGACCTTGTCCGCAAATGATTTGCGCCAGCCTCAGCAAGGACGGCTGCGAATCGCCGCAACCGAGCCCCGGGCGAGGAAAGACGCGAATCGCAGGGAATGAGAGAATAGACAGGAAGGAATCATTGCAGAGCGGCCGGGTGCATCCTCCCGTTCCTGCCCGAAGAATGCCCACCATCGAACCGCCAACCCAGCTGAACGAGCCCAACGAGCCGACGGGAACCGGTCCGGACCAACCCGGAGCCGGCGAACCCGCGCCGCAGGCGGTCCAGGAATCGCCCTCAGGCGTTCACTCCACCTCCCGCTGGCTCGACTACGACACCCACGAGCTCCTCGACATGATCAGCGAGCTCGAAGACGAGCGTCGCTGGGCGCGTCTCCGCGAAGGCATCCTCTGGGCTCTCCTCGCCCACATCCTGCTCATCTCGCTCCTCACCTGGATTCCCAAATACGTGCTCAAAGTGCCGCCGGTCATCGACCCCTTCGACGCCATCAATCAGCGCAAAGATCTCAGCTACCTCGACCTCCCGCCCGATGCTCTCAAGGCTCTGCAGCCCAAGGTCGTCATCAAGCCTGTCCCTGAGCGGCAATCTCACGTCGACAAAAAGACCCTCGATGAATTGAACAAGCCCGCGCCTCCTCCGCCGCCCGAGACCCGGCCCGATGTGCAAAATCCGGTTCAGCCGCAGGCTGCGCCTCCCATCCCGCCCAGCCCAACTTCGCAGTCTCCGGTTGAGGCGCCTCATCCGCCCGCCGTCCCGGCGCGCCCCAACTTCGCGATGGGCTCGCAAAATCCCGCTGAGCAGCTCCGTCAGGCGATGCAGGGTGCCTCCGGCAGCCAGGGCACCAGCGCAAATGCCCCATCGGGCGGCGGCATGGCCCTTCATCCCGGCGCAGGCGCCGGCGGCGTACAAATTCTTTCGGATACCCAGGGCGTCGACTTCAGTTCCTGGCTTCACCGCTGGTATTTCGAAACCGAACATACCTGGGACCCGCTGATCCCCGATGAAGTCAATCCGCCCATCCTCAAGTCGGGCGCCGTGCAGATTCGCTTCAAGGTTCTTCCCAACGGCCGCATCATGGAGGGCAGCATGGTCCTTGAGGGTCGCTCCGGCGACTCAGGCCTCGACCGCGCTGCCTGGGGTGCGCTCACCGGGTCCAGCTATCCGCCACTTCCGCACGACTTCCACGGCCCTTATCTCGAACTCCGCGCCCTCTTCCTCTACAACGAGCAGCCGCCGCGCCAATAGCAGCTGCTGCAGCCGCTCCTCTCTATCGCTGTGATACGCTGTCCGCACCCCGGCCTTCCCCAGGAGCTCCCAGAGAATGCAAATCCGCCGTCTTCCCGTCTGGCTCATGGGGCTCACCAATCTCTCCTATGGCCTCTACGGCGGAGTGGTCGCGTTCGCCATTCCCCAGGTCCTCAGCAGCCGTCACGTCGCAGAGAATGCAATTGCAGCCGTCACGGCCGTTGGCTTTTCGCCCGGTTTCTGGGCTTTCCTTTTCAGCCCCATCCTCGATGTCCGCTTCAGCCGACGCTGGTACGCCGTCGCTCTTGCTTCGATCGCTGCGTCCTCGCTCATCATTGCCTTCATGAGCCTCGGCCATCTCGTTCTTCTTGAGGTTGCGCTCACCCTTGGCTTCTTCTGTGCATACCTCTACCAGAGCGCTCTTGGCGGCTGGCTTTCCACTATCACTACAGCCGAAGAAGAAAACACTGTCAGCGTCTGGATCACCATCGCCAACGTCGGCGGTTTCGGCGTCATGGCTATCGCCTGCAATCAGCTCGTCCGCCATCTTTCGCCGCTCACCGTTGCGCTCCTCATGGGAGCCTCCGTCATGCTCCCAACTCTCGCTTTCCCATTCATGCCCGCGCCCGGCCCCGACCGCCGCCTCGCCGGCGAATCTTTCTCGCAGTTCTTCGGCGATCTCCTCTCCCTCGTCAAGCGCCGCGAAGTCCTCATTGCCGTCATCCTCTTCATCACGCCCGCCGCCACCTTTTCGCTCACCAACTTCCTCGGTGCCCGCGGCGACGACTTCCACGCATCTCTCGGATTCGTTGGCCTCGTCGGCGGCATCGGCGTCGCTGCCGGAGGCATCGTCGGCTGCCTCGTCTTCCCCCCGCTCAGCCGCCTCATGCCGCTTCGACCGCTCTACCTCACCATCGGGCTCACCGGAGCGATCCTCACTCTCGGCCTCATCCTGCTCCCGCGCATCCCCGCGTCGTTTGCCGTCGCGCTCATTGTCGAGAACTTGTTCCAGTCCCTCGCCATCACCGCCAGCATGGCCATCATCTTCGAGACCATCGGCCGCGACAATCCGCT
>Ga0181537_10002063_pt1 | contig 17950 bp, 10 predicted proteins | sample PEATcosm2014_Bin_39_FD_119765 | JGI IMG/M metagenome (GOLD analysis project Ga0181537, IMG submission 119765) | Peatland microbial communities from MTU Mesocosm Facility, Houghton, MI, USA - PEATcosm2014_Bin23_10_metaG | ecosystem: Environmental > Terrestrial > Soil > Wetlands > Peat | place... | reverse complement strand
TCACGATGATCCAGTCGTTCATGTTCGGGACGGTGCCGTAGCAGCACGCCATCTGGTTCGCCATCAGCAGGAATTCGACGGCCTTCCCGTCCGCCAGCTTCGTCGGAAGCATGAACCCGGTGACGACGGCCTTCTTGCCGTTCCAGCCCTTCACGATCGGGGGGATCTGGTCGTCGCCCGTCGGCGGCGCGGCCTTGGGGTTGGCAAGCGGGTCGTACTCCGGGGCGATGAACTTGAAGCCGGAGAGCCGGTCGAAGCCGAGCTTTAGGTAGCCGCCCTCGGCGACCTCAGGCGCCGGGATCGAGGGCGTCGCCGTCTGCCCGGACAGGGCCAGCGGCAGGACGGCCAGTGCTATGAGTGCCAGCTTCACGCCCGCACGATACCACAAGCGCGCGCCGCGTCAAAGGGCCGATTGCGGGTCGCTACGAGACCGGGGCCAGGTTCTCGGCGACCGGGATCCGGTAGGCCTTGATCGCCGGCACGACGCCCCCGAGGGCGCAGAGGACGACAAGCCCCGCCGGGGCCAGGGCAAGGACCGGATGCAGCTCGCCGACCGAGAGGACGACGCCCGTCTGCGCGCGGATGACGCGGGCGACGGCCTCCATGAGCACGAAGTAGACCCCGAAGCCCCCCAGGGCCCCGAGCGCGCCGATGCAGGCGGACTCCGCGACGACGGCGCCGAAGACGAGGCCCCGGCCCGCGCCGAGCGCCCTCAGGATGGCGATGTCGCGCTTCCGCGAATTCATGGAGTTGTAGATGCTCGCGAGCACGGAGGCGGCCGCCACGAGCGCGACCAGGTAGGCGACCAGCGCGAGCACCCGGTCGAACCAGCTGATCTTGTCGAACAGGTCGGCGAGGATGGCGCCCACCGGATAGGCCAGCGTCAGGCGGTTGCCCTGCTTGTTGATCATGATGTCCAGCATGAACCCGGCCGTGGAGGAGCGCAGCTTGATCAGGACGGCGCTGATGTCGGTCGCCGCGCGCGGGTCGTGGCCGCTCATCGTCTGGACCCCCTTGATCGGGATGAGGACGACCCGGTCCAGGGGGGTGTTCGAGGGCTCGAGGATCCCCACGACCGTGAACAGGTCGGCGTGCTGCGCGCTCGGGTCGTAGGCGAGGCCGTGGAAAGGGTGGAAGGTGTCGCCGACCCTGAGGCCGAGCCTGCTTGCGGCGAAGCTCCCGACGACCGCCTCCTTGGCGTCGGGGCTGAAGAGCCGGCCCCCGGGGGCGACGGCGTAGGTCCTGCCCGGCGCGTATTCGACGTCGGTGAAGAGCTCGGGGATCGTGCCGACGATCCGGTATCCCCTCAGGTTGTCGCCGACGGCTATCGGGATCGCGGTCTTCACCGCGGGGTGGTGGCGGATGAACTCGTAGTCCTGCCATGCGAGATTGCCCGGGGACGCCTCCAGGTGGAAGATCGCGTTCAGGACCAGCTGGAGCTTCGATCCGCGGGCGCCCAGGACCGCGTCGAACGCCGTCGTCGTCCTCAGGAACGATTTCTGGGCCTGGGCCTTCACCATCCACACGCTCATGAGGAGTCCCCCCGCGAGCGCCAGGCTGCCGGCGGTCACGAGGGTCGAGAACGCGTGCTGCCTCAGGCTCCTGTAGACTATGAGGGGAAGCGTCATGGCGCCTTTCCGGCCGCGTTGAACGACGTGAAATCCTCCGCCCGGGCAAACTGGCCCAGCACCTCCTCGTCGTGGCTCACGAGGAGCAGCGCAGCGCCGTTCTCGCGGCAGGCCTCGCGGATGAGCGCGAGCGCCTCGCGGGCGTTGCGGCGGTCCAGGTTTCCCGTCGGCTCGTCGGCGAGGACGATCGCGGGCCGGTTGGCGAGCGCGCGGGCCACCGCGACGCGCTGCTGCTGGCCGGTCGAGAGCTGCCTTGGAAAATGATCGAGGCGGTGGCCGAGGCCCACCCGGGCGAGGAGGTCCCGTGCGCGGCCCGGGTCCGCGCCCCCGGGCGAGAAGCTCATGCCTAGGACCACGTTCTCGATCACCGTGTAGCCCTGGAGGAGGTTGAACGTCTGGAAGATGTAGCCGAGCTTCGAGGCGCGCAGGCGGTCGCGCGCGTGCTCGGGGAGCGAGGCCATGTCGACGCCGTCGATCCGTATCGACCCCGAGTCGGCGGCAAGGATCCCGGAGACGAGGTTCAGGAAGGTCGTCTTGCCGCAGCCGCTCTCGCCGCGGAGCGCGCGCTCCTCGCCGGAGGCGAGCGAGAACCGGTCGACGCTGACGACCTCGAACCTCGCGCCCTCCGGCCCGGCGAACGACTTTCGGAGATCCCGAACCTCAAGCATAGCCCCCCAATGTTGCCGCAGGGCATCCAAATGCCAAACGTAATGCGCCGTCCCGCGGCCGCTCCGCCTGGGATTGCATCGGGGGGCGAAATTCCCAACGCTGGATCCAACCCATGCCGTATGCCGCGTACGAGTTGCTGATCCTCGGGCTCCTCATCGTCGCGAACGGGATCCTGACCGCGTCCGAGACCGCGATCGTGTCGGCCCGCAAGGAGAAGCTGCGCCGGATGGCCGAGCAGGGCGGAGAGGGCGCAGCGGCGGCCCTCGCGATCGCCGAGCACCCCGGCCGGTTCCTCGGGCTCGTCCAGTTCTGGCTCACGATCACCTCCGTGACCGCGGGCGCAGCCCTGGTCGCGTCCACGGCGGTGGACTTCGCCGAGTGGTTCTCGAGATGGCCCGCGCTGGCGCCCTGGGCTGAGATGATCGGGCTTGCCGCCGGCACGCTCTTCGTCAGCGCCGTCATGCTCCTCTTCGGCGAGCTCCTGCCCAAGCGGATCGCCCTCGCGCACCCGGAGCGGGCGGCCGCGGTCCTCGGGCCCGCGATGCGCACGGTCTCGCGCGTCCTCTCCCCCTTTTCCGCCGTCCTTGGCTCGGCGAGCGACGGCATCGCCGCCGCGCTCGGCTTCAAGCCGAGGCCGATCTCGGAAAGCGTCGGCGACGAGGATGTGCGCGCGCTCGTCGAGCGGGGGCTCCACGCCGGCGTGTTCAAGAAGGCCAAGAAGGAGATGGTCGACGGGGTGCTCTCCCTCGACAAGCTGCTCATCACGGCGATCATGACGCCGCGCACGAAGATCGTCTTCCTGAACATCGACGACGAGGAGGAGACCAACTGGAGGAAGATCGTCACGAGCGGGCACTCCTACTTCCCGGTCTACCAGAAGAACCGCGACCAGGTCGTCGGGATGGTCTCCGTGAAGGCCCTCTGGGCGCATTCTGCTATCGGCCTGCCCACGGCGCTCAAGAACCTGCTCGTGCCGCCGCTGATCGCGCCGGAGTCGATGACGGCTATCCAGCTCCTCGAGCAGTTCAAGAAGACCGGGCGCCACACAGCCGTCGTCTCGGACGAGTTCGGGGCCGTGCAGGGCCTTGTCACCCTGATCGATGTCTTCGAGTCGATCGTTGGGGACCTCCCGGAGCCCGGCCAGCGCAACCAGGTCCGGGCCAAGCGCAGGGAGGACGGCTCATGGCTCATCGACGCGACGCTCCCGATCGCCGACTTCAAGTCCGTCCTGGGCCTCTCGGCCCAGCTCCCCCACGAGGGCGAGGCGGAATACCGCACCGCCGGGGGCTTCGTCGTCACCCACTTCGGCCGCGTCCCGTCGGTGGGCGACAACTTCGAGTGGTCGGGCTGGCGCTTCGAGGTGGCCGAGATGGACCGCCGCAGGGTCGACAAGGTGGCGGTGTCCGCGGTGGCGGCGCCGGCCGGCGCGGCCAAGCCGCCGGCCTAGCGGCGCGTGCGAATAACTTGTCGGCAATGGGGCGTTGCCTTTGAGTCGGCAGCTGCCGAAATTCTGCGCATGGCGGATCAATGCAAGATGCCTTCACCCGACAACCCACCTGCATCCGCGGCCCGGCCATCCCCGACGAGGAAAGGAGGCGCGGTCTTCAGGACGATCACCGCCGCAGACTGGAAGCGCTCGCACGCCTTGGCGAAGCGGCAGCCCAATGCGATCTCAGAGCAAATACGGACCGCGATCTCGTCGTACTCGCGGAAGACGAAGTAGCCCTGCTGGAGGGCGCCGGGCCCCAATGGGAGGCGTTCGGCCGGGCGATCCGCTCGCTCCGGGAGCTCCTGCCGCTCCGGGGCCTCGCGGACTTCGGCTTCAACGGGCTGGAGGGCGAGGGGTTGGACGAGACGAACGACCGCATGGTGCGCGTGGGCGGGGGCGTAGAGGCCTGGGCCTTCGCCTCGAAGCAGGACGGATCCGTATACAAGTTCTACTGGCCCCAGGAGGAGAGGACGATAGGGAGCGAGTTCGAATTCTCCCGCGGCGAGGAGACCCTCCTCCTGGCCGAGGCCGGGTTCGGCAGCTACCGCGCCCTGCTGGAGAAGCTCCTCCTCATCCAGCTCCTGGACGGCATGGCGACCGAAGTGCTGGCGGTGACGCCTGAGGGGGTCCTTGTCGCCAAGCAGGTCTGCGGCGACCCCCTGCCCCAGGGCGACGACATGTCGCAAAGCCTGCCGGCGGGCCTGATCGAGATCCCCTCAAGGTTCCTGAGGGCGAACCGGGACCACCCGCGGCTCACCTTCGTGATGGGCCGGCCGTACCTGGTCGGCGACCTGCACGCCCGGAACTTCGTGCGCGGCGTCGACGGCGCCCTGCACCTGATCGACATGGTCGCGTGCCCGTGGCCGTCCGACGAATCGCTGCGCAGCCCGCTGATCGACGACTGGATCGAGCGGGTGCGATCCGACCCGGGGGCCGCTGCGCTGCCGGAGGCCCCGGACGAGGAACTCTGAGCGGGGACGCGCGTCAGCTCTTGGCGTCGGCCGCGAGCACCCCGAGGATCGTCTCGGCCTGCTTGCTCGTCGTGCCGTTGTAATCGGTGTAGACGATCTTGCCGCCCTTGATCAGGTAGGCCGAGCGGTGGGCCAAGCTCCCAAAGATGGTCGGCACGCCGAAGGCGGTGACGAAGGCCCCGTCGGTGTCGGCGATCAGCGTGAAGGGAAGGTGATATTTCTCCTTGAACGCCTTCTGCGCGGCCACGTCGTCGTGGCTCACGCCGATGACCGCGACGCCCTTGGCCGTGAGGCTCTCGTAGCCGTCGCGGAGGGAGCAGTTCTGGGCGGTGCACCCCGGCGTGTCGGCCTTGGGGTAGAAATAGACCAGCGTGTAGGCCTGCTTCGGATAGACGTCCGCGAGGCTGAGCTTCGCGCCGGTGTCGGTGATGCCTGAAACCTGGGGCGCCTTGTCGCCCACGGCGAGTTCGGCTTTGGCGGGGGAGGTCATGGCAAGGGTGAGGGGGAGGAGGAGCAGGGGGAGGAGCTGGGTTTTCATTGGCGCCGGAAACCTGATCCCGAAGGCCCGTCTTTGCAAGCGGGCCAGGAGGTCTGCAAATAGGCGCGCGGAAGGCCCGTTTTCCGGAACCTTTTCCAACTGCAGGGAGACTAAAATCGCTCGCCCGGGAGCCCCCGCTGCCCGGCATTGCATTTGTGCGCTTTCTCTGTAAGCAGCATTACCTTCATGCCATTCCTATCGACCCCCCGAAGCCGGCTATCTGGCATACGTTTTGCAGGCCTAGCGCTTCTGGCAACCTTGGGGGCCTCCCTCACCGCACGGTCGACCACGCTGCCCAACGACGGCTACGATCCCAACGCCAACGGCATCGTCAACACGCTCCAGCTGCAGCCGGATGGTAAGATATTGATGGGCGGGTACTTCACCCAGCTTCACCCCTTTGGGGGCAATGTCGTGGGCTGCAACTACCTGGCCCGGCTGAACCCCAACGGGACGGTCGACACGGGCTTCAGCCCGAGCGCCAACGGCGTGGTGCGCCAGATGGTCCTCCAGCCCAACGGCCAGATCCTCGTGAGCGGGCAGTTCACGGCGCTGCAGCCCACCGGCGGGGGCCCCGCGGTCACCCGCAACTACGTGGCGCGGCTAAACACCGACGGCTCGATCGACCCGGTCTTCAATCCGAACGCGAACGGGGTCGTTTACGCCATGGCCGTCCAGCCCGACGGGAAGGTCATCATCGGCGGGCAGTTCACCACGGTCCAGCCCACCGGCTCGGCGTCGCCCGTCACCCGCAACCACGTCGCCCGGTTCAACACCGACGGCACGCTCGACACCTCCTTCGACCCCAACACCGACCGCACCGTGCTGTCGCTGGCGGTCCAGGCGAACGGCCAGGTCCTCATAGGCGGCGGCTTCACCACGCTGCAGGCGAACGGCGCGACGTCGCCGACCACCCGCAACTGCGCGGCGCGCGTAAACTCCGACGGCTCGCTCGACACCAGCTTCGACCCGGAGCCGAACGGCAGCGTGATGACGATACTCGTCCTTTCCACCGGCCAGATCCTTTTCGGCGGGCAGTTCACGCAGGTCCAGCCCAACGGGGCGACGAACTACACCCAGGTCGACTTCCTCGCCCGCCTCAACGCGGACGGCACGCTTGACGGGACGTACATCGTCAACCCGCTCGCGAGCGTCTCGGCGCTCGCGCTCCAGCCCGACGGGAAGCTCCTCGTCGGCGGAACCTTCACCCAGATCTACCCGGCGGTCGGCGTCGCCGCGATCACGACCCCCTACATAGCCCGGATCAACGGCGACGGCACCGTCGACGGCGGGTTCACCGCGAGCCCCAACCAGGCGGTGAACGCGATCGCGATCCAGCCCGACGGCAACATCGTCATCGGTGGGTATTTCACGACGCTTTCGCCGGCGACCTCGCCGAACCCCGTCCCGCGAAACCACATCGCCCGGATCACCCAGTACGGCGGTCCCGACGCCACGCTGAACACGGACGCCGTGGGCACCGTCTTCGCGACGGCCGCACTGCCGAACGGACAGATGATGATCGGCGGGACCTTCATCAGCATCGCGGGCATCACCCAGAACTTCCTCGCGCGACTGAACGCGGACGGCTCCCTCGACAAGTCCTTTGCGCCGGTGATCAACGGGCCCGTGCAGGCCATCCTGGTCCAGACCGACGGCAAGGTGATCATCGGCGGCTCGTTCACCGAGGTCGACGGGATCGTGCGCGGCTACATCGCGCGGCTGAACACGGACGGCACCGTAGACGGTCCGTTCAATCCCAGCGCGAACTCGAACGTCCTCGCCCTTGTCCTGCAGTCGGACGGGCGCATCCTCGTCGGCGGCGGGTTCACCGCGATGACCCCGAACGGCTCGACCCAGTCCTACGCCGTGGACTACCTGGGGCGCCTCAACACGGACGGTTCCCTCGACACGACATTCAACCCCGCCCCGAACTCGAGCGTGTTCGCCATCCAGCTGCTTCCGGACGGGCGGATCGTGGTCGCCGGGGCCTTCACGGGGATCGCCGGCGCCAACCGGAGCTATGTCGCGCGGCTGCTGTCGACGGGCAAGATCGACCCGGTCGACTTCGATCCCGAGCCGAATTCGTCGGTGTTCACCATGGCGCTCCAGTCCGACGGGAAGATCCTGATCGGCGGCGGCTTCACGGGCGTCATACCCCAGACAAGCAAGCCGGGGACGCAGCTGCCGACGCCGCCGCCCGCGGGAACGGTCGTCTACCCCGCCCCCGGCGTCAGCGCCGTGTACCCGATCCCGATAAACCACCTGGCGCGCATCAACACGGACGGCACCCTCGACACGACGTTCCAGCCCGACCCCGACTCCGACGTCCTCGCCGTGGCGGTCCAGTCGGACGGGAACATCCTGGTCGGCGGCGCGCTGACCTCGTTCGCGCAGAACGCCGCGGTGACGGGAATCGTGCGCAACTACGTGGGCCGCGTGACGACCGCCGGCGCGGTGGACCCGACCTTCAACCCCAATGCCAATGCCCTCGTCAACTCGATCACGCTGCTCCCGAGCGGCCAGATCCTGATCGGCGGCACCTTCACGACGCTGCAGCCGAACGGAACCGGGGCGACGGTGTTCGCGGAACACGCCGCCATCCTCAACCCGGACGGCAGCATCAGCCCGTCGTTCTCGGTCGGCGCGAACACGGCCCCCAACGGCCACGTGAACGCGATCGCCCAGCAGGCGAACGGCCAGTTCCTGGTCGGCGGGACCTTCGGTCCGGCCGGGGGAAGCCTCGCTCCCTACCTCACCCGGTACGACCCGGACGGGTCGCCCGACACCGCCTTCTACTCGGGCCTCGACGGCCCGATCAATTCCATCGAGATCCTGCCGAACGGCGCCTCGACCCTGGAGTCGACGAATTCCGCCGTGTGGCTCGAGTCGGTCGGCACCGTCAGGCACACGTTCACCGCCGAGACCTCGGGCGAGGTCATCGCCATGGCCCTGCAGTCCGACGGAAAGGTGATCCTGGGCGGCCTTTTCGACGACTACGAGGGATCCACGAACACCTCGAACCTCGTCCGCCTCAACGCGGACGGGACGCTGGACACGACGTTCCACGCCACGACAAACGGCGCCGTCAACTGCATCGTCATCCAGCCCAACGGGCAGATCCTGATCGGCGGCTCGTTCACGACCGTCTACAACACGAGCAACTCGTACCTGGCGAGGCTCAACGCGGACGGGACCCTGGACACCACCTTCGCGCCGCAGCCCAACCTCCAGGTGCTCGGCATCGTGGTGCTTCCCAGCGGGCAGATCGTCGCGGTCGGGGACTTCACCTACATGGCCTTCAACACGACGACGTCGGCCCCCGCGAACTACATCGCGAGGCTGAGCTCGACCGGGGTTCTCGACACGACGTTTGAGCCGGAGCCAAACGGCCCCATCTACTCGGTCGGGCTGCTTCCCTCCGGGCAGCTGATCGTCGGCGGCGCGTTCACGCAGATCACCCCGAACCTGAAGACGGCCTACGACGTGCAGTACCTGGCCATCCTCAACACCGACGGCACCCTCGACATGTCCTTCTATCCCGACCCGAACGAGCCGGTCGTGACGATGATCGTGCAGGCAAACGGCCAGGTCATCGTCGGCGGGACCTTCTCCGCGTTCCAGCAGAACCCGAATTTCTCGGGCACCACCGTTGGCCAGGCGGGGTACATCAACCCGGGGCCCCTCACCGTGCGCTACGGCGTCGCGCGGCTCAACACCTCCGACGGCTCGATCGACGGCACGTTTGACCCGAACCCCGGCGGCGGCCTCACGGCCATCGTCGCCGCCCCGAACGGCCAGATTTACCTCGGGGGAACCTTCAGCTCGATCCAGCCCAACAAGACGGGCTACCCGGTCTCGCGCTCGAATGTCGCGCGGGTCAACAACGACGGGTCGCTCGACCCCACGTTCGACCCCTCGATCAACGGGGCCGTGGATTCGGTCCAGCCCCTGCCGGACGGCTCGGTCATCGTCGGCGGCAACTTCTCCTCGGTCCAGGTGGGCGGCGCGTACCTCATCGGGGGCAGCTTCGCGCATGTCGGCGGAAACGCCGCGGCGAACCTCTCCCTGCTCAACAACGACGGCACGTATAATTCGCAGTACAGCGCCAACCCGAACGGGCCCATCAACGCCATCGCGGCCCAGCCGAACGGCCAGACGCTGGTCGGCGGCTCGTTCACCACCATAGGGGGCGGCACGGCCAGCAACATCGCCCGGCTCAATACGGACGGCACGATCGACGGGTCCTTCTCGGCCCCGGCGAACGCCACGGTCAACGCGATAGGGCTCCAGGCAAACGGCCAGCTCCTGGTCGGGGGCGCCTTCACCACCATCTCGGGGCAGAACTCGCCCTACCTCGCAAGGCTGGGTTCAACGGGGGCCGCAGACGCCTCGTTCGCCCCCGTGGTGAACGCGGCCGTCGACTCCGTGGTCGTCCAGCCCAACGGTCAGATCGTGATCGCGGGACCCTTCACGGCCGTCGACGGCCAGGTGGTCGGCGGGATCGCACGGCTCAACTCGGACGGCACCCTCGACGTGTCGTTCAATCCCATGGCCAATGGCCCGGTGCAGGCGCTCACGATGCAGACCGACGGCACCTTCTACGTCGGCGGCTCCTTCACCTCCATCGGCGGCCAGAACCTCTCGAACGTCGCCCACCTCTTTTCGAGCGGCGCCGTAGACACCTCGTTCAATCCGAATCCCAACGCGGCCGTCGACGCGATCGCCGTCCAGTATGACGGCAAGGTCCTCATCGGCGGGGCGTTCACCTCGGCCGGGGGCATCGCGCGCTCCCAGATTGCGCGGTTTGCCGCCCCCTCGCCGACAAGCCAGTCGGTGACCGTCAGCCCGGACCAGTCGACGGTCACCTGGACCCTGTCCGGCGACGGCCCGCTCATCAGCTCCGTCACGGTCGAGGAGACGACCGACGGCAGCACCTGGACGACCGTCGGCACCGCATCCTCCACCGACGGCGCGACGTGGGAGGCTACGAACCTTCCCCCGGCGGGCGCGGCCGTGTTCGAGGTCCGCCTCACGGGCATCACCCCCTCCTCGGAGTTCTCCTCGGCGGGCCTCGTGCAGACGCTCTACCTAGTCGACACGCTCGCCATTGAGCCGACCGTGAACTCCGTCTCGTCGGTGACGGCGGTCTCGGGCACCCCGTTCGCATTCACGGTCACGGCCACGCAGCTGCCGAAGACATTCTCGGCCACGGGCCTCCCGCCGGGGCTGAACATCAACCCGACGACGGGCATCATCACCGGCACGCCGACGGCCACGGGCACCTACAACGCCGTCGTCACGGTCGGCAACGCGGGCGGCTCGGTGAACTCCAACCTGACGATCACGGTCGTCGCGGCCGGCTCCGGGCTTTCCGCGACAGCGAACTCCGCCGACCGCCTCCTCAACATCTCCACCCGCGCCGACCTGCCGGGCAACGACGTCATGATCGCGGGCTTTGTCATCTCCGGGGTCGCCCCGAAGAACGTGCTCGTCCGGGCCGTCGGCCCGGGCCTCGCCCCGTTCAACGTCCCGGGGACGATGGCAAACACCGAGATCCAGCTCTACTCGTCCTCCGGCGCCCTCATCAGCTCGAACACGGTCTGGGGAGGCGGCGCGGGCCTTGCCGCGATCTTCGCGCAGGTGGGCGCGTTCTCCCTCGATTCCAACAGCGCCGACTCCGCCCTCGTGGCGACCCTGCAGCCGGGCAGCTACACCGTCCATGTCTTTGACCCGACCGGAACCGGGGGCGTCGTCCTTGCCGAGGTTTACGATGCCGATCCGTCGCCGACAGTGTCGCCGGAGAGGCTGGTCAACATCTCCGCGCGCGGGCCCCTGAGCCCGGGCGCCGGGACGCTCATCGGCGGCTTCGTGATCTCGGGCACCGCGAACAAGGGTGTCCTCATCCGCGGCATCGGCCCCGGACTCACCGCCTTCGGCGTCACCGACGCGATCCCCGACCCCATGCTGCAGGTCTATGACCAGAACAACAACCTGGTGGCCCAGAATGCGGTGTGGACGACCCAGACGGTCACCGGACCCTACCAGACCCCGACGACGGCCGCCGGCATCACCGCGGCCGACTCGAGCGTGGGCGCGTTTGAGCTCTTCTCGCAGAACGCCGACACGGCCGTCCTGGCCGACCTGCCCCCGGGCTCCTACACGTTCCAGATCACGAGCGCGTCCAGCGCGACGGGCGAGGCCCTGGGCGAGGTCTACGAGCTGCCCTGAGCCGGGGCGGCGGCTCACCAGTCGTCGCTTCGGAACGGCGCCGCGGGAAGCCCGGCGCCGTTGAAGAGGTTCGCCTCCGGGTCGTCGCGCCAGGCGTAGCGCACGGCCACGGGGTGCGGCACCATGGCCGACCTCGCAACGACCGAATCCCCCTGGATGACGGCGACCGCGGGCCGGAACTGCCGGTCGGCGCCGGCGACCTCGAAGGACTGGAGGGGCTTGCCCGAGGCCGTAAGGCCCTCCCCCGCGAACTGGAAGTGAACCCTCATCGCCGCCCCCTCGGCGACCGCCCCGCTGAACACCGGGCCCGAGTAGTCGACCGGGATTGAATAGACTTTCGCCTTGGCGATCAGCGCAAGGCGCCGGCCCACCTCCTGCTTGTTTCGTGGGTGGGGGTTGCCGGCCTCGCCGATGTCGATCGCCACGGCCTGCCCCGTCCCCGGCACCGAGAGGGCCCCTGCCTGCGCCTCGCGGAGGGCCGCCCAGCCCTCGGCCGGGTCCGGCTTGGCCGGCTTGAAGGCCGGGAGCTGGACCCAGAAGAACGGAAGGTCGGCCGCCCCGAAATGGGTGCGCCATGCGGAAATCAGAGCCGGAAACAGGGCGGCGTAGTCGGAGGCGCGCCCCACGTTGCTCTCGCCCTGGTACCATATCACGCCGCGCAACGCGCAGGGAAGCAGGGGCTGGATCATCCCGTTGAACACGGAGGAGGGCACCCAGGGATCCTCGAGGCCGGGCGCGGCCCTGCCGGCGACATGACCGTTGGAGAAGCGCGGGAACGCGGCGAGCGCCAACGGGCTCATCCAGGCCTCGATCGGCGTGCTCGCCGCCGTGCTGTTGATGAGGCCGATCGGCACCCCGAGCCTCGCGAACAGGTCGCGGGCGAAGAAATATCCGACGGCCGTGAAATGGCCCACGGTCCCCGGCGAGCACGCCTTCCAGTCGCCGCGGACCGAGTCCATCGGGGTGTCCGAGGCCTGGCGCGCGACCTTGAACTGGCGGATCAGCGGATAACGCGCCGCCGCGACCTCCGCGGCGTCGTTCTCGACCCGGTAGCCGGCGGCCGCATCGTCGACCTCAAACTCCATGTTGGACTGGCCCGAGCACAGCCAGACCTCGCCGACGACGATGTCATGGACCGCCACGGCGGACCTGCCGGTCGCGACGAGATCCGAACCCGATGTGCTCGCCGAAAGAGGGGCTAGCACGGTGATCCAGCGCCCGTCGGGCCCCGCGGTCGCGCCGACGCTCTGGCCCGCAAAAGAGACGCTCACGTGCTCGCCCGGTGCCGCGCGCCCCCAGACCGGGACGGGGAGGTCCCTCTGGAGGACCGCGTGGTCCTGAAAGAGGGGGGCGAGTTCGGGCGCGGCGCCGAGGCGGCAAGCCAGCAGGGCCGAGGCGGTGGTCAGGAGGACACGAAGGCGCGGCAATCGCATGGGAGCCCGTGATCCGATCAGGGCGCCTTGGTTCCCGCAAGGAACAGCTGAAGCTCCGCGGCCATCCTCGGGCCGAATCCCTTGACCTCGGAGATTTCCGCGGCGGTCGCCCCCCGGAGGCGCTCGATGCTGCCGAACCAGTCCATGAGCGCGGCGCGCCGGACGGGCCCGAGGCCCGGGAAGTCGTCGAGCAGCGACTCGCGGATCCTCTTCGACCGGAGCTCGGCGTTGTATGTGTTCGCGAACCGGTGGGCCTCGTCCCTGAGGCGCTGCAGGAGCCTGAGCCCCGGATGGTCCAGGGGAATGTTGAGCGGCGGCCGCGCGTCCGGGAATACGATCGTCTCCTCCTTCTTCGCCAGCCCGACGATCGGGGGCGGGGTGAGGTCGAGCGCGATGAACGCCTTTAGCGCCGCGCCCACCTGTCCCCTCCCGCCGTCGATGACCACCAGGTCGGGGAACGCCCTGCCCTCCTCGCTCATCCGGCGGTACCGCCTTCCCACGACCTCCTCCATGGCCCGGAAGTCGTCGTTGCCCATGAAGCCCTTGATCCTGAAGCGCCGGTAATTGTCCCGGTCCGGCTTCCCGTTGGCGAAGCGGACCATCGAGGCCACGACGAAGGTCCCCGATATGTGCGAGATGTCGAAGCACTCGATGACGCCGGGGGGCGCAGCCAGTGCGAGGGCCTCCTGGAGCGAGGCCAGGGCCGATGCGTCGGCGGAGGGCGCCGTCGGGTCGGTGCGCTCGAAGTGACGCGGCTTGTGCAGCGTGGTCTCTAGCGCGAACACGATGTCGCGCAGCGACGCCGCCTTCTCGAATTCGCGGCGCCCGGAGGCGGCCTCCATCTCCGTCCGGAGCGAGCCGAGCCATTCGCGGGACTTGCCCTCGAGGAAGGCGCAGGCCTCCTCGACCCGCGCCCGGTACTGCTCGGTCGTGACGCTGTTCGGGAACCCGTAGATCTCGGCCCGCACGTCGTCGTACAGCTGCCACGAACCGTCCGCGAGGCGGGTGGGCGTGCCGTCGCCCAGCAGGATCCCGAACTGGCGCCTCATCTGCGCCAGCGTCTTTCGGAGCGGTCCGCTGTGCGCAAAGGGGCCGAAGTACCTCGAGCGGTCGTCCTTCCTCAGCCTGACCAGCCTGAAACGGGGCAGTTCCTCGCGGGGGTCCAGCCGCACCAGGAGGAAACGCTTGTCGTCCGTGAAATCCGTGTTGTAGCGCGGCTTCCACTGCTTGATCAGCTTTCCCTCGAGCAGGAGGGCCTCGGGCTCGGATTTGACCTCTATCGTGTCGAAGTCGGCGATCATCTCCACGAGGGCGCGGATCTTGGGGTGGAGCGTGAAAGCCCGCGACGGCTGGAAATAGGACGAAACCCTCTTCTTCAGGGCCTTCGCCTTGCCCACGTAGATGATCCGCCCTATCCTGTCCTTCATGAGGTACACACCGGGCTTGTCGGGCAGCCTCCGCACCTTCTCCTTCAGCGAGGGGGGCGGCACCCTATCTTCGTCCACGGCTGGCATTTTGGCCAGACTAGCCTATTTTCTGCGTCCGCAAAGCATGCTTTCCAATAACACCCGAACTTTGGATTGAAAAAGCCCGCCTCCAGCCTCCGCTACGAGCTGCTGACGATTGGCGACGAGCTCCTTCTGGGGCTAACCGCCAACGGCCATCTGACGTTCATCGGAGCAGAGCTCGGGGCGAGGGGGGTTGAGCTGCGACGGAATGTCACGGTAACCGACGATGCCGAGGATATCGCGCTCCAGTTCCGCGAGAGCTGGGCCCGCTCGGACGTGGTGCTTGTCACCGGGGGCCTCGGGCCGACCTGCGACGACCGGACCCGTGAATCGATCGCGGGCGTGCTGGGACAGCGCCTCGTGTTCGACCCCAAGATAGAGAAGCACATCCAGGACCGGTTTGCGCTCTTCGGCCGGAAGATGACGCCGAACAACCTCAAGCAGGCGCAGCGCTTCGAGCGCGGGGACGTGCTCCTCAATTCCAACGGCACCGCGCCGGGCCTCTGGGTCGAGCAGGATGGAAAGGTGCTGTGCATGATGCCGGGGCCCCCGAACGAGCTTCAGCCCATGTTCACCGAGCAGGTGCTTCCCAGGCTCGCAAGGGCGGGCCTTGTCCAGGACGGGGCCGCCTATGTCCAGATTCGAACCGCGGGGATCGGGGAATCGCTGCTCGAGACGAAGCTCCAGCCCGTATTTGAAAAGCATGGCCCGGGGCTCGGGGTCGCCTTCTGCGCCCATTCCGGCCACGTCGACTGCAGGTTGAGCTCTCCCGCGGGCGAGCTCGGGCCCGCCGAGATCGCGGCGGTCGCCTCGGAATGCGCCCAGCTCCTCGGTGAGGACTTTGTCATCCTGGGGGACGACTCGCTCGCCAAGGTGTGCGCCGACGCGCTTCGGGCCCAGGAAAAGCGCGTTGCCGTCGCCGAGATGGCGACCGGCGGCCTGCTCGCGAACGCGTTCACCGACATCTGCGGCGCCTCGAAGTTCTTCTCGGGCGGATGCGTGTGCTATTCGAATGACTCCGTCGTCCAGCTCCTGGACGTGCCGGAGTGCCTGCTCCTGCAGCACGGCGCGGCGAGCCCGGAGGCGGCCGTGGCGATGGCTACCGGCGCGGCCGAGAAGCTGGGCGCCGACTATGCCCTCTCGATCACCGGTTTCGCGGGGCCCTGCGGCGGCCCCAACGAGAACCCGGTCGGCACCATCTTCGTGGCCCTCCACGCCCCCCACGGCGTCTGGTCCCGCAAGCTCAGCTATCCTGGCCCCCGCATGACGATCAAACGGCGCGCGGTCAACGCCGCCCTCGACTGGCTCCGGCGTGAGCTTGTCCGCGCCCGGAACGGCGCGGCGGTCCCCCAGAAGCGCCAGGGCGTGATGCAGTAGCCGGTCAGCCGGCGATCAGGTTTCGGAGCGCGGCCAGGTACTTCTCGCGGGTCCGGGCGATCACGTCCGCGGGCAGGCTCGGCGCCGGGGGCCTCTGGTCCCATTTGAGTCCCAGGAGGTGGTCCCGGACAAACTGCTTGTCATAGCTCGGGGGCGAACCGCCCGGCGCGTAGCTGTCCCGCGGCCAGTACCTCGAGGAATCCGGCGTCAGGAGCTCGTCGATCAGCACAAGCCCTCCCTCGGGATCGGTTCCAAACTCGAACTTGGTGTCGGCAAGGATCATCCCCGACCCGAGGGCCCGCCCGTGGCCAAACCGGTAGAGCTCGAGGCTCGCGGCTTTAGCCTTCGCGTACAGGGCCGCCCCGACCGCGGCCGAGCCGCGGGTGTCGTCGATCGCCTCGTCGTGGCTTCCCTTGGGCGCCTTGGTCGTCGGCGTGAAGATGGGTTCGGGCAGCCTGTCGGCCTGGCGCAGTCCCGGGGGCAGCCTGATCCCGCACACCGTCCCCGACTTGGAGTAGGAGGCCCATCCGCTCCCCGCGAGGTAGCCCCGCACGACGCATTCGATCGCGAGCGGCCGGAGCTTGCGGACCACCATGCTCCGCAGGCGAATCTCGCGATCCAAGATGCCCCGCCGGTCAAATTCGCCCTCCTGGTCAGGCAGCAGGTGATTCGCAATGATCCCCGAGGTCCGGGCGAACCACCAGAGGCTCATCTGCGTGAGAAGGACGCCCTTGCCCGGAATTCCGTCCGGCAGGATGACGTCGAAGGCGGAAAGCCGGTCGGAGGCGACCAGCAGGAGGGCGTCGCCGAGGTCAAAAATCTCGCGGACCTTGCCCGATGCGACCCTTGGGAACGGTGTCTCGATGGACGTCACCGCCCGGTCGGTGAGGCCGGCCTCGATTTCGGCAAAGGTCATTGCCCGAGGATTCCGCCGCATAAGAAGGGGTCGAGCCGGAAAAGGCCTGGCGCCCCTGTAAATGACAAGGGGACGTTGCAGCATTGCGCTTATACAACATTGTCTTGGGAGCCCTTCGAGCCTTGGGATCGCGCGCGAGATTGACTAACGGATTGCGAATGCGATCGCGGACATTCGGAATGGGATCACTCGACGGATGAGCTTTTCACGCGCAGACGACACCCAACGGACGAAATCCCCCAAGAGCGTCCCGCAACCGGCATTTGAAGACGCATGAGCGTGGGGCCGATACGCGGACTCCACGCCTTCAAGCGGGACGAGGAGATCCTAAAGCACAAGGTGGCACCGGGAACCGTCCGAAAGGTGCTGCAATTTGGCAGGCCCTATTACGGCATCCTTCTCTTCTTTCTTCTTCTGGTGGTGCTGGATGCCGCCGCCGGCGTGGTCAATCCGCTCATCTACCGGAAGCTGATCAACCAAGGAATCCTGACGGGCAATGCTGCGCTGGTCCTTCAGCTGGCGCTCATCGCCGGCTGCGTCGCCGTGGTCGACGCTGGCCTGACCTTCGCGCAGCGCCAGATCGCGACCGAAATCGGCCTTAAGATCGTCCTGGACCTGCGGACCCGGGTCTTCGTCCACATCCAGCGGATGTCGCTCGCCTTCTTCACCCGAACAAGGACCGGCGCCCTCGTCAGCCGGCTGAACGGCGACGTGTCGGGCGTGCGGGATGCGTTCACAGACATCCTGTCCACGGCCGTCGGCAACGTGGTGACAGTGACCCTGGTGCTCGGCGCCATGTTCTTCCTTTCGTGGCGCCTCACCCTGGCCGCGCTGGTCGTGATTCCCGTCTTCGTTATTCCGGCCCGTTTTGTCGGCCGCCGCCTGCAGGCGCTCACCAAGGAAAGCTACGACCGCTCAGCCGAGATGAACAACCTGATGGTGGAGCGCTTCAACGTGGCCGGCGCCCTCATCTCCAAGATCTTCGGCCGGCCGGACGAGGAAACGCGGGCCTTCACGGCGCACGCCAGCCGCGTGCGGGACATCAGCCTCAAGGTATCCACCTATTCGCGGTTGCTTTTCATCGGCCTCGGCCTGGTCGCGTCGCTCTCGGTGACCGTCGTGTACGGCTGGGGCGGCGTCCTGGCCGCCCACAAGGCCCTGGACGTCGGGACGCTCGTCGCCCTGATTTC
>Ga0181537_10002062_pt1 | contig 17959 bp, 16 predicted proteins | sample PEATcosm2014_Bin_39_FD_119765 | JGI IMG/M metagenome (GOLD analysis project Ga0181537, IMG submission 119765) | Peatland microbial communities from MTU Mesocosm Facility, Houghton, MI, USA - PEATcosm2014_Bin23_10_metaG | ecosystem: Environmental > Terrestrial > Soil > Wetlands > Peat | place... | reverse complement strand
GGGCGCGGGGCAGCAGCGGCGGGCATCATGGACTCGAGTCCATCGAGAAGCACCTGGGCTCGCGGGAATTTGCGCGGTTGCGCATCGGCATCGGCCGGACGGCGGACGGACGGCGCGAGATAACGGACCATGTGCTGGCGCCGTTTGCGGCGGAAGAGTCGGCGGTGGTGGAACGGGTTTTGACGGCGGCAGCCGCGCAGGCGGAATGCTGGATGGACAACGGAATTGAAATGGCGATGAACCGGTTCAACGGGCTGGCGGCGGGCCCGGGACCAAATAAGGAAACTGAGTGAAAAGATACGAAGGTTTGTTCATATTGAACACGGCGGCGCGGGAAGAAGGCATCAAGGACATCATCGACAAGGTGTCCGCGGAGATCGCCGCGAGTGGCGGCCGCGTGGAGACGGTGCAGAAGATGGACAAGCGCGCCTTTGTGCGCGTGGCGGACAAGAAGCACAACTCGGGCTTTTACGTGAACGTGATTTTCGAGACCCAGCCCGGCGCGCTGGCGGCGTTGCGCAACCGCTTTGCGTTGAACGAGGAAATCTTCCGCGTGCTCTTCAGCGAGGCCCCCGCCGCGAAGGCCGAGGCCAAGGCGATTTGATTTATGGCCGGCTATAACAAGGTCATTTTGATTGGGAACCTCACGCGGGATCCCGAGTTGCGCTATACGCCGCAGGGCGTGGCGATCGCCAAAATCGGCCTGGCGGTGAACCGCACCTGGAAGAACGAGGCGGGCGAGACCAAGGAAGAGGTGACGTTCGTGGACGTGGACGCCTTCCGGCGCCAGGCGGAGACGCTGGCCCAGTACTTGAAGAAGGGCAGCCCGCTCATGGTCGAAGGCCGGCTCAAGCTCGACCAGTGGGACGACAAGCAGACCGGCCAGAAACGCAGCCGCCTCGGCGTGGTGCTCGAGGGTTTTCAATTTCTCGGCGGCGGCAACCGCGGCGCGGAAGGCGGCGCACCGGGCCCCGGCCCCAAACCCGCCGCGCCCAAGAGCGAGGCCCCCGCCGACGGCGAGGCCCCGCCTCCGCCCGAAGACGACGACGTGCCGTTCTAACCCGCTTTACAGCGGAGCCGGGCGTTCCCGGCTTCGCGCAGCCAAAGTTCAACCCCAATTTTTCCTATGCCAAAAACTGAAGTCATCCTCACCCACAACATCGTCGGCCTGGGCGCCGAGTCGGACCAGGTCAAGGTCGCCGCGGGCTACGCCCGGAATTATTTGTTGCCACAGGGGTTCGCCATCCCGCTCACGGGCGCGAACAAGCGGCGCATCGAGGCGTTGAAGCAGCGCCGGGCGCAGCGCGAGGCGGACGAACTCAACCACATGAACGATTTGTCGCGCAGCCTGGCCAAGCTGACGGCGGTGGTGACCGTCAAGACCGGCGAGGACGGCAAGATGTTCGGGTCCGTCACCGCGGGCGCGATTGCCGACCAGCTCAAGACCCAGTTTGACGTGTCGCTGGACAAGAAGAAGATTCACCTGGAGCATCCGATTCGGACGCTGGGCGAGCATGAAATCGAACTCCGTCTGCACGCCGATGTGACCACGAAGCTGAAGGTCCGCGTGGAAAGCAGCACGCCACCGCCGACGCCGGTCGAAACGCAAGAGACGGCCGGACAAAGGGATGACCGGACGGAAAGACGCGGTCGCCGCCCTGAGCGCATTACCGCCGCCCCCGCGGTCGTCGCGGAAGAGCCGGCGCCTCAGGAGAAAAAGCCTCGCGCTGCCAAGGGCGAAAAGGCTGAAAAGTCCGGCAAAGCCAAGAAATCTGAATAGAGCGGTAAACGCGGGGCCGCGGGAGATTCCCGCGGCTACCAGTCCTTGACCGGGCGATTTTGCAGCGTGTTTTTGTTTGGCGGAGCGAGCCGCAGGACCTGTTCCTCGTCCTTTTGTGAATCCAGCAACTGCTGCGCCTGTTGCGGAGTCATCTGGCCCGCGGCCATCATCGCCGCTTCCTGTTTGGCTTCCTCTTCCGATTTGTCCTTGGCTTCCGCCGCGCTTTGCTCCTGGCCCGCTTTGTCCTTTTTCTCCTCCTGTTTCTGCTGGTCCGGTTGGTTCTGCGCCTCGGACTGATCGGCCTGCTGCTGGTCCTGCTGCTTTTGCTGTTGGGACTGCTGTTGGGACTGGTCCTGCTGTGATTGCGAATTCTGTTTTTGCTGGGATTGATCCTGGTTTTGCTGCGACTGCGAATCCTTCTGCTGATTCTGCGGGTTCTGTTGGGAATCCTTGTCCGCCTGCTGGTTCTGCCCCTGTTTTTGATCCTGTTTCTGGTCCGGCTTGTCCTTTTTCTGCTGCTGTTTGTCGTTCTGCGACTGGGACTGGGATTGCTGTTTCTTCAACTCTTCCAATTGCTTTTCGACGAAGGCCCGGTTGAAATCCGCGTCGCTGTCCTGTTTGTTCAAGGCCAGGGCGTTGGTATATTGCTTGAGCGCATTTTCCCAGGCCTCCTGTTTCTTGGAGGTGTCCGTGAGCTGCTGTCCGAGGCGGTAGAAGGTGTTGCCAAGATTGTAATAGGCGCTCTGCTGCAACTGCAGGTCGGGCGACGACACGGCCTGGCCGAATTGTTTGACGGCCTCGTCCAGCTTCTGGCCCTGGTATGCCGCGGCGCCGGCGTTGAAATGCAGCCGCGGGTCGTCCTGCTTCTGCTCGAGCAACCGGTCGTAGTCCTTGAGGGCATCCTGGAATTTGCCGTCGTTATATTCCCGCAACGCGCTGGCAGCGCCGCCGCCGTGGGCCTCCAGCGGCACGGTCAGCAGCAGAATCAGCGCGGCGGTTTGCACCCAGGTCGCGGTGGGGGCGCGTTCGGCCGCGGTGGCCGCGGGACGTTTGCGTTTGCGTTCGGGCAGGAACATCTCGGCGATCAATAAAGCAATGGCAAAGGACAACGGCCAGTAGAAACGCTCGCGATAACGCATGAACATCCGGGCGGAATTCTCCGACTTCGGCAGCGGGGCAATGCCCCGATCATAGAGCAGGTCCATCGTGCTGGTGCCGCTGAGATGCTGATAAAAGCCCTTGGTGGCGTGGGCGATTTGCTGCAACAACTCCTCGTTCAAATGCGATTTGACGGGGTTGCCATTTTCGTCGCGGATGTAATCCGTCCGTCCCTGGTCGTCGCGAACGCGCAGGAGTTCGCCCTCCGGCGTGCCGATGCCGACCGTGAAAATAATGATCCCGGACGCCGCGGCCTTTTCCGCCGCCGCCGCCGCGTCGCTGTCGTGATCCTCGCCGTCGGTGAACAGCACAATCACCTTGTGGTTCCCGGAATCCTTCTTAAACGCCGCCCGCGCCTCGTCGATGGCCTCGCCAATCGCCGTGCCGCCCTGTGAAATCGTCTGGGTGTCGAGCGACGCCACGCTTTCGCTGAACGCGGCGTCATCCAGGGTGAGCGGGCATTCGAGAAAGGCGCTGCCGGCGAACGCCACCAGGCCCAGCCGGTCGGTGCCGGCCCGCCGCGCCAGATCGAGCGCCGCGAGCTTGGCGCGCGCCAGGCGGTTCGGCTGCACGTCCTCCGCGAGCATGCTCTTGGAAGTGTCAATCACCATGACGACGTCCAGGCCGCGCTGCCGCGCCTCTTCCTGGGTGAATCCCCATTGCGGCCGGGCCAGCGCCAGAACCAGGAGCGCGACGGCCGCCACGATCATCGCCATGCGCGCCTTCTGGCGGGCGGCGGACACGCCGACCTTGAGATGCGCCAGCAGCCGGGCGGAAATGAATTGCGTGATCAACCGCTGCCGCTCGCGCCATGCCCACCAAAAAAACAAAATCAAAGGCAGCACCAAAAGCACCAGCAACCAGAGCATTTGCGGAGCGCCGAGGTTCATGGCAGTCTCCTCCACAGGGTTTGGTTCAGAATGACTTCCAGCAGCAGCACCGCCGTACCCGAAATGATGGCCCACGGGAACAATTCCTGGAACTGCGTGTATTTCTTGACCTCCACGTCGGTCTTTTCCAGCCGGTCGATGTCATCATAGATTTTGTTCAGCGTGTCCGAGCTGTCGGCGCGGTAGTATTTCGCGGACGTCATCTTCGCAATCGTCTTGAGCGTGTCTTCGTCCACGTCCACGGGTTGTTTTTGATAAATCGTCCGCCCCGTGTAAGGGTCCTGGCCCACGGCAATTCGCGCCTCGCCCCGCGTGCCGACGCCGATGGTGTACACCTTGACCCCCAGGGCCTGCGCCGCCTCGGCGGCGGTGAGCGGCGGTATCCGGCCGGCGTTGTTTTCGCCGTCGGTCATTAAAATCACAATCTTGCTTTTTGACTGCAAGTCGCGCACGCGGTTCACGGCGGTGGCCAGGGCGGAACCGATGGCTGTCGATCGGTTGTCAAAACCGGGCATGTCCACGCTCATGCGATCAAGGTTCTCCAGAAAAAAATCGTGGTCCAGCGTCGGCGGCACCACGACATAGGCGTAGGCCGCAAAGATGACCAGCCCCAGCCGGTCATTGGGCCGTTTGGCGACGAATTTCTTGAGCACATCGCGCGCCAGCAGAAAGCGGGTCGTCTGCTGCCCGTTCAGCACAAAGCCGTCGTCCTCCGCGTTCATGCTGCCGGACATGTCCAGGGCCACAACGATGTCCACGCCGCTGGCCTTGATCTGGGTTTCGCTCAGTGTCAGTCGCGGCTGGGCGAGCGCGACAATCAGCAACGCCAGCGCCAGCCAGCGTAAATTCATGAGCATGCCCCCGGCGCGCGAGCGGGTGATGCCGACGATGCCTTTGACCAGTTGCACGGAGGAATACAGAAACGCGGGCTGGCGACCGTGCTGCCCCTTCAGCCAGGCCAACACGGGCAGCAGCAGCAACAGCAGCAACAGGTATGGATGGGCGAAAGTCATGACGGGACAGTTGCGGCCGGGGCGTCCGCCAGCGGTTGCGGCTGCGGCTCGGTTTCGTCAATCAAGCGGGTGGCGGAATCATGCAACGCCTGAAGTTCGGGCAACCCGGGCTCGTAGCGGGCGAACTTCACCATGTCGCAAACGGAAAGAAATTCGCCCAGGCTCGTCTTCTGTTCGGGCAACAAAAGATCGGTCGCCTGCAATTCATACAAAAACTCCTCCGTGGTCCGTTCCGGGGCGCGGAAGTCGAAGCGTTCCTCCAGGTAAAGACGGGCGGTGTCCGAAACAAGGATGCAGAAGGGCTTGGGCTGGTCAATCAAAGCCAGCGCTTCCCGCAGTTTCTGGCGGGCGCGCTCGTGCGGCGGAATGAACAGGACCGGCGCGGGCTGGCCGGCCTTGCGCCGCCACAACACGAACACGGTGATGGCAACCGCGGCCACCGCCAGGACAGCCAGCGCGACCCAGAGCCAAAGCCAGTAATTGGGAATCACGATGGGCGGCTTGATGCCGTGGATGTCCGTCGCCGCGGGAACAGCGGCGGCCGTTGCGGGAGAATTGGTGATGATCAGCGCGTTGGTGTTCATCCGTGCAGGCGGCGTTTTTCGCGCGTTTCAAAAAAGCGGCCCAGTTCCGAGGTGTAAGGCAGGTCGGTGCGCAATTGAATGGAATCAATTCGCGCGGAACGGAACACGCGCTGCAATTCCGACTGCGCCCGCGCCTGCCGCTCCTCGAAGGCGGCGCGCTTGCGGTGGTCGCCGGTGTTCACCTCGACGACCTCGCCGGTTTCCGCGTCCTTGAGCACCAGCCGGCCCAGCGCCGGCAACTCCAGTTCGTAGCGGTCGGTGATTTGTATGGCGACGACGTCATGCCGGCGGTTCGCCTGCCGCAACGCGGTGAATGATGCCAGCGCGAGCGATTGGGGCAACGCCATGCCCGGGGACGGGCGGACGGACCGGCCGGACGGACCGCGGCTGCCGAGGTTTTGGCCCAGGAAATCCGAGACCACCACGGCGATGGCGCGATGCGGCGTGACGCGCGTGAGAAATTCCAGCGCGAGATTCAGATTGGTGCCGCGCCGCTTCGGCGAGAAGAAAAGTATTTCGCGAATCACCCGCAACACATGACGGCGGCCCTTGCGCGGCGGGATGAATTTTTCCACTTCTTCGCTGAAAAGAATCAATCCCACCTTGTCATTGTTACGGATGGCGGAGAAGGCGAGCACGGACGCAATCTCGGCGGCGAGTTCGCGCTTGGATTGTTCGCCGGAGCCAAACAGGCCCGACCCGCTCACATCCACCACCAGCATGAGCGTCAGCTCGCGTTCCTCGACAAATTTTTTCACGAACGGATGGTTCATCCGCGCGGTGACATTCCAGTCAATGGACCGCACCTCGTCGCCGGGTTGATATTCGCGGACCTCCTCAAAATTCATCCCCTGCCCCTTGAAGACGCTGTGATACTGGCCGGCGAGCGTTTCGCTCACGAGCCGGTTCGTGCGAATCTCGATCTGCCGGATTTTTTTGAGGATTTCGCGGGGGATCATGGCAAGGCGGAGTGCGGAGCGCGGAGTGCGGAGCAGGAGAACCGCCCATTTCCGGCTTGATTTCGGCCTAAACGAGGGTAAATTGACGGCATGAGCGGGATGGAAATTATCGAACAAATGCGCGGTTTACCGACCGAGGAAAAACGCGGCATTGTCGAGCAAATCTGGAAGGAATTCGGTGGTGAACTTGGCTGGATCGACCCCGATTTGACGCCGGAACAAATCACGGAGCTTGACCGCCGTCTCGCCGACTTCGAGAAAAATCCCCACGATGGAATTCCCTGGGAACAAGTGCAGGCCGACCTGAGAAAGAAATATGGCTGGAAATGAGCCTCGCGCTCATTTTCAAATCCGCGGCAAGATTCGAACTTGAGGAGGCAGTCGCGTGGTACGAGGAACAGCAGGCCGGGCTGGGGCGTGAATTCGCACTGGAGGTTTTTGCGGCGCTCGAACGAGCGCAGGCCAATCCTGAATTTTTCGCCAGAGTTCTCGGCCGCGCTCGCAAGATTCGCCTCCGCCACTTTTCCAAATACAGCGTTTATTTTGCCGTTAAAGAAGACGCGCTCGCTGTGCTGGCGGTTTTCCATGGCGCGCGCAATCCGACCGAGCTTCGTCAACGGCTCAAATGAGAATGCCGTCCGGGTTTTGCTCACGAGCCGGTTCGTGCGAATCTCGATCTGCCGGAGTTTCTTGAGGATTTCGCGGGGGATCATGCCGACAATTCTTTCATCTCTTCGTAAATCACTTTTTCAGGGTTTGGAACCAGCCCCAGTTTTGAATGATAGCGAAGGCCGGAGCTATCCTTCGAGGCGGCACTTACCGCCGCCTGCGCCCAGGATTTTGCCAGATCAAATCTGCTCTTGGCTTTATAAATTAGTGCCCGGCTTATGCTCGACTCGTATTGTTCGCTTGGGAACATTTCATGTTTTCCAAACTCATCAAGCACAGCCAGCGCTTCGTCGTAAAGCTGTGGAACTGGCCTAGTCGCAACCAGCCACGCAAAACCTCTGTACGCGGACGTCTTTATGCCACCTTTTTGCCGCTCGATTTCCATTGCTTTGCGGTAGGCAGCCAAAGCCTCGTCAAACTTACCCAATCGTCCTAGACAATCGCCTTGCTGATCGCGTGCTTGAACGACCTGGGATTCGCAAGGGTATTCCACAAACAATTTTTCCAATAATTGCAGCGCGGCCGTCAATAATTCCTCGACTCCGACCTTTTGCAATTCAAACGCTTGAATCCGCAGGTATTGCGCCTTGTGGAATTGCCCTCGACTTCGCCCCAAATGAGCAAAAAAGTCTTCTTGGTCTGCCTGAGTCCAAGTTTTTTTTCTGAACCATTCCGCAGCGCTCATTTTCGACATCACGGCACCGGCAGTTCATCAAAGATCTTCTGGATGACCGTTTCGCTGGTCTTGTTTTCCGCCTCGGCCTCGTAGGTGATGGTGACGCGGTGGCGCAACACGTCCATGCCGATGGTTTTCACGTCCTGCGGCGTCACGTAGCCGCGACCGCGCAGGAAGGCGTAGGCCTTGGCCGCCAGCGTCAGGGAAATCGTCGCGCGCGGCGAAGCGCCCAACTGGATGAAATCCTTCAATTGAATTTTGTAAACCTCCGGCTCGCGCGTGGCGCAGACGAGGTCCACAATGTAATCCTTCACCTTTTCATCGATGTAAATGTCGTTGATGATGCGGCGGGCTTCCATGATTTGCTTGGGCGAAACCACCGCCTGCGCCTTGGGCAAGTCGATGGTGTGGGCCATGAGATCCAGGATTTGCCGCTCCTCGGCGCGCGACGGATAGCCGATCTTCAGCTTGAGCATGAAACGGTCGACCTGCGCCTCGGGCAGCGGATAGGTGCCTTCCTGTTCGATGGGATTTTGCGTCGCGAGAACGAGAAAAGGCTCCTCGAGCTTGAAAGTCTGTTCGCCGATGGTCACCTGCTTTTCCTGCATGGCCTCGAGCAGCGCGCTCTGGACCTTGGCGGGCGCGCGGTTGATTTCGTCCGCCAGCACGAGGTTGGCGAAAATGGGGCCGCGCCGCGTGGAAAACCCGCCGGACTGGGGGTTGTATATCTGCGTGCCGATGACGTCGGCGGGCAGCATGTCCGGCGTGAATTGAAGTCGCGCAAATTTGACATCCAGGCAGGCGGCGAGCGTCTTGACCGACAGCGTCTTGGCCAGGCCCGGCACGCCTTCCAGCAGCACGTGGCCGTTGGCCAGCAGGCCGATGGCAAGCCGCTCGACCAGATAAGTCTGGCCGATGACGACCTTGCCGATTTCGTTGAATAAAGGCCGCACGAAGGCGCTGGACTCCGCCACGGCGTTGTTGATGGCACTGATTCCGGTATTCATTTTGTCGTAGAGTTTTACTGTTAAGTGGACAAAAAACGAGAAAATCCGTTCACTCAAATGCCCTGTCCGTAATCTTCACGATAAACCGCCAAGGCAACCGTTTAACGGAGGACGACAATGGTCTTAATATCTCAGAATCAATGCCTTGCGGTGTTTCTGAATCGCCTCCGGCTAGAGACTGTTCCGCTCCGAACGCGTCCACCCGCCGCGGTCCAGCCGGCAATGCCGGCGCAACCCGCCCTGCGCCGAACAGTCCCCACTCGTTTCCGCATGGGTTGCTTTGAGGGGAAGCCCGCCCCAGTGCGGGTGCTTCGGGCTAAAGCGCCAGCCCCGGCTGCCGATATAGATACGGACACGTGATGTTTTGGAGTGTGGTCTGCGCCGGACCCGGCCATTGAACGCCGACGCAGCAGTCAGATCGGCTAGTTCGAGCGGTCGGGGTGTTTTCGCCCGGGTGAGTTTGCCAGTATGAACATAATGCGACCGCGGAGTTGGAAATGGGCGCCAGCCCTGGCGCTGCTGTTTCTCCCGCTGTCGCTGTGGGCGCTGGATCCGGACAAGTCCATCTTTCAATATAATTGTCAGAACTGGACGCGCCAGAGCGGGCTGCCGGCGGACAAAGTTTCCACCGTGATCCAGACCAAGGACGGATACATCTGGCTGGGCACCCAGAACGGCTTGTTTCGCTTTGACGGCCTCGCGTTCACGCCCGTGCCCGTCGACCTGCCCCAGTCCCAGAACCGGGAAATCCGGCAACTTTCCAGATCGAAGAATGGCGGCTTCTGGTTTGGCATCAACGTTGGTGCATTTGGCGGTTACGACGGACGGAAGTTCTCCCTGCTCGGCGATGACCGGTGGAACCAGGAGGGCATGAATCCCACGGCAATCATGGAGGCCAGGGACGGATCGGTGTGGACGGGCGGGGACTTCGGTTACGGCCGATGGGTCAAGGGCAACCCCGAGGCCAGTTTCCTTGTGGACCAATCCAATTCCGGCATCGTGCTGTCCATGTGCGAGGACTCCGCGGGGCGCATCTGGCTGGGAACGGTGGAGCACGGTTTGTATTGCTGGACGGACGGGAAAACCATTCGAATTCCGGACGAATCACTCAAGAAACGAAACATCTCCGCCCTCGCCGCGGGCGCAGACGGCCGCATCTGGGTCGGGACGGGTCAAGGCCTCTTATGCTATGACGCGCAGGGTCATCCCCAGACGATCCCCCCCCTCTATCCGGAAGCAAAAGCGCTGCTGGTGGACCGTCATGGAGTGCTTTGGGTGGGAACCTCCGGAAAGGGATTGGCCCGCTTCCGGAACGGGACGTTCACCTACCTCGGCAAAAATGACGGACTCGTCAGCGACAACGTCACCTCCCTCTTTGAGGACGCGGAGGGAAGCCTCTGGATCGGCACGCAGGACGGGCTGAGCCAGTTGACCGACTTGAAATTCCCGATCTACTCCAGCAAGGAAGGATTCCCCGAAGGGTCCAGCCATTCGGTCGCAGCTTCAGGCAAGGGTGGGCTCTGGGTGACCACCAGTTCCGGCGCCGCCTATTTTGACGGCACGACTCCCACGAATTACACGAACAGCTCCCTCCTGCCTAACCCCTATGTCAAAATGGGATTCGAAGCCCGGAATGGCGACGTTTACCTGGTGGACGGCGACAAGAACGTCAATGTTCTGTCGGACGGGAAACTGCTCAGACGTTACGCCTGCCAGGACTGGGCCTCGGCATTCGCGGAAGATGATGAAAGTGTGCTGATGGCCATGGGCGCGCCTCCGCGCCTCTTGCGCGACAAGGGCGGCAAATTGCTCCCTTACGACTTCCAGGACGGACAGGTGCCCGCGTTCTACTGGATCAACAAGCTTTGTGTTGCCCGCGATGGCGCCATCTGGGTCGCCAGCAACAACGGGATCTTTCGCATCAAGGACGGGTCGGTCCGACAGTGGTCGAACACCGAGGGCCTGGTCTGGAAAAGGGTCCAATGGATTTGCGAAGACGAGGATGGAAGCATTTGGGCCGGACTCGCGGTGGGCATGGCCAGAATCAAGAACGGCCGGCTGACCACCATCACAGAGGCAAACGGGCTGAGGGACGACCGGATCTACGCCATTATTCCCGATGATTTCGGCTTTTTTTGGATTTCCTCCGGGCGCGGCATCATGCGGGCGACCCGTCAGAATCTGAATGATTTTGCCGACGGCAAGGCGGCGCGCGTCCAGTGCGATCTCTTTGACGGATTGGAATCCATCAAATTCAACGACCGCACCGATCAGGAGTTCTCCGGCTGCAAGACGCTGGACGGCCGCATCTGGTTCCCGAACCCGCAAGGCACGGTGATGATCAATCCCCGCGGCTACTCCACTAATGCCATACCCCCGCCGGTCTTGATTCGGGAAATCCTCGTTGACGGAACGGAAATAAAAGACCGGGACCGTCACGCCATCAGCAGCCGCGTGGAGCGGGTCGAGTTCGTCTTTTCGGCGCTCAGCTACATTTCGCCGCAAAAAATTCAAATCCGGTATCAGTTGGAGGGCCTGGAGCCGGGCTGGGTCGAGGCCGGAACGGCCCGGTCCGCAGTTTACGACCGGCTGAGGCCGGGCCAATACACCTTCCGGGTCCAGGCTTGCAATGCGGATGGCGTTTGGAACGCGACCGGCGACAGCTTCAGCATGGTGTTGCCACCTCCCTATTATGAAACGGCGTGGTTCCTATCCCTTAGCGGGCTCGCCGTCACGCTGGTTCTGTTCGGCGCCTTTCGTTGGAAGGTGCGGCTGATGGAATCGCGCGAGCGGAGGCTGCAGGCCGAAAACGACAAGTTGGAGTCGAGGGTGGCCGAACGGACCAGCGAGTTGGCGGAGGCCAATTCCTCCCTGCATGCGGAGATTGACAAGCGCGAGCAGTTGCACCGCCAGTTGATGGACGCCTCCCGGCAGGCCGGTATGGCTGAAGTGGCCACCGGGGTGCTGCACAACGTCGGCAACGTGCTGAACAGCGTGAACACTTCGGCCGGCGTCCTGTCGGAACATTTGCGCTCGTCCAAAGTCAGCGGCGTGGCCCGCGTTTCGGAACTGCTCGAGGAGCACCGGAATGACTTGGGGAGCTTTTTCACGCAAGCAGACCGGGGGCCACGGTTGATCGACTACCTCAAGATGCTTTCCCAGCACCTGGCGGAGGACCAAGCGCTCGTGTTGAAGGAACTCCACGAACTGACCCGGAACATTGACCACATCAAGGAAATCGTGGCAATGCAGCAAAACTACGCGAAGGCGGCCGGCGTGGTTGAAAAATTATCCGTGCCCCTGCTGGTGGAAGATGCGCTGCGGATGCACACCGCCGCGCTGGCGCGGCACGAGGTGCGCGTCGTGAAACAGTTCGAGGACGTGCCTGACATCGAGGTGGACAAGCACAAGGTAATCCAGATTCTCATCAATCTCGTCAGCAACGCGAAATACGCGCTGGACGGGGTGTCGGGCGGGAAGGTGCTCACGGTCGGCATTGGCCGGAGCGGCGCCGACCGGGTCCGGATTCTTGTCCGGGACAATGGGATGGGCATTCCCCGCGAAAATCTGATCCTCATTTTTGGGCATGGTTTTACGACGCGGAGGACGGGCCACGGATTTGGGCTGCACAGCGGGGCTCTGGCGGCGAAGGAAATTGGGGGATCGTTGACCGTCGAAAGCGAAGGCCCGGGCAAGGGCGCCACTTTTACACTGGAACTGCCGGTGCGACCGCCGGAACGCGGGGCAACGGCCACGTTCAAAAAAGAAGAGCGGGCGCCGGTTGGGTTCGTAAAAGGCGGCTAGCAAATTACGGCATCCATCACGCACTCGCATCCTGCGAAGGAGCGGTGTATAAGCCGCGCATAATCTCATTCAGAATCGTTTCGCGGTTTCCACAATATCCCGCGCGATTTGCGCCTTTAATTCGTCCAGCGATGAAAATTTCTGTTCGTCCCGCAATTTTTCCCGGAACACAAACTCCAGTTCCTGACCGTAAAGGTCCCCCGTGAAATCCAGCAAATGCGCCTCCACCCGCAATACCGGCGCGGGATTCCTGAGCGTCGGCCGCGTCCCAATGTTTACCGCTGCGCGATAGAACCGTCCGCCGGTCTGCGCTTGCGCCGCATAAACGCCGCCGGGCGGCAGCGCCAAACCCGTCACCTCAATATTTGCCGTGGGAAAACCGAGTTCATGGCCCAATCGGTCCCCGGGCACGACCTTGCCCGACAGCGCCCACGCGCGGCCCAGCATTTGCCCGGCGACGTCCAGGTCCCCGGCCGCGATCCGTTCCCGCACTAGCGTGCTGCTGACCTTTTTCCCGCCCAGCGACACCGCCTCCAGCCCGTGCACCGTAAAATGCAATCCGGCTCCCAGCGTCTTTAACAATGCCACATTGCCCGCGCGCTTGTGCCCGAACGTGAAGGCGCTCCCGACGCACAAACTCTGGAGTCGCCCGAAATCCCGTGCCAGACCCCGGATGAAATCCTCCCCGCTCAGCATGCTGAACGCGCGGTCAAAATGAATCAGCAGCAGCCCGTCCACGCCCTGCGACTCTATCACCCGCAACTTTTGCTGCAGCGAATAGATCAACGGCGGCACGCGCGTCGGCGCCACCACCGTGCTTGGATGCGTGTCAAAGGTGACTGCGACGGCCAGCGCCTCGTATTGCCGCGCGTCAGAAATTGTCTGCCGGATGACTTGCTGGTGCCCCAGATGAACGCCATCGAAGAAGCCGATGGCGAGGCACACCTTGTGCCCCCTCGTGTCCAGTTCGCTCGCCGCTCCAATTATCTTCATGCCTCTAGGCCCGTTTGGTCACCGGGTCTTGATCCTGATTCCTCAGCCCGCACTTATTCTGCCAGCAGTTTCACGAACGGAATTACCCGTTTTTCCAGTTCACTCAGCGGCAAACCGAGGACCTGCTCAAACTCAATCGCATCGGCGACGTCGAACTTGCCCGAGATCACCCGCCGCAAATTCGCCAGGTGCGCGCCGCAACCCAGTTTCTGACCGAGGTCATGGGCGAGGCTCCGCACGTAAGTCCCCTTGGTGCAGGCCACCTGAAAATGCCCGACCGGCTCGTGATAATCGCTGAACTTGAAGTTATAAACATGCACCAGCCGCGGCTTGCGCTCCACCTCCACGCCCTTGCGTGCCAACTTGTAGAGCGGCACCCCGTTTAGCTTGATGGCCGAAACCATTGGCGGCATCTGCATCTGGTCCCCCACGAACTCCGCGGCCAGCCGGTTCAGCTCCTCGACCGTCACCGGCGGCACGGGCAGCGAAGCCACGAGTTCGCCGTCGGCGTCGTAGCTGTCCATCGTCTCACCGAGTTTGATCGACCCCTCGTATACCTTGTCCGACGACATCAACTTCTCCGACAATTTCGTGCCGCGCCCGAGAACGATCACCAGCAGTCCGGTCGCGTTCGGGTCCAGGGTTCCGCAATGGCCCACCTTCTTCAGTTTGAACTCGTCGCGGATGGCGTCCACGACGTCGTGTGAAGTCGGTCCCGCCGGCTTGTCAATCAGGAGTGCGCCGTCCAGAACGTCAAATTCGTGCATAACGACAATTCAAAATGATTTTGGGTGTGAGAATGGCGACGACGGGCTCACTTCGCCGCGTCCAGCGCCTGCTTGACCGCCGCGAGCACGCGCCGCTGCGTCGAATGCGGCGGCCCGGAAATCCGCGCGCCCGCCGCCGCCGTGTGGCCGCCGCCGCCGAATTGCGCCGCGATTTCATTCACGTTCACCTTGTCGCTTTTCGAGCGCAGGCTGATTCGCGTCACGCCGGGCGCGAGTTCCTCAAACAGGCACGCCACCACCACCGGCGCGATGGCCCGGATGTGGTCAATCAAGCCCTCGGAATCGTCCTTCTGCGCGCCCGTCCGCGCGTAATCGGCCTGCTTCAGCCAGAAATAGGCGATTTGATTGTCATGCACCAGCCGGAAATGATTGTACAAATGCTGCAACAGCCGCACGCGCGAGAGCGGGTAGGACTGGTAAACCTCGTCGCCAATCTTCGCGAGGTTCGCGCCCCGAGTCACCAGTTCCGCCCCCACATGAAACGTTCCCGGCCGGGTGGAGGGATATTGAAATGAACCCGTGTCCGTGGAAACCGCCGTGAACAGGCAATCCGCGACCGCCGGCGTGATGGGCCACTTGGCGGCCTTGAGCAGCTTGAAAATAATTTCGCCGCTCGAGGGTTCCTTGGGCGACACCCAGTTGATGTCCGCGTAGCGCGTGTTGCTCGCGTGATGATCGATGTTGATGAAGAGCCTGCGGTCTCCGATGCAGCGCCCCACCTTGCCCAACCGCTCGAAACTCGCGCAATCCGTGGCAATCACGCAGTCAAATTTCTTCCCCCGGCGCGGCCTTTGCACCAGCCGCTCGGGATCCAGGAACGCCAGCTTGTCCGGCATGGCGTCCTCGTTCCAGCAGGTCACCCGCTTGCCCTGGTCGCGCAATGCAAGACTGAGGCCGAGTTGCGACCCGATGCAATCCCCGTCCGGCCGGATGTGTCCCACCACGCAAATGGTGCGGCTTTGCCGGATCCCTGCCAGGATCCGGTCGATTATTTTTGGATGTGTCTTCAAAGGTTGGATGGGTCTCCGCCGACAGGTCCGGTGCGTTCCAGCTCCTCCATGATCTTCAGCACCTTGTTTCCCTGCTCCACGGATTCATCCATGATAAAGCGAAGCTGCGGAGTGTATTTCAAAATCACCGACCGCCCCACCAGCCCCTGGATGCGCTTGCGGTGCTGTTGCAACAACTGCCAACCGTGCTTTTGCTGCTCCGCGTTGCCCAGGATGCCGATGTACACCGACGCGGAATGCAGGTCGCCGCCCATGGTCACGTCGTTGACCGTAATCAAACCCTGGCCGGCGCCCGCCGGAAATTCGCGCCGGATTACTTCGCCGATCTCGCGCTTCAATAATTCGCGCACTCGTTCCAATCTTAGCGAGGACATGGGGCAAGCCGGGGTAAAAATCAAAGTTTCGGAGCCACGCGCTCGACGGTGTAGCATTCAATCGCGTCACCGACCTGGAAATCGCCAAAGCCCTCGATGCGGATGCCACATTCCATGCCCGCGCGGACTTCGTTGACTTCGTCCTGGAACCGGCGCAACGACTGCGTCACGCCCTCGTAGATCAGCCCCTTGCGGCGCATCACCCGCACCTTGCCCCGCACGATGCGGCCCATGGTCACCATGCAACCGGCAACCGGCACGCCCTTGGAAAGTTCAAAAATCTTGCGCACTTCCGCCGAACCCACCACGACGTCCTTCAACACCGGGTCCAGCATCCCGGCCATGGCCTCCTTCACCTGGTCGATCAATTCGTAAATGATGGAATACAGCTTGATCTGCACGCCCTCCCGCTTCGCAATGTCGGAGACGCCGTTGTCAATCCGGGTGTGGAACCCAAGAATGACGGCTTCCGACGCCGAGGCGAGCGACACATCCGATTCCGTGATCGTTCCAACCGCGCTGTGAATGACCTCGACGCTCACCTTCTCGGCCTCGATTTTCTTCAACGCCTCCACAATGGCCTCGACCGAACCCTGGGTGTCGCCCTTGACCACGAGCTTGAGGACCTTCGCGGTCGTGGAGGTGATGGTCGCGAACAGAGTTTCCAGCGTCACCTTCGCGCGCGCTTCCTGGCCGGCGGCCCGCGCTTCCATCGCCCGTTTCTCGGCGAGGTCCCGCGCCTCTTTTTCGTCCTCCACCACGCTGAATTCCAGGCCCGCCTCCGGCACGCCGTTCAAGCCGAGCAGTTTCACCGCAACCGACGGCCCGGCCTCCTTCAACCGCGTGTTGTCCTCGCTGATCAATGCCCGCACCTTGCCGTGATACTGGCCGCAGATCACAATGTCCCCCAGCCGCAGCGTCCCCTTGCGCACCAGCACCGTCGCTGTCGGGCCGCCCGGTTCCAGACCCGACTCGATGACGTTGCCCTTCGCGCGGCGGTTCGGGTTGGCCTTCAACTCCATGACCTCCGCCTGCAACAAAATCGCCTCCAGCAGCTTGTCCACGCCCTGCTTCGTGAGCGCCGAGACATCCACGAAGAGCGTCTTCCCGCCCCATTCCTCGCAGACGAGGCCCTTTTCCTGCAATTGCTGGCGCACCCGCGTGGGGTTCGCGTTCGGGTGATCAACCTTGTTGACCGCCACGATGATCTCCGCCTTCGCCGCCTGCGCGTGGCTCAGCGCCTCGAGCGTTTGCGGCATCACGCCGTCGTTCGCGGCCACCACGAGCACGACGATGTCCGTCACGTTCGCGCCGCGCGCACGCATGGAACTGAAGGCGGCGTGACCGGGCGTGTCCAGGAAAGTGATTTGCTGCACTTCGTTTTTCCGTTCGGGATGCGGAAAGGAAATGGTGTACGCCCCGATGTGCTGCGTAATGCCCCCCGCTTCGCCCGCGGCCACGTTCGCCTTGCGGATGACATCCAGCAGCGTCGTCTTGCCGTGGTCGACATGGCCCATGATCGTCACCACCGGCGCGCGCGGTTTCAGGTCTTCCAGCTTGTCCTCGATGTCGAGTTCCACCGCCTTCACCGGCGCATGGACGCCGCTGCCGCCGCGCTCGCGCTTTTCCACTTCGAACCGAAAGCCGTAGTTCGCGCAAATCCGTGCCGCCACGTCCTCCTCGATTGCCTGGTTCACGTTGGCGAAGACGCCAAGCGTCATCAAATCCGCGATCAGTTGAAACGGCTTGCGCTTGAGCTGCTCCGCCAGTTCCCGCACCACAATCGGCGGCTTGATGGTGATTACCTGCGCGTCTTCCGGCAGGGAAATCTTTGCCGGTTCGGGGCCCTTCCCGCCCCCCGGACCCTTGCTGGGCGGAAATTTGACGCCCGGAACCGAAGGCCCGGACGGCGTGCCCGGCGACCGCACGGTGCGAATGTCTCCGCGCCGGCCAAAATCCTGTCTCCTCGGCTCCGGCTGCCTTTGCGGGGATCTCGATCCACCCGGGCGCTCAGCAGGGGGCTTGGGAGCAGCCTTTTGCGGCAATTGGATGAAGCCCACCTTGTCCCCGACTTGGGGCCCTGCGGGAGCGGGAGGGGGCGGAGGCGCAACCGGTTCCGTTGGCGCATCGGTATGGGGCGACTCTCCGTTGGTTGTCACGGCCTCCGGCGCGGGCTCCGGTTTTTCCTCCGGGGTGATGGCAGGCTCGGGCGGAGCGGCGGCTTCGACAACGGGTTCGGGCGGGGGGGGGGGCG
>Ga0181537_10002061_pt1 | contig 17965 bp, 19 predicted proteins | sample PEATcosm2014_Bin_39_FD_119765 | JGI IMG/M metagenome (GOLD analysis project Ga0181537, IMG submission 119765) | Peatland microbial communities from MTU Mesocosm Facility, Houghton, MI, USA - PEATcosm2014_Bin23_10_metaG | ecosystem: Environmental > Terrestrial > Soil > Wetlands > Peat | place... | reverse complement strand
CGGCGGTGGGTGCGCGGCCGTTTTATGCATTTACCATCGGTGTGGTCGTGAACGTCGCGATCGGCTTCGTGCTCTCGACCCAGGTGTTCGGCGAATTTTGGAACCGCCTAAACCAATGAAACTCGGCCAATGAACCTGAGCCAATGAACGCGATGCGTACGCTCTCCTGCGCGGACTGCCGGCATTTCAGTCACTCACCGCTCGACGTCGAGGCGGCGTTTCCGGGTTTGTGCAGTCTGGGCTCCGGCTATGCGTCCGTGCGCTCCGATGACGGCATTTGCGCCGTGCACGATCGCTATGTGGCGGCGTCGAGCGTCTGCGCCGCGTTCAGCGCTTCGACCTGCACCAGACAATCGTAGAAGATCGGCGCCCTGCCGATATCGGTAAGCGTATCGCTGCTCGTCAGTTCGTTGGCATTCTTGCCGTCTTTGCTGAGCTTTTTCCACCAGACCGAGAGCCCGACGACGACGCCACGGCGAGCGCGGTCGGTCACGCGGGCGCGCAGCTGCAAGCTGCCGCGGTCATTGAAGACCCGCACGTAGCTGCCCGCGGCGATGCCGCGCGCCGCCGCGTCCTCGGGATGTATATCGAGCCAGGGCTCGCCTTCGGCGGCGCGCAGGCTCGTGACATTGACGAAGGAACTATTGAGAAAGTGCCGCGCCGGCGGGGAGATCATCGCCAACGGATAGCGTAGCGCCGTCTGGCTGCGGGTATCCTCATGAGGCGCGATGTAGTCCGGCAGGGGATCCAATCCGAGCGCCTGTGCCCGCGTCGAATAAAACTCGACCTTGCCGGACGGGGTGTTGAATCCGCCGTCGGCAAAGCGCGCGACGCCCTTCGGCGCTCCCACGCGCGTCCAGCCCGCCGCGCGCACCGCGTCGAAGTCCCAGTCCTTCGCCACCGCGGCCTGGGCAATGGTCTCATCCGAATCGCTGAAGCAGGCGTCGGCAAATCCCATGGCATTGGCCAGCAGCCGGAAGATCTCGGTGTTGGGCTTTGCCTCGCCGAGCGGGTGGATGGCCGGATTGTTGGCCACCATGTAATAGTGGCCGTAGGGTCTTATCACATCGACGTGCTCGAGCTGGGTGGTCGCCGGCAACAGAATATCCGCGTAGTCCGCGGTGTCGGTCTGAAAATGCTCGAGCACCACCGTGAACAGGTCCTCCCGGGCGAAGCCTCGCGTCACGCGCACGGAATCGGGTGCGACCGCCACGGGATTCGAGTTGTAGACGATCAGCGCGCGGACGGGCTTGGTTTGATCGAGCAAGGCGTGCCCGATGGTCGACATGTTGATGGTTCGCGGCGTGCGGCAGCCCAACAGGTCCGGCCGCTCCAGGGCTTTCTCATCGACGTCGAAGTTATTCGAGGTCGACATCAGGATGCCGCCCGCAGCGTCCCGAAATGCGCCGACCAGCGCCGGCAGGCAGGTGATGTTGCGCGTCGCCATGCCGCCGCCGCGCACGCGCTGCATGCCGTAGTTCGCGCGGATCAGGGCGGGCCGGGTCGTACCGTAGAGTCGCGCGAGCGCTACGATCTCATCCGCGCCGACTCCGCAGATGTCCGCCACCCGGCCCGGATCATATTGGGCCGCCCTTTCGCGCAAACCCTCGAAACCCAGCGTGTGCCGCGCGACGTAATCGCGATCGATCAGGCCGTCGCGGATCAACACATGCATGAGTCCGAGCGCGAGCGCTCCGTCGGTGCCCGGCAGCAGCGCCAGATGGGTGTGACATTTTTCCGCCGTGAGCGAGCGGTAAGGATCGATGGCCACGAGAACCGCGCCCCGCCGCTTGGCCTCCTGGGCGCGGGCCCAGAAATGCACGCTCGAGGTGATGGCGTTGGAGCCCCAGAATATGATGAGCTTGGCATCCTCGGCGAGTTCCATGTCGATGCCGATGCGGCCGCCGAGAGTCAGCTCATGACCGGCACTGCCCGCCGAGGCACAGATGGTGCGATCGAGATGGCTCGCGCCGAGCTTGTGGAAGAAGCGCATCGACATCGAGTCGCCCTGCACCAGCCCCATCGTGCCGGCATAGCTGTAGGGCAGAATCTGCTCCGGATCATCGGCGGCAATGTCCGTCAATCGCCCGGCGATGATCTCGATCGCGGCGTCCCAGCTGATGCGCTCGAACCGCCCTTCCCCTTTTCTGCCGATGCGGCGCATGGGGTGCAGCAGACGGTCGCGGTGATAGGTACGCTCGGTGTAGCGCGCCACCTTGGTACACAGCACGCCGGCGGTGGGGCCGTGCTGCTTCGATCCGGTGACCTTGATCGCGACGCCGTCCCTGACGTGCACCTCGAGCGCACAAGTATCGGGGCAGTCGTGCGGACACGCACCTTTGACGACGGTCACGGCCGAGGTCGCATCCGATACCGCTTCAGGGTTGCCGATCACCCGGCATACCCCGTCTCCAGGATGCGATCCATGAACCGTTCGCACTGCGCCAGTTGATCGAGCGCGACGAATTCATTCGGCCGATGCGCTTCGGCGATATCGCCGGGCCCGCAGATCACGGTGGGCACGCCCATCTTTTGGAACAGTCCGGCTTCGGTGCCGTAGGACACCTTCCCCACGGTCGAACTTCGCGCGAGCTGCATGGCCCAGCGCACGATACCGTCGGTTTCCGCCGCCGCCAATCCGACCGTCTGACTCACCCATTCCAGATCGATGCCGGCCGCCGCATCGACGCTGCGCATCTCCTGCGCCAGCCGTTCGGCATAGGCGCGAATTTCCTGATACAGCGCGTCCGGCGACGCCTGCGGCAAGGTGCGCATGTCGAAGCTGAATACGCAGTCCTTGGGCACCACGTTCGCCGCGATTCCACCCTGGATCAAGCCGGTCGAGAGCGTCGAGTACGGCACGGTGAATCCATAATCGCGCTGCTCGATCTGCGCGAGCCGGTCGGCGATCTGGCGGATGAACACGATCAGCCGCGCCGCATATTCGATCGCGTTGACGCCGTGCGTCACGTAGCTCGAGTGCGCCTCACGTCCATGCACCGCGCAGCGGAAGCGATGCGTGCCCTTGTGGGCGATGATGGGCTGCATCGAGGTCGGCTCGCCGACCACACACCCCGCCGGACGGATGTTGTTCTCCTCCAGGTCGCGAATCAGGCCGCGTACGCCGAGACAGCCCACCTCCTCGTCATAGCTCAGAGAATAGTGCAGCGGCGCGTCGAGCCGATTCTCATTGAGCGCGGCGACGAACTTCGGCGCCTGCGCGAGGATGATGCCGATGAACCCTTTCATGTCCGCCGAACCGCGGGCGAATAATTTGCCGTCGCGCTCGACCGCCGCGAACGGATCCGTGTCCCAGTTCTGGCCGTCCACCGGAACGACATCGGTGTGCCCCGACAGGATCAGTCCCGGTTTCGGCGAATCGCCGAGGGTTGCGAACAGGTTCGCTTTTTTTCCCGTCGCGTCATGCGTCAGGCGCGTGACCGCGCCGAAGCCGTGCAAGTAATCGCGCACCCACTCGATCAATCCTAAGTTGCTGTCGCGCGAGACCGTCCTGAAGTTGATCAGCCGCTCGATGATGGAGCGCGACGCCGCGCTGGGGACGTGCGTGTCCGAGGTGGGTTCGACCAGTGCGTTCATTCACACATCCTATCAGGGCGGAAGCTGCCGCAACATCCGCTGGAGAGCGAAATGCCGATAGCTCTGCAGGACCAGCGTCTCGATCTCCTGCCAGTCGCAGCCCTGGCTGACGTCGAGCGCGATCCAACCGTTGTGGCCCATGTACTGCGGAATGCGATAGCGAGAGTCCGCCGTGAGCAGGCCCTGTTGATCGACTCCCACCCAGAAGCACAGAATCAGGCGCTTCCCGTCATGGCGCGCCAGCGCGAAGGTTTTCTTGCCGGCCTGCCAGACGGGGTAACCGAATTGCCGTTCTTCGTGCGACTCCGGCAGCCGCAGACACAGCTTGCGAAACGGCCCCAGAACCTTGCGCGCCTGCGGCGCTTGCAGGGGGTCGATCTGCGCGGCGGTGAGCGCCTTGCTCGGAGCCGCGAAGTGCGGCGTCTTGCCGATGCGCTGCCGCAGGTCCGAAGGTGCCACCTTGTCATAGGCCTCGCGCACCAGCGCCGCCACGCGCTTCCAGGAGAGACCTCGATCCAGGATCACTCCCAGCCAACCGCGCGGCCCGACATAGGCCGGCACGAAGAAATGCGCAGGTTCCGCCTGCACGTGCAGCTCTTGAGCTCCGGGGGGAGCGTTGAGCCACAGAGCGACGCGGCCGTCGCCGTGATGATTGACGGCATAGGTCGCAAAGGTCTTGCCGCGTACCCTGAAGTTGGGCGAGCCGTGCGAGATGAACTCCTCCGCCTCCGGCAGCCACAGGCAGACCTCGCGCACGGCTTCATGAATGTCGCGTGCCACCCTGTTCCCTGAACCCTCTCTGTCGACGCCGGTCCGCGGGGGCGTCAGCCGGCGCGCCGCCGCGCGAGCCGCGCATCGAGGCGCGGAAACACCCGGCGCGCGTTGCCTTCGAAAATGTTATGCCGATCCGCGTCGCTCAAGGTGAGAGCGTCCAAATAGCGCTTGGTGTCGTCGAAGTACTGACCCGTCTCCGGATCGATGCCGCGCACCGCGCCCACCATCTCGGAGCCGAAAATGATGTTCTCCGCCGGAATCACCTTGAGCAGCAGCTCGATGCCCGGGAGATGATAGACACAGGTGTCGAAGAACACATTCTTGAGCAACAGATCCTTGAGCAGGGGCCGTTTCAGATCCTGGGCCAGTCCACGATACCGCCCCCAATGATAAGGGACCGCCCCGCCGCCATGCGGAATGATGAATCGCAATGTCGGAAAATCTGAGAACAAGTTGCTGGTCAGAAACTGCATGAAGGCGGTCGTGTCAGCGTTGATGTAGTGCGCGCCCGTCGCGTGAAAATTCGGATTACAGGATGAACTCACGTGCACCATGGCCGGCACGTCGAGTTCCACCATTTTTTCGTACAGCGGATACCAATGCCGGTCGGTCAGCGGCGGCGAGGTCCAATGACCGCCGGAGGGATCCGGATTGAGATTACAGCCGATGAACCCAAGCTCGGTGACGCAGCGTTCGAGTTCGACGGCGCTGTTGACGGGCGCCACGCCCGGGGATTGCGGCAATTGACAGACACCGACGAAGTTCTCCGGATACAGGGTCACGACCCGGTGGATCAGGTCGTTGCAGGCTTGTGTCCATCGCCGGCTGGTCGTCTCGTTGCCGATGTGGTGCGCCATGGCGGAGGCGCGCGGCGAAAAAATCGTCAGGTCCGTGCCCCGGGCGCGCTGCAATTTGAGCTGCGCATTCTCCAGGCTGTCGCGAATCTGATCGTCGCTGATCGGGGCGAGCGCGCTCACGGGGACATCGATGTGCGCGGTGAGGCCCGCGATCTGCTCGTCGCGAAATTTCTGCAGCGCGGCGGGCGCGGTGGTGTAGTGACCATGACAGTCGATGATCATTGTTTGCTTAGGTCTGCTCAGTCGGCCCAATACATACGCGTCGGGTTATCCACGAGAATGCGCTGCCGCAGCGCCGGATCCGGACAGATCTCCCCGAACAGATCGACCAATTCGCCGTCGTTCGGCATGTCCTTGCTGATGTTCGGGTGGGGCCAATCCGTCCCCCAAAGAATGCGCTGCGGGTCCGCCGCGATCAACGCTTGTGCGAACGGTACGGCATCGCGAAACGGCCGCCGGCCGGCCGAGACACGCTCGGCGCCGCAGATCTTGATCCAGGCCAGCGGATTGCGGCGATACAAACCGAGCAACAGTTGAAACGGACGCTGCTCCAGGCCGTCTGCCGCTTTGACCCGGCCCATGTGATCGATGATGAACGGCACGTCGATGCGCTGCAACAGATCCTGCTGTAACGCAATGTCATCCGCATCGAAATGCAGCACCACGTGCCACCCGATGGGTTTGATCCTCGCGAGCAAGCGATGGAAGACACCGAGGTCCGGAACGCCGCCCAAGTGCTTGACGAAATTGAAGCGGATGCCGCGAATCCCGCCGTCGTGCAAGGACTGGAGTTCACGGTCCGTCACCGCGTCATCGACGCAGGCGACGCCCCGATACGTGCCCCGACTCGAGGCGATGGCATCGAGGGTCACCGCCATCTCCGTGCCGTGACAGCTGGCATGGACGATCACCGCGCGCGAGATCCCAAGCTGCGCATGCAGCTTGCGCAGGTGTTCGACCGGCGCATCGGGCGGCGTATAGCTGCGATCGGCCGCGTAGGGAAATCGGCTCGCCGGACCGAAGACATGGCAATGCGCATCGCAGGCGCCGGGCGGAAGCATCAGCGCCGGTTTGACCGGGTCCGGATCGGGCGGCAGACAGGTTTTGAGCGGATTCTTCGCGCCGGCGGTCATTTGCGGGATTCCTCCTCGAATGCCGCTTCGTCGGCGAAATATTTGAGGCCCGCCTTGGCGAGCGCGTCGCGCATGCCATACACGTCGAGACCGAGCTCGCCGGCAGCCAGCCGCCGGCGAGTCGCCGTCTCCTTGGTTTCGCGCTGCCCCGCTGCGGCCGCGACCCGCGGCGCGAGGGATTTGGGAACGATCACCACGCCGTCGTCGTCGGCGATCACCACATCGCCCGGATTCACGAGCGCGCCGGCGCACATGATCGGCGTGTTGACCGACCCGACCGTCGCCTTCACCGTACCTTTGGCGTGGACCGCCTTCGACCAGACGGGAAATCCCATCTCGCGCAGTTCGGCGGCATCGCGACAGCCGGCATCGATCACCAGGCCGAGCGCGCCGCGCGCGCGAAACGAGGTGGCGAGCAGATCTCCGAACATGCCGTCCGCGTTGTCCGACGAGGTACCGAGCACGGCCACATCGCCTGGCCTCAGCATTTCCGCCGCCACATGCAGCATCCAGTTGTCGCCCGGGTGCGCGAAGATCGTCACCGCCGTGCCGCAGACTTTGGCGCCCGGAAAAATCGGACGCATGTACGGCGACAGCAATCCGCTGCGGCCCATGGCCTCGTGGACGGTGGCGACGCCGTATTTCGCGAGTTCGGCCACGCTCGCCGCGTCGGCTCGGACGACATTCTTCACTGCGATTCCGGATTGTCCGATCATAGGATACCTTTCGGGTTGATCACCGCGGGAGTATGAACTCGGGGAACATAGACCTCGCCTCGCATGATGAGCCGCGCGGTGCGCAGCAGCGCCGCCTTCTCCACCTCGGACGGATTCGCGGGGTTCATGCTCAGCACGACCGTGAATTCTCCACTCGGGTGTTCCACCGACAGCGTCTTCGGCGTGCCGTCGGGCACCCGCGCATAGCGATTCGCGACGCTGCCCGGCAGGACCGCCGCGGTGGCCACCGTCACGGCGCCCAACACTCCGACGGCGGCATGGCAGTCGTGCGGGATGAAGGTGCGCGTCGAAATATGTCCACCCGCCGCGGGCTTGGCGACGAGGCACATTTTCGGAACGACTTGTTTGCTCACATCGCCCAAGTTCATCGCCGGTCCCGCCTGCAGGCGGATCGATTCGATCTTTTGCTTGAGCACGGCGTTGGCATTCAATTGCTCACGCGTCTCGTAACCTGACACCCCGAGCGCCTCCGCCGGCATGATGACCACCGGCATGCCGTTATCGATGCACGTGACCTCGACTGCGTCGAACCGGTCGACGAGCCGGCCGGTCGGCAACAGAGAACCGCACACGGAACCCGCCGTCTCCAGGAAACTGATGTTGATCGGTGCCGCGGTTCCCGGAACCCCGTCGATGCGGGCATCGCCGGCGTATTCGACCCGGCCGGCGGGAGTTCGAACCTCGATGTCGCTGAGCGTGCCCGTGTTTCGAGTCAGCACCCTCAAGGTCGTGACCTCGCCGCGCGCCGCAACCAACCCCGTCTCGATGCCGAAGGGCGCGACGGCCGCCAGCATGTTGCCGCAATTGGGCGTCGTGTCGACCCGCGATTCCTTGATCGACACTTGTGCGAACAGAAATTCCAGGTCGACATCCGGGGTCTGGCCGCGGCGCACGATGCCCACCTTGCTGGTCAAAGGATCCGCGCCGCCGAGGCCGTCTATCTGGCGCGCATCGGGCGAACCCATGACCGACAGAAGAATGGCATCGCGCTCGGCGATCTCCGCGGGCAGATCATCGGCGCAAAAGAACGGACCGCGCGAAGTCCCGCCGCGCATGAAGAGACAGGGTATGGATCGCTGCATGGTTCGGCCAATAGCGGTGGATGCTGATTCGCGATATTGTACGGTATGGCCCTAGAACGCGACTACGAAAGCATTCCCGGCACCTATGTCTACGATGCGGAGCGCGGCCGCATCGGCTATGCCCTGAATATGTTCTGTATGTCGCTCAACAAGGCGGAGAACCGCAAGAGCTTCAAGGAAAATCCGACCGCGTATCTGGATCGCTTCACCCTGACCCCCGAGCAGCGCCGCGCCGTGCTCGAGCGCGATTGGCTGGGCATGCTCAAGGTCGGCGGCAATATCTACTACACCATCAAGATCGCGTTTTGCGATGGCCTGACCTTCCAGGACGTGGCGGGAATGATGTCAGGCGTGCCGAAGGAGACCTACGCGAAGATGATGCTGGCGGGCGGGCGCAGTCCCGACGGCAACCGTTTCAAGAACTCCCACGAACCTGAGGCCGGCCATGGCTAAGATCGTCGCGGGCATCGCCGTCTCCCACGTACCGGCCATTGGCGTGGCCATGGATCGGGGCATGACGGGCACGCCCTATTGGGAACCGCTGTTCAAGGGGTATGGTCCGGCGCGCGAGTGGCTGGCCAGATTGGCTCCGGACGTGGCCATCATCGTCTACAACGACCATGCCTCCGCATTCTCGCTGGAGATCATTCCCACGTTTCTGATCGGCGTCGCGGACAAGTTTCCGATTGCCGACGAGGGTTTCGGTCCGCGCCCGGTGCCCTTGGTGCATGGCCACCCCGCGCTTGCCTGGCACCTGGCGCAATCCCTCATCCTCGATGAGTTCGACATGACCATCGCCAATGAGATGCCCGTCGATCATGGACTCACCGTACCGCTGTCGATCACCTGCGGGCAAACCTCTTCGTGGCCGTTCCCCGTGATTCCGATCTGCGTCAATGTCGTGCAATACCCGCCGCCCACCGGCGCCCGCTGCTACAAGCTCGGCATGGCGATTCGCCGCGCGGTGGAGTCGTTCGAGCAGAATCTCCGGGTGGTCATTTACGGAACCGGCGGCATGTCGCATCAGTTGCAGGGAGAGCGCGCCGGATTGATCAATCGGCAATTCGACACGGCGTTTCTCGATGGAATGACCAAGGACCCGATTGCGTTGACCAAGATCACCCATACCGAGTACATGCGCGAGGCGGGTTCCGAAGGCGTCGAGATGGTGATGTGGCACGTGATGCGCGGCGCGCTCGATCAGAACGTCGCCGAGATCTACCGCCACTACCACGTCCCGGCATCCAACACGGCGGCCGGTCTCATGATTCTGGAGAACCGGAGTGCGGCATGAACGGTAGAAGCGCCGCAGGAATGGCAGGAGCGCGGCAATGAACAGGAGCGCGGAGTGAAGGTCTGTCTTGCCGGCCATGGAGCCTTCGGCGTCAAACATCTGGAGGCGATGGCGAAGATCCCGGGAATCGAGGTCATTTCGCTCGCCGGGTCGAGTGTCGAGGCGGCCGGCGAAGTCGCGAAAGCCTGGAAGATTCCGCACTGGACCGCGAATCTCGCCGAGAGTCTCGCACAGCCCGGCCTCGAGGCCGTGATCCTGACCACGCCCACGCAAATGCATGCGTCGCAGGGCGAACAATGCATGCGCGCCGGCAAGCACGTGATGATCGAAATTCCGATCGCCGACTCGGTCGCCGACTCCGAGCGGCTGGTGCGGCTGCAGAAGGAAACCGGCGTCATCGCCATGGCCGGCCACACCCGACGCTTCAATCCCAGCCATCAATGGATCCACAAACGAATTCTCGCCGGCGAGCTCAAGATCCAGCAGATGGACGTGCAGACGTATTTCTTCAGGCGGACCAACACCAATGCGCTCGGCAAGCCGCGCAGCTGGACCGATCATCTGCTGTGGCATCATGCCTGCCACACCGTGGACCTGTTCGGCTACCAGACCGGCCAGCACATCTCCCAGTCGTTCGCTCTGCAAGGTCCCAAACATCCCACGTTAGGCATCGCCATGGACATGAGCATCGGGCTGAAGGTGCCGTCGGGCGCTATCTGTACTCTGTCGCTCTCCTTCAACAACGACGGACCGCTCGGCACCTTCTTCCGCTATATCTGCGACAACGGCACCTACATCGCCCGCTACGACGAACTGCTCGACGGCAAGAACACTCCCATCGACGTATCGAAGGTCGACGTCTCCATGAACGGCATCGAACTTCAGGACCGCGAATTCTTTTCCGCCATCAAGGACAAACGCGAACCGAACTCCAGCGTCGCCCAAGTCCTCCCCGCCATGCAGACTCTCGGGCGCCTCGAACACCAACTCGAAACCACCCCCCCGTAAACAGCGTCGTACCGCCGCCGCGCCGAGATTATGAGTCGCTTACCTGAGCCCAGCGGCGTGTGGGGGCGCCTGCAGCCTGGAGGCAACTGATTCCCCGTTGCCTCCAGGCTGCAGTCGCCCCCACAGGCCGTGGTTCAAATGAGCGCCTCTTGATCTCAGGCGCCTTCGAACGGTAACCCGACGTAGTTCTCCGCAAGGCTGGTCAGCGCCGCCGTCGATCCGGTCAAATAATCGAGCTCCGCCAATTGCAGCCGATGGTTGAAAGGGTCGTCCGAAAATTTGTGCATCAGCGATGTGAACCACCACGAAAAGCGTACCGCCTTCCAGATGCGCCGCAAGGCCAGTTCCGAGTAACGATCGATGAATTCCGTGCTGCCGGTGCGGTAATGTTCCACGAGTGCGTGGTACAACACTCGCACGTCGGCAGCCGCGAGATTCAAGCCCTTGGCGCCCGTCGGCGGCACGATGTGCGCGGCATCGCCGACCAGGAACAATCGGCCGACCTTCAGCGGTTCGACCACGAAGCTCCGCAGCGGCGCGATGCTCTTCTCGATCGACGGTCCGGTCACGACGGTCTCGGCGACCGCCGCCGGCAGACGCATGCGCAGTTCGTCCCAGAAGCGCGAATCCGGCCACGCCTCGAGTTTCTCGTCCAGACCGCACTGGACATAGTAGCGGCTGCGAGTCGTCGAGCGCATGCTGCAAAGCGCGAAGCCGCGTTCATGGTTCGAGTAGACCAATTCATGCGCAGCCGGCGGGACGTCGGCCAGAATTCCCAGCCAGCCGAACGGATAAATGCGCTCGAAAGTCTGCATCGCCGCCGACGGGACGCTCTGCCGGCAGACGCCGTGGTAGCCGTCGCAGCCGGCGACGAAATCGCAGGCGATCTCCCGTGTCTTGCCGCCCTGCGTGTAACGAACCGTCGCGTGTGCGCCGTCCAATCCTTCGACGGCGACCTGGGTCGCCTCGAATGTCAAATGTCCTTTGGCGACCACGCGCGCAGCCAGGAGGTCCTTGGTGACTTCAGTCTGTCCGTACACCGACACCACATCGCCGGTGAGACGCTTGAGATCGACACGAAAATCACGTCCCGCGAAGCCGAGCGCGAAGCCCTCATGCACCAGGCGCTCACTCAGCATCCGCGCGCCCACGTCGGCCTTCACCAGCAAATCGACGGTGCCCGATTCCAGAACACCGGCCCGGATGCGTGAGGCGACGTAATCGCTGGTCTGCCGCTCGAGTACGATGTTGTCGACGCCATGCAGTTGAAGCAATTGGGAGAGCAGGAGTCCCGAGGGACCGGCGCCGACGATTGCGACTTGCGTGCGCAGCATGCGCGAAGGCTAGCACCGGCGCCGGCGCGCCATGGCACGATTTGCCTGCGCTCTGGTACTTATCCGCCACGGTGGCGGCGGCGAAATTCGTGCGGGCTGACCCCGCAGTGACGGCGAAAAAAACGTGAAAAATACGCCGGATCCTTGAATCCCAGTTCGGAGCCGACGCCTCTCACCGAGTTCGCGGCGTATACCAGGCGGCGTTGTGCCTCCAATGCCAATCGCTGTTGAACGAGCGCGAAGGCCGTGCGGCCGGCCAGCCGTCGGCACAGGCGGTTGAGGCTGGTCTCGGAGAGGGCGAGCCGCCGTGCGTAGCGGTCCACCGGCCAGCGCTTCAGGTAGTACGATTCGATCAGCAGCCGGAAGCGGCGCAGGCGATCGACGTCGTGGCCGCTAGGGTACGCATCGCCGGCCGGAACCGCCACCCGCAGCGCCAGAATCCACAACGCACAGCAGGCAAGCCAGGTGACCGTCGGCGCCGACGCACTGTCCGGTTGTCTGAACTCCTCCTCGAGGCATTCGAGCAGCGACCTGACCCGCTCCGCCACGCGCGCGTCCGCGCGAAGATCGATGGCGCGCGGCATGGAGAACAAGGCTTCGATCGGCGATCGATGCGCGGCCATCGTCAGCGTGAGCAGGTGATTGAGGTCGAGGGTGAGCACCAGACCTTGTGTGTCGGATCCGAACTTGAAGCTGTGGACCGTACCGGCGGGGATGATCATGACGGCGGCGCCCCCGAAATCCGCACGAACCTCGTCGAGTGATACGGTCGCGGGACCCGAGGTGACCATCACGCACTGGCTCAAGCGCGTGTGCCGATGATCGCCAATTTTCCACAGGTATTTGCGGCTGCGAGATTGGATGGTTTCGATGTGCAAGCCGGCGAGCTGTCCGGCCGTGGCCATGGGCGCCTCGCCGTACAGCGAGAAGGTGGGAATATGACGCCGGGTGGAACGCATCCGAACCCGGGCGCGACACGCGCGCCCGGGCCGTTAATGTTATGCGAATGAGGGTTTGTTTTAGGCCGGTTTTGCCGCCCAAACCTTGCACCAGCCGCCTTGCGGTACGCTGTGTCCGACGAAAATATTGCAGCCGCCGGTCGCATCGCCCGCCTTGCCCTGGAACTGCGCGCAGGTGCCGCACTTCTGTGTCGGCTTATGAGTCGGATTCGCGGCCGCATCAACCTTGGTCGTATCGGTCACGAAGCCCAATGCCTTGGCGGTCGGATCGCCGGGATCGAGCGCCGGCAGTGCGGCGGCGGCCGCCGAGTTTCCGATGAGCCCTAGGACCGGAATGAACGCGCCGGCGATGAGTCCGCTCTGCACTACAGCGCGTCGTGAAATCTTGCTTGGCATATGGGTATCCTGTCGGTGAAGAACTCGCCGTCATTTTCCCGCGTTTGGCGTGGCAAATGCTATGAACAAATATTAATTCTGCATGAGTGCATCCGCGCCAGGAGTGGCACCGAACGCACATTCCGCTGTCAGCGCGACGGCCAGCGCAGCTTCAAATCCAGCACATGTGCCGCCAATGCGACGATTAACCAGGGTGCGACGCTTTGCCAGCGTTGTCCCGCGAGAGCCGAGCGTAGCGCCAACAGCAATGCCGCGCCGGCGGCCAGACTCACCATCAGCTTTCCGGTCGTCAAACCGCGCCCCGTCTTCTTGCGAACGATTATCAATACGATTAACTCGAGCACCATGAATGCGAGGATGACATCGACGATCCGGCCCGTGGCGAAGGCGTCGGCCACGCTTCAGGAAAATCCGTTCAATTGCACGATCGCCCAGTTGAGGCAGGACGCAAAGCTCACCCACACGAGATACGGCACCAGCAGCCACGCGGCGCCGCGCGAGCCGCGCGCCAACAGCACGATCAAGAGAACGATGGACAGCCACAGGAAGCCGACCTCATACAGCGCCCACGCGGGCCGCTCGAGGCGAAAGAACAGCAGGCTCCACAGCGTGTTCAGAAACGCATTCAGTGCGAAGGCGGCGATGATCTGCAGACGATCCTCGCGTCTGCGCCGGTTCTTCCAGTAGATGACGCCGGCCAGTGCCGCCAGCGCGAAAATCAAAGTCCAGGCGGGACCGAACAGCCAATCGGGCGGCTGCCATCGCGGCTTTTGCAGATGGTAGTACCAGGGACCCAAGTCGGTGGTCAACGCACCCAGTCCGCCTACCGCTGAGGCGGATAGCGCGGCTGCGACGATCGGTTTCCATCGCCCCGGACGGGCTTCGGTCACGCGCGCACGACCCCCAGCAAATGCGCCATGTCCTTCGCGAAAATACGCAGATGCGTAAACGGCTTGGCCCGCACCAGCTTTTTGTGCATGTAGGCCTGCCAGGTGAGCCGCTGCACATCGGGATCCTTGCAGATGCTGACGAAACGCTCGCGGCGCTTATCGCTCGAATACCAGAAGCGTTGCATGATGCCGAGCACCCAAAAGACCATGCCATGCGCCTTCATGAAGCGTTTGCGCGCCGCACGCAAACAGCGCGCATCGCCGGTGCTCAGAAATTCCCGGACTGCATCGGCGGCGAACCGTCCGCCCGCCATGGCGTAATAGATCCCTTCCCCCGACGCCGGCGCGACGACTCCGGAGGCATCTCCGGCCAGCACCACGTCCCGCCCGTTGTCCCACCGCGGCAGGGGTTTCATCGGGATGGGCGCACCCTCGCGTCGGATGGTTTCCACGCCTTTCAAGCCGCTGACGTCGCGCAGTTCTCCGACCGCGCCGCGCAGTGAAAATCCCTTGTTCGCGCTGCCGACCCCGACGCTCGCGGTGTCGCCATGCGGGAATATCCACGCATAGAAGTCCGGCGATAGTTTTCCCTGGTAATACACGTCGCAGCGGGTACCGTCGAAAGTCCCGCTGTCGGCGGCGGGCACCCGAACGATTTCATGATAGGCGGCAACATAGCGAATGCGGTCGGCGCCCGCGATGCATTGCTTCGCCACCGCCGACATGGCGCCGTCGGCGCCGATGACGGCGCGGGCGCGCACACTCACCTGCGCGGCTTCCGCGCCGTCGCGCGGCCGATAGTGCACGACGGCCGTGCCGTCGGCATCGCGCGTGAGTTCGATATAGGTTCCGTGGCGCAAATCGGCGCCCGCCTGCGCAGCGCGCTGGCGCAGCCATTCATCGAAAAATTCGCGATCCACCATGCCGACATAGCCGCCGTCGATGGGCATGTCGACGGCCGTTTGCGCGGGAGAAATCATGCGCGCCGAATTGACGCGCGCAACCAGCAGCGAGTCCGGGATTGCAAATTCTTCGATCAATTTTGGGGGCACGGCGCCACCGCACGGTTTGATGCGGCCGGCCCGGTCGAGCAGGCAGACCTTGAGGCCCGCAAGCGCCAAATCCGTTGCAGCGGTGGCGCCGGACGGTCCGCCGCCCACGACGACCACGTCGAATGCTTCCAGAGTCTTCGTTGCTTCCATAGTTTGCGTCATACCGATACCGCCATGCTGTTCGCCGCTGAGCCTAAGGTTCTGTTCGAATCGACCCGGGATGCGAAGCGCCCGGCCGCGAGAAACAACGCGGCTTCGACGCAAAAAACCACGCCGAAGGCGGCGACGGGCGATCCGGACACATAACGAATCGAGTCGACGATGCCGGTGCCGAGCAGTCCGCCGAGCGCGAAGGCGAGCGCTTGGGCGGCGCCCCACAACCCCATCCGCACGCCCGCACTCCCCGCCTCGCCCTTGTGCGCGAGTTCCATCATCGAACCGATCGCCGCCACCGCAAACACTCCGTTCGATACACCGAGCGCAAACACCGACAGGCGCAGCGGCCACGCCGGTCCCACCCAGTCGGCGCCGGCGAGACTCAAGAGCGCGAGCGCGGATGCGAAGCAGCCCCCGATGGTCCAGGCGCGCAGCGAACCCAAGCGCCGGTTGCCGCTGCAGGCGATTCCGACGCCGATCATCCCCAAGAAAACAGCGGAGTGCTGCAGGCCCGACAACTGGGCGGATCCGCCGACCGAGTAGCGGAACACGATGCCGGCGAAGGGCTCCAGCAAAAGCTCCTGCGCGCTGTAGGCCAGCATCGAGACGAACACGAACAAGGTAAAGCCGCGCGCCTCGGGTTCGGACCAGACCCGGCGCAAGGCGGCACGGAAGTCTGATCCTCCCGGCAGCCCAAAATCACGCTTGGGGTCACGATCAGGGTGGCTCTCGCCGCTTTCCACCCGCCAAACCGCCGCAGCGGCAGTTGCGAAGGCGAGAGCCGACGCGATGCTCATGACGACGATCAGCCGCTGCGGTGAGTAGGGATCGAGGAAATGACCCACGAGCGTGGAGGTGATCGCGAATCCGGCGATCATCAGCACCCACATGATGGTGGCGGCGGCGGCGCGCCGGCGATCGCCGGCCTGTTTCGCCATGAGCACCAGCAGCGAAGTGCCCGCCGCGCCCACTCCCATCCCGACGAGCGCATAGGCGAACACCGCGAGTGCGAGCGCGGGTACCGGCGCCGCGGTGAAGTACACCGTCGCGGTCGCACACAGCACGCCGCCGATCGCGAGTACCGCCATGCCGCCCAAGATCCAGGGAGTACGCCGGCCGCCGCGATCGGAGCCATAGCCGAAGCGGGGCCTTATCATTTGCACCGCGTAATGCAGCGCGACCAGCACGCCGGGCAGCAACGCCGGAAGCGCATACTCGACCACCATCACTCGATTCAATGTCGAGGTCACCAACACGACGACGGCGCCGAGCGAGGCTTGCACGAGGCCGAGACGAATGATGCCGAGCCAGCTCATTGCACGATTCCCTTGAGCGCAAACGCGGTCACCAGCATGCCGATGACGTACAGCGTCACGCCCGTGCCGTTGTACCAGGGTGCAAGCTTTGCGGGGTTCGTCAACAGCCGCCGCATCAGCAGCAACTGCACGCCGAGCAGCAATCCCACCGCGATGGCCTGAGAACCCCGACCCCACAGCATGAGCAGTGCGACGACGACGAATTGCGGCAGCGCCATCGCCACACAGGCGACTTCGCCCGCGTGCTCCGCCCCGAGACGCACGGGCAGCGAGCCCACGCCCAGCCGCCGATCGCCTTCGATGGATTTGAAATCGTTGAGCGTCATGATGCCGTGCGCGCCCAAGCTGTACAGGGCCGCGATGCCGAGCGTCTTGCCGGACGGGGCGCTTCCGCCCGACATCACCACGGCGCCGGTGACCCACGCAAATCCCTCGTAGCACATCGCACACGCCAGATTTCCCCACCAGCCATTCTGTTTGAGCCTGATGGGCGGCGCACTGTAGGCCCAGGCGAGCCCCAACCCGAGCACCGATGCGCCGAGCACCCAGGTTCCGAGAGCCGCCGCGCAGGCTATCGACAACAGCGTCCACAGCACCGCGACGTACAAACCCCAGCGCCCGGGCATGCGACCCGACGGGATGGGCCGGTTCGGTTCATTGATGGCGTCGACGTGCCGGTCGAACCAATCGTTGACCGCCTGGCTGCTCGCGCAGAGCAGTGGACCGCACAACACGACACCTGCAGCGATGACCGGCCAATGACCGGCGAGCGCCACGCCGGATGAAACCACTCCGCAGCCGAACGCCCACATGGGCGGAAACCAGGTGATCGGCTTGAGCAATTCCAGAACGACGCCGGGTGCCGGATACTCCGGGGTCATGACGTTGCTGGCGGGGCGGGACATCGTCGCGCGATTATTCGAACTGGTCGCTGTCGGCCGCGGCGAGCTCTCCGAGCCCGTAGCGGCGCAGCTTTGCGTAAAGGCTTTGCCGGCTCAAGCCTAAAATCTCCGCGGCCGAGGCGCGGTTGTCGCCGGTGATTTCAAGGGCGGCCTCGATACAGAGCCGCTCGATCATATCCGTCGACTCCCGAACCAGGTCCTTCAACGGCACTCTGCCCACCAGCTCCGTGAGCTGCGCGACCGAGCGCGGCTTGTCCCGGTTGACCTGGCGGTCGAAGGTCACGCGCTGGCCCACATCGCGGATTGTGAATCCGAAGCACGGCTCTTCGCCGTCCACGACCGACACCGCGCATATCTCGACATCGCTGCTCGATCCGTATTCACCGCGCACCTGGGTCGCGAACAAGCGGAGCGAGCCGTGTTCGCGCAGCTGCGCCGTGAGCAAATTGAAGTCGACGCCAGGCCGTCCCAGCCAGCG
>Ga0181537_10002060_pt1 | contig 17981 bp, 19 predicted proteins | sample PEATcosm2014_Bin_39_FD_119765 | JGI IMG/M metagenome (GOLD analysis project Ga0181537, IMG submission 119765) | Peatland microbial communities from MTU Mesocosm Facility, Houghton, MI, USA - PEATcosm2014_Bin23_10_metaG | ecosystem: Environmental > Terrestrial > Soil > Wetlands > Peat | place... | reverse complement strand
TCGATGCGCACATCGCCGGTCTTGGCGAACTGCGTGGACTCGGGCGCGACGGCGGAGGGCGCGGGTCCCGCAGCGATGCCGGTGCAGGGCCAGGTTCCGAGCGTGTCGTCGCGTTTGCATTTGCGCGCCGGGAACCAGCGCCTATCCATGCGGATGACCTTGAGCTGCTCGGCGCGCGGATCCTCCAGGGTGACGTAGCGAACCGATGCCTGCGCACCGTCGGCGAGAGCCGAAAGAGCGGCTTCGAAATCCTCGAGGGTCTCCACCTTCTTGCCGTTGAACGAGCTGATCAGGGCCGCGCGCGGAATGCCGGCGCTGCCGAACACATAGCCTGGGTTTGCGACATACACTCCCTTGACCGGAACGTTGAAGTGGCGCGCCTGCTGGTAGGAGAGCGTATGCACCACCGCCTCGCCGAATTCGAGGTACTCATCCGGCGTGACGTCGCTCAAGGACTGCACGCCGAGCGCGTGCCGCACGGTCTCCGTCCCGCGCCGGACTTCGACATTGATCTCTCCGCCGACATGAGAGTCGAGCACATCCTCGAGCGCAAAGAATTCGGGCACCGGCTTGCCATTGATCGCGACGAGAATATCGCCGGGCGCAAGGATCCGATCGGCCGGCGAGCCGGGCTGCACGCCGTCGACCACCAGCATGCCGGTCAATTTCGGATAGTCGCCGCGTATCCGCGCTTCCGTTTCAGCATTCAACCCCAGGCGCCGCAGTTCATCGTAGGGCGTGTACTTGAACACCGTTTCGAGGGTGCCGCGCGGCACGGGCTTGCCCGCGTCGATGAACTTGAGCGCCCGTGTCACCGCCGTCAGCGGCAGATAGAAGCTCGAGGCGGCGCCGGTCGCACCGCCCGCATTCAACGCGACCACCCGGCCCTCGATATCGATGACCGGAGAACCGGACGAGCCGCCCGAGGTGCTGGAGGCGGCCTGATAGTAGAACGTGTTGAAATCGTTGTACTTGCCGTAGCCGTACTCCGGTGCCTCGCGATCCAGGCGCGCCAGCGTGCCTGCCAATATCGAGAGCTGCTCGCCCGCATCGTTGCCGACCACGCGAATTTCGCGGCCGATCACCGCGCCCGCCGGGTACAGCGGCAATTCCGCCGGTTGGATGAATTTCAGTTTCGCCGGATCATAGCGATAGATGCCGAAGTCATGCACCGGGTCGCGGTACACCGGATACAGCTGCACTTCCTCGCGATTCAGAAAGATGGCTTGCGCGGTCACCGGGCCCGGCGTGACGACGTGCCGATTCGTCAAGATGAGGCCGCGCTTCGCGTCGATCACGAAGCCGGTGGCCTGAGCGGTGGTATTCCACTCGGTGTCAAATGCCCGGGTGCTGTCGATTTGAATGGTGACCACGCCGCTCGCGATCCGCTCGAGCGTCTGCGCCCAATTCGCGGGCGAACTCGGAATGCCCGGCGCATCCACAGGCACGGGCGCAACGGGCACCGGCGCGGTCGCGGCGGCGGCGAAGACGCGGCTCGAGGACAAGGCAAACAAACTGAGAAGCAATGAAATTCGGGGCATGCCAATCCTAAGTGTAGGGATGGATATCGTTCAGTGCCCGTGGTCGGACAAGATCAGGAGCCATACGGTTCCTAGCAAGACGAAACTCAGCATCACGGCGGCCGATCCCATGTCCTTGGCCATGCCGGAGAGCGGATGGCGCTCAGGTCCGGACCGGTCCACCACCGCCTCGACCGCGCTATTGAGGATTTCAACGACCAAAATCAGCAACATCGGACAGACGAGCAGGGCGCGTTCGACGCCGCTACGGCCCAGATACAGGCCGCCGGGGATGACGAGCAGAGCGAGCATCGCTTCCTGCCGAAATGCCGCCTCCTCGCGCCATGCATGACGGAAACCCTGGAAAGAATAGCCGAAGGCACGCAGCAGCCGCGTGATCCCCGTCGGTTTGTGTCTATCGATCATTCAAGCGGCAGGTTTCCATGCCAAATCGAGCTGCTTCGCGGCGCGTACGTCGTCGAGACGCCGGACCGGCATTGTATGCGGAGCCGAGGTGAGTTTCTCGGGGTCTTCTTCCATTTCCCGCCGGATCATGATCATCGCGTCACAAAATCGATCGAGATCCTCCTTGGCCTCGGTTTCGGTGGGCTCGATCAACAGGCATTCGGGCACCAACAGCGGAAAATACGTGGTGGGCGCATGAAAGCCGTAGTCGAGCAAGCGCTTCGCCACGTCCATCGCCGTGATCTGGTAGAGCCGGTTCTCGCGCTTCAATGTGATGATGAATTCATGGCTGGCGCGGCGATTCGGGTAGGCCGCCTCGAAGCCGGCGGCTTGCAGCCGCCGCAACAGGTAATTGGCATTGAGCGCCGCAAATTCCGCGACCCGCACCATGCCCTCGCGGCCCAATAGACGCATGTACACATAGGCGCGCAGGTTGACGCCGGCATTGCCCATGAACCCCGACAATCGGCCGATGGACTGCGGCAGGTCGCGCTCGGTCAGCCAGCGATATCGCGCTGCGTCCTTGCCGGCGCCATCTTTACCGACGCCATCTTTACCGACAATTGGGATGGGCAGGAAAGGCAAGAGACGCGCCCCGACGCCGACCGCTCCTGAACCCGGACCGCCGCCGCCGTGCGGCGTCGAAAAAGTCTTGTGCAGGTTCATGTGAATGACGTCGAATCCCATGTCGCCGGGGCGCACCTTGCCGAGAATGGCATTCAGATTCGCACCGTCGTAGTAGAGCAGTCCGCCCGCCTCGTGCACGATGCGCGCGACCTCCGCGATCTTGTGTTCGAACACTCCGAGGGTGGAGGGATTGGTGAGCATGATGGCCGCCGTGGCCGGACCGACGGCGCTCTTCAACGCATCGATGTCGACGTCGCCGTTCGCGTCGCAGGGAATTTCTCTGACGCTGCAGCCGCACATCGCCGCGGTCGCCGGATTGGTGCCGTGCGCGGCCTGCGGCACGATGATTTCCGTCCGCTGCAGATCGTTGCGCGCCCGATGATAGGCGCGAATCATGGCGACGCCGGCGAATTCGCCTTGCGCGCCCGCCATCGGCGTCAGGCTCACGCCCTGCATTCCCGTGATCTCGCGCAGCATTTCCTGCAATTCATACATGCACGCGAGAAACCCCTGCGGTTCCGGGCCGAGCGGATGCAGCCCCAGGAACTCCGGCAACATCGCGTACGTGTTGCAGGCCTTGGGGTTGTATTTCATGGTGCAGGAGCCGAGCGGATAAAAATGCGTATCGATCGAGAAATTCATCTGCGACAGTCGCGTGTAATGCCGCACCGCCTGCAACTCGGATACCGCCGGCAGCACGGGCGGCGTGGCGCGGCGCAGATGCGCCGGAATCTCGGCGCTGCCCGCCGCTGCCGGTGGAAACTGCGTCCCGGCGTGTCGGCCGGGCTTGCTGAGCTCGAATATCAGCGGTTCTCGGGCTTTGAGTTCGGTCATACCAAGTTCGGTCATGCTGGGCTGCTCTCTCACGCCGCGGCGCGCGCGGGATTCATGATCTCGGCGAGTGCCGCCGCGTACGCATCGATATCCGCGCCGAGCTTCGTTTCAGTGGCACACACCAGGAGGGTGTTTCCCAATTCGGGATACCGCTCGGCGAGGTCGAGTCCGCCCAGGATTCCGCGCCTCGCCAGCGCTGCCAGCAGCGGTGCCGCCGGCCGGTCGAGGAGCAGCACGGCCTCGTGAAAGCGCGGCGCGCTGAAGGCTGCGCTGACGCCCTCGATCCGGGTGAGCGCTTCCACCAAATCCGCCGTGCGCTGCAGGCTGGCTTGCGCCACGCGTGCCAGGCCCTCCGCCCCCAGCAGGGACAGGTAAATGGTCGCCGCGGTCACCATCAGTCCCTGGTTGGTGCAAATGTTGGAGGTCGCCTTGCTGCGGCGGATGTGCTGCTCGCGCGCCTGCAAGGTCAGGCTGAAGCCCGGCCGTCCCTCGGTATCGAGCGTGCGTCCGACGATCCGGCCCGGCATCTGCCGCACATACTGCATGCGCGTCGCCATGAATCCGAAGTACGGTCCGCCCGCCGACAGCGGCACGCCGAGCGGCTGCCCTTCGCCGCAGACGATATCGGCTCCCTGCCTGCCGTCGACGGAACCGCCCCACTGTCCCGGAGGCTTGAGCAGTGCGAGGGAGATCGGATTCACCACCGCAATGACCAAAATCTTGTGACGGTGAGCCCAGTCCGTCAGCGCATCGACCTCTTCCAGACAGCCGAAGAAATTCGGCTGCTGAATCACCAACGCGGTGATGTCCTCATGGCCGCGCGACTCGACCGACTCGAGCAGCGTGCGTCCCGATGATCGGTCGAAATCCACGGTTTCAAAGACGATCTCCTGATTGCCGGCGATCGTGCGGGCCACCTTGCCATACGTCGGATTGACCGCACGCGGCAGCAGAATACGCCGCGAGTTCGAGGCGCGATTGGCGCGCACCGCCATGAGACAGGCTTCGGCCAGGGCGGAAGCACCGTCATACAGCGAGGCGTTCGACACCTCCATGCCGGTCAACGCGCATATCATCGATTGATATTCATAGATCAGCTGCAAGGTCCCCTGACTCGCCTCCGCCTGGTAAGGCGTATAGGCCGAATAGAATTCGCCGCGGGTCGCGATGGCCCAGACGGGCGCCGGGATATGATGCTCGTAGGCACCGGCGCCGATGAAATTCGATGGCCGCCCGTCAATCGCCGCGCGCGCGGTCAACAGGCGTCCGACCTCCATCTCTCCCATCGCCGGCGGCAGGCCGAGCGCCCCGGCGCGAAGCTCCGCGGGAATCTCGTCAAACAGATCGTCGATCGTGCGTACGCCGATCACGTCGAGCATCTGGGCAATGTCGTCGCCGGTGTGCGGAATGAATGCCATGGGGTTCCCTACCGTGCTTCGGCGGCCAGATAATTCGCATAGTCGGCCGCGCTCATCAGAGCCGCGGCCTCATCGGCGGAGCTCGGCTCCACACGGAACAACCAGCCTGCACCATAAGGCTCCTGATTGAGCAACTCCGGCCGATCGGCGAGCGCGGTATTGCCCGCGATCACCGTGCCGCTCACCGGACTGTAGACATCGGACGCCGCCTTGACGGACTCGACCACGGCGCAGGCCTCGCCTGCGTGCACTTTGCGCCCCGCTTCCGGCACTTCGGCGAACACCAGATCGCCGAGGGCGCTCTGCGCGTGATCGCTGATGCCGACCTCGAGCGATCCGTCCGGCGCCCGGCGCACCCATTCATGGCTCTTGGAATACCGCAAATCGCTGGGAATGTTGCTCACGTCAGGAATCCTCGGTTCAGACTGAAATCAATGCTTTGCCATGGCGCACGAACGGCGGCTTGACGACGCTCGCGCCAAGCAGCTTGCCGCGAATCTCGACCTGCACGGACACGCCCGCGGGCGGGGGAATGCGTGCCAGCGCGATCGAGCGATTCAACGTCGGAGAAAAGCCGCCGCTGGTCACTTCGCCCACGCCGCCGGCCGCGATGACTTTTTGATGGCTGCGCAAGACGCCCCGATCCTCGAGCAACAGGCCGACGAAGTTGAGGCCGCCCGCGCGCCGCGCGGATTCGAGTGCCTCGCGGCCGATGAAATCGCGGCCGCCCGGTTCGAATGCCACGGTCCAGCTCAGGCCCGACTCGAGCGGATGATGATGCTCGTCCATGTCGTTGCCGTAGAGATTCATGCCGGCCTCCAGCCGGAGGGTGTCTCTCGCGCCCAAGCCCGCGGGCCGCACGCCCGCGGCCTGCAATGCGTTCCAACATTCGACGGCATCCACGGCGGGGAGAATGATTTCGAAACCGTCTTCACCGGTATAGCCGGTCCGCGCGATGAACCACGGACCGAATTCGGCGCCGCGAAAAGGCTGCAATTCGAGGGCCGCCGCACGCTGCGCCGGATCGAGCAGCGAGGCCGTCGGGACGCGCGCATTCGGGCCCTGCACCGCGATCATCGCCAAATCGCGGCGCTCGCGGACAGCGACATCGAAATCGGCCGCGTGCCGGCGAATCCAGGCGAGATCCTTGTCGCGCGTACCGGCATTGACGACCAGCCGGTACTCTGTCTGCGACACGAGATACACGATCAAATCATCGATCACGCCGCCGTCCGGCAGCAACATGCACGAGTAGAGCGCCTGGCCGGGGTTCTTGATGCGCCCGACATCGTTGGCGAGGAGCCGTTGCAGGAATTCGCGGACCCGGCCGCCGGAGAGATCGATGACGCCCATGTGCGATACGTCGAACATGCCCGCATCGCGACGCACCGCGTGGTGCTCTTCGATCTGCGAACCGTAATGCAGCGGCATGTCCCAGCCGCCGAAATCGACGATCTTGGCGCCGCGCGAAACGTGGCTCTCATACAGTGGAGTCTTAAGGCCCATCGCAACCTCGCTGCGAAAGAAATACAGAGCAACGCGCACCTTCGTGCCGCGCCCCTCTGTCCTTAAGACCTGAGAGATCGGGCGCCGGTAAAGCGCCGTACCCCTTCGGTGGACCGCCGCCTTCCGGCGTGATCGCTCTCCAGAGATCGCGAGAGTCTGCCGTTCGTGTGCCTGAGCGTTTCCGGGCGGTTGCGCCTTCGGCGGTCCTCATCGAAAGGACTCTCTCCAGACAGCTCTTATCGCGATGCCGCCCATGATACACGATCCGCGGGCGCCGCCTCTCGCCGGCCGCTCATCAGCCGGTCATCAGCCGCCGGACTTCTTCGCCGCCCATCCTTGTTTGAGCAACTCCGCCACGATGGCGTCGCGATGGTCGCCCTGAATCTCGATGACCCCGTCGCGCACGGTGCCGCCGGACCCGCAGCGCTTCTTGAGTTGCGTCGCCAGAGAGTCGATATCGGCCGGCGACATCGGCAATCCCCTGACCGTGGTGACTCCTTTGCCGGCCCTGCCCTTGACTTCCCGGCCGACTCGCACGGCGGTCGGCACGGCCGCCCCCGGGGCTCCCTTGGGGCATACGCATTCACGCACCGCTCTGCGGCAATTGGGGCATAGACTGCCGACCCCGGTCGAATAGACGATGCGCGCCGCCATGGCCGCCATTATGGTGCAACTTTTCCGGCGCCGCCGTGTTTTGGGTCTAAACGGACACAGTCAGTGCAAACACCTTCGACGGAGCCCAGCAACTCGGCCGAGTTCACGACCTTTATGCGTGCTTATCAAGACATGGTTTTCTCGACGGCCGCGCGCCTCACCGGCGATGACGCGCAGGCACAGGACATAGCCCAGGACGTATTCGTGAAAGCGTACGAGAACTTCGGCCACCTGCGCTCGAGCCCCGCGGCGGGGGGTTGGCTCAAGACCGTGGCCCGGAATCTGACGCTCAATCACCTCACGCGTTATCGCAAACGGCGGCGACTGTTCTCCGAACTTCAATCCGACGGCGCCGAGGAGGAATCGCCGGGAATCGATCCGGTAATCCCGGTACCGGACACGGTGCTCGAGGACTTGAGCGACGATGAGCGGCGCTCCGTGATCGACGACGGCCTGCGGCGCTTGCCGGAACATCAGCGCCTGCCCCTGGTGCTCTACCACTTCGAAGAATTGTCCTACGAGGAAATCGCCGCGCATCTGCGCATCTCGCTTGCCAAGGTCAAGACCGATATACGCCGCGGCCGCGCGGCGCTGTTGCCGCTGTTTCAGTCCCGAGGCATTGCGCCATGAACGAACCGGATCGCGACGAGCGCCTCGCGCAACTGCTCGACCGGACACTCCGCGGGTTGCCGCCGCGGGCCGCACCTTCAGGCTTGGAGTCGCGCGTATTTGGCGAGCTGGCGCGCCGCGCCGCGCTGCCGTGGTGGCGCCGCAGCTTTGCGCACTGGCCCGCTTTGGCGCGCACGGCCTTCGTGATCATGTGCGGCGCGCTCATCGGCGGGGTGTATTTGAGCAGCGGCTGGACCGTCCATTCGTTGCACGATTCGGGGGCGCTGTCGAACACCGCCGTACGCGAGGCCCTTGCCCTCGCGACCGCCACGGGAGAGTTGGCCGTGGTGTTCGCGCACGCCATTCCCTCGACGTGGCTCTACGCGGGCCTCACGGCGGGCGCTTTACTGTATGCGTTCCTGTTCGGACTGGGCAGCGCCGCCTACCGCACGCTCTACCTGATGCCGCAAGCCGGCAAGTGAACACCACATGACGACTCACATGCTCAAGCGAATCATATTGCCGATCGTGCTGACGCTATTCGCCGCGCCGCATGCCGTGCATGCCCGCTCCACGCCGGCAAACGCCGCACCCGGCTCAAAAACGGACACCGCCACAGTCGTTGCGCCTGCGCCTGCGCCCGCGGCCGCGGCCGCGGCAGACGATTCGGACTGGGAAGCCCACGAGGAGCAGCGCGGCCATCGATCGGAGCATCGGCATCACGCCCGGCACGATGGCGGCGACAATGATGTCTTCAACATCGGCAGCGATTCGCATTTACCGCCCGGCGAACGGGCGCAATCAGTGGTCTCGATATTCGGCACCTCGACCAGCGAAGGCGACGCGGAAGACGTCGTATCCGTGTTCGGCGACACCCGAGTCACCGGGCCGGTCAGCGAGGACGCCGTGTCAGTGTTCGGCAACGTCTACATCGACAGCAAGATCGAGGGCGACGTCGTGGCGGTGTTCGGGGATCTCGAGCTCGGGCCACACGCGGACATCGGCGGCGACGTGGTGGCCGTCGCCGGCACGCTGCACCGCGACCCGGCCGCCATCGTTCACGGCGGCGTCCAGAATATATTTTCCGGTAGTTTCGGCGCCTTCAATGGCCTGCGCGCCTGGGTGCAGCATTGCCTGCTATACGCGCGTCCACTCGCGTTCGCGCACGGGCTCGGCTGGGCCTGGGGACTGGCATTCTCGTTTCTGGCTCTCTACGTCATTCTCGCCTTGCTGTTTCGGGAGGGTCTTTCTCGATGCGTAGAGGTCTTTGAAACACAGCCCGGCCAAACGGTGCTCGCCGCCTTGCTCGCCATGCTGTTCACGCCGGTGCTCGTGGTGTTGCTGTGCGTCACGGTGATCGGCATCGCGGCGGTGCCCTTCGTGGTCGCCGGATTATTTTGCGCCGGCGCTTTTGGCAAAGCGGTCATGCTCGCGTGGCTGGGCCGCCGCGTAACGGGCCGCCACCCTGCCGGTCCCGCGATGCACCCCGCCGTCGCCGTGCTGATCGGCGGTGCGCTGGTGCTGATGCTGTACGTGGTTCCGGTGATCGGCTTTCTCGTGTTCAACCTCGTCGCCTTGTTGGGGTTCGGTGCCGTCGTGTACACGCTGATCCTCGCCACTCGAGCGCGCCAGAGCGCGAAAGTGAGCACCGCGCCATCCACCCCTGCGCCGCCCGGCAGCTCGCCGGCCAGCACTGCGGCAGCGAGCACAGTGCCGACCGGCAGCACCGCGACGTTCGCCGCCGCCCCTCCTCCCGAGGCCGGCCCTGCGCCTGCGCCTCCGCCGCCGCCTCCTCCCCCGCCGCCGCAGCCGGGACAGGCACAGGCGGCCGCTGCGCCCCACCCAGCCATCAGCGCAGCCCTACCGCGCGCCGGCTTCTGGGTACGCATGGCGGCGCTCCTGATCGATGTCTTGCTGGTTGGCTTCGTGACCAGCGTGCTGCACGAGGAATTTCATCTGCACCTGCTGTTGCTCGCCGCGTATGGCGCAGTGATGTGGAAACTGCGGGGCTCGACCGTCGGCGGCATCGTGTTCGACCTGCGCGTGGTGCGGCTCGATGGGCGGCCACTCGACTGGGAGACCGCCATCTTTCGCGCGCTGGGCTGTTTTCTGTCATTGGCGGTGGCCGGGCTTGGATTCTTCTGGATCGCATTCGACGACGCCAAACAGGCGTGGCATGACAAGATTGCCGGTACCGTGGTGGTGCGCGTGGCCAAAGGCACACCCCTGGTATAATCGGCGGCATGATTTCGCGAAGAACGTCCCTAGGCGTAAAAGTAGGCTCCGTGACCATCGGCGGCAAGGCGCCGATCGTCGTTCAATCCATGACGAACACCGACACCGCCGACATCGACGGCACGGTGGCGCAGGTCAAGGCGCTCGCGCGGGCGGGCTCCGAACTGGTGCGGGTGACGGTCAACAACGACGAGGCCGCCGCGGCGGTTCCGCACATCCGCGACCGCCTGGACGCCTTGAACGTCACCACCCCGCTGGTCGGGGATTTTCACTTCAACGGCCACAAGCTTCTGAAGGCCCATCCGGCGTGCGCACGAGCGCTCGGCAAGCTGCGGATCAATCCCGGCAATGTCGGCCGCGGCAGCAAGCGCGACCCGCAGTTTGCGGAAATGATCGAAACCGCCTGCGAGTATCGAAAGCCGGTGCGCATCGGCGTCAATTGGGGCAGTCTCGATCAAGACCTCCTCACCCGCATGATGGACGAGAACAGCAAGCAAGCCGCGCCGCTCTCCGCCCTCGATGTGATGCGGGAAGCCATTGTCGTATCGGCGCTGAACAGCGCGCAGCGGGCAGAGAGCTTGGGGCTCGGAGCCGACATGATCGTCATCAGCGCCAAGGTCAGCGGCGTGCAGGACTTGATCGCCGTTTACCAGAATCTGGCCAAGCGCTGCACCTACCCGCTGCATTTGGGGCTGACCGAAGCGGGCATGGGCAGCAAAGGAATCGTCGCCTCTACGGCCGCGATGGGCGTGCTGCTGCAGCAGGGCATCGGCGACACGATTCGCGTGTCCTTGACGCCCGAACCTCACGGCGATCGCACGCAGGAAGTAATCGTCGCCCAGGAAATACTGCAGACCATGGGCCTGCGGTCATTCACGCCGATGGTGATCGCCTGCCCGGGCTGCGGCCGCACCACCAGCACGTATTTTCAGGAGCTCGCGCAAAAGATCCAGAACCACATCCGTCATCGGATGCCCGAATGGCGCAAGCGGCACACGGGCGTGGAAGACATGTCCGTGGCGGTGATGGGCTGCGTGGTCAACGGTCCGGGCGAGAGCAAGCACGCCAACATCGGCATCAGCCTGCCCGGCACGGGCGAAAACCCGGTGGCGCCGGTTTACGAAGACGGTGCGAAGACCGTGACGTTGAAGGGTGACCGCATCGCCGAGGAATTCCAGGATCTCGTCGAGCGCTACATCGAACGCACCTACGCGAGGACGCCGTCATGAAAGAATTATCCGCCAGAAAATGTGTCCCGTGCGAAGGCGGCGTGCCGCCGCTGACGCCCGCCAAGGCGAAGCTATTGCGCAAGCAGTTGCACAAGGATTGGCGGATCGCCAAGGACTCCAAGAGTCTGACGCGTTCGCTGAAATTCAAAGATTTCTACCGCACCATGGGTTTCGCCAATGCGGTCGCTTACATCGCGAACACCGAGGATCATCATCCGGACTTGGAGCTGGGCTACGACTACTGTCACATCACCTTCGCGACGCATTCGATCGGCGGACTCTCCGACAACGATTTCATTTGCGCCGCCAAGGTCGACCGGCTCTGAGCCGGCAATTACGCTAAACCGCTTTCAAGAACGCCGGGATGTCGCCGCGCAATCCCAACGCGCGCAGCGCGAACTCGCGCTTGATGAACGGCAGCTTGCCGACACCGGTCAGGGCCGCCACGCGCAGGCCGGCGCTGACGGGATCGGTGTTCGAAAATAGCCGCTCGAGTCCGTCGAGCGCCGCCGCCGCCAACAGGTTCTCGCTGCGCCGCCACCGCTCGTAGCGCCGCAGCAGCGTGTGCTCGCCGTAATGCCCGGCGCCTGCGCCGTCGCCGAGCACGTCCGCGAGCGCCGCACAATCCAGCAGTCCGAGGTTCAAGCCCTGCCCGGCCAACGGGTGCACGACGTGCGCCGCGTCGCCGAGCAACACGGCGCGCGGCCGCACATATTCCGCGGCGTACCGCAGCTTGAGCGGAAAACTCGCGATCGCGGTCGTGAGTTCGCAATCCCCGAGCACGCCGCCGCTGGCCGCGGCAAGCGCCGTACCGAAGGCTTGCGGATCGAGCGAGCGCAGCCTCGCCGCCTCGCGGCTGGGCGCGCTCCACACGATCGAGGAGCGGCCGTCCGGAAGCGGCAGAAACGCCAGCGGCCCGCCGCTCAAGAACCGCTGCCATGCCGTATTGCGATGAGGTTTCCCGGTGCGTACGTGCGCGGCCAGCGCGTCCTGGCCGTACGGGTGCCCGGCGGTTTCGATGCCGAGCAGATCCCGGATCTTGGAGTCGGGACCGTCGGCGGCAATCAACAGCTTGCTGCGCAATTCACGTCCGTCGGTCATGCGCAACGACACATCGGCGTCATTGCCGGCGACCGCCGCGATCCCTGCCTCGATCACCGCCACTCCGGCGGCTCGAGCCGCTTGCAGGCACTCCCTCTGAAGCGCGCGTCCGTCGACGATGAAGCCGAGATTGGGCTCACCGAGCCGCGCGCAATCGAATTCCAGCGAACCCGCACCCTCAGGGTCGCCGCTCGCATCCCACACGCGCATGCGCTCATAGGCAAACCTGCGCGCCGCCGGCAGCGCCTCCCAGACCCCGCACATTCGCAGCAGCCGCTCCGATGCACGGCTCAGCGCAAATACCCGCACATCCCAATCGGCGTCAGGCGGAGCAATCGCCGGCAGACGATCGCAGACGATCACGACTCGTCCCGGCGCGCTCAAACGGCGGGCCACGAGCAGCGCGGCCATGACCGCACCGATCACCCCCGCGCCCACGATGACCACATCGAGATCGCGATTCATGGCGGCGCGTTCATCGCAGCGCGACTCCGCGGGCGAGCTTGGGTACCCGGGTGTCGTTTCCTGCGCCCGTGCTCAAGCGCGACAGCGCGGCTTTGGCGGGCGGCAGTAAATCAAAGGCCAGCAGTCCGAGGCTGCGCAGCCTCTGCACCACACCCAAGGGGTTGGCGAACAGGCGGACGAGGCCATCGGTGAAGGCAATCACGCCGGCGCGATCCGCGCGGCGCCAGGCGTCGTAGTCGGCCAGCAAATCAGGCGAACCGGCGTCGACATGACCGGCGTCGCGGCGCTCCGCGATGAGTTCGGCGAGACTCGCGACGTCGCGCAATCCAAGATTGAAACCCATGCCGGCAACCGGGTGCAGCCCTTGCGCGGCATTGCCGACGATGACGCAGCGTGCCGCGCTGGTGCGGACCGAGCGCGTGAGCGACAGCGGATAGGGCGTGCGCCGGCCCACCTCGAGGAATCGTCCCAGACGAAATCCGAATCGGCGCTGCACCTCGGCCAGAAACTCCTGATCCGACCAGGCCAGCGCCAACTCCGCCAGGGCGGGACTCAAGGTCAATACCAGGGTGCAGCGGCCTCCCTCGAGCGGCAGCAATGCCAGCGGGCCGCTGGTGGTGAATCGCTCATAGGCCACGTGCTCGTGGAACCGCTGTGGCAATACGGTGGTGATGACGGCCGTCTGGTCATAGTCGCGCGTTTCGGCATCGACGCCGAAGGCACTTCGCACGGCCGAGTGCACGCCATCGGCGGCAACGACCAGTTTGGCATCGATGGCGCCGGCGCCGCCGTCGATCTCGAGCCTGACCGCCTGTTCACCCGCGATGATTTGCGACACGGTCGCCGGACAGTAGACCCGGACGTTGGCACTTGCGCTAAGCCGCGGCCACAATGCCCGCCCCAGCTCGCGGTTCGGCACGACATAACCCATTGCCGCGAGGCCCTGTTCCGCCGCATCGATGCGCGCGAAGCCGAAGCGGCCCTGATCCGAAATGTGAATCTTCGCGATTCGCGTCGCGGAGGACTGCACGTGCGGCCAAACCCCAAGCGTCTCGAGGATCTGCCGGCTGCCGTTCGACAACGCCGTCGTGCGCTCATCGAAGCTTGGGCTTGCGCCTGAATCGTGGGGGACGGCCTCGATCAGCGCCATCCGCAGCCCGAGCGGCGCCAGGGCGGCTCCGAGGGTGGCGCCGACCATGCCGCCGCCCACGATGGCGATGTCAAAGTGCTCCGTCGCCGGGGGCGTCACGGCGCACCCACCAGGGATTCCACGGCGTCCGGAGTTTTCTCCAACGCCGCGGTCAGGACCTCGGGAGCGGCGTTCGTCACCAGCACGTCATCTTCGATGCGAACGCCGATGTTCCAGAACTCCTTCGGGGTCCTCGGCGACGGGCGGATGTAAATCCCCGGCTCCACCGTGAGCGCCATGCCGCTTTCCAATACCCGCCATTCGCCGCCGACCTTGTAGTCGCCGACATCATGCACGTCCATCCCCAGCCAGTGGCCGGTGCGATGGCCGAAGTATTCGAGGTAGGCTTGCTCTTTCACGAGCGTGGGCACCCGGCCCTTCAGCAGCCCCAACCCGACCAAGCCCGACGTCACGGTGCGCACGGCGGCTTCATGGGGTTCGTTCCAATGATTGCCGGCCCGCACCTTGTCGATCGCCGCGAGCTGCGCCTCGAGCACCACCTCATAGACCGCGCGTTGAGCGGGCGTGAATCGCCCGCTGACCGGGAACGTGCGGGTGACGTCCGAGGCGTAATAATCGAGTTCGCATCCGGCATCGATCAGCAGCAAATCGCCCTCGCACAGCGGTTGATCGTTGCCGCGGTAGTGCATCACGCAGGCGTTGGCGCCGCCGCCGACGATCGGGTGATAGGAAATGTCCGCGTTGCGTGACCGAAATTCATGCAGCAACTCCGCCATGACCTCGTACTCCATCCGCCCGGGGCGCGCGAAACGCATCGCGCGGCGATGGGCGCCCATGGCGATCTCCGCCGCGCGGCGCAAACTCCTCTGCTCCGCGCGGCTCTTGTAGAGGCGCATATCGTCGAGCACGTGACTCAGCGCAACAAATTCCTGGACTCGGCCCCCTCCCTGACGCGCCTGCACCCGAAGTCCGTTCACCCAGCTGACGACGTGCGGATCGAAATCCGGGTGCGCACCCATGGCGTAGAAAACCTGGCTCCGCTGCTCCATCAATCCGGGCAGAATTTCGTCGATGTCCGCGATCGGAAAGGCATCGTCCGCGCCATAGCGCTCGACGGCGCCATCGGTTCCGGCCACCGGGCCGTCCCAGGACTCACGCACGGTGTCGTGCTCGCGTACGAACAACAGGTACTCGGCCTGGGGGCGTCCCGGGACCAACACCGCAACCGCATCGGGCTCCGGGAACCCGCACAGATAATAAAAGTGGCTGTCCTGTCGGTAAGCGTATTCGATATCGCCGTTGCGATGGCGCACGGGCGCCGCCGGCAGGATTGCAATGGCATCCTTGCCGATCATGCGCATGAATTGGCGGCGGCGGCGCGCAAACTCGCTGCGATCCATCGGAGTCAGTGCAGACGCTGCTGTGTCGGATAGACCTGCCGACGAAGGGGCAGAAGTTCTTCGAACACGACCTGGGCCGCCACGCGGATGAACTCCACCAGTTCCGCATAGGCCTGTTCGTTCGACTCATCGGCGTCCGCGTCATCACCGGTGGCACGGGAGATTTCGGTAAAATCGCGGACGATCTCGCCGACGTCGCCGTTCAATGCCTCGAGATCGGAAATATGTCCGGTTCCCAATCCATACAGAAACCCCGTGCACCACAACGCCAGGGCATTGGCGCGGCCGTTGAGGGGCGACTCGTCATCCGGCAGCAGCGGCTCGAACTCCATGCCCTGCTCGCCGAAGGACGTCGCGGTTGCCGTAAACACCCGTTCGATCATCGCCGCCGATTCATCGGAGAGCGCCGCGCCGTCAGGCAAAATTTCATTGACCCAATCCTGCATCTTGTACGGGGACATCGCACACAGCGCGCCGCACAATGAGCCGTGCGCCTCGGCGGCATCCGCCAGACTTCCCGCCGTGGCGAGCACGTCTTCAAAGTCCTTGAATCGAATGTCGGACATCATCATTGCCCCAATAATAGCGCAGTACGGGCCGCCGCTGCCCTTTGCATTGCGCTATGCCTCGCTCTATATTGGAGGTCTATGAACGAATCCAATCCCAAGTCGGCGGTCGAACTCGAACTCAAGCGGCTCGAGAAGCGTCTCGAAGACCTCATCGTGACGGTCAGTCAGATCAAAGAGGAAAATCGGGCGCTGCGTCAACGGCAGGACACGCTCACCTCGGAGCGCGCGGGCCTGTTGCAGAAAAACGAACAAGTGCGCGCCCGCGTCGAGGCGATGATCGGGCGATTGAAATCGATGGAGCAAGCGTGAGCGACACTCAAGCCAGGGTGAGCGTGCGCATACTCGAAAAGGAGTATCACATCACCTGCCCGATCGAGGAACGCTCGGACCTGTTGGATTCGGCCGAGTTCTTGAATATGAAAATGCGCGAAATCCGCGACAGCGGCAAGGTGGTCGGCCTCGACCGGATCGCGGTGATCGCCGCGCTCAATATGGCGAACGAATTGATTCGATTCCGCAACCGTGACAGCAATCTCGAATCTGACGTCGGCGGACGCTTGCGTATCTTGCGCGAGCGCGTAGAGTCGGCTTTGGAGAAGGGTCAACAGCTGGAGCTTTGATACGCCCGCCCCGCGGCGCACGGAGCGCGGCACCCTCCTCGAGAAGATTAATTTTGGCGCTGCCTGCGGTGTTCGATGCGGATCGGGTTACCTCTCGACCCTAAGTTTGAAACCCCAGGGGCCGTGCTTGCTGGCAACATTGTGCAAGTCCGCCTCGAGCGGAAAGCCTTAAGTGCCGCAGTTAGCCCCACCTGTTGCTCAGGTCGGGAGCAACGGTCCAAACCGGCACATGCGGGTGGCGCCATCCCCTTTGGACCCAGATCGAGCGGATGAAAGTCGCGTTACGAAAACAGCTGCGCGCCGCAAGGCGATCCTTGAGCGCCGCGGATCACGGCATCCGGTCGGCGCTGGCCGAGAAGATGATTGCCGGATTGCCGGAGTTCCGCGCCGGCAAGCGGGTTGCCCTGTACCTGCCCTTCGACCGGGAAACGAATACCGCCGATCTGATCGCCGCGGCTCGCCGCCGCAAGGTGCGCGTGTTCGTGCCCGTCGTCATCGACCGGCGTCATGCGCGCATGCGATTTTATCCACTCGAAGGCCCCATGCGCCGCGGCGCCTTCGGCATCGCCGTTCCGCGGCGCACAGCGCACCCCGTATCGGCTCAATGGATGAATCTCATCGTCGTCCCCGTGGTCGGAGTGGATGCCGCGGGCAGACGGTTGGGCCAGGGCGGCGGATTCTACGATCGGGCGCTCAACTTTCGCCGCCGGCGAGACCGCTGGGCCGGTCCGCATGTGGTCGGCCTTGCCTTTGACCGCCAGCGCACCGCCGTGAGCTTCGCGGACAGCTGGGACCTGCGCCTGGATTCCCTCGCGACGGAAACAGGACTGAGGCAATTTTCGGCCATGCACGCAATTAACCCCCATGCACGCAGTTAACCCCCATGCAAACCGTTAACCATTGGCTGTTGAAATCGGAACCGGACAGCTTCAGCATCGATGATTTGAAGCTCGCTCCCAAACAGACCACCGCGTGGGACGGAGTGCGCAATTTTCAGGCGCGCAACATGCTGCGAGACTCGATGAAAAAGGGGGATCAGGCGTTTTTCTATCACTCCAGCTGCGACGTCCCCGGGATAGCCGGGATCGTCAGCATCGTGAGGGAAGGCTACCCGGACGCGACCGCCTTCGACCCCAAGCATCATCACTTCGACGCCGACTCGAAGGCCGATGCGCCTCGCTGGTTCGTCGTGGACGTGAAGTTGCTGCGCAAGTTCGATCGCATCATCACACTCGATGAGCTGCGTGGGCATGCGCAAAAGGCGTTGAAGGATTTCGTTTTGCTGCGCCGTGGGAATCGTCTGTCGGTGATGCCGGTGACGCGCAAGGATTGGGATTTCATTCTCACTCTCGAGTGAGGCGGTTCACATCGCTAGCACATTGTCGTGCTCGAAGGGTGACGTATTGCTTGTAAATTAATTATTCGTGTATATACTCGGACCCCGGACTAACCCGACAACGGAGTTTCTATCATGGCAGCGAAAGCAAAGAAGGCGAAGAAGAAGGTAGCTAAGAAAAAGGCCGCTAAGAAAAAGTAAGCCTTCGAAAGTAATCAACTGTGCCCGCGTAAGCGGGCACAG
>Ga0181537_10002059_pt1 | contig 17981 bp, 19 predicted proteins | sample PEATcosm2014_Bin_39_FD_119765 | JGI IMG/M metagenome (GOLD analysis project Ga0181537, IMG submission 119765) | Peatland microbial communities from MTU Mesocosm Facility, Houghton, MI, USA - PEATcosm2014_Bin23_10_metaG | ecosystem: Environmental > Terrestrial > Soil > Wetlands > Peat | place... | reverse complement strand
TGAACGGTTGCGGTCCTGGTCGACGGTGCCGTTGATCGTACTCTCGGTGCGGGCCAATGAAGCCGAGAAAGTGCGGCTTCTCGAACTTGGCGCCGACGACTATGTGGTCAAACCATTCGGCATGGCGGAATTGCTGGCGCGGGCACATTCGGCGATGCGGCGGCAGCTGCGCGCTGCGCGCGGCGAGCCGGTGGTGAAATTCGGGCCGCTGTCGATCGATTTCGCCGCGCGCGCGGTCTTCATCAACGATCAGCGCGTCCCGCTCACGCCGAAGGAGTACCGACTGTTGCAAATCCTGGCGCAGCATTCCGGCAATGTCGTCACCCACCAGTTCCTGCTGCGCGAAGTCTGGGGCAACGAGCATATCGACGACACGCACTATTTGCGTATTTTCGTGCGCAAGCTTCGCCGCAAGATCGAGGCCGATCCGACCCAGCCGCGCATTCTCCTTACCGAGCTTGGTGTCGGCTATCGCCTGGTGATGTCCGATCCGCCGCAGGCGGCCATTCCGACCACCGCTGCGCCGGCCATTGACCAAGCGTCGTAGGCCGGACGGGCCAAATGGGCAGCGCTGCGCCAAGAACGTTAAATTCCGCTGCCTTCGATTGTCCGTCCGCTAACCTTGGATGCAGGCGCGTTTATGCTCGCTAAGCCGTTTATCTGCCTAGGTAATTTCCCGTATGGCGGGGTCCAGCATGCTGAAATTGCGGCGCTTTTGCGACGCGATCAACCGGTTTTGAACTTTTGTTGATTAGAACGCTTTTCCTGTTGGACACGACTAAAGAAGGAGAGCGGACGGCGAAGGTCCTCCCTCCTTTCGATCAACCGAATTGCGGGAGTTAAACCCGCAAACTCATTACAGGGACGCAGTCATGATCAATTTCTCCAACCGCGCCGGCAGGCTTGCGCTTTGCGCGACGCTCGCCGTGGCAGCCACTTTGAGCGCGACAACGACCACGACTTTTGCGGCGCCGCGCTATGACGGAACCTGGAGCGTGCTGGTGGTGACCGAGAAGGGCACCTGCGACCCGGCCTATCGCTATCCCATCCGCATCACCAACGGCTCGTTGATCAATGCCGGCGGCAACCCCTTCATCATCACCGGCAAGATCGCGCAGACCGGCGCCATTACGGTGACGATCAGCGCCGGCGGCAAAAGCGCCATCGGATCCGGCAGGCTCGCCGGCGACGCAGGCACCGGCTCGTGGACCGGTGGCGAGTGCTCCGGTTCCTGGACCGCCGAACGCCGCGGCGCCTGAGGTCTTAAGCTTCGCTCCGAAAGGTTCGCTTCCCAAGTCCACGCACACTCCACACGCGCTGATGACCGGGACATAGGCGAGCGAAGCGGCGCCGTCCTTCGGACGGCTATACCCGGCCATCGACGTTTCACGATCGCTAATTCTTGGGAACGCGAAAGGCCTAGCCTTCCGCAGCGTCGTCGTCTTCGGCCTTGTCGCCTTCCTCGCCGGCCAGAATCTTCTCGGCGATCAGTCCGGAATTCTGCCGGACCGCCGCCTCGATCTTGGCCGCGATATCGGGATTGGCCTTGAGAAAGACCTTGGCATTCTCGCGGCCCTGGCCGATGCGCTGGCTGTCATAGGAGAACCAGGCGCCGGACTTTTCCACGACGCCGGCCTTGACCCCGAGATCGATCAATTCGCCGGTCTTCGACACGCCCTCGCCGTACATGATGTCGAACTCGACTTGCTTGAATGGCGGCGCGAGCTTGTTTTTGACGACTTTCACCCGCGTTTGATTGCCGACCACTTCGTCACGCTCCTTGATCGCACCGATACGGCGGATATCGAGGCGGACGGAGGCGTAGAATTTGAGCGCGTGGCCGCCGGTGGTGGTTTCTGGCGAGCCGTACATGACGCCGATCTTCATGCGGATCTGATTGATGAAGATCACCATCGTATTGGAGCGGTTGATCGAGGCGGTGAGCTTGCGCAGCGCCTGGCTCATCAAGCGGGCCTGCAGGCCGGGCTGGCTGTCGCCCATCTCGCCTTCGAGCTCGGCGCGCGGCACCAAAGCCGCCACCGAATCGATCACCAGCACGTCGACCGCGCCGGAGCGCACCAGCGTGTCGGCGATTTCCAGCGCCTGCTCGCCGGCATCGGGCTGCGAGATCAGAAGATCGTCGACATTGACACCGAGTTTGCGCGCATAGATCGGATCGAGCGCATGCTCGGCATCGATAAAGGCGCAGATGCCGCCGCTTTTCTGCGCCTCGGCAAGGCAATGCAAAGCGAGCGTGGTCTTGCCCGAGGATTCCGGGCCGTAGATTTCGACGACGCGGCCGCGCGGCAGCCCGCCGATACCGAGCGCAATGTCGAGGCCGAGCGAGCCGGTGGAAACGGTGTCCACGTCCATCGATCGGTTGTTCTTGCCGAGCCGCATGATCGAGCCCTTGCCGAAGCTGCGCTCGATCTGCGAAAGCGCGGCATCAAGAGCCTTCGATTTGTCCATGGACGGTCCTTCGACGAGACGAAGTGCTGCACTCATTGCCGTGCTCCTTATGGCCGGGATTCGGAAGCCACGGAAGCCGACGGCTTCCTCTTGTCCAGTTCCCCTGTGGCCCGCTTGCGAGTGGCGATCAAAGGAGTGTACACGATCTGTTCTTCGTTCGCAATATGTTCCGAAAAATGATTGGGTACTGGCCTCTTTCCATAGGTCTTTCAACAGGGTGGCCCCTTTTGACTGCGCGTGGTCCCTTTTGGCGGGTGTTCAATATTGAACAGAGTTAGGTGCTAAATCTTAGGACATTCAGCCGCTAGTTGTACTCATGGCCCGCTATCACTTTGGTATGCGCAACGACGATAAAACTCGGTCCGAAGACCTCGGTATCCAGGTGCTAGACAACGACATTGCGGCCGTCGCTTTTGCTCAAGGCGTGATCGAAAAAATGTTGCATCGAAATATCAATCGTTACACCGACTGGTCTATGGACATCGTAGTGGACGCACGCGCCGTCGCCAGCGTTCGGTTTGATGCTGGTGTGTAGGTGCCGCCTCAGTTGGCGGCTACTTTCATTACAGCCCGACATTACAGCCCGATTTCCGTAGCTCAGCCAATTTCTATCGGTTTTTCAGCCTCTTGATCTCATGTGAGGAACCGCCGGTTGTTGGGGAACCAAAAGCGGTTGCAGGCGGTTGTGCCTGCAACGGACATGCTCGCCGACGCCCTTTATCTGCGCGAAAAGGCCCATTACTGCGTGGCGCTGGCGCGCGGCTGCCCGGATCTATCGACTTCGCAGGCGCTGGAAGCGCTCGGCGTCGAATTGATGGAAAAAGCCGCGGAGCTTGAGAGCGATCGGTTGCTCGCCGATTCAACAAGCCAGAACCGAGAATAGACCGCCTCACCCCCTGCACTGGTTTGGGCATTGCCGGAACCAAAGCGCCCGGGATTCGTTTTTCCTCGGGGCCATAAGTCAAAAGACATGTGGTTGGCGGGGATGCCACAAAGCTCGGCAGAGCTGTATCGGGCCAACGCCAAGAGTTGCGCGGAACTCGCGCGAAAAGTGGTGGAAGCGGAAAGCCGCATCGCGCTTCTCGATATGGCGCGCGCGTGGCTGGCGCTTGCCGAACAGGCGGAGAAAAACAGCGCGACGACTTCGGTCTATGAGACGCCGGAACCGCTGATACAACCGGCGCAGCAGCAGCAACAACCCCAGCCGAACGATCCCGAAACCAAGAAGTAGCGCCGCAACCACACGCTCCGCCGTGCGTTATCTGTATCAGCAGTCATGTTTAGAGCTGACAGAGAGAAAAGGAGCGTGCCATGCGAGCAATACCGTACTGGCGCTGGGCTTTATCGGAGCGGCCGCGCTGACCGGCGCGGCGCCGGCGCTGGCGCAAGGATTCAATTTTGACGGACCGGGAGTCCACGTTCGTGTCGGCAACCCGGACCGCTATTATTCGGGACCGCGTTACTACGATTATTATCCCGGACCGGCCGGTGGCGACTTTGAGACATGGAACGGCTGCCCACCCGGGTACACACGATCCAGTCTGGCGCGTGTAAGCCTTATCGCGGCTTCTAAAGCCGGATAACGTATCGCTGAGTCGCGGCCGCACGCAGGCGGCCGCGACTTTTTTTCGCGAAATGCGCCGGGCGCGTGCCGTCTGTACAGGCGGTATGCACGAGGCAGCGCGCAAAGTAGAATCGGCATTCGCTCAATCAGGGGGCACCATCGTGCGCACAATAACGAAGCTCGCTTTGACGCTCGCGGCCATCGGCGTTCTCGCGCTTGCAGGAAGCTCCATCGTTCACGCCCAATATTATTATCAGCCCTATCCGCCACCGCCCGCCTATTACCCGCCGCCACCACCTCCGCCGCCATACGGCTATGGATATGGCTACCGGCCATATCCGTCGCGCTATCCGACCTGGAACGGATGCCCGCGCGGCTTTACGGTGCAGGGCGGCGTATGCAAGCCGTACCGCGGCTACTAGACTTGGCGCCAAAATTTCTAAGTCATGACGAGTTGCGCAGCGTCATTCGCCTGGCGCCGCTTGTCGCTGTCGACCTTGTCATTCGCAATGCGAAGAACGCAGCTTTGCTCGGGCTTCGCAACAACGAGCCGGCGAAGGGATATTATTTCGTGCCCGGCGGCATGATCTTGAAAAACGAACACATCGGCGAGGCATTCGCGCGGATCCTGAAAAACGAAACCGGTTTTTCCGCCAAACTCGAAGATGCCCGGCTCCTTGGCGCCTACGAACATTTTTATGAAAATAACCGCTTCGGCGAACCGGGCTACAATACGCATTACGTCGTGGTCGGTTACGAGCTGAAGCTCGCCGATGCTGCAGCGCCGAAAATGGACACGCAGCACAGCGAACTGCGCTGGTGGGAGCAATCCGAATTATTGAATTCACCCCAGGTTCACGACAACGCCAAAGCCTATTTCCGCTGACCGCCGGGCCGGTGGCAAATTAACTACAACTGTCCCGGCGCATGGTCCGGGGTGCGGGGCGGCATCCCAAAGGACTAACTCCAGTGAATGTGGTTTGGCATTTTCTCGGTAACGATCGCGGCGCGACCGCCATTGAATATGGATTGATCGCGGCCGGTATTTCAGTGGCCATCATCGCGGTGGTCGCTGGGCTGGGTACGGCGCTCAACACGACGTTTTCGGGCGTCTCTTCGTCGCTGAAATAGCGGCAAAACCCAACGGCAAAATCGCGTTGCGCGTGAACGCGCAACTCCGGCGCGGCTGGCTCTTGGCTGGCGCGTCCGATCGCGACATGCTGGCGCGGTGCAAGACATCGTCATCCGCGGCGGACTTTTGTTCGACGGCTCCGGCGGCCCCGGCGCTCCGGGCGATCTGGCGATCGCCGGTGGCCGCGTCGCCGCACTCGGCCGCGTTGCCGGCGCGGCACGCAAGACAATCGATGCCGAAGGCCTTGCGGTCGCGCCCGGCTTCATCGACATCAAGACCCATTCCGACTTCACGCTGCCGATCAATCCGAAGGCCGAGAGCAAGGTCCGCCAGGGCGTCACCACCGAGATCGTCGGCCATTGCGGATTTTCGGTTGCGCCGGCGCTGCCAGGCAAAGTCGAACTCCTCAAGGACTATCTGAGCCCGAGCGCGCCCTGGCTGCCGTTTCGCCAAACGAGTTTTCCGGATTATCTCGACAGCTTTCCCGCCACCGCCGTCAATGCCGGCATGCTGGTCGGGCACAATACGCTGCGCCTGATGGTGATGGGCATGGCGGAGCGCGCACCGAACGCCGCCGAGCTCGCGCAGATGATCGCGCTTCTCGAAGACGCGCTCAAAGCCGGCGCGCTCGGCATGTCCTCGGGCTTGTTCACGCCGCCCGGCAGTTACGCCAAGCCGGCCGAGCTGATCGCGCTCGGCCATGCGCTCGCGCGGCATAACGCCGGCTATTTCACCCATCTGCGCGATGAATCGAACCAGGTGATCGCGGCGGTCGCCGAAGCGATCGAGATCGCGCGGACGTGCGGGGTGCATGTCGAGATCGTGCATTTCAAATGCTCCGGCACCGACAATTGGGGCAAGGCCGCCACCGCGCTTTCGATGATCGCCGACGCGAAGGCGCGCGGGCTCGACGTCGATTGCGATGCCTATCCTTATGCCGCGGGCTCGAACCCGCTGAAGAACCTGTTGCCGCAATGGGTGCAGGCGGGCGGCGTCGAAGCGATGATCGCGCGGCTTACACTTGCCGATACACGCGCAAAAATTTGCGCCGATATCGCCCGCAACGGGCTCAACAATTGGGGTCGCATCCCGTCATGGGATTGCGTGCAGATTTCAATTTCTCCGCACCTGCCGCAGCATGCCGGCCGCACCATCGCTTCGCTTGCCGCCGAGCGCGGCGCCGATCCGGTCGATGCGCTGTGCGATTTTCTCACCGAGGACCGCGGCGCGACCCGCGTGCTGGTAACCTCGATCTCGGAAGATGACATCCGTACGCTGGTCGCCTCACCGCTCGCTTTGGTCGGCTCCGACGGCAATTGCGTCGCGCCCTACGGCACCGTGAGCCAGGGCATGCCGCATCCGCGCTTCTACGGCACCTTCCCGCGCATCATTTCGCGCTATGTCCGCGACGAGCACGCGCTGCCGCTCGAACTGGCGATCCACAAAATGACCGGCGCCACGGCGCGGGCGCTCAAACTGAAAGATCGCGGCCTGCTGCGGGAAGGCTTTTGCGCCGATGTTGTTGTTTTCGACCCGAACGATTTTGTCGATCGCGCCACCTATGCCGATCCGCACCAGTTCCCGAGCGGCCCGCGCACCAGCGTCATCGTCAACGGCACGCTTGTGGTCGAGAACGCAACCCACACCGGCGCGCTGCCGGGCGTGGTGCTGCGGCGCGATGCCGGCGGCGCCGTGAGCTAGGCCTCGATGACGATTTTCGGCGCGGGCTTGCTGGCCGCGCCCAAGCCGTCGCGCACCCGCGCGGCGATGTCGCGATAGGCTTGCGCGAGCGGTGAATCCGGCGCGGTCGCGACCACCGGCTTACCGGCGTCGGAATTTTCCCGAATGGAAATATCCAGCGGCACTTCGCCGAGAAACGGCACGCCCAGCCGTTCGGCTTCGGCGCGTGCGCCGCCATGACCGAAAATATCCGAGCGCTCCCCGCAATGCGGGCAAATAAACGTGCTCATATTCTCGACGATGCCGAGCACCGGCACATTAACGCGGCGGAACATGGCGATGCCGCGCCGCGCGTCGATCAGTGCGAGATCCTGCGGCGTCGACACGATCACCGCCCCCTTGAGCGGCACCTGCTGCGCCATGGTGAGCTGTGCGTCGCCGGTGCCGGGCGGCATGTCGACGACCATGACATCGAGCGTGCCCCATTCCACTTCGCGCAACATTTGGGTGAGCGCCGACATCACCATCGGACCGCGCCAGATCATCGGCGTCTCCTCCTCAATGAGGAAGCCGATCGACATGACCGGCATGCCGTGACGCTCGATGGGTTTCAGGCGCGTGCCGCCGATGGTCTGCGGCTTCTCGCGGATCGCCAAGAGTTTCGGCATCGATGGACCATAGATATCCGCGTCGAGGATGCCGACTTTCAGTCCGAGATCGCGCAAGCCGAGCGCGAGATTGACCGCGGTCGTCGATTTGCCGACGCCACCCTTGCCCGACGCGACCGCAATGATCGCCGCGACGCCAGGAATACCCGCGGGCGATGGGGCGGACGGTGCGCCGGGAGCGTTGCGCGGGCGCGCTGCTCCGGGCTGCACCTGCGGCCGCGGCGCCGTACCGCCACCGCCCGCGCGTTCGGCGGTGAGCGCCACCATCACCGAGGTCACGCCGGGCACTGCGCGCACCGCGGCTTCAGCGCGCTCACGCACCGTTTCCCAGGCTTTAACCGCGCTCGCTTCCACCGAGATGGAAAAGAACACCTTGCCATCGGTGGCGACGATCTCGGAAAGCTTGCCGGTCGCGGGCAAGGCGCTGCCGTCGGGTCCTGGAACGTTGGCGAGCGCTTTAAGAACGTCGTTTTTCAGGTCAGCCATGCCGCCCTACATAGGCCCGCCAGTAGCGCGGTCAACCGGTTGACGCGCGACCGCCCGGCGGGCCATGACGATGGCCGCAGATCACGGAGGAAACGATGGCAAAGGTCGCATTCGTCGGGCTTGGCGTCATGGGTTACCCGATGGCGGGGCATCTTAAGAACAAGGGCGGCCACGAGGTCACGGTGTTCAATCGCACCGCCGCCAAGGCGGAGAAATGGGTCGGCCAGTACGGCGGCAAAAGCGCGCCGACGCCGAAACAGGCGGCCGAGAGCCAGGATTTGGTCATGATCTGCGTCGGGAACGACAACGATCTGCGCGAAGTGACCCTCGGCAAGGACGGCGTCTATGCCGGCGTGCGCAAAGGCGCGATCGTGGTCGATCACACCACCGCGTCGGCCGAAATCGCGCGCGAGCTTTATGCGGATGCGAAGAAACGCGGCTTTGATTTCATCGATGCGCCGGTGTCCGGCGGCCAGGCTGGCGCCGAGAACGGCGCGCTCACGGTGATGTGCGGCGGCGACGGCGGTCCGTTCGCGCAGGCGGAAAAAGTGATCGCGGCTTACGCCCGCGCCTGCAATCTGCTCGGCACGCCGGGCTCCGGCCAGCTCGCCAAAATGGTCAACCAGATTTGCATCGCGGGACTCGTGCAGGGGCTCGCCGAAGGACTGCACTTCGCCATGAAAGCCGGCCTTGATATCGAAAAACTGATTGCGACCATTTCCAAGGGCGCGGCGCAGTCCTGGCAGATGGAGAACCGCTATAAAACCATGGTCGCCGGCAAATTCGATTTCGGTTTTGCGGTCGATTGGATGCGCAAGGATCTTGGTATTTGCCTCGCCGAAGCGCGCAGGAACGGCGCGCATCTACCGGCCTCCGCACTCATCGATCAGTTCTATTCGGAAATCCAGAAAATGGGCGGCAAGCGCTGGGACACGTCGAGCCTGATCGCGCTGCTGAACAGGTAGACCATCCTCACCTGTTTTCACGGGGGAGGATCGTGCCCTCAATCTATCGGCTGGATGTCGGCGTCGTTGGCAAGTTTCGCCGTTGTGGCCATGTCATCCTTGACAAACTTGCCGAAGGCATCGACCGACATCTGCTCCGGCTCGACGCCAAGTTTGGCGAGCCTGGCCGCGACGTCGGGATCGAGCAGCGCCTTTTCAACCGCATCATGTAACTTGTCGACGATGGCGCGCGGCGTCTTGACCGGCGCGGACAGTCCGACCCAGAAGCTGAACTCGGCGCCGGGATAGCCGGCTTCATCGATCGACGGCACGTTGGGCAGCAGCGGAACGCGCTTCGGCGAACTCACCGCCAGTGCGGTGAGCTTGTCGTTGCCGATTGCAGAAGCGGCTGCGGCGAGCGGAATGAAATAATAATCGATGCGACCGGCCATCACTTCGGTGAGGCCATTGTCCTTAAACGGCACGTGCCGCACGTCGATCTTGGCGGCAAGGCGCAGCCGCTCGCCCGCCATATGCGACGACGAACCGATGCCCGCCGAGGCGAAGGTCAACGTGCCGGGTTTGGCCTTCGCCGCGGCGACGAGATCGGCAAGGCTTTTGAACCCGTCTTGAGTCGACGCCACCAGCACGTTCGGCTGCACGCCGAACATCGCCACCGAAATGAAATCCTTGGCCGGGTCATAAGGCAGGCTCTTGTGCAGCACCAGTCCGGTGCCCATCGATGTCGACGAGACGACAATCGTGTAGCCGTCGGGATCGGCCTTGGCGACGCTGTCGAAGCCGACAATGCCGCCGGCGCCCGGCTTCGGCTCAATCACCATCGGTTGACCGAGAATCTGCGAAACCTCGTCGAGCACGACGCGGCTTGTGCTGTCCGAGGCGCTACCTGGCGGAAACGGGCTGATGACCCTAATCGGCCGGCTCGGCCAATCATCGGCGGCAAGCGCCGCCTTCGCGCTGATAAACGCCGTGCCGAGAATGGCACCAGTGAACGCGCGGCGTGACAACACGTGAACCTCCTTGGTCTTTTGTTCGATGGCCGGATTATCCGCAGCACGGATGTTAAATTGGGCCTTGCAGTTTGGCCGGCTTATAGCAGCCTTTGAAGGTTCGGCGACAGAGCGGCCAATCGGCGCAGTTAATCCGCTGGTTACGCGGCGGCACTGGGCCGCGCTGCTACCGCTGCGTGCCAACGCTTGAGATTGGCCAGCGCGTCGGGCACCGCAAGCTTGGCCACCCGCATGAAATCGACCGCGATCATCGCGGTGATGTCGGCGACCGAATATTTTTCGCCTGCGAGATAGGGCCGGTTTTTCAATTCGCTGTCGAGAAGCTCCAGGAACGACATGACGCGCGGCTTGTTGGCCTCGCCCCACTCCGGAACTTGCGGAACTTCCATCTGCGCCATGGCTGGATGCAGATGACGGAACACGCTCGCCACCGGGAACAACAGATGCAGTTCGGCGCGGCGATTCCACATTTCAACCAGCGCTTGCTCGAGCGCGCCGCGGCCGAACAGCGGCGGCTCCGGATTGGTCGCCTCGAAATAGCGGCAGATCGCGATCGATTCCGCGATCACCGTTCCGTCGTCGAGCACGAGCACCGGCACCCGCTGCATCGGATTGATCGTGGTATAGGCCGCGCTCTGCTGCTGCATTTTCCCGAGATCGACCGGCTCGATCGGCACTTTGATCCCCTTTTCGGCAAGGAAAACGCGCACCCGCCGCGGATTGGGGGCGCGACCGCCATCGTAGAGTTTCATTTCCACCGCCTCTTTATTCCTTTGACGCCATCCCTTTGACACCACGAGCTTATCGCGCCCGCCAGCGAGCGGCCAGTACGCCCCGCCGTCAGGCCGAAGCCGATGCAAGGCGGCAAGCGCCGCAAGTGTAAACGAAAGATTGCCGGAGACGTCGGGCTATACTCGTTTTTAAGCCTCGTCTTAAGGATTTTGGGCCACTTTGTCGGGAGTTACTCCAGCCGGACTGCGATGCCCAACACAATCAGCGAAGCGCACGAGCTCGCCTCCCCGGCCGCCGCTCCGTCGACGAAGCGCCGCGCCGCGACTCAACACGTGCGCGAGGCGCGCGACCGGCTGACCTCGACCAGCGGCACCCGGCCGGTGTTCGATTACGAATTGCTGCGCCAGTTCGCGCAGAACCGCATTTCCGCCTCGCCCGTCATCCTGCTCCTGATTGTCACCATCGGCGCGCTGTCGGGACTGTGGACCGGCGCGCTTACGTCGGGCGTTTGGACCGGCGGCGCGCTGCTGATCCATCTCGTTATTATCCGCACCTGCCGGCACTTCCTCGACGAGCCGCCCTCGACCACCAATATGCGCTCTTGGCGCATGCGCTTCATCATGCTCGACCTGTTCTTCGGCATGGCGTGGACCTTCATCCTGATCAATCCGATCGGCATCGACGATCAGGCCGCCACCTTCATGCTGTTCGTCATGCTGCTCGTGGTGGCGATATCGAGCATGCTGGCGTCGAGCCTGCCGATCGCGGTGTTCGCGCTGACGCTGCCGGTCGCCATCGCGATCGCGCTCGATTTCGCGGTCAGAGGCACGCTGCACGATTATATCCTCGCCATCATGGCGCTGACCGCCGAAGGCTATTTCTCGCTCCTCGCCTACCGGCTCTACTCGACGACGCTGGCGACGCTCGAAGCACGTGCGGAAAAAGACGCGCTGATCGGCGAACTCGAACAGTCGAAGTCGGTGTCGGACGAAGCGCGCCGCCGCGCCGAGACCGCGAACATCGCCAAGTCGCGCTTCCTCGCGCAGATGAGCCATGAGCTGCGCACGCCGCTCAACGCCATCCTCGGTTTTTCCGAAGTGATGAAGGGCGAGATTTTCGGACCGCACGCAGTGCCGATGTACAAGGATTATGCCGCCGACATTCATAATTCCGGCGTGCATCTCCTCAACCTCATCAACGAGATTCTTGATCTGTCGCGGATCGAGGCCGGCCGTTACGAACTCAACGAAGAAGCGGTGTCGCTCAACCGTGTCGTCGAGGATTGCCATCATCTGCTCAAGCTGCGCGCCAGCAACCGCGGCATCACCATTCACGAAATGTTCGAGCCCGACCTGCCGCGGCTCTGGGCCGACGAGCGCGCGGTACGGCAGATCTGCCTCAACCTGCTCTCCAACGCGATCAAGTTCACGCCGCAAGCCGGCGAGATCTGGCTCAAGGTCGGCTGGACTGCGTCCGGCGGCCAGTACATGAGCGTGAAGGACACCGGCCCCGGCATCCCGGAAGAGGAAATTCCGATCGTGCTCGCGTCCTTCGGCCAAGGCTCGAACTCAATCAAATCCGCCGAACAGGGCGCCGGTCTCGGCCTGCCGATCGCCAAGAATCTGATCGACCTGCACGGCGGCACCTTTACGCTAAAATCGAAGCTGCGCATCGGCACCGAAGTCATCGTCACCTTCCCGCCCGAGCGCGTAATGTCGGGCATGGCGGCGATTCCGGGGAATGCGCCGCCGCTGCAACCGCATGCGGACATGTCGATGTCGTCCTCCTCGTCGTCGCCCGAGGATTCAACGAGCCGCGCCAAACGGGCGCTGTTCGGATAAAACAATCTCCAGCGTTCGCAGCGCCTTGCCTTCGCCGGCTTCACCGCTATGGTGCCGCGCCACTTGCGCCGAGAGCCGAATGACCGACGCCGAGACCGCCATCAAAAGCCCGTGCACCAAGGTCTGCGTGGTTCATCCGGCACACGCGATCTGCATCGGCTGCGGCCGGTCGCTCGACGAGATCGCGCGCTGGATCTCGCTCACTGACGCCGAGCGCACCGCGATCATGGCGCAATTGCCCGCGCGGCTTGCCGCCGCCGGCGTTACAAGCGTCGCGACAGCTTAGAGGATGATCGCTGTGCGCCAGCGCCTGTTATGGGTCCTCCTCATCGGCCTTTTGATCGCGGTCCTTGTGCTCGTCGCGCAGCACGGCCAGGGCACCGTGGGGCCACTCTCCACCAACGATTTCGGCTCGCTCGCCTACCAGCTCGCCATTCTCATCTTCCTTGCCGCCGCGGTGCTAACGATGTTCCGCGAGCGTTTCACGCAGGCGATCGTTTACGCGGTGCTGTGGGTCATTGTCGCGCTTGTCCTCGTGATCGGCTATTCCTATCGCTACGAACTCAGCAACGTCGCCGACCGCGTGATGGCCGAGCTTGTCCCCGGCCACGTCATCTCGCATGGGCGTACGGTCGAAGTGGCGCGCAGCGGCGCCGGCGATTTTGCCATCGCGGCACAAATCAACGGCGCGCGGGTGCACATGGTGCTCGATACCGGCGCAAGTTCGGTGGTGCTCACGCAGGACGACGCCAAGGCCGCCGGGCTGCCGATTGATCTCCTTGACTATACTGTGAGCATCGATACCGCCAACGGCCGCACCCGCGCCGCGCCGGTCACGCTCGATCGTCTCGCCGTCGGCGAACTTGAGGAACGATCGGTCGAAGCGCTCGTGGTGCAGCCCGGCCAATTGCACACGAGCCTGCTCGGCATGAGTTTCCTCAACCGGCTGCAAAGCTGGCAGGTCATTGGCGACCGGCTGGTGCTCAAAGGCTATCCGTAGATCAGAACAAGCTCACTAGAAACCGCGCCGACACCAGCAAGAGAAAAATGCTGAAGGCGATTTCGAGCGTGCGCCGCGACAGCCGGTGCGCAAGCCGCGCGCCGTAGGGCGCGGTGAGGCTCGACACCGGCGCCATCACCGCCAATCCAATCAGCGAGACGAAGCCGAGCGACAGCGGCGGTAACATGCTCTGATGCGGCAGGCCGGCGAGGATGTAGCCAATGGTGCCGACAATGGTGATCGGCACGCCGAGCCCCGCCGAGGTCGCAACCGCTTGGTGAATCGATTTGCCGTACAGCGTGAGCACGATGTTGGACAGCGAACCGCCGCTCACCCCCATCAGCGAACCGGCGAGGCCGATGACGAAGCCGTAAAGCGTCATCGGCAATGTGCCGGGCAGCTCGGTGCCGAGATTCCAGCGGTCCCCGGCAAACAGAAACTTTATGGCGATGAAGCTCGCGATAAGGACGAAGGCGAGCTTGAACACCGCAGGCGGCGCAAAGGCAGCGATCGCGGAGCCGCAAGCCACACCGATCACGGCGGGCACCGCCCAGAGCCTGATTACCCTGGGCACAACGAGCCCCTTCTCGCGGTGGGTCAGATAGGAACGCACGGTGGTCGGCAGGATGATGGCGATCGAAGTGCCGACGCACAGCTGCATGCGCACCTCGTCCGGCACGGCGAGCACGCCGAACACTTCGTAGAGCACCGGCACGATCACCGCGCCGCCGCCGATGCCGAACAGGCCGGCGAGCAGACCGGTAATGACGCCGCCAATAACGATGGCGCAGGCAAGCCAGAGAATCTCGCTCAACGGGACGCCAAGTATCATTGTCGTTATTATCGGGTTTCGGAGTGAGACGTCAGGCGGCGATGTGCGCCAAATCGCCGTCGCTGTCCAGCACCGCATCGCGAACCAGCGCCAGCGCCGCGGCGAGGAGTTCGGCGCCGGCTTGCGGCGAGGTCGCTGCGCCGGCGAGCGCCCGACGAAAGGCGCGCGCACCGGGCACCGCACGGAACAGGCCGTGCAAGTGTCGCGTGATGGAATGCAATCGCGTGCCGTTTGCCAATTCGCGCTCGATATAGGGAACGAGCGCAGCCGCAGCAGCCTTCGGCGAAGCAAAACGCGGCGCGTCGCTGAAAATCAGTGGATCGACGGCGATCAGCCGCCACGGCTCCTGATACGCGACACGGCCCATCATGACGCCATCGACATGATGCTGATGTGCAAGCGCCGCTTCGACGCTGCCAACGCCGCCGTTGAGAATAACCGGCAGGTTCGAATGCGCGGCTTTGAGCCGATAGACGCGATCGTAATCGAGCGGCGGAATTTCGCGGTTTTCTTTCGGCGACAGGCCTTTGAGCCAGGCCTTGCGCGCATGCACGATCAGCGCGTCGGCGCCCGCGCGCTCGACGGTGTGCGCGAAAATCTCCAGCGCGGCTTCCGGATCCTGCTCGTCGATTCCGATGCGGCATTTGACCGTGACCGGAATGGCAGCGGCCGCCTTCATCGCCGCAATGCAGTCGCCGACCAGCGCCGGCTCCGCCATCAGGCAGGCGCCGAAGCGGCCATCCTGCACGCGGTCGGACGGGCAGCCGGCGTTGAGATTGATCTCGTCGAAGCCGAGATCGGCGCCGATTCTTGCGCAGGCGGCGAGTGCGCGCGGATCGGAGCCGCCAAGCTGCAGAGCGAGCGGATGCTCGGAGGCATCGTAACGAAGGAGCCGCGCCCGGTCGCCGTGCAGCACTGCACCGGTGGTCAGCATTTCGGTGTAAAGCAGCGCGTGCCGCGTCAGGAGGCGATGGAAAAACCGGCAGTGCCGGTCAGTCCATTCCATCATAGGAGCGACACAAAAGCGCCACTGGCAGATTTTTCGCGAATTTTCTGCTTTTTCAATCACTTCGTTAATTTCCGTTATATCTCAAGTCGTACTCGATCAGACGACGCGTATCTCGAATGAAATCAGAAATGGCGCGGCGTCCGGTTCGCCGTCCTATCCAGGGTAGCGCACTAACGTCGCCAGCAATTGAAAATTCGACGTCCGCGCTGAAGAGTTTCGCGATCTGATCGGCGTCTGCCCCTTGCCCCATCTCGGCGAAAAGCTGCTGCGCAATGCGGCGGTTTTGTTCTTGGCTCATCTATCTGGCGAGTATCCGTGCCGCTTAACAGGGGTCACGATCGTGAAGGAATAAAATCGTGGCCCGTTATGCCATCCGATCGTGCGTGGCGATATTACTGGCTATGGTATTAAGACGATGCTCCTCTCGTCTCCTCGCGCAGCTGTTTGATTTTCGCTTCCAATGTTTTGATGCGTTTATCGCGCTCGGCCAACGCGGACGCGACATCGGCCGCTTCAAGGCGCTGCGGAATATGCTGTGAGCAGTTTTCGTCCCAAGCAGAAACTGTAAAGAGGATCACTTGTTCAGGACGGGCCTTGTAGCCGTCGGGCATTAGCTTCTCAATCAATTGCTCGTCGCCCTCGATGACGCGCGCATTGCCCCAAATCTTGATGCGGCGCTGGTGAGCATAATCGATCAAGAAGAGGTGTGCTTTGGGGTTATCCGCGAGATTACCCTGCGTGATGTATTGCCGGTTTCCAGAATAATCGACAAAGCCAATGGTCCTTTCGTCGAGTACCCGAAGGAAACCAGGCGGTCCGCCCCGATGCTGAATATAGGGTTGTCCTTCGGCATTGATTGTGGCGAGAAAAACGCTTGTTTGCGCCCCAATAAATGCAGCGAGATCAGGGGTGATACGGGTCTGCCAGGAGCCTCGCTCTTCGACGCGATGGTATGCGTTGCGGGAGCCTTTACGGATTTGCACTGCCTTAATAGTCGGGGTGAAGGCTATGTCGCTTGAATATTTTCGGGAAGTTTCCATCGTCGTATCATTCAACTCGAATCTGCTTAGGAGGTGGATGGTCGTCTCGCCGAAAAATCCGCAGAGGCTCTTGTTTGTACGAAGCCACCCCAGCAAGCGTTGATGATTTGATACCCGAAATGAGCAAAGGTCCAGATCGAAGTAGGCCCGACGCCTCGCGGACGGCTAATGTTTCTCGTTTCATTTTGTTCCCCACGCGCCAGCAATCCGGCGGATGCGATAATAAATTCACCGTGGCTTCTCATTCGAGCTGGACTTGCACCGGCGCGCCAAGTTTGTCCGCAGTCCCCGTAACAATCACTAGATAGCGGCGCTGTGCGCCATTGGCGTTTTCTACGATCTGACGGATCGGTCCCACGGCATTTACGATCGCCGATCCCGCCGGATTGGTGATGAAAGCCGCGAGCGGCTCGATCGATCCTCCGCCGTCTGCCTTCGTGGCGAGCGCGAGCACATAGGGCTGCCTCGGGAGCAATCCTGATACGGATGCTTCGAGAACTTGGGAAAGACCCTGATCGAATAACGCCACGCTCGTCGGCTCCTTGCCCGCGGTCTTGGCGGACCCGGCCGGCGCGAGGGTCAGATGCGCCGCTTGGCCAGCAACTCCGAGCGGCTCCAGATTCTGCATTCCGTCACCGTCGGGTACAGCATTGGAGACGTAGGCGAGAGCCTGCGGCGCCTGGCCGATCGGGATGGTGGCGATGACCTTATTGGTCAACGTGTCTATGGCGGTGAGACCGTCACCATTCTCAAGCCCGACATACACCCGCGTCCCATCGCCCGACGGCCAGATGCCATGGGGTAAGTTTCCAACTGGAATGGTCGCAACCTGCTCGAAGGTATCGGTGCGGAAAACCTTGATCTCGTTCAGCGCACCAATCGTCACATACGCAAAAGCACCGTTTGCGTTGTTGACAAAGTTGACGTGGTTTGTGATCGGGCCGGTATCAAAGGCCTTCAGCACGGCGAACGGAGGCCGCGCGTCGAACACCTGGACCCTGCCAGTGTCCTTCAGCGTCATCCACACCTGCTTTCCATCCGGCGTAGCGGCGATGTTGGGACAGAACGGACTATCCTGCTTCACGTGGCCGACGATCTGATGGTCCGCGACTGTGATCACTACCGTTTCGGGATTGAACGACGAGCAGACATAGCCGTACATCCCGTCCGGCGAAAAGATCTGCATGCCAGGTCCGGCCGGCACCGTGATCCGCGTCTTCTCCTCGAACGTGTGCCCGTCGAGCACCTCGACATAATCCTCGCCTCGCACCGTGACCCAGACCTCGTTGCCGTCGGGCGTGAAGAAGGCTTCGTGCGGCGCTCGCCCTACATAGGTAACGTGCCTCGTGGCATTCGTGGCTGTGTCTATAAATGTAACCGAGTTGCTGGCAATCGAGACGACTGCGATGGTCTTATGATCGGGCGAATATCCCATGCCATGCACAAGCACCTGGCCGTGATACAGCGGACTCATGTTGCCCGGCTGCGGTTCGCCCAACCGAATGACGCCGAGAAGCCTGTTGTCGACGGGGTCGGTGACCGAGACCGTGTTG
>Ga0181537_10002058_pt1 | contig 17985 bp, 14 predicted proteins | sample PEATcosm2014_Bin_39_FD_119765 | JGI IMG/M metagenome (GOLD analysis project Ga0181537, IMG submission 119765) | Peatland microbial communities from MTU Mesocosm Facility, Houghton, MI, USA - PEATcosm2014_Bin23_10_metaG | ecosystem: Environmental > Terrestrial > Soil > Wetlands > Peat | place... | reverse complement strand
TTGGGGATCGAGCTCGCCAAATGGCCGGTGCTCACCGCGTTTCAAGCGCGCGTCGCGCAGCGTCCCAAAGTCCAGGAAGCACTGAAAGCCGAGGGCTTGCTGAAATAGGCGCTAGCTGACCGCCGCATCGACCGCGTCGTCGACCGCTTCACTGGCGACCGCGGCGAACTGCAGGTTCGCGAGCCGCGCGTACAGCGGACTTTGTATCAGCAGTTCGGCATGGGTGCCGACCGCGATTTTATGGCCGTGATCCATCACCACGATTCGATCGGCCTTCAGCACCGTCGCCAGCCGATGCGCGATGATGATGGTGGTGCGCCCCTGCATGAGTTTTTCGAGCGCCTCCTGCACCAGCCGTTCGGACTCGGCATCCAAGGAACTGGTCGCCTCGTCCAGCAACAGGATGGGCGGATCCTTGAGGATGGCGCGTGCCAGCGCGATGCGCTGGCGCTGCCCGCCCGAGAGACGCGTGCCGCGCTCGCCCAGGAAGGTGTCATACCCCTGCGGCAGCCTGCGGATGAAGTCGTCCGCGGCGGCCGCGACCGCGGCGGCCTCGATCTCGGCATCGCTCGCCGTGGGGCGCCCGTAGCGAATATTCTCGCGTGCGCTCGCACCGAACAACACCGTCTCCTGCGGCACGAGGCCGATCTGGGCGCGGATGTCCTGCGGCGGTAAATCGATGAGTCGCCGGTCATCGATCGACACCCGGCCCGAATCCGGATCGTAGAAGCGCAGCAGCAGCTGAAAGGTCGTGCTCTTGCCCGCGCCCGAGGGACCGACGAATGCGATGGTTTCACCCGGCACGACGTCTAGGCTGAAATTCGCGAGTGCCGCGCTGTCCGGCCGCGACGGATAATGGAAGCTGACATTGTCGAAGCGTATCGCTCCGCGCACCCGCGCCGGAAAATCCGCGGGCCGCGGCGGTGCGCTGATGCTGGGCCGCGCCTCCAGCAATTCGCTCAATCGCTCCATGGCGCCGGCGGCGCGCTGCATCTCGCCCCACATCTCGCTCAAAGCCGCGGCTGAACTGCCGACGAATCCGGCGTAAAGCAGAAACTGGAAGAGCTGGCCGCCGGTCATCGTACCGGCGAGCACCTGGCGCACACCCAACCATAAGACGACCGTGATGCCGGCAAATACCAGCGTGATGCCCATTGCCGTCAGCGACGCGCGCACGCGAGTGCGTCGTATCGCCGTGGCAAAGCTGTCTTCGACCGCTCGGGCGTACCTGTCGCCCTGCAGATCCTCCAGCGTGAACGCTTGTACGGTCTGGATGGCGTTGAGCGTCTCCCCCGCAAGCCCGCTGGTGTCGGCGATCCGGTCCTGCGAGGCGCGCGACAGGCGGCGCACGCGCCGGCCGATGACGATCAGCGGAACGACCGTCACCGGGATGAGCACCAGCATGATGAGCATCAAGAATGCATTGGTGAGCCCCAGCATCACGAGACCGCCGATCAAGCTCAAACTCGAGCGCAGGATGATGGACAGGTTGACTCCGGAGATCGCCTGTACCAGGGTGGTATCGGTGGTCAAACGCGACAACACTTCACCGACGCGGGTGGTTTCGAAGAACAACGGATCCATCCGCACGACCCGCCGGTACACCGCCGCCCGCACGTCAGCGACCACGCGCTCGCCGAGCCAGGTCACCAGATAAAACCGCAGAGCGGCGAAAACGCCGAATATGACGGAGGCCGCCAGAAAGCCGATCAGGTATCCATTGAGTGCGTTGGAATCCTTCACCGCGACCACATGGTCGATGAGCTGGCGCAGCGCCAAAGGCAACGCCAGCATGGCGACGGTGGCCACCAGCAGCGCGCCCAAGGCGGCCAGCATCATCGCGCGGTAGGGCTTCAAGAAGGGCAGCAGCGCGCGCAGCGGATTCAAGGTCTTGGCGCGGGGACGATCTGCGTCTGTACTCATGCTTCATATGATCCCATAACTGCACCGGGGCCGCGCAGTTTAGGACTCACGCGAACCTCTCGTTGCGCGCCGACAACGCGGAATTGCGTTTCGCCCGACGTCTCGTTATCGTGACGGCTCGCGCGGATTTAGCCTCTAAGAAGCCGTTTCGCCCCGGCAGTTGCGCGAGTTTTTCCGCGATGATACTGTCGATTCAGAGTTATCTGATGATATAAATAATTCACGGGGATTAAGATGCCAGCCACTTCTTCGACGCCGTTCGATCAGCGGATTTCCTGGCGAGTGTTGCTTTTGCGCACTCTTCTAGTGACCACCGGCGTTTGGGCTGCACCCATCGCGGGCGCGGCGGATGCCGCGGATACGGACACGGCACCCGTCGGTCTCGAGGAAATCACCGTGACCGCGACCCGTCGTGAGGAAAGCATCAACCGAGTACCGATCAGCATCACCGCCATCAGCCAGGACATGCTCGACCAGAAGGGCATCAAGGACTTCGCCGACGTCGCCCGGTTCACCCCCGGTGTGGCCTTCGACACCAGCCAGACCAACCAGATCTCGATTCGCGGCATCTCCTCGAGCGGCGGCTCCGGCACCACGGGAATCTACATCGATGATGTGCCGATTCAAGTGCGCGCGCTCGGCTTCAATTCCGATGACGCGCTGGTCAAGCTCTTCGATCTCGACCGCGTCGAGGTGCTGCGCGGCCCGCAGGGAACGCTGTTTGGCGCCGGTTCCGAAGGCGGCACGGTACGCTACATCACGGTGCAACCCAGCCTCACCGAGAACAGCATCTACGCCAAGGCCGAGACGTCCTACACGGAGGGCGGCGCGCCGAGTTACGAAGCCGGTGTGGCGGCGGGCGGCCCCGTGATCGACGGTGTATTCGGCGTGCGCGTCAGCGCCTGGGTTCGGCGCGATGGCGGATGGATCGATCGCATCGACCCGACCACGCTCGCTGTCGTGGACCCGAATGCGAACAGCGACAACACCATCGCGCTTCGAGTCGCCGGACTCTGGCAACCCGTCGACGGGATCCGTGTGACGCCGGCCATTCTGTACCAGGACAGCCATCGCAACGATGTGACCATCTACTGGCCCGAATATTCGAGTCCGAGCAGCGACAGCTATGTCAGCGCGAATCCCACGGCGCGCCCGGAGCCCGACAAATTCTATCTACCCTCACTCAACGTCCAGGCGGACGTGGGTGATGTACGGCTGATCTCGACCACCTCGTATTTCTACCGCAACGAGATCAGCGGCTATGACGGCACGCTGTACAACCTCGGCTATTATCAAAGCCAGATCCCGGATTACGGCCTCCCCTCAGCCGTCGCTGACCTCCCGCTCCTCGACGGGACGGGGGTGCACCTTCCCGCGGGCCTGACCAATTACCGCGCCCCCGCGACGGTGACCAACACGCAACGCAACATCACCCAGGAGTTCCGTGTGCAGTCGACCGATCCGACTGCCCGCTTGGGATGGACGGCGGGCGTGTTCTACTCGCTGGATCGCCAGTTCAGCCTGGAGGAAATCCATGACCCGATGGCGGATGCCTTTTTCGAACAGCTGTTTGGAACCAACATCGCGGACTTCTTTGAGCTCACCCCGGTCTTGAACCCGGACGGCAGTTCCTATCTGCCGATGGGCGATTCCTATTTCAACCGGCTGGTGAGCTACGACCGCCAGATCGCCGGGTTCGGCGAAGTGAACTTCAAACTGACCGACACTCTGAAGCTCACCGCCGGGGTGCGCGTCTCCAAGGATTCCTTCACCATTGAAAGCCTTTCGGGCGGACCGCAGAACGGCCTGACGCTGCCGGGCACCCAGTCGAACAGCGAGAAGCCGGTCACCCCCAAAGCGGGCATCGAATGGCAGGTCGACCCGAACAATCTCTACTATTTCACCTACTCCAAGGGCTTTCGCCCCGGCGGCGGTAATCCGTCGATCCCTTACGATCCCACGTTTCAAAACACCACCTTCGGATGCACGGGGGACTTTCTGACGGAGGGTCTGACGAAAGGTGCGCCGGCCACGTACAAGTCCGATACGGTTCAGAGTTTCGAGGTGGGCGCCAAGAACAATATCGAGAATCGTGTCCGCCTGGCCAGCAGCATTTACTACATCAAGTGGAACAACATCCAGGAAAATGTAGTGCCGCCCATCTGCCAGATCCAATTCACCGACAATCTCGGCAACGCCGTCTCGAAAGGCTTCGACCTGCAGGCCGATGTCCTGTTGACCGAAGCATTCTCCATCGAGTCGAGCTTCGGGTATACGGATGCGCGCTACACGACGACCACCTATCTAGGGCCCGTGAAAACCGGGGCGCCGGTAGTGGATGCCGGCGATGCAGTCGCCGGGCCGAACGGCATCGGCACCGGTTACTCGATTCCGCCCTATTCGATTTCCTTGGGGCTCGAATACAAGTTCCGCGCGTTTGAACACGAATCCTTCGTGCGCGGCGATTGGGAGTACCTGGCCGGCGACAAGTGGCTGCATCCCGCTCAGGATCCGAACACCGCCTCGTATGATCCGACCAGCTTGCCGACCGAGCGGCAGACGTTTGCGTCGCTGCGGGCCGGCACCAAGTTAGGCGACTGGGGAGTGTCCTTTTTCGTGGACAACTTGTTCGACAGCCATACGATCTTGAATTACAACCATCAGACTCCGCTGGAAGATGACGCAGGAAATTTGCTGGCAAGTCCCGCGTACCGATACATTTCCTATCGGCCGCGCACCTTCGGCATCACCGCGGTGTTCCGGCACTAGTATTTCGGCACACTAGATTTGTAGCGCCGCAGAGGCGCGATGGGAGCTATCAGGAGTACTAAGCGACCGCGCGGTTCGACGCCCGGCCGTACGCGTCACGCAGCGACTCGGCGAGCATGTCCAACCCCTCCGCGAGCACCGCATCCGGAATCGTGAGCGGTGCGAGCAGGCGCACGACATTCGCCGACGTGCCGCACGACAACAAGATCAAACCGCGCTTCTCCGCGTGCGCCAGGACCGAGGCCGTCAGTTCTGCGTCGGGTTCTTTCGATTTGGGATCCTTCACCAATTCCAAGGCGACCATTGCGCCCAAGCCCCGCACGTCGCCGATGCACGGTAACTCCCGCGCGAGCGCCTGCAGCCGGGTGCGCATTTTGTCTCCGACAGTGGCCGCGCGAGCGCACAGTCCCTCTGCCTCGATCACATCCAATACGGCATGCGCCGCCGCGATGCTGATCGGATTGCCGCCGTAAGTGCCGCCGAGGCCCCCCGGATGCGCCGCGTCCATGATGGCGGCGCGGCCGGTGACGCCGGAGAGCGGGAAGCCGCCGCCCAAACCCTTGGCCGTCGTGATGAGATCGGGAACGACGCCCGAATGTTCGATCGAGAACATCTTGCCGGTGCGCGCGATGCCGCCCTGGACTTCGTCGGCGATCAGCACGATGCCGTGCTCATCGCACAGACGCCGCAGCGCGCGCAGGAAATCCGCAGGCGCCACATTGAAGCCGCCCTCCCCTTGCACCGGTTCGATGAGAATGGCCGCGACCGATTTCGGGTCGACGTCGCCGTGAAACAGCCGATCGAGATCCGCCAAGGCCTGCTCGGTGGTGATGCCGCGATAGGGCTGCGGGAATTCGGCATGATAAATTTCGGCCGGAAACGGTCCGAAGCCGCGCTTGTAGGGCATGACCTTGCCGGTGAGCGCCATGGTCATGAGCGTGCGGCCGTGAAACCCGCCGGAGAAGGCAATCACCGCGGAGCGCCGGGTGTGATAGCGCGCAATCTTGATGGCGTTTTCGATGGCCTCCGCGCCGGAGTTCAAAAACAAGGTCTTCTTCGCAAAGTCCCCCGGCGCCAGGGCGTTCAGCCGCTCCGCGAGCCGCACATAGGACTCATAGGGCGAGACGTGGAAACAGGTATGCGCAAACTGCTGCGCCTGCTGCGCCACCGCTTCCATGACCCGCGGATGCCGATGGCCCGTGTTGAGCACCGCGATGCCCGCCGCGAAGTCGATGTAGCGCCGCCCGTCGACGTCCCACAGCTCGGAATTCTCGGCCTTGGCCACGTAAATACCCCGTGCGCTCACGCCGGCGGGCACTGCCGCCGATTTGCGAGCCTTCAGATCGGCTGATTTCGACATTTGAGATCCCCTTGGGTGGGCAGCGGACCCCCGGAACGGTATCATCAGCCGGTATTTTCAGCAAAATTTTGGCGTCCCCCATGAGCACGGCCGAACCCAAGGACCTCTCCGCTCCGCCGGGCGGCGGGACGCTCAGCGTGCGTATCCTGCGGCTGAGTTCCGACGGGCAAGTGTCCGAGAACGACCGGGTGGCGGTCGAGGCGCCGCTGGAATTCCAATTGCATCATCCGACGCTCGGGCCCACACCCGTGTCCTTCGGCACGACCATGCGCACACCGGGCGACGATGAGTGGCTGGCGGCCGGGTTGCTGTACGGCGAAGGCATCGTGAATCAGGCAGCCGACATCGAAGCGATCGAGTCGAGCACGCGCCGCCCGAATGTGGTCAATGTCCGCCTGCATCAGGGCGTTCAGATCGAACTGCAAGCGCAGCCGCGGCGCTTTTCCGCCGGTTCGAGCTGCGGCGTGTGCGGCACGACGGGCCTCGACGCCGCCATCGCCCGGGCCGCCGCGACGCGCATCCCCGCGAGCGGACCGGTCGCGCTGTCGGTCCTGTTGCGCCTTCCGGACAGCATGCGCAGTTCGCAATCGAAATTCGGCGACACCGGCGGCATTCACGCCGCCGCACTGTTCGACCGCGCGGGGACCTTATTGAATCTGGCCGAAGACGTGGGGCGTCACAACGCGTTCGACAAACTCATCGGCATGAGCCTGCTGTCGGGAACACTGCCCCTGACCGATCGCATCGTCTTGTTGAGCGGGCGCGCCAGCTTCGAGCTGGTGCAGAAGGCATTGCGTGCGGGAGTCGGAGTGCTCGCCGCGATCGGCGCGCCCTCGAGTCTGGCGGTCAATCTCGCCGTCGCGTCAGGCCTTACGCTGGTCGGCTTCCTGCGCGATACCCATTGCAATGTTTATTCGCATCCCGAGCGGCTTGCGCGCGATCCCCGATGACGGTGGAGCGCTCGACGCGACAGACGTGACCGCGGTCGCCGACTCATGGATCGCGGCAATGAACTCGCGCCATTGACGGTGATTGGAGAATTTTTGCGCGGGATCGCCCATGGCTTTCATCACCAGGGTTTCATGTACGAGGGTTTAATGTGCGCCGCGACAGCAGATAGCCGGCGGTCAGTCCCACCACCGCGACGACCGCGAGTGCCTGCCAGGGGTTGGCGTGCACATAGTCATCCGCATCACGCACGGCGTCCCTCACCTTCTCGAACCATGTATCCGCCACGTCCCAGATGGTGTCGTGATCGTTGACGGCATGATCGGTAACGGCCGCGAGCGGACCCGAGACGCTCGCACCGAGCCCGCCGACGTGCAAATCCCTTTTCTGGGTGCCGGCGCTCGGATGACTGGTCAGCATCTGGATGTCTCCTCGACGAGAACGAATTGCGGAAAACTATGCCCCGGCACCGTGGCGTTCACAGTCGGCCCAGGACGCCGCCGCACGTAGGATTTAGGCTCACGACGCCATGCGGCGACAACGGATCAATTGACCTGATAGCCGCGGCCCTGCAAACACGCGGACATCGCGCGGTTGTAGTTGTTGCGGGCCGAATCGACATTGCCCGAGACGCCGCCGGCGGGCTGCGTCGGATCGAATCCGGTTTGCCCCTTCGCCCAGTTGTGGCACTCGTACTGGTCCGCCGCCTGTTGTTCCTTGGACTGCCCGTTCTTCGGGTAGATCATCAGATCGGTCGGCGGGCTGTCGGCTGCGGGCGGCGGGGGCGAAGGACTGTCGGCATTGTCCGGTGGGTCGACCACCGCATAGCCGTTCTGGTCCGGCTGCCACGAGTAGTACACATTGTCCGCATAGTAGTACGGCACACCGCCGAACCAGACGGTTGAGTAATAGGGCGGCAGCACAGAGATCACGAGGCCCGGCGGCGGCGCCACGACCACGAATCCGGGTCCGCGCGGCGCATACCAAATCCCGCCGCTGAAGTAATAGCGGTTTCCGCCGCGATAGTAAGGACGATAGCCCTCCGGCAACGCCGGCCGCACGGCGCCGATGGGCGGGTAATAGCGGCCGTGGTTGTAGCGCTCATCCAAAACCTGGCCACGGCCGTCGAACGTCGCGCGCCCCGCCGCGGGGCCTGCGCGCCCCGGGCCAGGTCCCGGTCGTCCCTGGGGACCACGCACTTCGGCTCGCGGTTCAGGGCGGCCATGTTCGCGTTCATCGGCCGCAGCCGCTCCCGTGGCCGCTTGCAGGCCCCATAAAAGCATCGACACCGACAGCAGCGCGACCTTCAATGCGCTAGCTCACCGTATAGCCGCGGCCCGACAGGCATGCGCCGACGGCTCGCTTGTAGCTATCGGCTCGCGCCCGGCCTTCGGCGGCGCTTTCATTGATCTGCGCCTGAGTCTGCCGCGCCTGCTGCTGGGCTTGCGCATCGGCCGCCGATCCCACGATCGCGCCGGTGGCGCCGCCGATCAAGAGACCGGCGCCGGCATTGCGCGGGCCGCCGATGATCGATCCGATGATGGCGCCGCCGATGGCGCCGGCGACCGTGCCCGACCCCGGCGGATTCGCCGGCTGCACCACGACGCGCTCATAGGGGCTCGCATCCGACCGGCTCGGATCAACCCCGGTTTGCTGAACCGCCCAAATGTGACATTCGTAACGGTCGCGGTCGGTCTGTTCCGCACTCTGGCCATTGGCCGGATACACGAAGACCCGCTGCGGCGGCGGTGCGGGCACCGCATAGGTGCGCGGCGGCGGCGTCACGCAGGCAGCCAACAGCAGCGCCGCGGCAACCGGGACGGCATAGCGCCAACCACGGGTTGAAATGCGTGAAAGATTTCCCAGTTTCATGTGCTCCGAGCCTCTTGCCCTATTACCCATAAACGTCGGCGACGCAGCTCAGTTGACAGCAAATCGCGCCGGGAGTTCTGTTTGCCGCCGCCGTACAAAGCCCGGTGGCGCTCCATCTGACGGCCTGCCGGCGGACGCTGACAGGCTGCCCCGGCGACCGCCGAATGGGCTGCCCGGCGGGCGCCGACAGCGGCGGTCATTTCGCCGCGGGCTTGCGGAATTTCAATATGAATTGATCCGTCTTGCCGCGCACCGCCGGATCGAACACTTTCGTGGTGCGATCATCGCCGGGCTGGCGCAGCAGATCGCTCTTGCCCACCAACACGAAGCCCGCCGCCAGCACCTCCTGGGTCACCGTGGCCGGATCGATTCTATGTAAAGTGGCGGTGTCGCGTCCGCCCGAACCGGCCTCCGCGGAATGATCGAGGATCAGGTAGATCCCGCCGGGCTTCAAATCATCGAACACCATTTTATTGAACACCCCCACATCCAATCCGGGCAGGTTGTGCAGGTCATGATAGTTCTGCGAGGTCCACACCAGATCGACCGGTGCGGGCACGCCCAGCTGGCTGAACGGTTCGACCACGACGCTGACATTGGAGTAGTTCGGATCCGCCGCGATCGCTTTCACGCGTGCCGCGAAATCCGGCATGTCCGCGGGCGCATCCGGTGAGCGCGCCGGCACCAGCGCATAGACGTGCCCCTTGCCGCCGACCGCTTTGCTCATGATGCGGGTGAAGTAGCCCCCGCCCGGCAGCAACTCGGCGATCGCATCGCCCGGCTTCAGGCCCGCGAATGCCAGCACTTCCGCCGGCTTGCGATTGGCGTCGCGTTCCTTGTCGGCGTCCGGACGAGCGGCGTCGGCAACCGCCGCCGCGAGGTAGGCGGGAATGCCGGAAGCGCCGGCACAGTTCGCGCCGAACGTCAGACCACCCAGCAGCGAGATTGCGAGAACGAGCGAATAGCGAATCATCGAGAACTCCCCTCAAGCGTCGTGCCGGCGACTGTTGCGTTGTGGCTCGATTCTACCACGGACGTCAGCCTGCGCCGTCACCCGGCGCGGCGTATCATCGCGGGATGAGTTTGAGCGTCTTCGATATTTTCAAAATCGGCATCGGCCCGTCGAGCTCCCACACCATGGGACCGATGAATGCCGCGCGCAGTTTCGTGGAGCTGCTCGAGTCGCGCGACTTGCTGTCGCGCACCGCACAGGTCTCGGCGCAACTGTATGGCTCCCTCGCGTTGACCGGACGCGGCCACTGCACCGATCGCGCCATTCTATTGGGACTCGAGGGCATGAGTCCCGATACCATCGACTCCGCCGCGGTCGAACCGAGCCTGCAGCGGATTCGCACCGGCGGCCGGATCCGGCTGCTCGGCCGTCATGAGATCGCTTTCGATGAGCCGCTGAATCTGCTCTTCCACATCGACCAGGTGCTGCCCGGTCATACCAACGGCATGCGCTTCAGCGCGCACGATGCCGCGCAGCAACTCCTGGCGCGCGAGGAGTACTACAGCGTCGGCGGCGGCTTCATCGTGCGAGCCGGCGCGCCCGTCGGTGCCGGGACGGCGCGGCGCGAACCGCCGTACGATTTCAATTCCGGGGCGCGGCTGCTCGAGCATGGGCGCGCATTCGGATTGGAGATTCACGAACTGATGCTCGCGCGCGAACGCGCCTGGGCGGACGATGCCGAAGTGCGCACCGGGCTGCTGCGAATCTGGCAGGTGATGCAGGATTGCGTGCGCCGCGGTTTCGAGGCGTCCGGTCTTCTGCCGGGCGTGCTCGGCGTGCGCCGGCGTGCGCCGAAACTGTATCGGCAGCTCATGAGCGGCGATCCCGCGAGTCCCATGCATGCACTCGACTGGGTGAACGTGTATGCGCTCGCGGTCAACGAAGAGAACGCGGCCGGCGGACAGGTGGTCACCGCGCCGACCAACGGTGCCGCGGGAATCGTGCCGGCCGTGCTGCATTACTATCGGCGCTTCGAGCCGGGCGCGGACGACGACGGCGTGATCCGTTTCCTGCTCACCGCCGCCGCCATCGGCATGCTCTACAAACAGAATGCCTCGATCTCGGGCGCGGAGATGGGCTGCCAGGGCGAAGTCGGCGTCGCCTGCTCCATGGCCGCGGCGGGCTTGGTGTCCGCGCTCAACGGCAGCAATGAGCAAATCGAGAATGCGGCCGAAATCGGCATGGAGCACAACTTGGGGCTCACCTGCGATCCGGTCGCCGGCCTGGTGCAGATTCCGTGCATCGAACGCAACGCCATGGGTTCGGTGAAAGCCATCAACGCGGCCCGGCTCGCGCTGCGCGGCGACGGCTCGCACAAGGTATCTCTCGACCAGGTCATCGCGACGATGCGCCAGACCGGACTCGACATGTCGACGATCTACAAGGAGACTTCGCAGGGCGGCCTCGCGGTTAACGTCCCCGAGTGCTGAGGCGGCGCCAGGTGGTTGACTCGCCAGCCTGCATTCCGTAGGCTCTGGCAAATAATCAAACGCTAAATTGTGCGGGAATGTCCTCGTTATCAGTCGGCACGAACTCCAAGTCCGGTGTTCGAGGACATTTCATGTTCAGTTGCGTGATTGCCCTCGGCCTGTTCGCCGGCATCCGCACCGCGGGCGCGGCCAAGCTGACCGCGATCGTTACAATATTGCAGGGCAGCGCGACGGTGATTCGCGCGGTTTCCGAGTTCGGCGCTCTCGAGGGAGTTCGGCTTCTGCCCGATGACCTCATCCGTACCGACAAAGACACCTTCCTGCGCATCGAATACGAGGATGAAACCTGGATCGAACTCGGCCCGGAGACTCAGCTGGAACTGGGCCATCCGACCGACAAGCGCGCCAATCGGCCTGCCCTGTATCTGCTCACGGGTTGGCTGAAGCTCGGCTGCGCCAAGTCCGACAGCGGCGCGAAGAATTCGCTCGCCTCGACCGGCATGGACCTCAGCGATTTATCAGGCACGCTCATCATTCGCACCACCGACTCCACCCATATGATTTTTGCCGAACAGGGAACCGCACGCTGGATCGATCGCGCACCGCACGCCACCGGGAGCGTCACGCTGAACCGCGGTGAGTTCCTGGTCACGGGCGAGGGCAAATCGCCCAAACTGCAGAGCCGGCCGGCGCCGGACTTCGTCAGTTCATTGCCGTTCGCGTTCCGCGACTCCCTGCCCATTCGCTATGCCCTGTTCGCCCAACGCAACGTCGTTGCCAAGGACCCGCGCGCCTTGGCCTACTCAGACGCCGAACCCTGGATCGATGCGGAGCCGTCGATCCGCCGCCAATTCGTGGTGTTGTGGCGCCGCAAGGCCACGGAGGATCAGGCGTTTCGCGCCTCTCTCGACCGCAATCTGCCGCTGCATCCGGAGTGGCGGCGGGTGTTGCACCCCGAGGATTACGACGCCGACGGAACACTCATCAGGAACGACTAACGAGAAACCCACGCTTCGGATACGGGGAAGACATTGAAGCTGCTGCTCAAATTCAATCTGGTGTTCTTTTTGCTGTTCGCTCTCGGCATCGGTGCGAGCGGCTACATTTCCTGGCAACTGCTGCAGCAGGACGCGCGCGATGAAGTCGCCGAGAACGCGCGGCAGATGATGTCGGTGGCAATCGCGGTGCGCTCCTACACCACCAAGCAGATCAAACCGCTGCTGGAGACCCAGATGATCTACAGCTTCCTGCCGCAATCGGTGCCGGCGTTCGCGGCCACCGAGGTGCTCACGGAGCTGCGCAACAAGTATCCCAACTACCAATATAAAGAGGCGTTGCTGAATCCGACCAACCCGCGCGACCGGGCGGTGGATTGGGAGGCGGATATCGTCAACCAGTTTCGCAATGGCCAGGCCAAGGGCGAGCTCTTGGGCGTGCGCAGCACGCCGGCGGGATCCTCGCAGTACTTCGCCAGGCCGCTGACGATCACCGATTCCGCCTGTCTGGTCTGCCATAGCACCGTTGACGCCGCACCCAAACCCATGATCGACAAGTACGGTCCGGCGAACGGTTTCGGCTGGAACTTCAACGAAACGGTCGGCGCGCAGATCGTCTCGGTGCCCACGGATATCGCATTCGAGCGCGCCAACAAGGCGTTCGTCACCTTCATGGGCTCGTTGGTCGCGGTGTTCGCGGTGGTCGGCCTGTTCCTCAATTTGCTGCTGTGGCGGATGTTCGTGCGGCCGGTCACGAAAATCTCCGCCCTGGCGGACCGCATCAGCCTGGGCGAACTCGAAGCGCCGGACGTGCAGGTCCGCAGCCGTGACGAGATCCGCACGCTCGCCGAATCGCTGGCGCGGCTGCGCAAGAGCATGGCGCAGGCGATGAAAATGCTCGAATCCTGACCTGGCCATTCATGGAGACCCCGCCCCCGCCCAACGGTAGCAAGGGTGGCGCAAACAGCAGCGCCGAACATTCCGCCCCCGAACGTCTCGGAAAATACCGTCTGCTGAGCGTGATCGGCAACGGCTCGATGGGCATCATTTACAAGTCGATCGATCCGCACATCAAGCGCCCCGTGGCGGTCAAGACCATCCGCCGCGAACTGCTGACCGACAATGATCCGGATAATTTCATGGCGCGCTTTCGCATCGAAGCGCAGGCGGCAGGCGGCCTCGCCCACCCCAACATCGTCGCCGTGTACGAGTATGGCGAGGAAGGCGAATACGCCTACATCGCCATGGAGTTCATCGAGGGGCGCAGCCTGCGCGAATGCTTCGAGCAGAAGGTTCCGCACAGCATGGCGCAGGTCCTCAACATCATGTCCCAGCTGCTGGAGGCCCTGCAATACGCCCACGACCGCGGCGTATGGCATCGCGACATCAAGCCCGCCAACATCCTGGTGATGGCCAACGGCCGGGTGAAGGTCACCGACTTCGGCATCGCGCGCGTCGAATCATCCATGCTGACCGAAGTGGGCATCATCATGGGCACTCCCGGCTTCATCGCCCCCGAGATGTACTTTGGCGACGTGTTCGACTGCCGCATCGATGTGTTCGCCGCCGGCGTGATCCTGTATCAGCTGCTGGCGGGAGTGCCGCCATTCGCGGGCTCGGCCGAGAAAGTGATGTTCAAGGTCTGCTATGAGGCGCCGCTGCCGCCGTCGGTGGCCGGGCGCCTGCCCTCGCTGCAGCCCCTGGACGATGTGGTCTTGAAGGCGCTCGCCCGCCGCCCGCAGGATCGCTTTGCCAGCGCCATGGAATTCTCGGCCGCGCTGCAAGATGCGGTGGCAAACATGGGACGTCCCGCCGGATCGGACGAGACCATCATAGGGCATCGCGCGCCCGCACCCGAGCTTGCGAAAGAGCCGCCGCCACCCTCCACCAACACATTGACGGGAGCCGGGTGGAATATGGACGCGCTGGCGGAAATCGAAAAACGCCTGGCGCGCTTCGTCGGACCGATCGCCCGCGTCATGGTGCGCCGCGGGGCGGATCGGGCCAAGGATGTCGGCGAACTGGTGACGTGGCTCGCGGAACAAATCAGCAGCCCCATAGACCGCGAGAAATTTCTGCAAGGCGCCGCGGTGGTGGCCGCACCGGCCAAGCAGGCGGCGGCGGCCAAGGATCGTACCGTGGCCGGCCGCCTGTCCGCGGCGCGGTCGCCGGATCCCTTGACCGCCGAGGACATCGCAACGGCATCGCGCGTGCTCGCAACCCTGATGGGGCCGATCGCGACCGTCTTGGTGAAGCGCGCCGCCGCGACCGCCGGCATCACCCGTCAACAATTCATCGCCACCCTGGCCGCGCAGCTGAGCGATGAGGCCGACCGGCAGCGCTTCATCGAGACGCTCGCCTGACTTCGACGCTCGCCTAACTTCGACGCTCGCCTAACTTCGACGCTCGCCTAACCCCGACGCTCGCCTAACCCCGACGCTCGCCTGGCTTCGACGCTCACCGGGCGCAGTGTCCAAAGTCACTATCACCACACGCCCGCATCCGGCACAGTCGCGCGCAGATGCAAACACCGCAGTCAGCGTACGCCGAGGCAGTCATGGTGAAGAGATCGCAGTCCATCGTGTCGGGATTTCGAGTCGCACGCCGAACGACGCAAGCCTTCGTCGTCTGCAGTCTGCTCACGGGGCTGCTGTCCGGTTGCGCCGCCGTCCACGTGCCCGACTACCGGCGTCCCGAGGCGCCGGTGAAGTCCTCCTGGTCGAGGCTGCCGCTGAGCGCCGCCTCCGCCACCGAGGCCATCTCGCCCGAGTGGTGGCAGGAGTTCGGCGATCCGTACCTGGATTCGCTGGTGGCCAAGGCGATCGCGGAAAACGTCGATCTGAAAGTACTGGCCGCGCGGATCACGGTCGCGAACGCGCAGATCGCCGAAGTGAGGGCGGGCGCGCTGCCGAGCGCGGACATCGCCGCCGGCACCGCCCAGCAGAATACAACCGGACACCCGTTCAGCCAGCAGTACAACGTGGGCGGCCGGGTTCTCTGGGATATCGACATCTGGGGTGCCGTCGAGAAGGGTGTTGAAGGACAGCGGGCGGAGTTCCATGCGACAGAAGCCGATTGGCGGGCGGGATACCTGCAGATCGTCGCCGACGTCTCGACCACGTATTTCCAGATCCTCGAGTACGACGAGCAGATCGATCGGCAACAGCATGCCTTGTCGGACAATGAGCAGATCCTCGCCATCGACGAGACGTTGCATAGCAACGGCCTGCTGTCCGATTCCGACGTCCTGCGTCAACGGGCGGAGCTGAGCCGCCTGACCAAGGAGCTGGTGGAGCTGCACCGAAACCGCGACGTGACCGAGAACGCGCTGGCGACTCTGCTCGGCGTGCCTGCCGGGCAGTTCAAGATTCCTCCCGACCGGCTGCAGGGTCGGGTGCAGGTCCCGACCGTGGCCGCCACGCTGCCGCTCGATCTGCTCTCCCGCCGCCCGGACGTCGTCGCCGCGGAATTTCGGGTGCTGGAGGCGCACGACCTGATGGGCCAAGCGCGGCTCGCGCAGCTGCCTACCGTGAGCCTGACCGGCCAGGCGGGCGGCGCCAGTGTCGCGCTCAATGCCTTGCTCAAGGCATTCACCGTCGGGCTGATGCCGAGCATCGACATTCCGGCGTTCAACCCGGGCGTCAAAGCGCACATCAAGACCACCGAAGCACAGATCAAGGTCGCTGAAGAGAGCTATCGCCGCACCGTGATCGCCGCATTCGAGGAAGTCGAGAACGCGCTCGTCAACCTCGAGGCCCACCGGCGCGAAAGGGAGGAATTGCAGCAGCAGGTCGCGCAACTGCAGGCGGTGTCGGAGCAGACAAAGACCCAGCTGCAGGCCGGCGTCGTGACACAACTTCAAGTGTTTGAAGACGAGCGTTCCCTGCTGGCCGCGCAGCTCGCGCTGCTGGATTGCCACGAGCAAATGCTGTCCGACACCGTCACGCTGTACAAGGCGCTCGGCGGCGGCTGGGCGCCGACGGAGGTCGCGAATGCGCGCCGCTGATCGGTCGGCGTATGCCGTCGAGATTCACGCCCAGCTGTGGGCGGCCTTCAGACAGGCGCCGCGCCTCGAGCTGACATTGACGCCGACATCGGCGGACTCGGGTCTGGAACCGATCGCCATCGCCAAATATCCCTTCCTCGTCGGCAAGGCCGATGACATGTTCTGCAAGTATGTGAGCGAGGTCGCGCACCGCCGGGAGTTCGAGTACCTGTCCCGGCGTCACGCGTATATCTATCACAAGGATGGCCAAGCCTACGTCGAAGACCTCGGCAGCAGCAACGGCACCTTCGTCGACGGCCAACGCCTGGTGCGTGCCGTACCGCTCAAGGACGGCGCCGTGCTCACCTTCGGCGGCAAACCCTTTGTTTACCGCGTCGGCATCGCCCGGCCGGCCGTTGTCGAGCTGGACGCCGGCGCTGCCCGCGCACCCCGGGCGAAACCGGACCCCATCGAGCCGCCGGCGGACGAAGGCACGCAGTTCATTGCCGCCCCGGGTTCGTTCCTGCGCCTGCTCTGCGACGCCGACCGGCCGCAGGCCGCCAGGGTGGCGGCCGGCTCAGCCGTTCCGGCGCCGCTCGCCCAGCAGCCGCTCGCGAGGCGCCGACCCCGCGGGCGCATCCTATCGCTCTGGTCCGAACTCGCTTCGCTGCGTGCCGGCGAGACCGATCGTGCTCCACGCCGGTGGTGGTGGACCTGTGCAGTGGCCGGGGTTTTGGGCACCCTCGCCGTGACGTCCTATGTGCTGAACGCGCCGGAGCGCCACTTCAAGGATGCGCTCGCGCAGGGCGACTATGCGCAGGCGGCGACGCTCGCCGGTCGGCTGCTCGAGCGGCACGCGGATGACGTCGAGCTCAAGGCGCGCGCCACCGAGGCGGCCCTGAAGGCCCATGTGCCGGCGTGGTTGCTGCACGTCCGTGCCCATGATTTCGGCGCAGCCAACGCGGTTCTTAAGGGACTGTCCGAGCTCGGTGGGCGCGATGCGGATCTGCCCCCCTTGATCGCCGAGTTGCGGTGGTTGGGCGACCTAGAATCCCTGGTCAGCGGCCGCGGCGGCCCCGACGCCCCGATCCGGATCTACGCCGACGAAGACCGTGTCGAGCAGCTCATCGAGCGCTGGAACGACGACACGGGCGAGCACCAGCGCGCCTTGAGCCGGATCGCCACGCGAGTGCCGCAGTTCGGCGATTGGTATGGTGAGGCGCTCACGCACTTGCGCAGACTGCAAAGTGAATCCACCGTCTACCTGCCGGTCATCGAACGCATCAAGGCGAACATCGCGACCGAGCTGCAGCGGGACAATCCAGATGCGTTGGAAATCGCGCTCAAGGAGAGCGCGGAGAAGTATCCCGGTCTCGGCGGCATGGAGAGCGTTCGAGAGGACCTGGCGCGCTACCTCGAGATTCGACGGGATGCACGCACCCTGCACTCCGGGCGGCTGTTCGCCTTGATGGGCAAGGCGCGGTTCGCGACTCCCGCGTTCCGCGAGAGTCTGAGTGCCCTTGCGGCGAGCGGTCAGCTCCCGCGCGCCGATCTCCTTCTGAAGTACACCACCGCGACGCAAGCCTGGAAGGACGGCGATTCCCGCGTGGCGATCGACAGTTTGCAGACGCTGGCGGAAGGTTCCTGGGCGCAAGACGTCGCCGCGGAGCTCGAGCGTCGGCGAGGCGTGG
>Ga0181537_10002057_pt1 | contig 17991 bp, 18 predicted proteins | sample PEATcosm2014_Bin_39_FD_119765 | JGI IMG/M metagenome (GOLD analysis project Ga0181537, IMG submission 119765) | Peatland microbial communities from MTU Mesocosm Facility, Houghton, MI, USA - PEATcosm2014_Bin23_10_metaG | ecosystem: Environmental > Terrestrial > Soil > Wetlands > Peat | place... | reverse complement strand
TGGCCGCAGGCTTCGAGCTGCTTCAGCGGGTTCATGCAGCCTTCTCCTGGGCCAGCGCGATCTGGGCCTTGGATGCCGCGAGAATATGTTCCGGCGTGAAGCCGAATTTCTTCATCAAATCCCCGATCGGGGCCGAGGCGCCGAAGCCGTGCATGCCGATCCGGGCGCCGGTATTGCCGACATAGCGGTCCCAGCCGATCACCGAGCCGGCCTCGACCGATACCCGCGCCGAGATCGCGGGCGGGAGCACGCTATCGCGATAGGCCTGGTCCTGCTGCTCGAACAATTCCCAGGACGGCATGCTGACGACGCGCGCCGCGATGCCCGCTTGTTTGAGATTCTCGTGGGCATCAATGCAAAGCGGAATTTCGCTGCCGGTGCCGATCAGGATCACCTCCGGCTTGCCATTCTCGGGGTCGGCCAACACATAGGCGCCGCGCGCCACGCCCGAGGCCGGCGCATAGCGCGCGCGGTCGAGAGTGGGAAGACTTTGACGGCTCAGCACCAGGCAGGCGGGTTTATCTTTCAGGCCGGCGATGACGCGCCAGGCTTCGGCGACTTCGTTGGCGTCGGCCGGCCGCAGCGTGATCAGGCCGGGAATGCCGCGCAACGCGATGAGTTGTTCCACCGGCTGATGGGTCGGGCCGTCCTGGCCGAGGCCGATCGAATCATGGGTGAAGATGTAGACCACCGGGAGCTTCATCAGCGCGCTCAGGCGGATGGGCGGCTTCATGTAGTCGGTGAAAATGAGAAAGGTCGAGCCGTAAGCGCGGAGCTTTGACAGAGCGAGTCCGTTCAGCACCGCGCCCATGGCGTGCTCGCGGATGCCGAAATGGAAATTGCGGCCGCCATATTTTCCCGCCTCGAAATCCCCGGCCGCCTCGAAGGTGAGATTGGTCTTGGTCGAAGGCGCCAAATCGGCCGAGCCGCCGATGAGCCAGGGACAATGCGCCGCGATGGCGTTCAGAACCTTGGCCGATGAATCGCGGCTGGCCATGCCCTTGGCGTCGGCCGGGAATCCGGGCAAGACGGAATCCCAGCCCGCGGGAAGATCACGCGTCTGCATGCGTTCGATTTCGACGGCAAGCTCCGGATGCGATGCTTGGTAATCCTTGAGCAGCGCCGACCATTCCGCCCGAAGCAGCGCGCCGCGTTGGCCGAATCCGGCGCGGAAATTTTCCACCACGCCGGCGGGCACGAGGAACTTGGAATCTTCCGGCCAGCCATAGAAACGCTTGGCGAGGCGGATTTCCTCGACACCGAGGGGCTCGCCATGGGCGGCGCTGGTATCCTGCTTATGTGGCGCGCCGTAGCCGATGTGGCTGTCGACGATGATCAGCGTCGGCACGTCGCTTTTACGCCGGAAGTTTCCAATCGCCTGCGCCAATCGCTGCGTGTCGTTGGCGTCGCCGACATGTTCCACGTTCCAGCCATAGGCCCTGAAACGCGATGCGACGTCGTCGCTGAAGGCAAGATCGGTGTGGCCTTCGATGGTGATGCGGTTGCTGTCATAGACCCAGCAGAGATTCCCGAGCATCAGGTGACCGGCGAGCGAAGCCGCTTCGCTGGTGACGCCTTCCATCATGTCGCCGTCGCCGCACAACGCGTAAACGTCGTAATCGAACACCGTGAAATCGGGCCGGTTGAAATGCTTCGCCAGAAAGCGCCCGGCGATCGCCATGCCGACGCTGGTGGCGCAACCCTGGCCGAGCGGCCCGGTCGTGGTCTCGACGCCGGTGGTCACGCCATATTCGGGATGGCCCGGGCATTTGCCGTCGAGTTGACGGAAACGCTTGATGTCGTCGAGCGAAACCGCCGGCTCGCCGGGATGCCCGATGGCGGGATCAATGTTTTTCACGCCTGTGAGATGCAGCAGCGCATAAAGCAGCATCGAGGCGTGCCCGTTGGAGAGCACGAAGCGGTCGCGGTTGGGCCAAGCGGGGTCGTCGGGATCGAAACGCAGGAAATCCTGCCACAGCGTGTAGACCACCGGCGCCAAACCCATCGGCGTGCCGGGATGGCCGGAATTGGCCTGCTGCACGGCATCCATCGACAAGGTGCGGATCGTGTCGATGCAGAGCTCGCCGATCGGTCGCGCGCCCGGCCAATTCCGCTCTTTTTCGGCCACTCCGGCAATGCCGGAAGCGGCTATCGGTCCGGCGCGCTCTTGATCCGTCATGCTGTCTCCGTTGTCCCGGAATTTTGCGATTTACGTCCGGATGGCGGAGCCCAATCATCGCCACAAAAAGAGGCTAGAAAGTGGCACCCGGATCGACGAAACGCCGCAGCGCGGGGGGCGTTCGATCGAGCGGATCATAAGCGGCGGCGGGACCGCGGCTTAGCTTCGGAAACTACTTAGATATGGTCGCCGCGACATGCCGCGGTACTTTAAATTTCCGTTCACCCATTCCGCGAGTTTAAAACCTAGCCCGCGCGTTCCGGCGTGTTGCGCCGGTAGGCGCGCCAACCGCCAAAGCCGGTGATGTCCTTGGCCCCGGCGATGGCGTGGGCTTCGCACAGGAACCCCTTCACCAGCGAACCATCCGCCAGCGCGATGGTGCCGATGCCGAGCGGCGCCGGTATTGCGGCCACGAACGAGCCCAGCGAAGCGACCGGCATGGCCCATATCTCCACTTCAATGAGCCCGCCGCCCTTGCCGTCGAAGACCAGGCCGGGCCTGGGCTGATCCCCGCCGGCCAGCGCATAAAGGCTGTAACCGGATGATGTCCGCGCGGTGCGCGCGAGCCGGGCCCCGCGCCGGGTCAGTTCGTGGTTGAGCGCCTCGCCCGAAAGATGCGCGCCGAGCACGGCGAGCTCCACGGTGTCTGGTCCGGGTTGCGCTCGATCTCGCGGCGCGGCATCCGGCAGTTTCATTCCCGTGGCGCCGATGGTGGCGTTTTCGAGCGCCGCGTGCAGCCGCGCGCCGAGACCGGCCAAGGCCGCGTCCCGAAAGGCGCGGCCCAGTAATGTGACGCCAAAGGGCAATCCGTCGCCGCGAAATCCCGCCGGTATCGCAATGCCCGCCAGATCGAGCAAATTGGTGAAATTGGTGTAGATGCCGAGATTGCTGTTGAGCCGGATCGGATCGGCCAGCACCTCGTCGATGCGATAGATGGTTGCCGCCGTCGGCAGCAGCAGCAAATCCATCCGCGCCCATTCGGATTCGGCGCGGCGGGCATATTCCGCCAGGCGGTAGAAGCCTTCGAAGGCATCGACCGCGGTCAATTTGGCCGAGCCCAGGATGATCTCGCTTATCACCGGCAGCATGTCGGCGGCGTGGCCCGCCGCGAAATCCTTCACCGCCGCCAGCCGCTCGGCCACCCAGGCCCCGCCGTAAAGCAGCAGGCCCGCCTCGCGGAAAGGGGTGAAATCGATTTCGACTTTCTGGCCGCCGAGGCTTTCCAGCCGCGCGGCACTTTGGGCGTAAAGCCGCGCCGCGTCCCGGTCGCCGAAGAATTCGAGCCCGCTCGCCGGCACGCCGAAACGAAAGGTTTCTGGGAATTCTGCATCGGCGTGTTCGGTCGCAAGGCGGGAATAAGCGTCTTCGGCGTCGAAGCCGGACGCCAGCCGCGCCACAAGCAACGCGTCGGCGGCCGTGCCGGCGAAGACCGAGACGCAATCGAGGCTGCGGCAGGCCGGCACCACGCCCCGGGTGCTGAGCCAGCCCTTGGTCGGCTTCAGGCCCACGATGTTGTTGAAGGCGGCGGGCACGCGGCCCGATCCGGCGGTGTCGGTGCCGAGCGCGAAGCTGACCGCGCCCTGGCCGACCGCGACCGCCGAGCCGGAACTCGACCCGCCGGAAATGTAGCGCTTGTCGAACACCGAAGAGGGAATTCCGTAAGGCGAGCGCGTGCCGTTGAGCCCGGTGGCGAACTGATCGAGATTGGTCTTGCCCAACAGAATCGCGCCCGCCGCCTCGAGCTTGTCGACGACGGTGGCGGAACGCCGCGCCACATAGGCGAAGGCCGGGCAGCCGGCGGTGGTCGGCATGAATGCGACGTCGATATTGTCCTTCACCGCGAAGGGAATGCCGAAGAGCGGGAGAATTTCCCCGGCCTGGCGGCGGATCTTGAGTGCCGCGAGCCGGGCGAGAATTTTCTCCAACGGAACCAGCGCCAGCCAGACCGGGCCGATGCCGTCGCGCGCGATGCGGGCATGGACCGATGACAGAATCGCCTCCGGATCGGCGCCGGATCGATAGGCGGCTGCGAGCGAGGTTATATCGAGAGCGGGTTCCATGGCGGGGATCGCGCCGGCCTTCAACCGGGCGTCGCGATCTTGGCGCGGGCAATGCCCGCTTTTTCCAAGGCGCGGGCGACGCGCAGCGCGTGGTCCTCGCGCCAGGGCGCGGCGATGATCTGCACGCCCAAGGGCAGGCCATCGTCGGGCCAGACCGGCGCCGCGACCACCGGCAATCCGACGAATGAAATCGGCTGGGTGAAAACGCCCATATGGGGCCGGATCGCCATGGTCTTGCCGCCGAGGGTGAATTCCACCTGGCCGATGCGCGGCGCGCGGCAGGGCGTGACCGGCGTCAGGATGACGTCGACGGATTGGAACAGGTTCAGCATTTGGCCGTGGAACCAGCGGCGGAAACGCTGGGCCGCGATCACCCAGGAGGCCGGAATGGTGGCGCCCGCGATCAGCCGGTCGCGCACCGCCGGGTCGAAATCCCGCGCGCGGTGGCGCAGACGTTCCATGTGAAACGCCGCGCCCTCGGCGGCGGTGATGACATAGGCGGCGGCCCGGGCGCGCGCGGCCTCGGGTATCTCGATGGTCCGATCGGCACCCAGCGCCTTGGCGGCGAGAGTCACGGCTGCGAGCGCGTCGGGCTCGGCCATGCTGGCGAAATATCCCCCGGCCGATGCGATGCGGAGATCGCCGCAACCGCCGTCGAGCGCGGCCGAGACCGGATCGATGGCGCGCTGGGCGCAGACCGGGTCGTCATCGTCGGGGCCCTGCATCGCGTCGTAAGCGAGCGCCAGATCGGCGGGGCCACGCGCGAAAGCCCCGAGATGATCGAGGCTGGAGACGAAGGGAAAGCTCCCGGCGCGGCTCAACCGGCCATAAGTGGGTTTCAGTCCGAAAATTCCGCAGAACGCCGCCGGCACGCGGATCGAACCGTTGGTGTCGGAGCCGAGCGCCAGCGGCACCAACCCCGCCGCCACCGCCGCGGCCGAACCGCCGGAGGAGCCGCCGGTCATGTGGCCCGGATCATGCGGGTTGCGCGACGGCCCGTCATGGATGTTCTCGCCGGTGAAATCATAGGCGTATTCGCCCATGTTGAGCGCGCCCAGCAGCACGGCACCGGCATCTTCCAAACGCCGGATGAGCATCGCGTCGCGCGATGCGGGCGGGTTGCCGCGGTTGATCTTGGATCCGGCGCGAGTCGGAATGCCGGCCACGTCGTAGAGATTTTTCACGGCAAAGGGCACGCCGGCGAGCGCGCCTTTTTTGCTTCGAGCCGAATCGATCGCGTCCGCCCGGGCCCGCGCCCGCGATTCCAGCACGTCGGTGAAAGCGTTCACTGTCGGATTGACGGCGGCGATGCGCCCCAGGGCGGCGTCAACCACGCTCCGCGCCCGGATATTTCCCGCCCCGACAGCGGCCGCGATCTCGGCCGCCGGGGAATCCGCGGGATTTTTCAGGGCCGCGGTCATGGACGGAAAACCGGCGCGGGGTCGAGCTCATCCCCGAGGGGAAATTCAAGCACCAGCTGCGCCACGGCGGCCGTTACCTTCATGTGGCCGAGGATGGTTTGCCGCCAGGCGGGATCGACGGTCAGGCCGTTGAGCGCCGCCGCGTCGAGAGCTGCGGCGAAGTCTGCGTCATTCGGCGGCCGGGCGGGCGCGGTCATGGCAAAGTTATAGGCGTCAAACCGGGGGCTGGGGAACGCCGGCGAAAAGCCCGCGCGGCGGATCGAACGCCGCCGCTTGCCGGGACCGGGATGGCGGCTTCCCGCGGTTGATCGCCGGAGACCCGCTTGATACCATCCTAAGATGTTGAAAGCAGCGGGATTTTCAAATCCGGGCGAAACCTCTCCGGCGTCTCGCGCGGCAGGCGGGGCGGCGTTTTCCCGTGGCCACGCCGGGTTTGCCCGATGAGCGCAATAACCGAGATTTTCCGCAAATATACCGGCAGGAACGGCACCGGCACCCTGCCCTCGCCCGAATTCGTCGCGGCGCTTTTCAGGCGCGGCCAGGTGGAAGAGGCCGATTCCTGGTGCCAGCGCATTCTTCGGGCGGTTCCCGGCCACGGCGAAACCCTGCTGCTGCAGGCCGAGATAATTCTGGCGCGCGACGGCGAGCCCGCTTTCCGCCGGGCGCTCGAACGCATCGAAACCCAGCTGGCCGGGAACGCCGCGGCGCTGTGCCGGATTGGCGCGCTGTGGGCGCAGATCGGCGATTACGGGAATGCGGGGCTCCTTTACCGCCGGGCGCTGGAGATCGATTTAAATTCCATCGCCGGTTTGCACGATATCGCCGAGACCGAGGAAGCGGCTGGCCGCATCGATTCGGCCCGCTTGCTTTACGATACGATCCTGGATGCCTGGCCCGATGGTTCGCGCGCCTATACCCGCCGCGCCATCATGCTGATGCGCCAGGAATGGGGCGCGCCGCTGCCGACCCCCGACGACAAGCGCCAGGAAGCGGGGCTCGAGAAACGCATCATGATGTCGGAGCTGGGCGAGATGGGGCGTTTCGGCCATCAGCTCTCGCAATACCTGGCGCTGCGGATCGTCGGCCGCGTTCACCGGCTGCGCGTCGAGGTGCCGGAATGGGCCGGGCGCTGGCTGTTCGATCTCGGCGATCCCTATCCCTCCGGCCGGTTGCCGTTGCTGGAAAGCCGTCCGGGCGTGATCGAGAAGGCGCTGAGCGAAGAGCCCGGCTGGAGCCTGGCCGGGCGCGATTTTTCGGGATATTTCTACTGCCCGGCGCATCTCTATGCGCCGCATCGCGATTTCATCCGGACGCTGTTCCGGCCCAGTGAACATCTGCGCCCCCGATTGGAAGGCGCCATGGCGCGGCTGAAACGCCACGGCCGCACCCTGGTCGCCCTGCATATCCGGCGGGGCGACATGGCGAAGAAGGTCAACGACGCGCGTTATTGGGTGGCGCCCGAGCATTGGTATCTCGACTGGCTGGTTCAAATCTGGCACACGCTCGACGCGCCGGTGCTCTACATCGCCAGCGACGACCCCGGAATGGTCAAACGTTTCGAGGATTTCGCGCCGCTCACCAGCGCCGATGCGGGCGAAACCATTCCGGGCGCGGAGTTCTTCCTCGACTTCCACGTGCTGTCCCAGGCCGACATGCTGGCAATCTCGCCCAGCAATTTTTCTTCCACCGCCGCCTGTCTCAACCAGCGGGCGACGCTGTTCATGCGGCCGAGCCCCAAACGCGGCCGTCTGGCTCCCTATGATCCCTGGGAAACGAACACAAGCAACACACGTCCAGGCGCCTAGAAATTCACGCCCGGCTTGCCCGATGGGACGGCGGAGCGCCCCGGACGAAGCCCCAATCCATGACCAGCATGGTGGACATGTCCAGCGCGGAATAAAGCGTCCTGACCGGCCATGCGTGAATGACGTATTCGCGCTTCCGCCAAGCATACGCAAACATCAACGCGGCGCGCCTCAACCAATAGCCAGGCTTCCGATCCGCCACGGGCCAATAGCGGCCATCATACGGCGCATCCTCGAGTTCCAGTTCGAGCCGCGTGCCGACGCCGTATCGATAGTAGCGCCGGAAATGCTGCAACGGCGTGCTCGTCATGTCGTGATAGACGAACCAGCCGGTTTCGAGATGCAGGATCGCCCGGCTGATGGCGAGCCGGTAGGTGAGGTTGCGGTCTTCGGACGTGGCCAGGGCCTCGTCGAATCCTCCCACCGCCTTGAACCGGGACCGGCGGATCGCGAGACAGGCCGTCACCAGGATAATCAGCTGGCCGCTATTCATGATCGGCCGCGGATGGAAAGCGGCTTCGGCGAGGAACCGCTCGAACAGACCCGGCCGGCGCGACGGCATCGGACGCGTCGTTCCGGTGACGGCATCGGCATCGGGATTTTCCGCCAGGATGGCGCACAGCCAGTCGAGCCAATAGGGCGGCGGCTCGCAATCGTCGTCGATGAACACCAAATATTCCCGGGCGGCATGCGCCGCACCCAGATTGCGCGCGGCCGACGGACCGCCGTTTTTCGGCGCCACCACGTAATCGGCGATGTCGCGATAGCGGGCGATCACATCCTGGTAGCGCGCATCGTGGCTGGCATCGTTGACCACGATGACCCGGCGGTTGGGGCAGCCCTCGATTTGAGGACGGAGTTTTTCCAAGAGCCGGGCCAATTCTTCCGGCCGGCGGTATGTCGGCACGACGATGTCGAGGCCGATATCCTCGATCCGTTTTCCCGGCGCGGCGGCCCCGGCGGGACAGCGCGCGACATGAGCTTGTGCGAAGGCGAGAAATTCCTCGATCACGAGATCCGGCTGGATTTCGGCGCGGCGGGAATGCGCCAAGGCAGCTTCCGCGTATCGGGCATAGGCGGCTTTGCCGTCCCAGAGCAGCGACAACGCCTTCACCCATTCGCCGAAATCGCCGTCGGGATCGGCCAGAATGCCGCCCGGCCCGACCGATTCCGGCAAGCCGCCGACCCGGCTCGCCAGCACGGGAATGCCGCTGATCTGCGCCTCGGCCACCACCCGCGCCGTGGCCTCTTCCCACCGGCTTGGCACCAGCAGCAGCTTGGCTTCGGCGTAGATTTCGCGCATGTCGGGAACGGCGCGGCGCAGCCGCACATTGCCGAGCTTGCGGCATTGTTCGCCGAGATCCGCGAATTCGGCATCGCTCAAGGGCCAAGCCTCGACGAATTCGAAGGGAATATCCGGCCGCGACGCCGCCAGGCGAAGCGCGATATCCACGCCCTTCTTCGGCACCGGGTTGACGAACAGCAGTTTGCCGCGGCGGGTTTCGGTGCGGTAATCCTCGGGGCGGACCAGCGCCGGAATGACGGTCGCGTTAATTCCCGGAATTTGCGCCACCCGCCCGGCGACGAAGCGCGAATTGGCCAGATAGCCCAGCAACGGATGCTTCAGATCGAGCGGCCCCGCTTCCGCCAAACCCATTTCACCGAGCTGGACATCGCGGAAATAGATGATCGCCGGCAGGCCGAGATCGACGCAAGCCCGCGCCAGACGAAAATACCCGCTGGGCTGGATGATGGCGAGAGAGGGCGAGAAATCGCGGACGATTTCGGCGATGGATTCGGGCGCGGCGGGTTTGCGCCGCCGGTAGACCGGATAGCCCATCTTGTCGTCGCGATAGCCCCAATACCCGACCGTCTTGTGCCCGGCACGCCGCCAATCGGCCGGATTGCCGGTTTCGGCCGCGGCCAGCACCGCGACGGATACGCCGCGGCGCTGCAACGCGGCACAGAGCGCGTGCGTGCCCTGCTCCGCGCCGCCGGTGCGGTCCGGCAAGTACCCATGATCGGTGACGAAGAGAATCCGCAGCGCCATTTTTCGGAACAATAGCCACGAAGCGGCGGAAATGGAACCGTGCGCTGAAATCCGGCATAGTCGATGCCACGAGATAAATTTCGCGCCACGGGAGGGTGGAAGCTTGCCGCCAAAGGCCGACACATTGCCCGCGGTTTCGGTCATCGTGCCGTTCTATGGCGATGGAATCGACGCGCTCGACGCTTGCGTCGCGGCCATCATGGCGCAGGATTACCCGGGCGAGAAATTCGAACTGATCCTCGCCGACAATAATCCGGTTCCGGCGGTCAAGGACCGCTATGCCGGGCTCGCGCGGCCGCCGCGCGTCGTGCATGAGCCCGAACCGGGATCGTTCCGGGCGCGCAACACGGGCATCAAACACGCGCGCGGCGCGGCGCTGGCCTTCACCGACGCGGATTGCCTTCCCGACCCGGCATGGCTGCGCAACGGCGCCAGGGCGCTGCAAGAGGATAAGGATTGCGGCTTGGTCGCGGGCGGGATCGTCATGACGTACCACAATCCGGATAAACGGACGCTGTGCGAACGCTATGACGTCTGTTTCCATCTGCATCAGGAATTCTTCTTGTGGAATTATCATTTCGGCGTAACCGCCAATTTGTTCACCTGGAAATCCGTGATCGAAGCCGCCGGCGCGTTTGACGCCACGCTGCTTTCGCAAGGCGATGTCGAGTGGGGGCAGCGGCTGTGGCGGCTCGGATACCGGCAATATTACGCCGGGGAAGCCGTGGCCTATCATCCCGCGCGGGCGAGTTTCCGAACCCTGGCGGTGAAAGCGCGGCGTGTGTTCGGCGCCGACTTCTCCCGCGACCGCGCCAATGGCTTCGCGCCTATCCTGCGCCATCAACTCAACTACCACAAAGATTTGTGGCGCCGGTCCGCGGAACGGCGGCGCAAACTGCGATTAATCCACCGCGCGGGCGTCCATGCCGTGTTCGGGATGCTGATCGCGGTCCGCTGCCTCGAATTCTTCCGTTTGCTCGGGGGCGGCCGGCCGGAGCGGCGCTGAGCCCGCCTTCGGTCGCTTGCCGAGGCGGCGGCGCCACGAAGTCACGGCGTCTTTTTCACCCAGCGTGCCTTGTCGCGGCGCCAGTGATAGAGGGAGCAGGTGGTGCAGGGAATGTCGGCGCGCGCGGGCGCGCGGCCCTGGAGCATGGCGCGGGCATGAATCATCTTCTCGTGATTGAGCCCGCGCGCCAAGCCTTCGGCGAACACGTTGCCGCCGAAATCGCCCCAGAAATTCAGGCAACAGCCGAGCACCTTGCCGTCGCTGTTGACCTGGGGGGAGTGCCAAAGCTGCTCGCAGATGGCGGCGGTATATTCCTCGTCGCTGTCCTGCTTGTGCTCCTCGCGCGTCGCCGCCTGGCGGGCTTCGCGGCGCACGAATTCAGGATTCCGGATCGGCGAGAATTTTGAATCCCAGCTGATCTTCGGGCGGAACGTCATGCCGAGTTCCTCGGCCATCGCCCGCGCCTTGGGGATTTCGTGCTCGTTATGGCCGAAGACCACGAATTGCCAGGTGAGCGCCGGAAGCTCCGATCCGAGCGCTTTCTTGTGGGCGTTGATCGCGCGGATATTGCCGATGACGGTGTCGAAATCGCCGCCGACGCGGTAGACGCGATAGGTCTCGGGCGAGGCGCCGTCGATCGAGCAGGTGATGGTCCGCACCCGGTATTTCACCAGCGCCTCGAGCACCTCGGGGCGAACATTGTTGAGGTTGGCACCGTTGGCGATGGTGATGGCGACATCGTGCCGGTCGGCGATTTCCAGGATTTCGCGCAGTTGCGGGTTGAGGAACGCCTCGCCGTAATTCGAAATTTCGACCGATTGAATCCAGGGATGCTTCTCGACAAGATCGCGGAAATCGGCGGCGCGCAGAAAGGCGCGCGGAATGGCCTTGTCGATGATGCCGGCCGCGGTCGGACAAGAGGGACATTTGAGCTGGCAATGCGACGCCGCCTCGAGGCGGATATGCCGGTGCAGAATCATCATGACGGAAGCACCTCTGGCCGGATGATACCACGCCGCGGCGCTAGGCGGTCAACGCGACGCAAGCCTCGACGGTCAATGCAACCGCGTCGAGCCTGGGCCGCGCCGCCGCCTCGGCGGCGCGGCGATGCACGGCGTTGCGCATCTCGCCACTGTCGAACGCCTGGCGTATCGCTGCGGCGATCAGCTCCCCGTTCGCGTCTTTCGTCAACCGCACCCCCACGCCCAGCGACACCAGCGCGTCCGCCGTCAGCTCTTGTTCGGCATGGGTCGGCACCAGGATTTGCGGCCTGCCGGCGAACAACGCGGCATGCGCCATGGTCGAACCGGCTTGCGAGATCACCAGCGAGGCCTGGGGCAGCATCGCGGTCAGCGGCGGCGGGGTTTTATGGACGCGCGCGCCGCGCGCCGCCAATACCCGGCGCAAGCCCTCGACATTGCCGCGCAGATAGACCTCGACCGAGCACGTCAGCGACGCCAGGCATTGCACCACCGTTTCCAGCAACGGATTTTCCTGTCCGAGATAGGCGAAGACATGCGGCTCGGCGGGCAGATTCGTCTCCGCCGGCATGGTCTCGAGCGGCCCCAGCACCGGTTCGCGCCGCACCGCGCGGTAGGGATCGAGTTCGGGGATGGTCGCAATCGCGCGTACCGGCGCATCGAACAGCGCGGGAAGATGGGGCGGCGCCGGCCGGTTGCGCCGGCGTTGCACATTCTGGACGTTTTCCAGGAGCCGGGATTCGGCGATGAGCGGCGAGCGGTTCGGAAAAAGCGGCGGAAAGCCCGGCCGGTCCACCGGCGGCACGGTATAGCCGGTGCCGATCATCGCAAAAGGCAACGCGCCGAAGGCCGCGAGACAGAGCGTCGGGCTGTGATCGGCGACGATCAAATCGGGCTTGATGGCGGCGAGCAGCGTATCCCAGGCGCGCACCATGCCCGCCAACCCATCGGCATCGGCAAAGCCATACGCCGCCAGAAGATCGCCATAACCCGCGAGGCGGAACGGACGGCCGTGCAGCGCCCCCTCGCGGAACCATACCGGCGCCTGGAAAATCTCGATGTCCTCGCCGGCGAGCAATTCCAGCGGCCCGACCACGTCGCGCAAGGCGAAAACCGGACGGAAGCCGCGTTGGCGCAAGGCGCGCGCCACCGCCAGCAACGGACCGACATGCCCGAGATTGGCGCCGAGCTCCCACGCCAGCAAAGCCGTTTTCATCGGCGCCATAATACCCTGCGCGCCGTCCGGGCGATGCCCCTGGCGCGGCCCGGCTTAGGCCGGCGGCGTGTAACCCGAAGGAGCCGGGCTGGCCGAATAGTTCGGGATGACGCCGGGACCGGTGAGCAAGCTCGGCGGATCGTCCTCGCGATGCCGCCGGATCAGGGTCTTCGCCGGACCGAAATAGAAGCGGAATCCGGCGAGCAGCATATTGTCGCGATTGCCGGCATCCGCGCCCTCGGCGAAGACGCTGAGGCCGGGAAGCGCCGCCAAGCCAAGCTGATACTCGGCTTGAATGATGCCAAACGACTTGTTGGGGTTCTTGTCGCCGCCCACGCTCAGCATGAGGTTATCGACCGGGTACCAGGCCAAATCGACCTGGCCGAAGCCGCCGATATGGTTGCCGCCCGTTGAATCGAAATGCTCCAAGCCGGCGTAAGCCGAGGGCGTGAACTGCCCGATATAGTAGGCGCCTTCAGCGCCGTAGCGATTCACATTGGACGCGGCGGTCTGGGAATTGTTGGACCGGGTCACCGCATGCGAGACGTAGATGCCCGCCAAGCCGATCGAGGGCCGGCGCCAGAAGCCCTGGCCCGACAAACCCCACAGCCCGCTGCCGCTGCTGCTGCCGATCGCGCCGTCATATTGGATGCCGAAATCATGCCCGATCGGGGCGGTCACGCTGCCCGAGACGATGCCGACCGCTTGGTCGTGCGCGAAGCCGCCTTCGGCCGACACCTTGCCGTTGACCTGAGAGACGGCGGGCGTGGCGCTGTCATCGGCCAGCGCCATGCCGGGGAGCAGCGAGCCCAAAAGCGTGGCGATGCCGCCGGCGACGATGCTCGAATGCAATTGCCGGCGCCAAGAGGCGCGCCCGACCGGCGAGGCTTCGTCAACCGCGACCAGCGGCAGACGCGGCACCGCGATGCACAAGCGAACGGCGAATTGGAAGGCGTTGGGATCTTGGTCGCGCCAGGCCGCAATCACGGGCGCGGTTTGCGCCTCGACGCGGCGTTGCGATTCCGGGTCGATCTTGCCGTCGCGGGCGAGCGCGTCCGGATTGCAGACCAGGAACAGGGTGCGGCCATCGGGTTCGAAATAGACGCCGGTCAGCACCGATCCGAGCGCGCGGCGGAGCTGCGCGCCGCAGCTTACGAGCGCCCGGGCGCGGGTCACGCTTTCGGTCGGATCGTAAACCAGGCTGTCATGCGCGAAGGGCTTGATCATGCCTTCGAGGCTTTGCGCCTTTTCGAGTTTGTTGTAGTTGAGGGCACGAACCCGGCAATGCGCGTCGATTCCGGCCTGGGCCAAGGCCGCTTGGGCCTCTTGCTGCAACGAGCGGCGGCTCCGCGGGCGGGCGACATGCAGCGTCAAACGCGCCGAGCCATCGCAACCCGCCAGAAACACTGGAACCGAAAGCGAAGCCAGCGCGCCGCGAACAGCGCCCGTGGAAATCGAATTCATTCTGATAGCCCCCTTCATGTACGGATAGCCGACTCGTCCGAATCGAGTGCCTTATTTTATTTTACAATCCTTCACAGACCCATTGCAATTACCCGCCGCTCACATAAATGCGAAGGAAATGGGCGATGCCGCAGGCTGTGGCATTTCAGCCACGAATCCGAAAACCCGGGCGCAACCGCGGGATTGAAGGTCCTCATTCATTTTAGCTTCGCCCGGGGCAGGCCAGGGATTCATTGCCGGCAAACCACGGCCGACAAGCTCCCACCCGGCAAGGCTTGCCGGCATCGTCGTCCCGGGGAAAGCTTCGGGCGTCCGGCTAATAGCGCAGCGAAACCGCCAGCGAGCCGAATTGATGCAAGCCGCCTTGCTGGCCCTTGATCTCTTCGGTCTGGATCACCTGGGTGTAGGAAATCCGCGCCTGGCCCAGTATGACCGCGAAACCGATTTCCATCTCCCCGACATAGGGTTGCCGCGAGGCGCTGGCGCTGTGCCGGAACGTGTTGCCGTCGATGGTGATGTCGTGGGCCACGAGCTGGCCGTCCAAACCGGCGAAGACGTACCAGGGAACACGGCGCGTGGGCACGTATACGTCGGTGCCGCTCAAGCCCGGATTGAGCCGCGCCACGCCGTAATCCGAATCGAGGCCCTGGCCGATGCGGAAAACCGATCCGGCCAGGCCATAGTCCCGCAGATTGCCCACCCCGCCCGCGGCTTCGGGCAGCGCATCGAAATCCAAGCCGCCGGCCCGGCCGAGCGGAACGCGCCAGATTTTCTCGGCAAGCAGATCGAACACCGGCTCGTCGTGGATTTGATAGCCCCAGCCATCGACCTTGCCGCGGTCGATGACGCTGTGGAAGCCGTTTTGAACCTCTTTCGCCATCGCATCGGGCCCGACCAAGCCGGCCTGAACGCCGAGGGTGCTGCGCGAAAACATGCTGTCATGCACCAGCGACCCGGTCACGGTCAGAACCCCGGCATAGGGCCGGTCGGAGGGATTGGGCGGGATGGTTTGCGTATCCGAGGGCGTATAGATCGCCTGGGAAAAATCGAAGGAGAGCCGATCGCGGCCCTTGCCCCATATCCAATCGTCGATATTCGACAGCGGCGCCGGCACGGATCCCGTCGGCGACGTCCAGCCGAAGCGGAAGCCATTGACGTAATATTTGTCGGTCAGCTTCGAGCCGGGCGCGATCGAGGAATTCTCGTCCTGAATTGACCAGATCGCGGCCGCATCGGCGGGCGGCAAGGCCTGGGCCAAGGCCGGTGCCGAAGCCGTCGCGAGCAGAGCGGTTGCGGACAATGACGAGAGCAGAGCCAGGCGGAAGAGCGAGTTTCTGTTCGGTTGCATTTTGTTCTGTCCAGCGCAGTCTAAACGATTTTTTAGTCTAGGGTATAAGCCGCATGCCGCAAAGCGGCATGCGGTCCCGTCTTCGGCCGGAAGCGCGGCGAAGAGAAGCAGCGGATGGTGTTGGCAAGTATCCCCCCTTGCACGACAGCAGCCCCCGAATTTCTAAGTTCCTAGCAGAATTGGCCCGGGCCGGGAAAGGGCGCCGGCAACACCGGCGATTATCCACAGCACCGGAAAAATATGAGAATTGCCGGCCACGAATCCGACATTTTTTATTTTCACCATCGCGTGTCGCCTAGTCTAGCATCTGGGCCTAGCATCTGGGCCTAGCATCTGGTTTTTCAAACCCTCAGCATCAGGGAGTTGGCCATATGTCCGTGAATATTGTGCTGTTGCAGCCGCTGGTTGCGTTGATCGGCGGAATCTTGATCCTCGCCGTGCCGCGGCTGTTGAACTACATCGTGGCCATATATCTCATCATTATCGGCATCGCCGGATTGTGGCCGCGTTTGATGAGCTGATCCCCGCCGAGCCGATACCGGGCCGCCGATAATTTTAGCCCGCCGGGCCGTTCGTGGCCGAAGCGGGCGGCTGGTCCGGGGCGGTGGGCGCCGCCCGGTGCATGAGATTGGTCACGGTGAGAAAAATCATCCCACCGAGCAGTGCCGAGATCAGCAAGGTCTTGATCCGGGTCGGCGGCTGAAACTTCGACCGAAATTTTGACTGAAGACTTCCTAGGCGGCCGGCCTGCGGCTTCGGCGCCTGAGGCGGCACGAAGCCTTTGGCGGGCAACAGCGCCACCAGCCTGGCGGCGATGGCCGGGGATTCCGACGGCGCCCAGCGCCCATTGGGCAGCGCCGCAATCGTCGCCGTCAGGCTCTGGGTCGCCATTTGCCGCGAGAGCTGCGCGAGGCGGGCCGATTCCTGCCAGGGATCGAGGCCGAGCCGGGCCAATGCCGACAACACGGTGAGGAGCGTGTCGTTGCGCTCCTCGCCGATCGGCGCGTAGAGAAATTCGTTGAACTCGGATCGCAGCGACGAAAAAGCCCGAGGATTTGCGGTTGCGGCGCTCATGCGATCACAGGGAAGTGCGGTAAATCGCGTAGCCCGCGATGAGGGCCGCCAACAGGATGGGGACCAGGATGGGAGGAACGAGCCAAGAGTTCGTGCCGGATTTCATGCCAAGTTTCATGGTCGCGCCTTTGCTTGCGAATTATTCCGGACGAGGCCGGGAGGCGCCGCCGATGTCCGCCGGCTTGCCGAGGCATCGGGCGGCGGCGGCCCAACCGTCGGTTACTGTACGATCAGATCGTTCTCGACCCCGGTGACGCCGGCAACCTGGCTGGCGACATCGCCCGCGTGATGGACCGTCCGTTGCGAGTTGACGGTACCGGTCAAAGTCACCACGTCGTGATTGGTGACGACATGAATGTCGAACACCTTCAAGCCGACATCGCCGAGCAACGCCGTCTTGACCTTGGTGGTGATCGTCGAGTCGTCGAGCGAAGCGCCGGTGCTTTCGTGGGTTGGCGTCGCCGCGCAGGCGCCGAGCGCGCCGGCGAGAATGAGGCCGGATATGACAAGGCCAGTCTTCATGGGATTACGCATAAGAATACTCCGATGTTAGTGGGTTAAACGAATGCCGGCCGGCGTGCTTGAAGCCGTCTAGATCACTCCCAAAAGAACGAGCACCAAAAGGATGACCAAGAGAGTTCCGACGCCGCCGCTCGGGTAGTAGCCCCATCTGGCGCTGTACGGCCAATGAGGGAGAGCGCCGATGAGAAACAGGACGAGGACGATCAGCAGAATGAGAGAAAGGCTCATGAGGTGGATTCCTTGAGATCTTCGCGTTGGAACGGAGCCGAAATCACCTCGGCGGAATTCAACTGGTCGCGGTAATCCTCGCTCCAGGTCGCGATCTCGGGGCATGCCTTGCTGATCTGCTCGATATGCTTCTGAACCGCGAAGATGGAATTGCGCGGGCAGATGACGGCGATCGCCTTGCCCGCATCGGTCAGAATGCGTATTTCGACGTTGCGCGCGTCGAGATTGGCGACGAGCTCCATCGAGACGGCGTGATAACGGTCGGCGGCGCGCGAGACATTCATGGCTTGCATCCTGCGGTTCCTAGTAGAACCCGTTAAGCCGGCGCCGCCGGCGGCGCAGGGTGATGGCGCGGAATTGAAAGCCGGCGAAAAACGCGACGACGAGGGCGATGGCGGCAAGCAGGAAGTTTTCCATCTGCATGACTCCTGGTTCTGGCCGATTCAGCGAAAGCTGGCCGGTAAGACGAAATCAATCGCCGCACGTCCCGGCGCCGGATGAACCGTTACGTGCCGTGCGGGCAGGGGCGGCGCCAGCGTCTCCGGCGCCGATTGGACGAACTGATCGTCCGCGTAGGTCGAAACCGCGAACAGGGATACGGGAAACAGCAGCGCCGCCGTGATCATGATGCGGCCGGA